>Ga0210085_1000919_pt1 | contig 12008 bp, 10 predicted proteins | sample China_Galinas_PW_5_FD_184866 | JGI IMG/M metagenome (GOLD analysis project Ga0210085, IMG submission 184866) | Wetland microbial communities from San Francisco Bay, California, USA, that impact long-term carbon sequestration - China_Galinas_PWC_D1... | ecosystem: Environmental > Aquatic > Marine... | reverse complement strand
AAAAACCCTCTTTCATCTCGACCGCCATCTTTCATTCAACCTCAGCCTTCCGGCACCCCATCTCTGTTGCCTGTCATCAGACTTCTGCATTCGGCTCTCCGACCGTCCTTCTTTGTTTCTATATTCCCTGACACTGTCCATTGACCGCCGTCCTCTGCCCTTTGACTCCTGCGCACTGCCTTCCGATTTCCGAGACTTGTTCCACGGGCGCGATAAATCATCTTTTCTCTGCAGGGGTTCAACATCAGGTTTCGGTCTCGGTGACTTGTACCGAGCGGGCGGGGCTTTTTTTCGATTTGCTTTTTCGTTTGCTCTGTCCATAATCGGGGATCTTGAAAAATTTTCTTTGTTCGGCGCTGGTTTTCTTGAAGTTTTTTTCTTTGGCATATTCTGTTGTCGGATCTCTCGACGCTGACGTTTCCTTCGATAGGTGCGCACCTCTTTTTCTCGTTTCGAGAATTTCCTTTGCTCTTTTTCGCTTAGGGGTTTGAAACGATAGACACTGGCCTTGGTTTTCCCGGCACGGTCGATCGGCATGACAAGGCCGAGGCGTTCGGATTTTGAGGATCTGCCTGCCTTGTCCGGTTTTGTGCGGTGTTCAAAGCTCCTGAGCGGTTGTAACTTTTCGTGTTCTCGACGCTCACGAAATCGTTTCTGCAAATGGTTCTCCCACGCGACATCGTTTCGATGACTCCAGCGTTGATGGGCATAGATAGGGTCATAGACAACCCGTCTCGCATGCAGCGAAAACCATGGATAGATCCCTTTTTTGTAATACCGGGGCGCGTAATAATCCCCATAATAATAATGGCAATATCGGGGCCGCAGAAACAGGGCGTCATCAAAGACGTTCAGATCAATTACAACGCCGGGTGAGAACGAAAAGGTCAACCCAAGGTGCATCCGCGATGGGAAAAAAACCGGCGCGAACAGAACTCCACGGTGGATGACGGTGAAGTCCCAGTACCCATCCACAAAGATATATCCACGCGGTGTCCAGTTGTAGTGGGCAGGGACCCAAATCCAGTCCGGGTACATGACGGCCCAATAGCCGGGCCGCCAGGCATAGCGTCCATATTGCCATACCCAGCAACCGGGTATCCAGGTATAATCCGGCGAAGGTGCATGACTACTGGGTCCGACTTCTACCGATTCAGGCGGCTCGGGCAGGTATTCCGTCTCATTCGCCTTCGTACTGGCCCAGTAACCCGAAATCCACTGATACCCTTGTCCAGCGGGGGTCCAATAGCCGGTGACCCACTGTCGACCCGGCGGCGGTACTCGCCAAATGCCGCTCACCCAGATATATTCGTTTTTTTCATCATCCCAGGCCCAGTAGCCGGGAATCCACTGAGTGTCACCTTCAGGTTTCTGTTCGGGTGGAATTTCCTCAATGAGGGCCGGAGATGCCTTAGGCACCACGATTCCCGGCTCAGGATCCAATGCCACTGCCTCTGCAAATGCCTCGTGTATGGGACCCGAGGCAAGCACTTGAACGTCTTCTTCCGGCACCGGGGCTGTTTTCTCGGCAGCGATAATCGGTGGTTGGCCGAATCCCAGCCCAAACACCGTCAATGCCACAAGCATATAAAAACATAGGATAAATCTCAGTCTGACCATGGATCTCCCCTTTATTATTTTGGAATGATCAACAGCATCACGCCGGACCAGGCTCTGACAATGATGGCCTCGAACCAACCACTCACGTGCGTTTAATGAATTAAAAATAATGATTTTATTTCTTGACCTTCAACTATATGGACGCACCAAGAGCGTTTTCGTTTACATTACAGACACGGCGGTTGGCTACGCCCGGATCAACTCCGGCAAAACAGGCCAGGGGCATCACACATTATCCCGGCCATGCAGCGGTTTGTGGAAAATGGCCCTGAAAGATTAATCGTTTTTTTACCTGGAAATAGGGGACATAAGTACATAAGTTGATCGTGAATGAGGATATGACCACAGGAACATCTTGACATGATAGATAAAACATTTAAAATCTGCGTCAAACTAAAAAGCGATAAAAAAGATCATATTCAACATAGCTATATTTTTAAATTTTCGAATTCTTTTTAATCACCGGAGATTTTAATGCTTAAAAATACATTTCTTCATATCCCCGGTATCGGGATCATTACCGAACGACGGTTCTGGGAATCAGGCGTTCATAGTTGGGAAGATTTTACGCCAAACTCTTCAATTCGTTTGTCGCCATCCAAGAGGGATATGATTAATGCATGTCTTGAAAAATCTCATAAAAATATCGAATTTAATAACCCGAATTATTTTTCAGATCTACTGCCAAATAACCTCCAATGGCGGTTTTTCCCTGAATTTAGAAAGTCAACTGTTTATCTGGATATCGAAACAACCGGGTTGGAAAGCTGGAGAAATGAAATAACGACCATTGCCCTATATGACGGCCACTTAATAAACTACTACGTCAATGGTCATAACCTTGAAGATTTTCCGGACCACATCGACACATACAATGTCATTGTGACATACAACGGGAAATGTTTCGACGTCCCGTTTATTGAAAACTATTTTGGCATTAAATTGAATCACGCCCATATTGATTTGAGATATATTCTTGGGAGTTTAGGGTATAAAGGCGGTTTGAAAAAATGCGAGGCTCAGTTGGAAATCGACCGGGGAGATATTAAAGGCATCGACGGTTTTTTCGCGCCACTGCTTTGGAACGATTACAAAAACAATAACAATAAAAAGGCACTGGAAACCTTATTGGCCTATAACATTCAAGATGTTTTAAGCTTGGAAAGTTTGATGATCATTGCATACAATCTGAAAATCAAGGATACACCGTTTTATGGGAACGAATTGCCGACGACAATTTTACCCGAGATACCGTTTGATATTGATAAAGAAACTGTGGAGAGAATAAAAAATGATATGAGGGTTGACTGGTATTCGAGTCTTTATTGAATTCGGGTAAAAGGAACATTTTGAACTTATAAAAAAAACGTTTAACTCGCTAATCCCCTGTAGCTTGCTGCAGGGAGATTTTTATTCCTTTTTACCGTTTGGTTGACAGTCCCAAAGTGGTATGATAGAAAAAATCAATAGTCAGAGAAATGTTGATTGATTCTCTCGATATCCATTATGCCAATTCTTAGGGGAGGATACCATGGACAAAAAGGATCTGAAAAAATTGCTTGCTTCCTTGGGCGTTGCCGGCTTGATCAGCATGGGCGGGATCACGCTACCGGGCGCCCACGCGGGCAGCGGGTGAGGCGCTAATACCAGTGCAGGTGGCACTGAAAAACAGCTCAAGACCCCGGCCGGCAGTGGCGGCAGCGATCCCAAGGGTAGCGCAGTTAGTGCTGAACAGCAAAAAAAGATGGAGCAGATGAAGACCGAAGAACAATCTGCCGAAGAAAAAGCCAAGAAGGCCGCAGAGGAAGAGGCCGAGACCGTTAAGAAAAAAGCCGGAAAAAGCGGCTGAAGCGGCAACAAATGATCATGCAGGATGCATGACAAAAAATTATCAATGACGGGAAACCATCAAGAGCCGGCAGCTTCAGGTTGCCGGCTCTTGACAATTTATACTGCCCAAACAGCTTGCGATTAGCGGAGTTTACATGTCCACGCATCGTTTTAAAACAGACTTTAGAGAGCGATACCCGGTTTGTTTTGAACTCTTACCGAATCTTGAAAATATTATAGGGGAAGAAGCAGCATTGTCGGAAGTTCTGGATCGTCATCCCGAGTGGTGCCGCCGACACGCCTTTCTCGTGGACCTGGCTAGGATCGAGGAAGCAAGACATCTTGTATTGACATCTCCCTCATCTTTGCCGGAAAAGGTGACGCACCCCATTGTCAACCCGGCTCTTGAACTGCTGACAGTGAATTGGCAGCACCTGCCGGAATTTTTGTCCGATCGTTCCGTGATTCCGGAACCCGGCGACGGATATGTCCTTGTGTTGATGAGGCCCGGTGAAAAAAGTGTCGAAGTTCGCAACGCCGAAGCCAAAGACCTTCTGGCGCTCAAGATCGTGGCTGAAGAAATCGAGTCCCGCAAAGCTGCCGCCGAAGGCGGTGTAGCCGTAGGGACCATCGACAACGTCCTTTATCGGGCTGAACAGCTCGGCCTGATCTTGGCCCCACCGACGCGCATCCATCGTCCCGAAGCATTTCCGACTGGTGAAGTGGACGATCCTGAGTTTTTGTCATCTACGACCTTTACATTGCAGTGGCACATAACCCAAACCTGCGATTTGGACTGCCGTCACTGCTACGATCGCAGCGATCGGGAAGCCATGACCCTCGAACAAGCCCTGGGGGTGCTCGACGACCTTTACGATTTTTGCCGGGAACACCATGTATTCGGTCAGGTGTCCTTTTCCGGCGGAAATCCCATGCTTTACTCTCACTTTGATCGACTTTACAGTGAGGCTGCCGATCGCGGGTTTATGACCGCCGTTCTTGGTAATCCAATGCCCCGGAGCCGTATGGAACGGATGCTGGCCGTGCAAAAACCGGAATTTTACCAGGTCAGCCTTGAAGGGCTGAAAGCGCATAACGATTTTATACGGGGCCGCGGTCACTATGACCGCGTGCTGGATTTCTTGAAGCTTTTGGGTGAGCTGGGAGTTTATCGAATGGTGATGCTCACCCTCACCCGCGACAACATGGACCAGGTCCTGAAGCTCGCCGACCAACTGAACGGGCTTACGGATTTGTTTACCTTCAACCGACTGGCGACGGTGGGCCGGGGGGCTGAACTGGCGGCCGTACCTGTTGGCAGGTTCCTCAATTTTTTAGCCCAATACATGGATGCCGCTGAAACGAATCCCTGCATAGGACTTAAAGACAACCTGTTTAATCTGTTGCGCTGGCAGAAGGGGCTTTCGTTTGGCGGCGGCTGCGCAGGTCACGGCTGCGGCGCGGCCTTCAACTTCGTTGCCCTGCTGCCCGACGGCGAAGTGCATGCCTGCCGAAAAATGCCCTCGCTGATCGGCAACATGTATAGGGAGCGTTTGAATGACATCTATCACTCAAGCGCTGCCCGTCGCTTTCGGGCCGGGTCGACATCATGCACTACCTGTCCTGTTCGTCCGGTTTGCGGTGGCTGTCCGGCCGTGAGTTACGGCTTTGACCTCGATATCTTCAGTGAACCCGATCCTTACTGCTTCCGGGATCAAACAGGAAACACATCTACTGAAAAACGGAAGTGATACGTTTAACTTCCACGTCAAACAAACTAATAATTTAAAACTAACGACAAAACATTCCTGACACACTGCCGACGATGGCGGCAAAGAAATCAAGGAGTTTATCGAACCAGTCATTTTCAAATTTATGAACTGATGTCATAAGGGATTCTTTTTCCGCCGGCTTTGTTTTACGACTTAGATCCGCATCTTCACTTGATGCCGCGCTTTTTTGTTTTTCGCTTTCAATGGGGTATTGTTCTGTAATGACGGATGTCTGTTCCTTTGCATCGATTTCAGGGCTTTTTACGGCCTCCACAACGGGAGTCGATGCCTGTTTTTCAATTTCTTTAGAATCTTCCGCCGGATCGGCCTTGGCTGATGTTATGTATATGGAATGCCATTTATTGAAAATCTCGGTCTGAAATTTTGACCGGATTTCAGGTTTTAAATTATCAATATTCCAAAGCATATTTTTGTATTTAAGGCGGTTGGAAACAGATGTCGAATAAACATTTTCCGCGATTTTCGTGTAGCTTGGTCGGAGTTCATCCAAAGACAGATTTTTGAGGTTTTCATCATCGGTATATTCAGATACAATGTGTTTCAGATTCTTTAGGCAATCCTTTTCGTTAAACATTTTATCTTGCACTCCTTTCTATTGGTATTATCTTTGGATTTAATGTTAATAATTTTCGGTCAACGTACATTGTTGTTCCTAAGTTGAGCGATTTTTAAGTTTGCCGCAGATACAAGAAAGATGTTGTTAAATTAACCATTTCAAAAATTTGAAACGCTCAGCTTAGGTTATTAAATGTCAGCTTGTCCTATAACAGTTGGACAAAAAAAACAAGACGTCGATCGTTCATATTTTTTCGTCCGAAGGTTTGTCAAATTTGACGATATTTTATTTTTCTGATATTTATTAATAGATTTTATAAGACAACCATTTCAGTCACCCCATAAATGAAAACTCACCTTAAAGGAGGGCAACATGGCGGTTAAAATTTTCATCAAACGAATCGTTCCGGAAGGTAAAGCCAAAGAGATCATACCCCTTTTCAGAGAAATCAGATCTCTTGCCACAAATCATTCCGGTTATATTTCCGGTGAAACCTTAAGAAACATGGACCAGCCCGATATGTTTCTGGTGATCAGCACATGGCATTCATCTGAAGACTGGAAAAAATGGTTGGCCAGTGAGGGTCGAAGAAAAATTCAAGACAAGATCGATGCTTTGCTGGGAGGAGAAACCCAATACGAAATGTTTCACTATGGATTTTCAGAGTAGACGGTCGTTGACACCTTCTTCCGGAAAAATTTTGCCTGGATTGAGAATCATATTTGGATCAAAGACCTTTTTGATTTCGGACTGGAGCCGGATGCTTTCCGCTGAAAGTTCCATGGACAAATACCGTTTTTTTGCCTGGCCGATGCCGTGTTCGCCGGAAATTGTACCGCCCATCTGAATCACCCGGGCCAGTATGGCCTTCACGCCTCTTTCCACTCGATTCATGTTGTCCCGATTCTGCGCCGTAATGTTGAGATGAATGTTACCGTCACCTGCATGCCCGAAAGCAAAGATGTCAAAACCATATTCGGCTTCGAACTCCGGAAGTTCGGCCACAAGGGCCGGGATTTTCTCTATGGGAACCACCACGTCTTCAGGAATGTAGAGGGCATAATTGTCGTGAATCCTCAAAGATACCTGCCGGCGGACATTCCAGATATCTTCGCGTTCCTTTTCATTAAAAGCAGGAAGAAGATGCGTTGCACCAATCTCCTTTAAGATCTTTCCGATGGTTTTGATGTCGCGTTTTGTCTGCTCAAGGTTACCGTCAACCTCGATAATCAACAGTGTGGATGTTTCACCGGGAATATGAAACGGTAAAATATCTTTCACCAACAAGAGGCATTTGGCGTCCAAAAACTCAATGGCTGATGGCAGATATCCTTTGTTCAAAATATGAGTTACGGCCTGCATGGCCGACGGCAGGTCTGAAAATACGGTGGTCATGGCGCTGACGGCAGCCGGGAAGGGGATCAGTTTTAAAATCAAATTGGTGATGATTCCAAGCGTTCCTTCAGAACCGACGAGAAGTTGGGTAAGATCGTACCCGACCACACCTTTACGGGTCCGGGTTCCGGTGTTTATCATCCGTCCGGAGGGAAGCACTGCTTCAAGACCAAGAATGTAATCCTTTGTGGTGCCGTACTTGACACATGACGGGCCGCCGGCATTTGTGGACGCGTTGCCGCCGATGGTGCTTTGATCCATCCCGGCAGGGTCCGGCGGGAAAAAAAGTTTTTTTTGTTGGACCGCCTCCCGCAAATCTTTAGTAATGGTTCCGGGTTGAACTTGTGCAATAAGGTTTTGGGTATCTACGGAAAGAATACGGTTCAATTTTTCCAGGGACAGCACCACACCGCCCAACACCGGCAGACAACCCCCTGCCAATCCCGATCCGCCGCCCCGAGGGATGACCGGAAACTTGTATTCATTGGCCAGTCTCATGAGCCTTTGAATCTGTGCTGTTTCCTGAACCCGGATGACCAGCTCAGGAGGATAATTCAGACCTGAAGCATCCTGGGAATAAGTTCCGATTTCATCCCTATTTTTAACAACACACTCGTCTCCCAGGGAATCGGAGATGCGTTTTCGGATGTCGTCGGTTATGGGAGAATATGTTTTCATTTTAACTCCCTGTAAAAGTTTATGTTTTCGAAACCATTATCGCTTCAGGTATGATTTAATTTTTTGCTGAAAGAACTCGTGGATAAGGGTTCGTATTGAAAGAACCTGTCCGGGCTTTAAATAAAGGTTTTTATTTTAACAAGGCGCAAAATTCGTAACGTTAAATTTGTTTAGGGTTCTTTCAGAACGATCCCTAATCCACTCAGACAGCTTCCAGCAAAAAATTAAATCATACCTGAAGCTAGTTTAAATCGACTTTTTTCAATGGACGACAAAATCATAAATTTCTAGGCCTTTCCAAATCCCGGAATCTTTAATTTTTTTTCAAGCTTTTGCAGAACAAACGAGGCCATGGTTACAAGAACCAGATAATAAAACCCGATGACCAGAAAAACCTCTGTATACCTAAAGGTCCGGGTGGCAATGATTTTGCCTTCGCCGGTCAGCTCGATACAGGTTATGATATAGGCTAAAGATGAATATTTGATCAAATATATAATCTCGTTGCCGCAGCCGGGCAAGGCCCGTCGAATCGCCTGGGGAACGATGATATTGCACATGGTTTTAAAGGTGGAAAATCCCATGGATTGTGCTGCCAAAAATTGTCCTTTTTTGATGGACAAGAGGCTGCCGCGAATATATTCGGAATGGTAAGCGCCGCTGCATAAAATAAAGCCAATGACGGCGGCTGTATAAGCGTCTAAATAAATGCCAATGTTGGGGAGCCCGAAATAGAGCAAAAAAAGTTGTACCACCAAGGGAGTTCCCCGGAAAATGATGGCATACCCGTTGGCTGCTTTTCGAACGGCAGAGTGGCCGAATGTTCGCAGTGTTCCGATGACAATTCCGAGCATCAGACCGATGAGTCCCGATGGGATGATGAGTTTTATGGACATGACCAATCCCCGGTTCAGGGCCGGGATCAACTGGTCTGTAAAAAAGATGGTGTCCATTTATACACTCTCTTCATAGAGTTCATTGAGCCGGCAGCAGAAGTCCCGGGTTCGGGAACATGCGTCCGGAGAAAGAAGATCTTTGGGTGATCCCTGTTCAATAATACTTCCGTTTTCCATGAAAAGCACTTCATCGGCCAAAGACCGGGTAAAACCAATCTGATGGGTGGCCAGAATCATGGTCATACCCCCTTTGGCCAGATCTCGGATAACGGACAACACTTCGCCGATCAGCTCCGGATCAAGGGCGGATGTGGGTTCATCCAGAAGCATGATTTTAGGGTCCATGGCAAGTGCTCTGGCAATGGAAACCCGCTGCTTCTGACCGCCGGACAGCTCCGCCGGATACAGAGTGGTTTTATCCCCAAGTCCCACCCGTTCAAGTTCGGTAACAGCGTGATCCCGGGCTGCCTGACGGCTCATCTTTTTAACTTTACGAAGTGCAATGGTGACATTTTCCAGTGCATTCAAATGATCGAAAAGGTTGAAGTCCTGAAAAATCATGCCGACTTGCTGTCGAAATGCATAAAGATCACGTTTTCGGCGGCTTTGGATTTCAGTCTCTTCCAGCCACACACGCCCTTTATCCGGAGGAATTAGGAAGTTGATGCATTGAAGAAAGGTGCTTTTACCGGCGCCCGACGGTCCAATGAGCACCTTTAACTCCCCCTTGTAAAGACTTAAGGATACGGATTTGAGGATTTCCTTTCCTCCGAGAATCTTACAGATATTTTCGACACGCAGAATCGGTTTTTTGGGTGTTGTCATGTTTTTCCTTTAACCCGAATATTTCATGAAATATTCGGGTTATTGAGAATATCCGGGTATACGTACCTTTGCTTCCAGTTTCAATAATGCCCGAACCCCGAGCCAGGTCAGAAGAAAATAAAGGCATCCTGCCGTTATGTAAAGGGGCAGGTAGTAATACGTCCGTGAGGCAACAAAATGGCTACGCGCCATGATTTCAGATGTTCCGAGTACAAATGCAAGGGCGGAATCTTTGAGGATAATGGAATACTCGTTGGACCAGCCGGGTATGGAAAACCTCAACGCCTGGGGCAAAATAATGCTGATAATGGCTTTAATATCGCTCATTCCCAATGCCCTGGCAGCTTGAAGCTGTCCTCTGGGCAACGAGAGAATCGCGCCTCTGAAAATTTGAGACTGATACGCTGCTGTTGTCATGCCCAGAACAAGGATAGATGCAGCAAAGGCGCTCAGATTCAGTCCGACAAGGGTGAACAATCCAAAGTAAAAAAGAAACAAAAGCACCAGCACCGGTACTCCCCTGAAAAACCAAACGTAAAGACCCACGAACCATCGGACGGCGCGATTGCCGTAAACTTGTCCAACGGCCATGTGAACCCCCATAACCAGACCGAGTCCCATGGCGCCGATAACGATGCCCGAGGTGACCAGAGCCCCTTTCAACAGGTATGGGAGTGCTTCGAAAATAGCATAAAGTGCATCAAGCATTGTTGGCAGAGACCTTCAAAAGCGGTATCTGTTTAGATATTCAATACAAGTCGATATTAAAGGAGCTTCAAGATATGATTAAATTTCGGATGGAAGCTGTTTGAGTGAATTAGGGATCGTTTTGAAAGAACCAACGGCAATTTTATTTTTTAACGAAACGCCTTGTTAAAACAAAAGACCTTATACTCATATCCCGTGCAGGTTCTTTCATTAAGAGCCCTTATTCACGAGATCTTTCAGTTAAAATTTAATTATATCTTGAAGCGGCGATGTTTTAAACATCCAAACACTTACCAAAAAAGGAAGGCGCAGGTTAACCTGACGCCTTCCCAGTATTTCCGTTATTCCCAGGCAATGATTTTGACCGGCTATTTCCTGAGGTATTTTTTAACCAGTTCATTCCAATAAGGATCCGCCATAAGCATTTTTAACCCTTTATTGAGCGTGTTCAGTAGTTCGGTATCCTGCTTGCGAACCGCATAACCGAATTTTTCGTCGTGCATACCGAAGGTGCCGAGGATCTTGACGGGTTTTTTGCTTTCAGCATCCATTGCCGGTGCATCGTCCATTGCAGCAGCGGAGATACGGCCGTTGAGAACGTCTTCAACAGCCAGAGGTGCCGAGTCATAATAAACCAGCTCGAAATCCCAACCCTTTTTAGCGGCAGTGTCTTTAAGCCATTCCGCTTCGCTGGTTCCGCGCTGAACGCCCAGACGCTTTTTACCTTTCAACACCTGGTCTACCGTTAGTTTGGAATCTTTTTTTGCCACCAAGACCTGCTTGATTGTCCAGTAGGGAATACTAAAATTGACCACTTTCTGTCGTTCGGGCGTGATGCTCATACCCGAAGCGATAAAGTCGATCTTTTTTGCCACCAGATTTGGAATGATCCCATCCCAGTCCAGGGGCTGGTGTTTAACCGTAAACCCCATTTTTTTTGCAATCCAGTTCACCGAATCAATATCAAAGCCACCGGGATTTCCTGCTTTGTCCACATAAGCAAAGGGTGGAAAGTTAGCATCGATGCCATTGATAAATTCCTTGGCGAACACATTTCCACTTGAAATCATAAAAAGTGTCAGAACAACTGCCATGAAGAATGAAAATTTTCTCATCATGCTTTCAACCTCCTAATTTGTTTTGTTAATATTGAAAACCGAATGGGCTTTGTTCTTAATTGAATACAAAACACCATCACCGACCAAACGGAAAAACACCGATTCGTCAGAATAAACAGGCTCACGTTATTGATCAAGGTTACAATCTTGCTCGATAACAGTTGAGTCGCCGGGTGTCAAGATGTATCCATCCATGAATGGATGACCGCCTCAAGCTCTGTTATCGGAATTTGGTCCACAAAGGCATTTCCGATCTTATTGAGCAGGACAAAATATATATGGTCCCCTTTGCGTTTTTTATCCTTTTTCAGGGCATCGAACACTGATTTCTTTTCAGCCTGGATTCTGACAGGGAGCCCGATCTTCTGAAGCAGTGATTCAATCCTTTCGGCGTCTTTGGCCGAAAGATGGCCTCTTTTTACACAAAACTGTGATGCGACGACCATGCCGGCGCTGACAGCTTCACCGTGAGGAACACCGGTGGTTTTTTCAAAAGCATGTCCGAAAGTGTGTCCAAAATTGAGTTTTCGGCGGGCTCCCTTTTCCAATTCATCTTGGTTTACAATGGCGGATTTGATGACGATGGAAT
>Ga0210085_1000917_pt1 | contig 12011 bp, 14 predicted proteins | sample China_Galinas_PW_5_FD_184866 | JGI IMG/M metagenome (GOLD analysis project Ga0210085, IMG submission 184866) | Wetland microbial communities from San Francisco Bay, California, USA, that impact long-term carbon sequestration - China_Galinas_PWC_D1... | ecosystem: Environmental > Aquatic > Marine... | reverse complement strand
CTCCGCCATCGCCTGGGGCGAGTCGGCGGGGTAGCGCTCGAAATCGTTGGAGTTGACCGCGAGGAAGCGCACGCCGCGATCGGCGTACTCGCGGGCAACCGCCGTCAGCCGGTCGTGCCAGGCGAGCGCGTAGGGGCAGTGGTTGCAGGTCCAGACCACCACCGTCGCCGTCGCCTCGCCGGGCCCGGGCAGCGTCGTCGTCGCGCCCTCGGTGTCGGGGAGGCTGATCGCGGGCGCGGTCTCGCCGAATCCGATGCCGTCGGTGCTCATCTCGCTCCTTTCGCCGGTTGGCGACTGACGCTACCGATCGGCGCTCGCGGCCCCCAGCGCCTCGCGTAGGTCGAGCCGGTCGGGCAGGGCCGAGATCCGCCCGTCGCGCAGCCGGTAGATCCGGCAGGTCAGCGACGCCGGCTGCTCGCCCGGGTCGGCGACGTCGCGCCCGTCGATCCGGATCGTCGGCGAGCCGACGAAGCCCTCGCGCGCCACGTCCTCGTCGCTCGCGATCTCGACCATCTCGATGCGCCCCGGATCGAGACCCGCCGCCTCCATCTCCTCGCGCAGGATCTCGCGCGTCTCCTCCCAGCTGGGGCAGCCGCGCCACCAGAGCAGCTCGACCCGCGGGGCCACCCCGCCCTAGCTGTCGCCCTGGGCGAAGTCTTCCGGGGTGACCTCGTCGAGGAACTCTTTGAATTTGTCGACGACCTCCTCGGTGTCCTCGACCTCGTGCTCGAACTCGATCGCCGACTCCTCGATCACCTCCTCGGCCGCGAAGATCGGCGCCGAGACCCGGACCGCCAGGGCGAGAGCGTCGGAGGGCCGCGAGTCGATCTCGATCTCCGAGCCGTTGACCGCGACCGTGATCGAGGCGTAGAAGGTGTTGTCGCGCAGCTCGGTCACCGACACCCGCTCGCATTTCGCGTCGAGGTTCTCGAGCACGTCGGAGAGCAGGTCGTGGGTCATCGGCCTCGGCGTCGAGGCGCCCTGCAGCTTCATCAGGATCGCCGCCGCCTCGGGGTGTCCGATCCAGATCGGCAGGAACCGATTTCCGTCAACCGTCTTCAGCAGCACGATCGGCTGCTTGCCGACCATGTCGAAGCTGACGCCGTAGATCTGCATCTGCTGCACGAGGAACGCTCCCAACCGTGGGTTGACCGCCAAGTATAGGTAGGAGCCGAGTGGGCGATCCTGGATTCGAACCAGGGACCTCGACGGTCAGTTCTCTTCCCGCCCAGTCGGAGACATTCCATCCCGTCGGAAACCTGCTGGACGAGCCGAAAACGGCCACGAACGCATCATGGGCACCGCGTCGAAGTCGACTCTATCTCCGTGCGGCGCTGCCGTCGAGCATGCCCGGAAGGGTGGCTGGCGGTGAAACTTGCCGTTGGATCGATGCCGACTCAGGGACGATTGACCGGAACGTCTTCCACGTTTTCCAGCACTCCGAGCAGATCCCTCAACGCGTTGCGGAGTTCCTGAGCTCCGCGGCTCATGTCGGTGGGAGCCGGAACCCGAAACCGCCGAGGACCGTCGCGACGTTCCAGCAAGCCGAGCTGAGCAAGCGCGAAGAGATGCTCGTCGATCGACCCGCGTGGGTCGACCTCCAGCTCATGGGCAAGTTCGCGCTCGCCGATCATTTTCCCCTGATTGCGTGGAGCGACGACGTAGGCGATCACACGGCGCTTGGTCGGCGCCGAGAAGATCCAATCCGGAAGTCGGCCAGCCTTTCTCGCCATCGTGTCCGCTCTGGAGGATTAAATCCTACGATCTGCGAAAAGACCATCCGATGACAGAGTAGGATTTAATCCTACAAATGGCGCACCGGGCCCCTCGAACAGCTGTGCTCATTGCAGGTACTTCGTCCAACCGCCGAGATTCCCCCATGCAGAGCCAAGCCCGAGCGGCTACCATGAATCCTCCAGCCGTACTCAACCCGAGGCGTGGCCGGCCACAATGATCCGGTTTCGCCTCAAGGATCTGCTTCCTATGCTCGTAACTCAAGACGACTCGCTCAAGAACCAGCCAGGGGGCAAGAGTCATGAGAGCCAGACGTCGGGCATGGACGCTTCGACCGACCCAGTGGCTCCGACGGTACCTGATCCGCCAGAGCACCCGACCGGGACCATCGCCGCGGCGTCGGTCAGCCCCTATACCGGTAACCCGGCGGTGCCGCCGTTGGAAGAGGAGGACAGCATCGTCGACTTCCACGCTGCTTTCGGGGGAGTCACCAGGGCGGAGTGGGGAAAGCCGATAGAAGATCCCCTCAAGCAGCTCGACTCCAAGGAGCGAGCCAACTGTCGTGACGAACTCGAGGACGTAATTGACGCCGAACAGTACGGGCGCTCTCTCCGTCGCTCGAGGCAGCGCCGCTAGCGTCCGGTCGCGCGTTCACTTGGCGCCCTTCGTGCGGTAGCGTCGGATGCTTGATCGGCGATCCAGCATTCTTCGAACTCCCCAAGGAGTGGCCGCAGCTGAATGCGGCCATCGATGGGAATGATGTTGCCCCGGAACGCAGCAGCAAGGTTCTGGAGCAGGTCTTGAGGCGCGTGCGCGAGCATGAGCCCACCAAAGCGCTGCTCGAGACCGACTACATCGACGCGGACTATCGTGACGAGTACACCCACTTCTACTCGAAGACCTTCGAGGCCGTGCACGACCGCTGCCGGCGGCTTCACTTCTTCAAGCCCGTCGAGGGCGGTCACCAGGAACGTTATCTCGGCTACTGCGTACTGCGACCGCTGAGCCTTCGTCCCGTCGGCCGTACGGTGCTGACCCCGCCGGATTCGATGCGCTCCTGGATCTCCTGCCGGACGCCCGATGTCGTCCATCCCTACGGGCAGCGCTTGCAGGCGCTGGGATTCCCCTACATGGAGCAGGACTCCCAACTCGGCGTCTGCGCCCACGCCAGCGTCTGGATGGTGGCTCTTTATCATCATCTGGCCTTCCAAAGGCCGCGTCGCTTCATGCATGAGATCTCAGAGGCGGCCCAGGCCCAGTACGAGCTCGCGCGGGTGACGCCATCGGAGGGTCTCAGCGACCAACAGGTCGGCGCCGCCCTCCAGCAGCTGGGTCTGGAACCGGTCACCTACGACCTCTCCTCGCTGCCGAGTAACCAGTCGCTCAACCGGATCATCTGCCGATACCTCAACTCCCGTCTGCCGGTCATTCTCACCACCCGGCGGCACGCGGTCGTCCTCATCGGTTACGGGCGGGACACGAAAGGGCGTCTGTTCTTCGTGCGCCACGACGACGAGCATGCTCCTTACGAGCGCGTCTACAAGAACTCAGACCCGCTCGGGGAGTGGGACCTCCTGTTCGCTGCGCTGCCGGGAAAGGTCTATCTCGCGGGCGAGAGCGCTGAGTCTTTCGCTCGGTCGCTGTTCACTTCCCTGCTCCGCCTGCCGCCCCATCTCGCGCTGCGGCGGCATCTGCCCACCCGCTTGCGCCTCCGCACCTACCTTGCCCGCGCGGGCGACTACAAGGTCCGCCTTGCACGTCGCAGCATGCCAGCACAGGCCCTCGACCACCGCAACGTCCCGACGTCGAAATGGATCTGGGTGGTCGAGCTGCAGGACCCGAAGCTTGCGCGCGAAACGCTCCGCTGTGTGATTGGCGAGCTCGCGATCGACGCCACCAGCGACCGGCGCGATCCCAATCCTCTCTTCGCCAACCTTGAGGGTCGCTCCTACGTCTGGGTGCCCGACTCCAACGAACCTCTAGAGAGGCAGATCGACTACTTCGCGCCCTACACGACGGGTTGCGCACTCCACGACGCCGCCACCGCACCTCCCATACCCAAGCGGCCATTGCTTGAGCGCAGCAAAGCCTGGGGCGATCGCCAGCGGCGCCGCTTCGCTAGGCGTTAAGCCCTCTCGGGCCCACCGAACCAGAGCGTGAACAACGAGAGCGCCGCGTTCGCTGCGATACCGATCGCCGCCCCAATCGCGGGGGTGTACCAGCCGAACTCGTTGAACGGCGAGCCCGGGATCAGCGCTACCCAGGCGACGAACGCAATGACGATGATCGCAGTACGTTTCGGCGGCCATCGGAAGCGTCCGCCACGTTTCTGCACCTCAGCCCTGAACACCCCAACCCCATAGAGGACGGCCAAGACCGTAACGATCCCGGAGAGGATCCAGCGTCCGGTGTAGCTATCGCTGCCGAGCGGAGAGTCACCCAGCAGGAAGGGCAAGGCGGCGGTGTAGATGCCGACGGCCTCGGTCGGGATGTAGCGGGTCAGCTCGGTCGCTATCGCCGCCACCGAGCTGGCTGGCATTTCGGGCGCCGCTGAGCGCTCATGACCCATTCGCATCCGGCCCCGTCCTCGGAACTCCTCCTCCTGTGGCTTCCTCTCCTCTGCCGCATCCTGCATCAAGGCGACGATGCTCACGATTCCCCCTCACCCATCGTGTCCGACATTGCACTCTAGAGGTACCCACGACACATTTGCCTCCAGGTCAGATACGCAGTCGGTCGCGAAGGTACGGCTTCAGGCCCTTGATCAGCTCAGATTGCTAGAGCACCGGCTGGCCAGGTGCCAGCGGCATGGGATTTTTAGTGGGCGATCCTGGATTCGAACCAGGGACCTCGTCCTTATCAGAGACGCGCTCTAACCAACTGAGCTAATCGCCCGCGGACGGCGATGATAGCGGCGCGCTACTTGAGCCGCTTGAGCAGCCGGGCGGCCTCTGCGACGTCGGTGAAATGGATCTCGGCGACGAGGCCGTCGCCCCGGGGGCGGACCTTGACCTCCTGGCCCGTGGCGGTCTCGAGGTCGTCGGCGAGCCGCTCCAGGGCCTCGGCCTCCTCCGGGCTGAGTCGCGGCCCAGCGCTCTTGCGGCGTGCTGGCTGGCTGGCCAGCTTAACCCTGTTCTCGGTCTCGCGGACCGACCAGCCGGAGCGCACGGCGTCGCGCGCCAGGCGGCGGCGGACGTCGTTGCCCTTGGCGCCGAGCAGGGCGCGGCCGTGGCCCTCGCTGAGCTCGCCGGACTCGAGCAGCCGGATCGTCTCGTCGGGCAGCTCGAGCAGCCGGATCAGGTTGGAGACGGCGGGGCGGCTGCGGCCGACCCGGCGCGCCAGCTCCTCTTTGGTCAGCCCGAGATCGTCGACCAGCGCCGCGCAGGCGCGCGCCTCCTCGACCGGGTTGAGATCCTCGCGGACCATGTTCTCGATCAGCGCCGCCTGCAGCCGCTCGGCCTCGACCTGGTCGCGGACCACCGCCGGCACCTTCTCCAGGCCGGCCTCCTGGGCCGCCCGCCAGCGCCGCTCTCCGGCCACCAGCTCGTAGCTCCCGTCGGCGAGGGGTCGGACCAGCAGCGGCTGCACGATCCCGCTCGCCTCGATCGAGGCGGCGAGCGCCGACAGCGCCTCCGGGTCGAAGCGGGCGCGCGGCTGGTCGGGGTTCGGCTTGATCAGCTCGACCGGCAGCTCGCGCAGCTCCCCGGCCGCAGCGTCGCCGCCCTCCGGCAGGATCGCCGCCAGGCCGCGGCCGATCCCGCGCTTAGCCACGAGCCTCCAGCTCCCTGGCGAGCGCCCGGTAGGCGACCGCGCCGCGCGAGGAGGGGGCGTGCTCGATCACGGGCAGACCATAGCTCGGCGACTCGGCGACACGGACGCTGCGCGGGATCACCGTCTCGAAGACCATCTCGCCGAAGTGGTCGCGCAGTTCCGTCTCGACGTCCTGGGCCAGCCGCGTGCGCTCGTCGTGCATGGTGACCAGCAGGCCCGCGACGCCGAGCCCGGGATTGAGCTCGCGGCGGATCATCCCCAGCGTGTCGAGGAACTGGACCAGGCCCTCCAGCGCCAGGTACTCGGCCTGCACCGGGACGATCGCCCGGTCGGCGGCGGTGAGCGCGTTGACGCTGACCGGGCCGAGCGAGGGCGGGCAGTCGAGCAGGGTGAGAGCGAAGCGCTCGCGCACCGGGCCGAGGCGCTCGCGCAGCCGCGTCTCCGAGCCGTCGATCCGCGGCAGCTCGACCGCGGCCCCGGCCAGGTCGAGGTTGGCCGGAACCAGCCAGAGGTTGTCGGGCCCGGCCGGCCGCGCCGCCTCGGCGACGGAGGTCTCCCCGGTCAGGCAGTCGTAGGAAGAGGGGCGCATCTCCCTCTCGCCGCCGAGCGCCACCGTCGCGTTGCACTGCGAGTCGAGGTCGACCAGCAGCGTCTGCTTCCCGGTCGCCGCCGCGCAGGAGGCGAGGTTGACCGCGGTCGTCGTCTTGCCGACCCCGCCCTTCTGATTCGCCACCGCGTAGACCAAGCCCATGTCGAGGGCACCCTAGTCGGCGCGGCCCGCGCGGGCACGGCCGCGCCCCCAAGCGTGGGGATCTGGTCTAGGCTGCCGCCGATGCCCGAAGTCGCCGACTGGCCGGAGGATCCCGCGGAGCGCGCCCGCGAGCTGGTCGAGGGCGTGCTCGACGAGCTCGACCTCGACGGCGACGTGGTGGTCGACGAGGGCGACGAGGCGATCCAGGTGACGGTCGAGGGCGACGCCGACTACGGCCTGCTGATCGGCAAACGCGGTCAGACGATCGACGCCCTGCAGCTGCTCTGCTACCAGGCCGCGTTCCGCGGCATGCGGGAGCGCAAGCGGGTCGTGGTCGACGCCGCCGGCTACCGCGAGCGCCGCCGCGAGACCCTCGAGGGCCGGGCCGACCGCGCCGCCGAGCAGGCGCTGAGCGCCAGCCGCGTGGTCGAGATGGACCCGATGAGCCCCCAGGAGAGGCGGGTCGTCCACGAGCGCCTCAAGGAGCGCGCCGGGGTCGAGACCTACAGCGAGGGCGACGAGCCCCACCGCTGCGTGATCGTCGCCCCGCTCGTCTCGGAGTGAGCGAAGGCCGCGGCGCGGCGCTGGAGTCGGCCGGCCGCGAAGCGCTGGCCACGGTCCTCGAGCTGCTCGCCGGCGAGCGCGCCTCGGTCAGCTCGGTGGTCGACGAGCGCGCCTGGAGCGTCCACGTCGCCGACAGCCTCACCGGCTTGGAGCTGCCCGAGCTGCGCGCGGCCTCCCGGATCGCCGACGTCGGCGCCGGAGCCGGCTTCCCCGGCCTCGTCCTCGCCGTCGCCCTCCCCGGCGGCCGCGTCGACCTGGTCGAGTCGGTCGGCCGCAAGTGCGAGTTCATGCGCGGCGCGATCGAGGCCGCCGGGATCGCCAACGCCACCGTCGTCCAGGCCCGCTCGGAGGACTGGGCCGCCGGCGAGGGCCGCGAGGCCTACGACGCCGTCACCGCCCGCGCCGTCGGCCGCCTCTCCACGCTCGCCGAGCTCGCCTCCCCGCTGCTGCGCGAGGACGGCGTCCTCGTCGCCTGGAAGGGCCGCCGCGACCCCGAGGAGGAGTCCCAGCTGGAGCGGGCGGCACCGGACCTGGCGATGCGCCCCGAGCAGATCCTCGACGTCGGCGACCGCGCCGCCAGCCGGCACCGCCACCTGCACCTGGTCCGCAAGACCGGACCGACCCCGCCCAACCTGCCGCGCAAGGCGGGCATGGCGAAGAAGCGGCCCAAGGGCTAGAGGGAGGGGGAGTCCGGGGGTGGGTCTCTTGCGCCTAGCTCCTCCGCTTCGCTCCGGAGCAACGAGGAGCCGCCTTCGGCGGCATTCCCCATTGCGCGAGCTTTGAGGCTGAGAGACCCACCCCCGGACTCCCCCTCTGCGAGCGCTCCAGTCGATGCGGCTCCGATCCCGGAGTGCAGCGCGACATGTCGGCCTCTGCGTCCGCAGCTGCACCAGCCCCCAACCCGTCCCCGAGACGGGGACGCCCTCGCCTCGGTCTCGTGCAGATGTAGCTGGCGCGGGCTTCACGCCTCGGCGTCAGCCACAAGCGTTCAGGCGCGGTGCGCGGGGTGGGGGTCGCTCAGCCTCCCCCGGCACCGCGGAGAGATTCTTCGGCGCCGCAGGCGCCGTCCAGATTGCCCCCGGAGCGAAGCGAGGGGGCTAGGCGCAAGCGACCCTCACCCCGCGCACCGCCTACTACCGGCGCTTGCGCTTCTTCTTTTTCGGAGGCGGCGGCGGAGCTTTCGTCTCCTGCACCGCGGCCGCATACTCGGGCGTCGCCGCCTCGGGGACGGGGATCACCTTTTTGACCACCAGCTGCTGCCCGATCGTCCAGAAGTTGGTCGTGATCCAGTAGAGGATCAGGCCGGCCGGGAAGCTGATGATGAAGGGGACGAAGACCAGCGGCAGCATGAAGATCAGCGCCCGCTGGCTTTTGTCGACGCTGACCGACATCACCATGCCCGAGATCAGCTGGGTGCCGACGTAGAGGACGAGGAGGGCGATCAGTTCGGCGCCTTCCGCCTTCGCGGTCAGGTCGGTGATGAAGAGGAAGCCTTCGCCGAAGAAGCCGGCGCTGTGGCCCTGGGTGACCGCGAATTCGCCGCAGGTTTCGGCGGTCTGGCCGCAGATGTCGAAGCGGAGGTCGTGGCGGAGAACGTAGAAGAGGGTAATGAAGACCGGGAGCTGGGCCAGCAGCGGGATGCAGGAGGCGAACGGGTTGACTTTGTTCTCTTTGTAGAAGCGCATCATTTCCTGCTGCATGCGCTGTTTGTCGTTCTTGTATTTCTCCTGCAGCTCCTTGATCTGCGGCTGCAGCGCCTGCAGGGCCCGCATCCCCTTCAGCTGTTTGTAGGTGAGCGGGATCAGCAGCGTCCGCATCGCCACCGTCAGGGCGATGATCGCGCCGCCCCAGGAGAGGCCGACGTTGTCGTGGAAGAAGACGAGGACTTCGCCGGCGATGTCGACGAGGAACTGCGGCGCGAGCTGGAAGGCGAGCGGCGTCATCGGGCCTTCGCGTCCCCGTGGTAGTCAGCCGGGTGCACCGGCCCCGCCTCCTTCAGCGAGAAGCGCTCCGGGACCGGGTCGAAGCCGCCGTGGCTGAACGGGTTGCAGCGCAGCAGCCGCCAGATGCCGAGCGCCAGGCCGCGCAGGGCACCGAATCGCTCGACCGCCTCGACCGTGTAGGCGGAGCAGGTCGGCTCGTACTTGCAGCGGCGCGGGCGGGCCGGGGAGACCCAGCGCTGGTAGGCGCGGACCGGGGCCAGGACGATCCGTTTCACGTGGAACGCCCTCCGGCCAGGGCCTCTTCGAGGCTCTTGGTGACTCCCGGCGTGCCCTCCTTCTCGACCAGATCGCCGATCTCGGCCTTCGCCACGATCACGAAGTCGTGTCCTTCGGGCAGGTCGTTGGCAACGCTCCAGAAGGCTTCGCGCAGGGCGCGCTTCACCTTGTTGCGATCCACCGATCCACCCACCTTGCGGCTGACCGAGACCCCGAGCCTCACGTCGTCGCTCCCCTGCTCGCGGCGCGGAAACGTGTAGAGGACGAGGTAGCGGGTGGCATGTGAGGATCCGTCGCGATAGACACGGTCGAACTCACCGCTGCGAGAAAGGCGCCGTCGCTTCGACGCCATTCAGATGACCAGCGGCAAGATCGCTTGCATCTAGGGAGTGAGGCGCTTCCGCCCTTTGCGCCGGCGTCGCTTGAGGATCGCGCGGCCCCCACGGGTGCTCATCCGCGCGCGAAAGCCATGCGTCTTCGCCCGCTTCCGCTTCTTCGGCTGATAGGTGCGCTTCATAGGCGCGGAAAGTATACGGACGCGGCCTCGAATCTTTTCTGCGGGATTTGCGGCTCGCCCCGTACCCCCCTCGAGGCACGCCGCTATCGTCGCCCGCCAGGTGTCCGATGACCCTTCTCCAAACAACCCCGAGGCCCTCTGGGAGGCCACCCTGGACCGGCTGCGCGCCGCGCTGCCCGGCACCACCTTTCGCATCTGGTTCGAGCCGCTGCAGCTCGTCGGCGGCGACGGCGAAACCCTCTTCCTGACCGCCCCCGAGGGGATCCGCGCCTGGGTCGAGCGCCGCTACTCCTCGCTCATCGTCGAAGCCCTGGCCACCTCCGGCTCCTCCTACCGCCAGGTCAGCTTCGGCCCCGCGCCGGCGGACGACGAGCCCGCCTCCCGCGGCGTCCAGCTCAACCCCAGCTACACCTTCGACCGCTTCGTCATCGGCCCCGGCAACCGCCTTGCCCACGGCGCCGCCCTCGCCGTCGCCGAGGCCCCCTCCGAGGCCTACAACCCGCTCTTCCTCCACGGGCCGCCCGGCCTCGGCAAGACCCACCTGCTCGCCGCCATCGCCAACTACCTGCGCGATCACGCCCCGGCCCTCAGCGTCCGCTACACCACCGCCGAGTCCTTCACCAACGAGTTCGTCACCGCCCTGCGCTCCACCGGCGCCGAGGCCTTCAAGGCCCGCTACCGCGACCTCGACGTCCTCCTCATCGACGACGTCCAGTTCCTCGAGGGCAAGCCGCACACCGAGGAGGAGTTCTTCCACACCTTCAACGCCCTCTACGAGTCGGGCAGCCAGCTCGTCCTCTCCGCCGACCGCATCCCGAGCGAACTCTCGACCCTGGCGGCCCGCCTCCGCGACCGCTTCGAGTGGGGGCTCACGGTCCCGGTCGAACCGCCCAACCTCGCCACCCGCCTCACCGTGCTCCGCCGCCTCGTCCAGGAGGCGGGCGTCGAGATCGCCGACACCGCCGCCCTCTCCGAGCTCGCCAACCGCATCGACGCCAACATCCGCCAGCTGCACGGCGCCCTCACCCGCGTCCTCGCCCACGCCTCCCTGCTCGCCCGCCCGCTCAGCTCCGAGCTGATCGCCGAGGTCATCCCCCAAGCCCGCTCCGCCCAGGCCACATCGGTCGAGGAGATCCAGCAGCAGGTCGCCGAGCGCTTCGGCATCTCGCGCGCCGAGCTGGTCGGCGGCAGCCGCGCCGCCACCCCGCTCCGCGCCCGCCAGGTCGCCATCTACCTCACCCGCGAACTGACCGATCTCTCCCTGCCCCAGATCGGACGCCTCTACGGCGGCCGCGACCATTCCACCGTGCTCAACTCCCTGCGCCGCGTCGAAGCCGGCCTCGACGAGGACTCCGATCTCCACACCCGCGTCGAGGAACTGCGAACAGCAATCCACAGTCCTGCCGGCGGCGGGCGCTGACCGCCGACCGCGCTGCAAGAATCAGCCTCTTCCCACAACCGCTTCCACAGCCCGCAAACCGCGAGCCGATGCCGAATCGCCGCTGATCCCGCTTCTTTCCACAGGTCCTAACCCAACTCAAGAAGGCATCTTTTGAAGCTCACCACCAAACGCGAAGACCTCGTTTCCAAGCTCTCGGTCGTCTCCCGCGCCGTCTCCACCCGCGCCGCGACCCAGGCGCTCTCCGGGGTTCTGCTCACCGCCGCCGACGGCACCGTCACCCTCACCGCCACCGATCTCGACCTGGGCCTGCAGACCACCCTCGACGCCCAGGTCGACGGCGAGGGCTCGACGCTTCTGCCGGGCCGGCTGCTGGCCGAGGTGGCGCGCTCGCTCTCCGACCCGACCGTGGAGATCGAGACGCGCGAGGCCGAGCACGACGTCGAGATCCGCAGCGGCAGCTCCAACTTCCACCTCCGCGTGCTCCCCGCCGAGGACTTCCCGAAGCTGCCCGAGCCGGGCGAGGATCCCGGCCTGACGATTCCCGCCGAGGCCCTCCAGGGCAGCATCGACCTCGTCGCCCGCGCCGCCTCGCGCGACGACATGCGCCCCGTCCTCACCGGGGTCTTCGTCACCGCCGCCGGCACCGAGATGACGATGGTCGCGACCGACTCCTACCGCCTGGCGGTGAAGCGGACCGAGCTGGAGGCCGAGCTCGGCGGTGAGATCGAGGCGAACATTCCCGCCCGGGCGCTGCGCGAGCTCGGCCGCATCCTCTCCTCGGAGGGGAGCGAGGCGGCGACGATCTGGCTGCTCCCCAACCAGGCCGTTTTCCGGGCAGGGGGGATCCTCCTCACGACGAGGCTGATCGAGGGGCAGTTCCCCAACTTTCGACAGCTCCTGCCGGAGTCCTACGAGCACGACGTGCGGCTGCCGCGCTCCGATTTCCTCGACGTCACCCGCCGGGTCAGCCAGCTCGCGCAGCGCAACGCGCCGCTGCGGCTCGCCCTCGAGGCGGGGGAGCTGACCGTGGCGGCGGAGACGCCCGACGTCGGC
>Ga0210085_1000916_pt1 | contig 12020 bp, 5 predicted proteins | sample China_Galinas_PW_5_FD_184866 | JGI IMG/M metagenome (GOLD analysis project Ga0210085, IMG submission 184866) | Wetland microbial communities from San Francisco Bay, California, USA, that impact long-term carbon sequestration - China_Galinas_PWC_D1... | ecosystem: Environmental > Aquatic > Marine... | reverse complement strand
TTCAGCATGGCGGTCAATCGCCGCTGGAAAGATCGGGAAGGAACCACCCAGGAGGTCACGGACTGGTTCAATATCGAAGCCTGGGAACGGTTAGCGGAAATTTGTGGTGAATTCCTCAAAAAGGGAAGTCTGATCTTCCTGGAAGGTCGGCTGCAAACCGACAGCTATGAGGAGAACGGCAGCACTCGCTACTTCACCAAAGTGATCACTTCCCAAATGCAGATGCTGGAACCAAAAAACACACAGCAAAATTAGCAGCCATCTGCTCCCCAAAGTTGAAAAATCCTGACCAATGGATCCCGGTCAGGGTTTTTTCGCTGACAGAGTGCGGCCATTTCAGTTTGGTGGAAGCGGTATAATCTTTATGTCAACCGGACGTGGCAAAAGTCCCGAATCTTGATAAAGGAAACTTCCCTATGTTCCCCTCCCGCTCAAAAACCATGGCCGCTGCTCTGCTTGGAAGCATTCTGCTGATAACTCTCATCAGTTTAAGCTGTAATCTACCTACTGCGCTCAAGGAGACCTTCGGTATTGTCGGGACTTCCACTCCTACTCTTGAGCCAACCAACACTCCCCAACCCCTGCCGCCGACGATAGTCGAGACTGATCCTCCTCGCGGCAGTACCATTTCACTCGAAGGGCCGATTACGATCTACTTTAACCAGGCAATGGACCAGGACTCCGTGGAAGGCGCGCTTACCGGAAATCCGGAAACCCAGGGTTCCCTGGAATGGCTCGATCCCGCAACCCTCCGCTATCATCCAGGAGATTCATTCCCGACCGGAGCGCCAGTACAGCTGCTGCTTTCCAGCGGAGCCCGCGCGGCCAACGGATTGAGCCTGACCGAGGAGATCCGGATGGAGTTCTATACACCGGATGATCTGCAGCTGATCACCGTTTTGCCCTCGCCGGAGAGTATTGAAGTAGATCCCTTATCAGCGATCGTAGTCACATTTAATCAGCCGGTCGTCAGCCTCGGACCGGACCCGGCAGATACCCCGCCTGCTTTCAACATTAGCCCCCTGCCTGCTGGAAGGGGTGAGTGGATCAATACCAGCACTTATCAATTCTCACCTGACCCCGGCCTGGCCGGAGGCATAACATACCGGGTTGAGCTTAATCCGGATCTGGTCAGTACCTGGGGCACCGGCTTTGATTTTGCATTAGATCGCAGCTGGTCTTTTTCCACCGCATATCCTGAGCTGCTGAATTGGGAACCGTACGACGGGGATAATGGGGTCCCACTTGATACAGCCATCCACTTCCAGTTCAGTCAAGCGATGGATCCGGACAGCGTGGAAGGTAATTTTTCGCTGATCAACGGCGACGGAGCGGACGTTCCCGGGAAAATGACCTGGTCAGATGATCACAAGGAGGCTGAATTTCAACCCGACGCCCTGCTGAACAGAGCTGCCAGTTATGCTGCGGTGCTTCCGGGTGAGGCATCCTCAGCTGGCGGCACAGCCCTGGGAGTGGACACCCGGTTCAGTTTTGAAACCACCGGAGAATTCCAGTTCCTGGGCACACCCGCTGGTCAAAGCTACACCACTTCCGTCTATGAGGGCGCCACTCTTTACTTCAACAATCCGGTCGACCTGGAGACGGTGGAAGAGAATATCAGCTTCATTCCCGAGATCGGCGATTTCTGGCCTTCCACGGGAGGCAGCGGCAATGTACTGAATCTGTACGGGTCCTATGAACCTCTGACAAACTATACGCTGGTGATGAAAGAATCCCTGGCGGACAGCTGGGGCAGCAGCCTGGGTACAAACCGGTCCATTAAGTTCACCACCCAGGCTTTATCACCAAACTTGACCGTTACCCAGGGTAATAATATCCTGTACCTGACCGGCACCGAAAACGCCATTCCCGTACAGGGAACGAATCTCTACCAGCTTTCTCTTAATCAGGGGCGCATCCCCCTGGAAGACATCCCGCTGTTCTTCGGTTCAGGACTCTATCAAACGCTGGATGATTACTATCCGGCTGGTGTGCAGTACTGGACCCAGGTCGTGAATGTGCCGGGGGATGATACCTACACAATCAACCTGCCGGTAAATCCTCAGGGGACTTCTCTTGCCCCGGGATTGTACCGCTACCAGATCTATTCCCAGGAGCTTCCCTATAATCCTTCTCCCTATCTGCTGGCGGTCAGCGATATCCATCTGACCATGAAAACCAGCCCGGAGAACCTGCTGATCTGGGCCCTGGACTTGAGGTCCGGGGAACCGGTTCCGGAAGCGGAGATTTCGGTCTATGATCAGAACGGCGAGGCGCTGTTCAGCGGCACCACAGACCAGGATGGAATCTTCCAGGCAGATTTCCCGGCCCCGGTCGATCTGTACGACCATGTCTTTTACGCCATTTCAGGTGAACCCGGCGCAGATGATTTCGGGATCACCGCCAGCAACTGGGCATTTAGCACCGAGCCCTATAATTTTGGACTGCGGACGGAATACGGTGCTCCCCAGCCCACGGCTTATATCTACACCGACCGACCGATCTACCGCCCCGGTCAAACTGTAAACTACCGCCTGGTCCTGCGGGATCCACTGCAGGGCGGCTATGCTTTGCCCCAGGAAGACTCGATCAGGCTTTCAATTTTCCAGACCGGCAAAGAGGAGCAGCAGGTCGATCTGACACTTTCTGAATACGGCACTGCGTCTGGATCCCTGGAACTTTCCTCTTATTCACAACCCGGCTACTACCGCCTGGAGACGGACTACGGCATGACGCTATTCCAGGTGGCGGAATACCGTAAACCCGAGATCGACCTCTCGGTCTCCCTGGCTCAGGAAGAAAGCTTGCTGGGAGAAGATTGGCAGGGCAGTGTTGAGGCTCGCTATTACTTTGACGCCCCGGCGGACGGGGTGGATCTCTCCTGGCAGATGCGGGCAGTCCCGACTTCCTTTACTCTTCCGGGTTATCAGGTAGGTGAGATCGGGAGCAATTGGTTTGGCTATGCTGATCTCTATTCTGCAAATACCTACGGAGCTGGAGTGGATGGAGGAAAAGCACAAACAGACCAGAACGGCCGCTGGGATGGGAATGGAAAGCTGACCAATCTGGACCTGAATGACCGGGAAGTGAGCCTGCCGGCCAGGTTCATCCTCAGCGTTACTGCCCAGGATGAATCCGGATTCCAGGTTTCAAACCAGGCCGAGATGCTGGTTCATCCCAGTGATTTTTATATTGGCGTCCATCCTTCGACCTGGATCGCTGAAGCGGACCAGGTGGTGGACTTCGATCTGCTGGTTGTCGATTGGAACCGAGCGCCGGAAGGCGTCCACTCTCTGCAGGCCGAGTTCAAGAAAGTTACCTGGAATTATCAGGTTGGAGAGATCGGCCAGATGGATTATACCCGGGAAGAAGAGCTGATCAGCAGCCAGACGATCACCACTGACCAGAGCGGCGAAGCCGCGCTGAGTTTCAAACCGGATCAGCCGGGCACCTACCAGCTGGATGTCTTTGGTGACGGCGCCCGAACTGAGGTGACGCTCTGGGTCGGGGGACCGGGCACGACCAGCTGGCCGGCATTGACGAACCAGAAGATCAAACTGACCGCCGATCAGCCCAGCTACCTGCCAGGTGAAACGGCAGAGGTCTTCATACCCAATCCTTTCCCAGCAGAGGCTCAAGCCCTGATCACGCTGGAGCGCAATAAGGTTATTCGCCATGAAACCATGACTATTCGCGGTTCAGGCACCCTGCTGCAGGTTGAGCTTGCTGAGGGAGATGCCCCCAATGTCTACCTGTCAGCTACCTTGATCGGTGATGAACCCGAGGGCGTTATCGGATTCCGCCAGGGATATATTAACCTGCTTGTGGATCCAGGCGAGAAGATCCTTAACGTTGAAATCCTGGGAGAGCCCAAGCGGCTCGGACCGGGAGAAGAGGTTCAATTCACGATCCGGGTCACAGATCAAACCGGTATCCCCCAGCAGGGTGAGTTTTCCCTGGCTGTGGTGGATAAAGCCGTCCTGGCTCTGGCCGATCCTTTCTCCCCGGATATTGTGGAAGCTTTTTACGACATCCAGCCGCTGTCCGTGAGAATGGGTTTACCTCTGGGCATGCATGCCGGGCTGTCAGTCTTTGTTGCGGGAGGAATGGGTGGAGGGGGAGCCGATGTCGACAGTTCCGTCAGGGACCAGTTCGAGGATACCGGTTATTGGCAGGCCGATGTGGTGACCGATGAGAACGGAGAGGCGGTTATCAAAGTTCGGCTGCCGGACAATCTCACCACCTGGCAGGCGGATACCCGGGGCGTGACCAGGGATACCCTGGTTGGACAGGCTGATACGGAGGTTATCACTACCAAAGACCTGCTGGTCCGGCCGGTCACACCCCGCTTCCTGGTCGCGGGTGACCATCTGGCCTTAGCGGCCATCGTGCATAACAACACAGCCAGCGACCTGACCGCCGACGTTACACTGCAGGCGAACGGCCTGCTGCTGGACCTCCCAGAATTATCAACCCAGACTGTTGAAGTCCCAGCCGGGGGACGAACCAAGGTGGAATGGTGGGTCGAGGTGGAAGATACCGATCAGGCGGACTTGACCTTTTTGGCCGAAGCGGGTGAATATCGCGACGCTGTGAAACCCTATCAAGGCTCGCTGCCAGTGCTGCGCTATCTTGCTCCTGTCAGTTTTGGCACATCTGGAGTGCTTGATCAACCGGGTGAGGAGCTGGAGGTCGTCAGTCTGCCGCGCAGTTATGATCCCTCTGCTGGATCGCTGGATATTGAACTCTCTCCATCCCTGGCAGCAGCGATGCTCAATGCCCTGGATGCACTGGAAGAAAGAGAGCCCTATTCCAATGAAGCGACCCTGTCTTACTTCCTGCCGAATGCAGTCACTTACCAAACTTTACAGGAACTGGGCCTGGACTATCCCCGGTTAGAAAGCCGACTGGAGTCGATCATCCCGGATACGCTCGATGCCCTGGCTGCCGCCCAGAATGAGGATGGGGGCTGGGGCTGGTGGCAGGGAGGCGCCAGCGATTCCGAGATCAGCAGCTATATCATGTTTGGACTGCTGCAAGCCCAGAAATCAGGCGTGTTCGTCGATGACCTCATGATCCAGCAAGGCACCGGATATTTGATGGCCACACTGCCTGCCCTGGATATGCTGGCGGAACCCTGGCAGTACGACCGACTGGCACTGCGGTATTTTGTGCTGACGGAAGCCGGGATTAACGTCCAGGCCGGAATGGAAGGACTGGCAGACCGGAATACACAACTCAGCCCAGGCTATCAAGCCCTGCTTGCCCTGGCCCTGAATTCAGCCAGTCCGGGAAACCAGCGAACTCAAACTTTGCTTTCCAATCTGGGGGGGAATGCTATCCGGACTGCTACCGGCGTACACTGGGAAAATTCCCCGGACAGCCGTTCCTGGATCAACAGCGATACCACAACAACAGCCATGGTGATCTATGCCATGGCCCAGGTAGATGATGCGCCGGATATCCTGCCAGACGCTGTCCGCTATCTGGTCTCGATGAAAACCAACCGGGGTGATTGGTGGTCCCTATATGAGACCAGCTGGTCGATCCTGGCACTTAATGAAATCCTCAAGAGCGCTGATGAGCTTTCCAGCACCTATGACTACTCGGCCGCTGTCAACGGTCGGGAGCTGATCAGCGGATCGGCTGCCGGATCCGCCCAGTTAGAAGCCGTCTCTGCCTCGCTGCCTGTAGAGGATCTCTACAGCGGCGATCCGAATGCCCTGGTGGTCCAGCGGGCAGCGGGCAGCGGTTCCCTGTATTACAAAGCCCACCTGCTGGTCTACCGGGCTGCTGAGGAGGTCCAACCTTACGGTAAGGGACTGAGCCTTTCCCGGGTTTACAGTGAAGTGAACCCGCTGGGAAATGACAGCTTCACCCAATCAGGAAAAGTTGGGAATCTCATCCGGGTGCAGCTGACTCTGGTGGTGGAACACGACACCCATTACTTGATGATCGAAGACTTTCTGCCCTCCGGAGCAGAAGTGCTGGACACTAGATTGAAAACATCCCGTCAGGATCTTGGCGATTACCAGGTATCGGCTCCTTTCCGGGAAGGCTGGGGTTGGTGGTATTTCAACGCACCCAAAGTCTATGATGACAGCATCAGCTGGTCAGCCAATCTGCTGCCTGCCGGAACTTATCAAATCTCTTACCTGCTGTCACTGACCACCCCGGGAGAATTCCAGATTTTGCCTGCCCGGGCCTGGCAGCTCTATTTCCCGGAAACCATGGCAATCAGCGCAGGCGATAAATTTGTGATAGAAACCGGAAATTAAATAGAACACGCTTCCCGCCCGGGAAGCGTGTTGAGGTTTGAGAACTGATCCGATATTAGAATCCGAACTGCAGCCAGTTGGTATTGAATACCACCTGCAGGGTGAGAACGACGAACAGGATCAACAGAATGAAACCGCACCCGCAGCCTGTGCAGGATGCACCTCGACCGAACCCAAAACGCTTCTGCAGCCAATCAAAGAGCACGTCCAGCATCAATAATTTGAATAAACCAGTCAGACACCCTTGCCGTTGATTCACGATACATCTCCTTTATTCTCTCATTTATGATATACGATAGAATGTAAATTTGGTTGCAAACTTATTTACTTGCTGAGAGGTTGTTGGAAGAGAATTATTCACACCATCCCTTATCTAGTCCTTGAGTAGAAAAGGGATAGTCAGGGAGGAACCAATTCGTGAGTTCATTACCAAAGACTTACCGCTGGGTTGTATTCCTTTACCTGGGACTGGCGTTCTTTTCTGTCTCACATTTGATTGATGATTTCTTATTCGATATCCCTGCTGAGTTCGGATTGTAAGTTAATCTGACATAGGGGCTGGCGGGGATATTCAAAGTGATCTACCCGATTATCTTGATCCCACTCTCGCGAGGCCGCAGAATGGGTCTCGTCGGGGTATTGTTAATGGGTCTCTTCCTGGCTTTGGCAGGTATACTTAAACATATCCCGCTCATGCTTTCGACGGGTCCATATTGAGCGGCCTTTTTTCAGAAGGCTTGATTATCGGACTGATTTGTTTTGGTTTGGCATGCAGCCTGGCCGCTTTCCTGACACAAAGGAAAGCAAATCAATGAGGAGAATTTCGGAGAGTGTTATGCGCATCAGAAACCATATCTTTCCTCTTTTAGCAGTCTTTTGTGTTTTGGCCTTGACGGGAGCGGGAACACTGCTGAATTCCGTCCAAGCTACCCCACCTCGGCAAACACCAGGCGCGGATCCGCCGGGAAGTATAGTCAAGCTAATTTTCATACACCATTCTACGGGAGAGAATTGGTTAGAGGACGGGTACGGCAATCTGGGATCAGCACTGGCGAAGAACAATTATTATGTCAGCGACACCAATTATGGCTGGGGGCCTGACGGCATTGGCGACAGGACCGATATACCCGAATGGCTGGAGTGGTTCAGGGGAGAGAACACGGCCGAGTATATGCAGGCGCTGTTTAGCGAAGGGGGTCAAAATGCAAGCTATTCTAGGACGCTGCCGGACCCTGGTGGCGAGAACCAGATCATCCTCTTTAAGTCCTGCTTTCCAAATTCAGATCTGGAGGGCGATCCTGAGGATCCTCCGGACCCGGATGGCTGGCTCTCTGTTGGGCACGCCAAATATGTGTATAATGAGCTCCTCAAATACTTCTCCCAGCACCCGGAAAAACTGTTTGTCGTCATCACAGCACCCCCTCTCAGCGATCCCAGCAATGCAGATAACGCCAGGGCCTTTAACCTCTGGCTTGTGAATGACTGGCTGAAGGAGAATGAGTATCCTTTTCACAATGTAGCGGTATTCGACTTTTATAATGTCCTGACTGGAAAAGATGGACACCACACCTTCGAGGACGATAGGGAGGTCCACCTGACTGCCAGCAGGAATATCTTGAACTATCCGTCCGGAGACGACCACCCTTCGCGGAAAGGCAGCCAGAAAGCAACTGTTGAGTTTCTTCCCCTGCTGAACTACTTTTATAATCGCTGGCAGGCTGATAATCCAGCTGCCCTACCGCCAGATACTGCTGAAGGAGCTGACCAGGTATCTGACATACGGCCGGGATTCTCCAGGGAGCTGGCCGGCGTCTTGGATAATTTTGATGGATCGGTCCCAAATGGGACTGGCGGCTGGGAAACCTACTGGGATGAGAGCACTCTCACCAGCCTGGTATGTGGTGTGGAACAGGGTGCTGGTGTGACTGGAAATGCCCTGCGCCTGGATTACCAGGTCGCCCAATACAGCTGGGGCAGCTGTGGATTATCCTTCAATATTCCCCAGGACTGGAGCGCAGCGGACGGATTGTCTTTTTCAGTCCAGGCAGATCAGGCGGGTAACATCCTGCATGTTGACCTTTACGCTGATGGTCCGGCGGGCAGAGAGTCCTATGTCTATCAACTGCCCCTTGACTCAGATATGGAAGGTAGCTGGGCAGCGGTTGGCATTCCCTGGGATAACTTCCAGCGAGTGGAATGGGAAGAGGAACCTGGGGCGGTGTTTACCGGGGTAGATAGCATATCGGGATTGGCTATCGGCTTTGGAACAGAAGAAGAGCAAATTCAGGGAACAGTATGGATTGACGATCTGGGATGGATGGGGATGGAAGAGCCCCCGGTTCAGTCACCAGAAAATGAAAGCTTGGCAGGACAGGAGATGCCGGCAGAGAGGGAGCCTATCAGCTGGATATGGATTATTGCCGGTGGGTTGATATTGTTATTGGGAGTAATTAGTATCTTGTATTTTATAAAAAGAAGCGCTGCCGACCAATGACAATGAGAGACCTGATCAAAAAAGCTGCAGGATACTCACTGCAGCTTTTCTTGATTATTCAAGAGGCTGGCATCCCTTCCGGGGTGCTATCAGGGGGTTGGAAACGGGCTTTTTTACCCAGCCAGAGGTGGAGGAGGTAGAAGCTGAAGACTGAGACAGCGCAGATCAAGGCTCCAATATACCAGAGCAGATCCGGGTTGAAGTTGTCCAGGATCAAACCGGCGGCGCTGGGCCCGATTGTAGCCGGAAGAGCCCAGGACAGCCCGAATACAGCCATGTAGCGCCCCCGCATATCTTCCGGGGCAAAATTAGTTGCCAGGGCAGAAGCGGTCGGCATGATCACCATCTCCCCGATGGTAATGATGACAACAGCGGCTGTAAACAGCCAGTAGGCGGTCACGAATCCGAACATTCCGAAGCCGATCATATAGAAGAAAACCCCCACGGCCATCATCAAAAAGGCAGGATATTTTTTAATGATCTTGGTCGTTCGGAATTGGAACAGGATCACAGTTATAGCGCTGGCGGTCAGCAGGAATCCATATCCCTGGGGCTCGATGCCGTGGTTGTCCCGCAGATAGACAGAGAGGCTGTTGTACAGCTGCTGGTAAACCAGGCCCATCAGCATAGAAACGACCAGGAAGGCCACATAAGCGTAATCCCGCAGCACAATGTTATACCCCGCGAAGGTTTTGAAAATACTTTCAGGTTCCCCGGATCCCTCAGGCTTGGTTTCCGGGATGTAAAAGTAGAACATCACGGCAACGATACAGCTGATGACTGCGTCCATCACAAAAAGGGCAAAGTAGCTCCTGTTGGCAATAAAACCGCCGATGGTGGGGCCAATGATCCAGGACATATTGGCTACCACCCTCAGGATCCCAAAACCTTCCTGGCGTTTTTCTTCCGGGAGCATATCAGCCACCATCGCCTGGCGGGCAGGGCCGGCGATATTTGAAATCAAGCCAATTACAACCGCCAGGGGGATCAATACTCCGAAATCATTGACCAGTCCCAGGGAGAGGGTGCTGATTGCGCTGAATACCAGTCCGAACAGAGCCAGGGATTTGCGGCCGAATTTGTCTGTCAGGGCGCCGCCGATCATCGATCCGATCAGCCCAAAAGCTGAGAAAGTTCCCAGCACGATCCCGGCCTGGGTCATACCCACGCCGAACTTCTGGGTGATATAGAGCGAAAAGAATGGGAACAGCAGGGTGTTTCCGATCTGGTCGACGAACGATGTCCCAACCACGACCCAGAATTTATCTGGAAATTCTTGATAGATATTCTTTAATCTTATGAGCATGCGATCAGCCTTTCCAATCCGGGTTGGCGATTATAGCATAGAAATCCGACCGCTGAACCATCCCCTTGGATGGTTAATTTGCTTGAAAAAGTGATACTTTTAGAGGATTTCCAGGGAGGCGCTCAGGCTTTTGAAAGGGATCTTTGAGGCCTGAAATTATAGAGCACATAGAGGAACCCCAGGAACATGATCACCGACCCGGCGATATAAGGCAGGTTGAGATGGATGTCGATCAGAAAACCCGCCAGCAGCGGGCCGGTAAAGCGGCCCAAACTCATGAAGGCGCTGTTCAGCCCCAGCGCCAGACCCTGATCGATCTTGGCTTCTTTGGAAACCAGGGATGAAATCGAGGGCCGGAGCATGGCGTTGGTGAGCGCGAACAGCCCCGTGGTCAGCAGCAGGGTGATGAAATTATAGGCAAGCAGGATGATCAGGAAAGAAATCGATGACCCCAACAAGGTAACCTTGATGACCGTACGTTCGCCCCAGCGCCGGGTTGTCGGCCCGGTCAGGACCATCTGGACCAGGGCGATCGAGGTGCCAACGGCCACCATGATCACACCGACCTGGGAGGGACCGAACCCAAAGCGTTCCAGGGCGAAGAGCCCCATGATGCCCTCGAGGTTGCTGAGGCCGAAGCTTACCATCCAGCTGAGCAGGAAAAAGACCGCGAGCGGCCCTTTGAGGCCGGTCCACATGCCGGTGAAGCGGGAGGCCACGTCCACTTTGACGGCCTTCTCGCGTTCCTTTTTGGGAAGGGATTCGGGCAGGATGAAGAATACCAGAAGTGCTGCCAGGAAAGAGAGCGCCCCGGTCACATAGAAGGGCATGCTCAGGGAGCGCGCTCCTAACCAGCCGCCGATCCCAGGGCCGAGCACCATGCCGGTGCCGAAGGCAGCTCCGATCACACCCATCCCCCCTCCCCGGTTCTCTTCGGAGGTGCTGTCGCCAATATACGCCAGGGCAGTGGGCATGGTAGCAGCGGCAAAGGTCCCGCTGAGGGCCCGGGCCACAAACAGCATCCAGAGTTGGGTGGAAAGTCCGAACATCACCAGAGCGGCAGCGTTGCCAATGGCCCCGATCATCAAGATCGGTTTGCGTCCGACGGAATCCGAGATCGAACCCCAGATGGGTGAGAACAGCAGCTGGCAGAGGGCATGGAGAGCAAGCAAAGCTCCCAGGGCTTGCCCGCTGGCGCCGAACTTTTCAACTAAAAAAGCTTCCAGGGGGATTAAAACGCCAAACCCCAGCAGGATGACGGCCAGGGTGAAGTAGAGTAGGATCAAATTCCGTTTATATGATTGCATGTTGTATCCCTGTTTCCTTCGAATAGTTGCTAAGTATACCGCAACCTTTTTAATCGTGAAGTCCGGTTCTGAGTCTGAACACGATCAGGATGGAACGCCAATACTTAGAAACAGGGTCACCGCAGGGATCTCAAGGCAAATTGTCGGCTGAGAATTTCAAACCATCCTCCCGGAAAGTCAATCACCAACCCTGTCCTCCTTATTTCGTCCAGGCTCTTGAGGATGAAATTCAGCAGGCAATCATCAGCCCCGTTCGAACCCAGCTTGCGGTTGAGCATCCGCCTCAAGACGAGAGCGCGTTTACTATCCAGGAGCAGAAAGGCTGGTGTTATCATTAATAAGAGAGCCACACTAACAGCCCTAGTTAATGAGGGGCAGACCATGGAAATCATCCACTTCGCTAACCCGCCGGCATTCCAGGAGCAGGTCCAACCGTATTTGGTCCGCCAGGAGGCTGAGAACAATTTACTGCTGGGGATCCTCGCTAATATCATTGGCGGGGAATATTCGGATGTCAGGCCTTATCTGGCGCTGGTAAAGGAGGGAGATGAGATCCAGGCGGCTGCCCTGTGCACGCCGCCCTTTCCTGTCTTGATCTCTTATCAGGATCCAGCTCCAGAGAGAGCCGTTCTCCT
>Ga0210085_1000915_pt1 | contig 12023 bp, 9 predicted proteins | sample China_Galinas_PW_5_FD_184866 | JGI IMG/M metagenome (GOLD analysis project Ga0210085, IMG submission 184866) | Wetland microbial communities from San Francisco Bay, California, USA, that impact long-term carbon sequestration - China_Galinas_PWC_D1... | ecosystem: Environmental > Aquatic > Marine... | reverse complement strand
GACGATCGCCCCGGTGCGCATCGCCTGGAGGCAGGCCTCGAGCAGGATCTTCTCGGTGAACGGGTCGCCCACCTGCACGGTCGGCCGCTTGGCTTCGCTCTCGTCGTCGAACGACTCCGACGCCATGGTCGCGCCGTGGATGCCGTCGCGGCCGGTGCGGCTGCCGACGTAGAGGATCGGGTTGCCGGCGCCGGTGGCGGCGGCCCGGAAGATCCGGTCCTCGCGGGCGAGACCCAGGGCGAAGGCGTTGACCAGGATGTTGCCGTTGAACGACTTGTGGAAGCCGGTCTGGCCGCCCACCGTCGGGACGCCGACGCAGTTGCCGTAGTCGCCGATGCCGCGCACCACGCCGTCGACCAGGTAGCGCATGCGCGGGGCGTCCACTTCACCGAAATGAAGGGTGTCGAGACACGCCACCGGCCGGGCGCCCATGGTGAAGACGTCCCGCAGGATGCCGCCGACCCCGGTCGCCGCACCCTGGTAAGGCTCGATGAAGCTCGGGTGGTTGTGGCTCTCCATCTTGAACGCCGCCACCCAGCCGAACCCCAGGTCGTCCACGCCGGCGTTCTCCCCCGGCCCTTCGACCACGTACGGCCCCTCGGTCGGAAACTCGGCCAGGTAGACCTTGGACGACTTGTACGAGCAGTGCTCGGACCAGAGCGCCGAGGTCACGCCGAGCTCTGTGTAGGTCGGGTCCCGGCCCAGGATGCCCTTGAGCCGCTCGTACTCCTCCTCGTTCAGGCCGTGGGACGCCGCCATCTCCGGCGTGACCGTGGGCTCCTCGAGGGTCGCCGTCGCTCCGTCCGCCTTGCCGCTCATCGCGCCGCCTCCAGGAGCTCCCCCGCCACCCCGACCGCGCCGGCGAAGAGCGCCAGGCCGTCGGTGCCGCCCAGGACCACCTCCGAGACCCGCTCCGGGTGGGGCATCATGCCGAGCACGTTGCCGTGCTCGTTGGTCACGCCCGCGATCCCCCGGGCCGAGCCGTTCGGATTCCCGGGATCGTCCGCCGCGGCCGGCTCTCCGTCGGGCGAGACGTAGCGGAAGACCACCCGGCGCGAGTCCTCGAGCCCGTCCAGGTGCTCCTCGGAGTCCTCGTAGTTGCCCTCCGCGTGGGCCACCGGCATGCGCAACACCTGGCCCGTCCGGTACCCGCGGGTGAACGGCAGGTCGTCGCGTTCGACCCGGACGAAGACGTCCTTGCAGACGAAGCGCAGCCCCCGGTTGCGCCGCATGGCACCGGGCAGGAGCCCCATCTCCAGCAGGATCTGGAAGCCGTTGCAGATGCCCAGCACCAGCCCGCCGTCCTCGGCGTGCTCGCGCACCGCCGCCATCAGCGGGGACAGCGCCGCCATCGAGCCGCCCCGCAGGTAGTCACCGTAGGAGAATCCGCCCGGCAGCACCACCAGGTCGACGCCGCGGAGGCTGGTGTCCTGGTGCCACAGGAAGCGGGTCTCCTGGCCGAGCACATGCTTGAGCACGTGGTACACGTCGTGGTCGCAGTTGGACCCGGGAAACATCACCACGCCGCATCTCACGGCGCGGCCTCCTCTCCGTCCAGGTCGATCTCGTAGTCCTCGACCACCGGGTTCGCCAGCAGCTTCTTGCACATGGCGTCGAGCTGCTCGCGGGCGGCGGCGGCGTCGTCCACGGCCAGGTCGATCGCGAAGCTCTTGCCGGCACGCACGTCGTCGACGCCGTCGAACCCGATCCGGCCCAGAGCGTCGCGGATCGCCTTGCCCTGGGGGTCGAGAATCTCCTTGCGGGGGTACACGGTCACGGTCGCTCTCACGCGGGAACCTCCAACGGGGCGAGCTCCATCCATCCGGTCGGCCGATCCTGCTCGGTCACCTCGATGCGGGCCCGCGATCCCTCGGCCGCCAGCACCTCACCCACGGCCTCGGCGGCCAGCGCGGGGGAGTTGTTGGTCTGGGAGAGGTGATAGAGGACCACGCGGCGCAGGCGGTCGCACACCAGCTCCGGGATGCCGTCGGCGGCGTCCCGGTTGGAGAGGTGACCGTGCCGCCCCGCGACGCGCTGCTTGAGCGACCAGGGGTAGGGGCCGGATCGGAGCATGCCCAGATCGTGATTGGTCTCGAGAATCAGAGTGTCGAGCTCGGCCAGGCGAGCCCAGGCGAGGCGGCTCCGCTCGCCCAGGTCGGCGGCGAGGCCCAGGCGGCGGCCGGCGCCGTCTTCGACGGTCAGCCCCACCGGCTCGGCCGCGTCGTGGGGAATGGCGAACGGCTCCACCTCGAAGCCGCACACCTCGATCGGCACGCCCGAGGTCATCTCCCGCGCCGCCGCGAGGGCCTCCGCCCCCAACCCCGACGACGCCCGGGAGCCGGCGTCGAGCGTGCCGCGGGTGGCGACGAGCGGCACCCGATGACGGCGGACGAACCGATCGGCGCCGCGCAGGTGATCGCCGTGCTCGTGGGTGACCACCAGGGCCGAGATGGTCTCCGGCTCGACCCCGACCAGGCGCATGCGGCGTTCGAGCTCGCGGCACGAGAACCCGGCGTCGAGCAGGATCCTTCGGCCGCCGGACTCCACCACCAGGGCGTTGCCGCGACTGCCGGAGCCGAGGATGGCGATGCGCATCGTGTTCTCGTTCAGGGCTAGGGACCCTGCGCGCGTAAATCCCGTGCGCGCGGCCGCGCGCTCCTGCCGCGCAGACTCCTAGGGACCGCGTCCCCGGAGCCGAGCGGCAAAGCTATCACGACCGGGACGCGCCGCCTCGCCCGCCGCCGCCATGGGGCGAACCGGCGGAGCCGGCGGATTCTGCCGGACCGGATCCGTCGCCCGAGCGCAGCCCCCGGCACCGGGCCTCGATCGTCCCCAGGATCCAGGACTCGCGGTTCCCGACCCGCCCCCACCGGACGGCGAGCGCCATGAACGTGTCGTGCACGATCTCTGCCGCCATCTCCTCCCCCACCGCGTGATCCTGGAGTAGACCCAGGATCTGGGGCCGCAGGCGCCGCAACAAGTCCTGGAGCTCTCGGGACCGCTCGGATTGATGGGCAGGCATGCGGTTCACGGGCAAGTCATAAAAGGGTTCGGAACGGCCCTCATTGTAACGCCGAAACCGCTTGCGGAAAGACCGCGCAAGCCGCGACCGGACACGGCCCGCGGCAGCGCCCTACAATTCAATGTGAATTAAAATTCGTAAACGCGACCCTGTTCCAGGAAGCCGATCTTCGGATTCCCGAGCTGCGCAACCTCCTCGTGGATCTTCTCGACGCACGGCGGCTTGAGGTGATGGAGCAGGATCGGCACGTCCCGTTCCAGCTTCTCGAGCTCGAGCGAGAGGGTGTGGGGCGTCAGGTGGAGCGAGACGTCGGCGATCTCCTGGAGCGCGTTGTCGAAGCTGGTGTCGATGCAGATCGCCGCGAGGTTGCGGGTCCGGTTGGCGATCTCCCAGAGCCGTCGCGTCGGTCCGGTGTCGCTCGACCAGAGCACCGAGGCGCCGCCGTGCTCGATCAGGAACCCGTGGGTCGGCACCAGGTGATCGACCTCGATCGGCGTGAAGCGCACGCCGTCGATCTCGAGCGGCACCTCGCTCTGGATCTCGTGGAACTTGACCGCCGGCAGCAGGTGGTTCGGCAGCCGGGTGAAGTCCGGCCAGGTGGCATTGTTGAACAGGTATTTCCGGATCGCGTAGATGGTCGCCGACGAGGCGTAGATGTCGATCGCCCCGGAGCTGTTGCCGTAGACGTTCTCGATAAAGAACGGCAGCGCGCTCGTGTGGTCCATGTGGGAGTGAGACAGGAGGATCGAGTGCACCCCCACCTGGCGCTCGATCGGAAGCGCTTGGCTGAGCGAGCCGGCGTCGAGAGCGACGGTGCCGTTGATCAGGAGGCACGTCATCCGGCATTCGAGGCTCTCACCCCCATAGCTACCCAAGACCTCGATGCGCATGATTCGACGGCAGTCTATCGTCGATCGCTCATGAGCGCCAAGGAACCGTGCCGGGAATCACCGATTCGTCCCCGACGCGGCCGGCCCTCAGAAGCGATACCCGATCCAAAAGCCGGTCCGGAACCCTCCTTCGGCGTCCTTGAAGTCCCAGCGCTTGGCGAAGTCCCAGTTGACCGGCAGGCCGAACATGAAGGCGGACACGCCGAACCCGTAGGACGACAGCCCGTCCTCGAGCCGGTTCTCGTCGTTGTTGTAGAAGTTGAAGTCCTGGACCCGCCCGAACCAGGCGCCGCCGACGTCGAGGAAGATCCGCCCGCGGATGCCGGTGATCTGCGTCCAGGGCAGGGCGAGAGTGTCGATCAGCGGGAACCTGATCTCGGAGTTGACGAAAAACACCCGGTCGCCGACCTCGGACCGGAACCGGAAGCCTCGCAGGGTGTCGAGACCACCGGTCCAGTACGGCCGCCGGAAGCTGCCGTTGCTGACCGCGCCGTAGGCCCGGAAGGCGAGGCTGCTGCGCCGGGTCAGCGGGACGTACTGGCGCGCGTCCAGGTTGTAGTCGACGCTCAGCGTGCCGCCATCGTTCAGATCTGGCGAATAGTCCGCACCGAACCGGATCCGGTGGCCGGCCTCGGGCCCCCAGCTCTCGTACGCCGTGGTGTCGGAGACCAGCGCCGCCTGGACCACCGGAAAGGCGTCCGACTGCGGCTCGTAGACCTGGAAGATCTGGTTGGTGCGCCGGTTGCGGATGTAGGCCGGCTGTTCGATGTTCCGGTAGATCGCCCCGGCGCCGAGCTCGAGCCGGTTGTAGAAGTTGAACGGGTACCAGACGGACGCGACCAGGCCGGTCTCCTCGTATAGAGAGTGCCGGTTGAACTCTCCGTCCTGATTCAGCGTGAAGAAATAGTCCCGGTTGTCGTAGAGGTGGAGCGCCCAGTTCAACCGCCGTGCGGTGTTGTAGTAGGCGACGTCGAAATCGGAGAAGCGGTCGACCGAGGTCAGCGTGGTGATCAGCCGGCGTTCGCCGATCAGGTCGGACCAGCTCAGGATCGCCTGACCGAGGACGGTCGAATCGCTGTCGATCGCGACCACGGTCTGGGCGTTGTCGAGCCCCAGGTGGAAGCCGTGGTAGTCCTCTTCGTTGGCCTCGTCCACGGCGACCTGGATGTCCGGCTCGAATCGCGGCAGCTCCGCCGGCACGGCGGGCTCGATGCCGAACTCCATTAGCGAGGGCGCGCGCAGCGGGCGCTCCGGCTCCTCGATGCCCGCCTCCGCGGCGGCCTCGGCCGCGGTCGCCTCCTCCGCGCCCACCGCCACGGTCGCCTCCTCGGGATCGGCCAGATAGAGAGCCGGCGTGAGACGCCAGAAGGCGGTGTAGGCCATGCGCTCGTGCCCTTCCCGATCCTCGAAGACCGCCGGCATCACACAGCCGGTGACAGCGTTCGTGTGCTGGACGACTTCGCCGGTTTCCAGGTCGGCCGAGTAGATGTTCTCGGCGTCGGTCTGGTCTGATGTGAAGTAGATCCTCTCGCCGTCGGTGGAGTAGACCGCGTCGCGCTCGTTGGACTTCCCGTGGGTGAGCTGCTCGCGGTGGGACCGGTCCTGGAGATCGATCCGGAAGAGCTTCTGGTAGCCGTCGACGACCGACGTGAAGGCCAGCCAGCGGCCGTCCGGCGAGTAGGCCGGAGAGCCGTCGAACAGGTCGTCGTCGGTCAGGTTGGTGAGCTCGCCGCTCTCGAGGTCGTAGGAGTAGATGTCGAAGTCCCCGTCCTTCCAGGCGGAAAACGCCACCTTGGTGCCGTCCGGCGAGAACGCCGGCGAGAGCTCCTGCTCGACCCCGAACTCTTCGGTCAGGTCGATGACCCGGCGGTGCCCACCCTCGATGACGTCGATCAGCACCAGGCTACGGCCGCTCTCTCGCTTGGCGAACACCGCGATGGTGTCGCCGTCGGGCGAGAACGCCAGGTCCCGGCCCAGCTTGCGCCCGACGGTGATGTTCTGGGCGATCAGGTACTCGTAGTCATGGGTGAAGCCGTAGGTGAGGTTGCGGATCTCGCGGCGGTTCGGGACGTCGAAGAGCACGACGTCGGCCTGGCCGCGCGTGGTGCTGAAGGCGGCCATGAGGTCGCCGGACGGCGACACCACGCCGGAGCTGACCGCGGTCCTGTTCAAGGGGCTCTGACGGGCCCGGAACCGCCGTCCGAAGTCCGACGGCTCACCGGACTCGACCAGGGCGGGCAGGTACTTCCTGCGCAGCCAACGGCGGAAGTCGTGATCGAACTCGTCCGGGTCGACGCCGAAGGCACGCTGGACGGCCGGCGCCGGATCCGCCGTGAACGTGTTGCGCAGCTCGTAGAGGAAGTCGAGCAGACCCTGGTCGCCCCAGCGGTCCTCGATGAAGTCGTAAACCGCGTGGCCGAGGCGATAGGCGAAGTAGCCCTGAGGGTTGGACCGGGTCACCGGCGGCACCAGGTCGTTGACCACCGCGTCGCGCAGGAACATCCGGTCGAACGCCTGCTCGTCCTGGGCCAGGTAGCTGGCCATGCCCTCGGTCACCCACAGTGGCGGCCGGATCCTCAGCGCCTTGCCCAGGCTGCCCTGGAAGAGGATGTGGAACTGGAAGATGTGGGTCAGCTCGTGGCCGATGAGCTTGAACATCGCCTCGTCCGACAGGTCGGCCGGCATGACCATCCGGTTGCGCGCCGGCGTCGAGAAGGCGCCGGTCCCCTCGGGGATGAAGTTGACCAGGATGTTGTTCTGCTCGAACGCCGAGTGGGTGGCGTAGAAGATCAGTGGCGTCGCCTCCTGGATCTGGTAGTCCAGGCGGCGCGACAGCCGGTCGTAGGCGCTCTCGGCAAGCGACACGATCCTCGACAGCTGCTCGCGCTCCGCCTCGTAGAAATAGATGTCGAAGTGGGGCGAGTGGTAGACCTGCCAGTCGAATTCCCGGTAGGTGATCTTGTTCTTGCCGAAATATTGCGCCCCGGCGGGGGCGACCGCCGCGAGCAGCGCCGACAGCACGAGGGCGACCGAAACGAGCGAGCGATTCAAGGTGCGGAAGGAACGGGAGCTCAAGCGGGACCTCCTTGTCGCTTCGCGGGCCGGACCCGTGATGGTCGGTCGGACCGGCGACCTAGTGGATGTCGGTGAACAGAGCGCGCGACGCCTCCACCTCTTTCTGGGTGAACACGTTCACGATCCTGTCTTGCAGGGCGAAGAGGTTCTCGAACATGCCGGAGATCGCGTCCACCTCATCGGACTGGAAGTTCTGGAAGTCCTTGAAGTTGTCGCGGTAGAGGACCTCGCCGGAGCGGCCGTCGACGACGATCAGAAGGATGTCGTATTCGAAGCCGGTCTGCTCGACCAGCACCTGGCGATAGTAGGTTCGGCCGTCGAGGGGAGAGACAAACTCCTCGGTGCGGTAGCCCGAGCGATCCTGGACGTCGAAATCGAGGCTCCCGGTCACCAGCAGGTCGGCCTGGGCGCGCGCCCCCAGGTCCTCCCAGAACGCGCGCCGCGTGAGCAGGTCGTCGAGGTCGAAGGTCGGCAGCTCGACCGGCCCGGTCTCGACGACGCGCAGATCGGTCTCGCGGCGCAGCAGCTTCTCCAGGAACCGGCTGAACTCGCGCTCGATGTCGACGTCGCGCCCGGCGGGGCTCTCCTGGCCCTCCCGGGTCACCACGATGAACGGCGCGACGGCCACCGACTCCTTGCCGCGCAGGTCGATCTTCGCCCGCTGGGGTAGCTTGAGCTTGACGTCCACCTCGGCGCGGAGAGCCGGAGCCGCCGCGAGGGCGGCGAACGACAGCAGCACCAGCGCCAGCACCGGCACGCGCAGGCCCGACACCGAGGAGGCCGCAGGCATCCCACTCACCCCAGTCATCACCCGGTTCATGACGAAGCCCCCCCTCCTCCGTTCGAGCCCTCGGGCCGGTCGGAGCCCCCGGCGTCGCCCGTGTCGCTCAACCCGAGAAGCCCCCCCGCCCCCTCCGGCCGGTAGCTCTGGTAGAAGTCGACGAAGCGAGCGTAGTTGTCCTTGAGATCCTTGCTCCCCGGCGCGAGCGCCAGCGCCTGGCGATAGCTTTTGAGCGCGGCGTCGAATTGGCCGTTCGCCTCCTGGGCGACCGCCAGGTTGTTGAGAATCTTCGGGTTCTTCGGGTCGAGGCGATCGGCCCGCTCGAAGCGGAACAGCGCCTCCTGCCAGAGGCCTTCCTTGGCCATCTGGACTCCGAAACGCAACTGCTCTTGCGGGTTCGCACCCCGGGTGGCGCCACTACACCCGATCGCCGCCAGGGAGCACAACGCGAGGGTGACGAGGATCCGGGAAACGACGGGAGTGGGTGCTTTCAATCGGTCCTCCGCGTCTCGAGCGGCCGTGGACGGCCGGGCCGCGTCGCCGCGCCCGGGGGAATCGGGTGCGCCGCAGCTCGTTGATCGCTGATCGCTGGCACGGTGGCGAGTATATACGACGATCTTGCACTCGACCGCCCGCCACGGGCCCCTCATCCAGCCTTCATTCGACCTTCATCCGACCCTCATTCGGCCGAGCTCCGGCCGAGCCTCCGTGCGACCGCGGCAGCCGTTTGCGTCCACCACGACAGGAGGACGAAGAGGAGGAAACACCATGCCGACCGATCGCGAGCTGCTCATCGCCCTGGGTGCGGAGCTCGAGCTGCCCCGGCCCGCGCTGTGCCGACTGGCCGGGCGCCTCGACCTGATCCGGGACCTCCTGCGGAGCACGCGCCGAAGCCTGTCGCGGCAGGCCGCCGCCTGCGGCGTGCCGACCGGCGTCCTCGCCGCGGCCCGCAAGCTACTGGCCCGAGCGCCGGCGATCGCCCGGCGGGAAGAGGCGAGCGCCCGCGCCCTGGATGCCCGGATCGTCACCGCCGCGGACCCGGAGTTTCCGGCGCCGCTCCGGGACCTCGACCTGCCGCCGCCGTCGCTCTACGTCCGAGGGACCTTGCCACCGCCCGACCTGCCGCCCACTCTGCGGTCAGGGACCGGCGGAGGCGACCGGGCCGCCGTGGCGGTGGTCGGATCCCGCCGGGCGGACGCCTACGGCCGGGAGGCGAGCGAGCTGTTCGGCCGCTCGCTGGCGTCGGCCGGCCTGACCGTCGTCTCCGGCTTCGCCCGCGGCGTCGACGCGGCCGCCCACCGAGGCGCGCTCGACGGAGCCGCCGAGGGCGACGGCGCTCGAGAGTGCGTCACCGTCGCGGTGCTGGGCACCGGCCTCGGCGTCGATTACCCCCGCGGCCACCGGCGGCTGGGGGACGCGATCGCCGCCCGCGGTGCGGTGATCTCGGAGTTCCCCTGCGGGCTCCCGCCGAAGGCCTGGCAGTTCCCCGTGCGCAACCGGGTGATCGCGGCGCTCGCCGGCGCCACCCTGGTGGTCCGCGCGGCCCGGCGCTCGGGCTCGCTGGTCACCGCCCGCTTCGCCCTCGACCTCGGGCGCGACGTGCTCGCGGTGCCGGGGCGCATCTTCGAGGAGCGCTCACGAGGGACCAACGCGCTGATCGCCGACGGCGCCTACCCGGCCCTGTCGCCGTCCCAGGTGCTCTCGATCCTCGGCGTCGCCACGAGCTCCCACGACTCGGGCGTCGGCACCGCACCGGACGGAGCCCCGCCGCCCGCCGCCCGCGACCGGTCCGCCGCGGATCGCGACGAGACGGCGAAGGACGCCACCCGGCCGGTCGGCGGCGGGCCGCGCGGCCTCCAGGGACGGCTGCTCGCGGTCATGGCGCCGGCCGAGCCAGAATCGCCCGAAGCGTTGGCGGAGAGGGTCGAGGTATCGGTCGACCGGGTGCTGGGCGCCCTGCTCGAGCTCGAGCTCTCGGGGCACGTCCGCAGGGAGCCGGGCCCCGCCTACGTCCGGCGTCCGGAAATGGCCTGAGGTTGCACTCAGTTGACAGGAGACCGTGCGGCGGTGCTACGGTCCCCGCCGCCGGGACGCCACCGGCCGAAGGCCCACAGACCGAGGAATATCCCCGAGAACGAACCGCTTTACCCGAACCGTGAGCAAGAACCTGATCATCGTCGAGAGCCCCGCCAAGACCCGTACGCTCAAGAAGTTTCTGGGCAAGAACTACCAGGTCGAGGCGTCCATGGGACACATCCGGGACCTGGCCAAGAAGGACATGGGCATCGGCCCCGACTTCGAGCCCCACTACGAGGTGCTCGACAAAAAGAAGGCCGTGGTCAAGAAGCTGCGCCAGGCTGCCAAGGGCGCGGACCTGATCTATCTGGCCCCCGACCCCGACCGCGAAGGCGAGGCGATCGCCTGGCACATCGCCGAGATCCTGGACAAGGACCCGGAGAAGATCCAGCGAGTCACCTTCAACGAGATCACCAAGCGGGCCGTGCTCGCGGCGCTCGAGAACCCGCGCACCATCGACGCGCGCAAGGTCGACGCCCAGCAGGCCCGGCGGATCCTCGACCGGCTGATGGGCTTCCGCCTGTCACCGCTGCTGTGGGAGAAGATCAAGCAGGGCCTCTCCGCCGGGCGCGTCCAGTCGGTGGCGCTCAAGATGGTCTGCGACCGGCAGGCCGAGATCGACGCCTTCGTCCCGGAGGAGTACTGGAACCTCGGCGCGGATCTCGAAGGCGCCGAGCCGCCGCCGTTCAACGCCCGGCTCCACCGCATCGACGGCAAGAAGCAGAAGGTCGAAAACGGCGAGCAGGCGGCCGAGATCGTCCAGGCACTCGAGGGCGGCACCTTCACCGTCCGCTCGATCGAGAAGAAGGAGTCCAAGCAGCGCCCGGGCCCACCGTTCATCACCAGCCGGCTCCAGCAGGACGCCGCCCGCCGCTTCGGCTTCTCGGTCAAGCGAACCATGGGCATCGCCCAGGGCCTCTACGAGGGCAAGGAGATCGGCGACCGGGGTGCGATCGGCCTGATCACCTACATGCGGACGGACTCGACCCGGGTCGCCGACGAGGCGCTCGACGAGGGACGCAAGTTCATCGCCGCCACCTACGGCGAGAAGGCCCTGCCGGCCAAGCCGGTGCGCTACAAGACCAAGAAGAGCGCCCAGGACGCCCACGAGGCGATCCGCCCGACCAACTTCGACCTGCCGCCTGACAAGATCGCCCAGTACTTGAAGCCCGAGGACTTGAAGCTCTACAAGCTGATCTGGGACCGGTTCATCGCCTCGCAGATGAAGCCGGCGGTGTTCGATGTCACCCAGGTCGACATCGACAACGGCCGCTACACCCTGCGCGCCCGGGGCAAGATCCTGAGAAGCCCCGGCTTCCTCGCGGTCTACCAGGAGGCGGCGGACGAGGACGCCAAGAAGTCGAACGGCAGCAACGGCGACGAGGGCGAAGGCACCACCATGCCGGAGCTCCGCGAGGGCGAAGAGCTCAAGCTCCTGAAGCTCCACAGCGAGCAGAAGTTCACCCAGCCGCCGGCCCGCTTCAGCGAGGCGACCCTGGTCAAGGCGCTCGAGGAGAACGGCATCGGCCGGCCGTCCACCTACGCCCAGATCCTGGCCACGCTGACCGATCGCGACTACGTCGAGAAGCTCGAGAAGCGCTTCGCGCCGACCCTGCTGGGCAAGCTGGTCAACAAGATGCTCCAGGGCAGCTTCCACAACATCATCAACGAGGGCTACACCGCCAACCTCGAGGAGGAGCTCGACCAGATCGAGGAGGGCAAGGTCGCCTGGAGGAAGGCGCTCGCGGAGTTCAACCAGCAGCTCTCGAAGGACCTGGAGACGGCGAGCGAGAAGATGCCGAACGTCAAGCGCGAGGGGTTGCCGACCGGCGAGAAGTGCCCCGAGTGCGGCAACGAGCTCGTGCTGCGCTTCGGCCGCTACGGCAGCTTCCTCGGCTGCTCCAACTACCCGGAGTGCACCTACACCCGGGAGCCCGAAGGCGAAGGCGCCGACGAGGAGGCACCGCCGGACGAAGAGATCCCGCCGTGCGAGAAGTGCGGCTCGCCCATGGTACTGCGCCGGAGCCGCTACGGCGCCTTCTACGGCTGCAGCGCCTACCCGGAGTGCAAGAACATCCGCAAGACCGCCAAGGAGAAGAAGGAGGAGCCGAAGCCGACCGGCATCAAGTGCCCGGAGTGCGGCAAGGGCGAGATCGCCGAGAAGCGCTCCCGCCGCGGC
>Ga0210085_1000914_pt1 | contig 12046 bp, 9 predicted proteins | sample China_Galinas_PW_5_FD_184866 | JGI IMG/M metagenome (GOLD analysis project Ga0210085, IMG submission 184866) | Wetland microbial communities from San Francisco Bay, California, USA, that impact long-term carbon sequestration - China_Galinas_PWC_D1... | ecosystem: Environmental > Aquatic > Marine... | reverse complement strand
CACGCCGAGCGGGAGCCCGCACGCCGCGGCGCAGACTCCCTGCCGCGGCGATCGCGCCACACGGCCACTCCAGGGGTGAGGCGTAGAGGCCGCGCTCAGGACACGGCCTTCTTGTCCTCCTTGCCCTCCTTGGTCGTCCTCGGCGCCAGGATCATGATCATCTGGCGGCCCTCGAGGCCGCGGGTGCGGTGCTCGACCGTCGCGATCTCCTGAAGCTGCTCGTAGACGTGATCGAGGATCTCGGTGCCGAGCTGAGGACGGCGAAGCTGGCGGTAGCGGAAGAAGATCGTGACCTTGACCTTGTTGCCCTGTTCGAGGAACTTGCGGGCGCGGTCGGTCTTCCGATCGCGGTCGTGCTGATCGATGGTCGGCCGGTACTTGACCTCCTTGACCTCGATCGTCTGGGTCTTCTTCTTGGCCTCGCGCTCCTTCTTCTGCTTCTCGTACCGGAGCTTGCCCCAGTCCAGGATCCGGACGACGGGCGGGTCGGCGTTGGCCCCCACCTCGACCAGGTCCAGGCCCTTCTCACGGGCCCGCTCGCGGGCCTCCTCGACGGGAACGATCCCGAGCTGGGCTCCGTCCTCGTCGATCAAACGGACCGGACTCTTCCGGATCTGCTGGTTGATCCTGGGTTCGTTCCTGCGTTGATTCATGGCGGCGGCGATCGTCGTTCTCCTTTCTCTGTGCTCAGATGGTGGTCAGGCGCCAGCAACACACCGAAGGCGCCCGACGGCGAGCAGGCAATTGGACATCTAGACCGTCCACGGGACGGAGCGGCACGCGCCGGGACACGATCCCGGAGCGGGGTTGCTCGAAGGCATGAGGGGACAAAGGTCCAGCCATCGACCGGTGGTCAATGGCTCTGCCCGGGTTCGAGGGCGACCATGGTGCAGTTGATGCCGAGGTCGTCGAGCTCCTGCTCGAGCTTGGCGGGGGTTCCGGTGAGCGCCGGGAAGGTTCCCCAGTGGATCGGGATCACCTGGCGCACACCGAGCAGCCGGCAGGCGCGGGCGGCCTGCTGGGGATCCATCGTGAACAGGTCGCCGATCGGCAGGAACGCGAGCTCCGGACGGTAGAGCTCGGCGATGAGCTGCAGGTCGCTGAACAGAGCGGTGTCGCCGGCGTGGTAGAAGGTGTAGCCCTCCGGCAGCCGGACGACGAAGCCGGAAGCGGTACCGCCGTAGATCAGCTCGCCATCGTCCAGAATGCCGCACGAGTGATCCGCGCGGACCATGCTCACCCGGCAGCCGAGGACCTCCTGGGTCCCGCCCAGGTTCATCGCCGAGCAGTTCTCCACCCCCTTCGAGCCGAGCCACTGGCAGATCTCGAAGTTGGCGACCACGATCTCCGGCTGGTACGTCTTGGCGACCTCGACGGCGTCGCCGATGTGGTCGAAGTGGGCGTGGGTGCAGAGGATCGCGTCCAGGCGCTCGAAGGTCTTGAGCTCGTCCGGGCAGGCGGGATTGCCGCCGACCCACGGGTCGATGAGGATCACCTCGCCACCCGGCAGGTCGCAGCGCACGGTGGCATGCCCCAGGTACGTGAACTTCGGACGTGGGTGGTTCATCGTCGACTACTCCTCCTTCGAGCTCCTCCACAGAACTGCACGAGACGCCGCGTGACGCGGCCGGACCGCCCGCCGACACTCCGCGAGGGCGACGGCGGGCGAACCGGGCGCTCATTGTAACCCGACAGCGCCGGGCCGGGGTACCTGGACAGGGCTCTCACCCCTTGAGTGCCGTCGGCGAAGGGTCCGGGACAGGTGCGGCACCACCCGTCGCATCGCCGAAGGTCGGCGCAAAAGAAAACGGCGGCGGGTCGCCCCGCCGCCGTCTCTTCGAACGCTTCGACGCCGTGATCAGGCGAAGAAGTTCTGGCGCAGCTTGTCGTTGAACTGGTGATCGGTGAGGCGGTAGTAGATCGTCTGGGCGTCGCGGCGCGGGGCCACGAGCTGGTACGCCCGGAGCTTGGCCAGGTGCTGGGAAACGGCGGACACCGAGACGCCGAGCATCTCGGCGAGGTCGCACACGCACATCTCCTTGGCATTCTCGAGCAGGTACAGGAGCTTGAGGCGGGTCGAGTTGCCGGCCAGGTTGAGGAGCTCCGCGGCCGTGTCCAGATCGGGCGATCCTTCGAGGATCGAGCGGATGTCGCTGACATCGCCAGCGGCTTCATGAGCCTTCATACGTTTGTCCTCCAGTCTGCCTTGTGTCGCCGCTGCGTCTTGCCGGCGTCCGCGTCTCCCTCATGGAGCGCGGCTCACGGGCGAGCCGGTAAGCGGTCTGTTTGCCGTTTCAGGTCGACTCCGTCGGCCCTTCCGAGCATCCACCCCCGTCCCTAGTGTGTGGTCGGGTGGAGTTGTCGTCTCCTCGGGACTTTCGCCCCGCGAGACAGGGCCGACGACCTGGAGGGAAGCACCCTCCCCGTCCGGGCGGTCCGTGCCGCTCTCAGACGAGCGACTCCTATTATACGGACTTTCGCCAAGGCTTGCACCCCCCCGGCGATCGCCCCGCGCCGGCCTCCCCCGCCGCGGCCCGCTTGGCGCGTGGCCGTTCGGCGCATCGGGCAGCCGGTGTAGAGTCGGTCGAGCTGGGCGCGAGGCGGCGGCGCCCCCTCGAATTCCAGCAAACGCCGATCGACCGACCGACATTCCCACAGCGCTCCCCCGTGCACCTTCCGAACACCTCCGGCGCCCGCGGCGCCTCCCGTCTGCGCGCCGCCGCCCTGGCCTCGATCCTGGCCCTCTGCCCGACCGCCGGCCGGCCGGCGGCGGCGCCGGCGGTCGCTCCGAGGCCGGCGGCGGACGACCCCGCGCCGTCGGGTGTCCTGTGGTATCGCATCGAGATCGACGGAGCTCCGGCGGGCTGGGCGTCGGACCGCATCGAGCGCGCCGGCGGCCGGGTGACGACCAGCTCCCGGATGGAGCTCCACCTGCGCCGGGGCGGCGCCGACGTGGCGATCACGCTGTCGTCGCGCTTCGTCGAGACCGCCTCCGGCGAGCCGGTCCTCCTGCATCAGCGCCAGGTGCTCGGCCGGTTGCCGGTGGACTCGACCTTCCGCTTCCTGTCCGGCGCCCGATCCGGATCCGGCGCCGGCCGGGTCGAAGCGACCACGGTCCAGGCCGGCCGGGAGTCCCGCGAGACTGTGCCCGCGCCCGCCGGCGAGTGGCTGACGCCCGAGGCCGCCCGCCGCGCCCTCCTGGCGCGCCGGGCGGCGGGCGAGACCGAGTTCACGGTGCGCTCGATCGAGCCGCTCCAGGGCCTCGAGCCGGTCACCGTGACCTGGCGGCGCCTGGGCCCCGGCACCGTCGCCGGCGCCGTCGACCGGTGGCACCAGGAGGAGGCCGCGAACACGGTGCCCGGTGCGGAAGGCGACTCGTCCGCCGCCGGGGCGGCGGGCGGAGCGGCCGCGACGGTCGAGCTCGACGCCGACGCCCGCCTGGTGTGGAGCTCGACCCGGTTCCTCGGCCTGGCGCTGACCCTGGCGCGTACCGATCGCGAGACGGCCCTGGCCGCGGTGGACGGAGCGGCCACGCCCGAGCTGATGGTGAGCACGTTCGTGCACCCGGACCGGCCGATTCCCGCGCCGCGGCGCCTCCGCCACGCGGTCTACGAGCTGTCCCTGGCACCGATGGACTCGCCGGCGGACCCGGACGGGGCGGCCGTCGAAGAAGGCTCGAGCCGGGCCGCCCTGGCGTCGCTGCCCTCGACCGATGCCCAGCGGGTCGTCGCCGAGTCGGACCGGGTCCGGATCGAGATCGACGTGGCACCGGCCGGCTCTCGATCCGACGGGCCCGAGGAGCCCCGGGAGTCGGTCCCGCCCGACGCGGACGAAGCCGCCGGCGCCGCGACGGTCGATCGCTCCCGGTACCTGGCTCCGTCGCCCTTCCTCGATCACCGGGACCCGGCGATCCGCGCGCTGCTCGCCTCGCTCGACGGAGCGGCGCGGCCCCGGCCGGTGGACGCCGATCCCCTCCCGGCGCCGGAGCCCGACCAGGCCCCCGCAACGGCCCCGGACCGGCCGGAGGAGACCCCGCGCCAGCGGGCCGCGCGGTTGACCGCCCTGGTTCGGAGCCGGATCTCGGACAAGAACCTGGACACCGGCTTCGCCACCGCCTCGGAGGTGGCGCGCACCCTCTCCGGCGACTGCACCGAGCACGCGGTGCTGCTCGCCGCCCTGCTCCGCGCCGACGGCATCCCGTCGCGGGTCGCCTCCGGCCTGGTCTACCTGGAACGGTTCGCCGGCGGCCGCGACGTCTTCGGCTACCACATGTGGACCCAGGCGCTGATCGGCGGCCGCTGGATCGACCTGGACGCGGCCCTCCCCGGCGAGGTCGACGGCTTCGACGCCACCCACGTGGCGCTCGCCGTCTCGGCGCTCGACGGGCCCGAGGCCGCCGCCGACTTCGTGCCGCTCGCGGGGCTGATCGGCCGGTTGCGGATCGAGGTGAAGGAGCTGCGGTACTGAGCCCTACGACGGCTTGAGGCCGCCGAGCCGGCGGCGGACCGTGCCGAGCATGGCGACCGTCAACGCTTCGCGCTCGAGGGCGAGCAGCAACAGCCGGAGCGCCGCGAAGGCTTCGTGCTTGGCCGCCGCCCGGGTCAGCAGCACCGACGCCTCCTCCGCCATGCGCCGCACCTCCCCCATCAGGCCCTCTTCGTAGGCCGCCAGTGCCAGGTCGAGAGAGACCAGCGCGGCGTCGTAGTGCATGCCGGCGCCGGCGAAGCTCTGCCGCACGCGCTCGTAGACGGTCCGCGCCTCCCCGAACCGTCGCTCCTCCCGCAGCAGAGTTCCCTCCATCCACTCTCGGCAGATCCTGGAGGTTCGTCCGTCGACCGGTGGCAGGGTCTCGAATAGGGCCCGAGCTTGGGCCACCTCCCCGGCCTGCAATCGATAGAAGGTCCCATTCTGAAGCGCCAGGACGACCAGGTGGGCGGCCTCCCCAGAAACCTGCCGCGCAGAGCGGACCTCCTCCAGCTCCGCCACCGCTCTGTCGCACTCGTCCGCCGCCTCCTTCGGCCGATCGAGTGACTTGAGAACCACGGCTCGCTGCAGCCGGATCCGGGCCAGTTCGACCGGGTCGTTGAGGCGAACGTACAGGCGCTCGACTTCGGCGAGCAGGGCGAGCGCCTCCCGGAACCGGTACTGGTCATTGAGCAGCGAGGCGCGAAGCGAGAGGACTCGCGCCTCCGCCAGACCCGAGCCGACCCCGTCGGTCAGGCGTTGCTCTGCCAGGAGAAACTCCTCCTCCGCGCCGCCGAACCGGCCCAGAATGCGCAGAGCGTTGGCCAGGTAGGCGTGGGCCTTGGCCTGGAGGTCGGCGATCCAGCGCGGGTGGTAGTCCTCCGGGTTCAGCCGCTCGGCCACCATCACCGCCAGGAGAGCCCGGTCGTGGGCGAGCTGCGGGTCGTTGCGCCACGCCCGGCGGGCCACCGACAGCAGCCGCTGGCAGAACCCCCACTGGCGCAGCGGCAGGTCCTCGAGCACCCGGGTGATCTGCTCCTCCAGGGTCTCGCACTCGATCTGCTCGAGCATGGTCTCCGCCCGCGGCAGCTCGAGGGCCACCATCGGGTCGAAGTGCTCCAGCTCGTCGACCATGGCGTGCACCAGGTCGAGCGAGGCGAGGCATTCCGGGCAGATGAGGACCTCGTCGGGGACCAGCTCCTGCTCGGCGACCACCCGCCGGCAGCGCGGGCACTCGAGGGCGTGGGCCATCCAGGCGCCCAGGTCCTCGGCCCAGAGCGCCCGCGCCCTGGGACACCCGGCGAAGGCCTGGTCCCGATCCTCCGGGTCTCCCAGGGCGCGGATCCATTGCGTGACGTTCCAGTGCTCGTGCATTCTCACCCTCCGCTATTTGAGGCCTCAATGTAGCACAGCGAGGGGTCTTTTGTAACCTCTATGGGATATATTTCTCTCCACAGTGAATCTACCGGCCGCGGGCGGACCCGGTGCCGGGCCGGCGGGAGACCCCGTCCGGCCCGGCCGGGTGGCCTGTGTGACGCCTGGAACCCGCCCCCTCAGACCGACAGGAGACGAGCGATGACGACCCCCTGCGAGATCCCCGACTCCCCGGAGCCGGCCCGCTCCGCGCGAGCCGACCGTCCCCCGTTCGGATCCTGGTCCGGGCCGCGCAGGGGCGAGCCGTCCGGGTCCTGGGCCGCGCCGCGGGACGGAGCGCCGCCGAGGGGGGCGAGGGCGGGAGCCGTGAGCAGGGTCAGCAGGGCGATGAGCGCGATCGATCGTACGGTGTTCGACATGGGGAAATCTCCTTCGCGGACGGAGCGCCACCCCGGCCGCATGCCGGAGGCCGTCCGGTCCGCAAGCGGCCAGTGTGACCGACCGCCAGAGAGCCCGACGAGCACCGTAAGTCCCTCTTGGCTCAATCTGTTAAGGAGATCGTGCGAACGACGAAATTTCATCGGCTCTCGGCGACGGGCGCGACCGCGCGTGCCACGGCGCCGCGAGACCGGCGGGGTCGACGAGCCGCTCGCTCGCCGGCCGCGCAGGGGCCTTCGACCGCCTCGACCGCGCCCTCGTCCTGCTCCGGACCCGCGCCGGGCTCAAGCAGATGGAGCTGGCCAAGCGCGCCGGCATCACCCCGTCGATGATCTCGGAGTACGAGTCGGGCAAGAAGAGCCCCCACGTCGACACCCTGGACAAGATCCTGGAGGTGCTGGAGCTCGACGCCCACGGCCTCGCCGCGGCGCTGCGCTCGGCGCAGCAAGAGGCGACCGAGGAGCGGCTTCGCCGGGAAGCGGAGGAGGCTCGCGACCAGGCCCACCCGATCCTGCGCGCCCGCACCCGGGCGATGGCCGCCCTGGCCGACATGAGCACCGCCTTCGACGCGCTCACCAGGGCGATCGAGGACCTGCTGCTCGCGCAAGCAGAAGCCGAGGACTAGAACCCGAGAAGGACCGACTTCGCGACGACTGAGTCGAGTTGCCTGAACCGTCGAGCTCTCCGCTTCGATCGACCTTGATGATCGACTGGATCTCCCTCCCGGGCGCGGAGTCCGAGCGCTACTCGCAACCTCCGTTGGCGCAGGGCGCCTCGTCGGCCTCGACCTGCACCGTCGAGTGCTCGATGCCGAACCGGCTCCGGACCATCGAGCGGACGTCCTCCAGCACCGCGTCCCGGTCACGCCCCGAGGACGCCACGTGCACCGACAGGCTGTCGAACCCGCTGGTGATGGTCCAGACGTGGAGGTCGTGCAGGCCGTCGACCCCCTCGACCTCGCCGATGGCGCGCTCGATCTCGCGCGCGTCGACGTGGCTCGGCGTCGCCTCCATGAGCACGTTGACCGCGTCGCGCAGCAGCGCCCAGGCGGACCACACCACCAGGACCGCGATCAGCAGGGAGGCCACCGGGTCCGCCCAGTTCCAGCCGAAGGCCCAGATCAGCGCGCCGGCGGCGATCGCCTGGACGCTGCCCAGGGTGTCGGAGAGCACGTGGAGCCAGGCGCCGCGTACGTTGAGCGAGGCGTCGCGGCCGCCGTGGAGGATCAGCAGGCTGGCCACGTTGACCACCAGCCCCCCCGCCGCCACCACCATCATCGGCCCGCCCCGGACCGGCTCCGGGCTCTGGAACCGGCCCCAGGCCTCGACCACGATGAAGACGGAGATCGCCACCAGCGTCGCGCCGTTGACCAGCGCCGCCAGGATCTCGGTCCGGTGATAGCCGAAGGTGCGCTGCGGCGTGCGCGGCCTGGCGGCGATCCAGAGAGCGAAGAGCGCCAGCCCCAGGGAGCCGGCGTCGGAGAGCATGTGACCGGCGTCCGACAGCAGGGCGAGGGAGTTGGTCAGCAGCCCGCCGGCCACCTCCGCCACCATGTAGAGGAGCACCAGGCCGAGCGTCCAGCCGAGCCGCTTGCGGCTGGCCGTCCGATGCTCGGCTCCGCCGTGGGAGTGGGTGTGGACGTGGGTCCGGAGTCGTTCGTCGGTGCTCATCGGTCCTCCTCGAGCATCTCATGCTCGTCACCTGCCAGGCGGTCGTCTGTCCCGGCGAACCGGGCGTAGACGGTCGGCAGCACCAGCAGCGTGAGCAGGGTCGAGGTCGCCAGCCCGCCGATCACCACCGTGGCGAGCGGCCGCTGAACCTCGGCACCGGCCGACGAGGCGAGCGCCATCGGAACGAAGCCGAACGAGGCCACCAGGGCGGTCATCAGCACCGGCCTCAGGCGGACCAGGGCCCCCTCCCTGGCGGCGGCCCCGGCCGACAGCCCCAGGCGCCGCCGCTCGACCACGTAGGAGACCAGGACCACGCCGTTGAGCACCGCGACGCCGAACAGCGCGATGAACCCGACGCCGGCCGAGATCGAGAACGGATAGCCCCGGAGTGCCAGTGCCAGGACGCCGCCGGTGATCGCCAGCGGCACGTTCAGGAAGATGAGCGCGGCCAGGCGGGCGGAGCCGAAGGTCGTGTAGAGCAGGATGAAGATCAACGCCAGGGCCAGGGGTACGAGCAGGGCGAGCCGCTCGGAGGCCGCCTGGAGGTTCTCGAGCTGGCCGCCCCACTCGAGCGTCCAGCCGGGCGGCAGCTCCACCCGGGAACGAACCGCCTCCCGGGCCTCGGCCACGAACGACGCGAGATCCCGCCCCCGGACGTTGGTCTCCACCGTGATCCGCCGGCTGATCGCCTCGCGGCTGATCTGGGCCGGACCGTCCTCGACCGAAACGTCGGCCACCTGGGAGAGCGGGATCAGCCGCCGCGGCCCGCCCGCGCGCGCCGGCCGGGCCGCCACGCGGAGATCGCGAATGCGGTCGAGATCGGAGCGGACCTCCTCGCCGAACCGCGCCTGGAGGGTGAAGCGCTTCTGCCCCTCGAGCACCACGCCGGCGTCCACGCCGCCGACCGCCTCCACCACGTCCAGCACGTCCTCGGCGTTGATGCCGTACCGAGCCACCGCCCGGCGGTCGACCCGCACCCGCAGCAGGGGCAGGCCGGTGGTCTGCTCGGCCTTGGTGTCCTGAGCGCCCGGCACCGTCTCGACCACGCCGACGATCTCGTCCGCTTTGCGCTTGAGCCGGTCCAGGTCGTCGCCGTAGATCTGGACGGCGACGTCGGAACGCACGCCGGAGATCAGCTCCGCCACCCGCAGCTCGATCGGCTGGGAGAAGCTGAAGATCGCGCCGGGGACCCGCCGCTCCATGGTCTCGGAGATCGCCTGGACCAGCTCCTCCTTCGAGCCGTGGCTCCATTCGTCCCGCGGCCGGAGCATGACGTAGGAGTCGCTGATCTCCACCCCCATGGGGTCGGTCGCGATCTCCGCCCGCCCGGTGCGCGAGACGACGGTGTCGACCTCGTCCGGAAACTCCTCGAGCAGCACCCGCTCGGCGATGCGCGAGATCTCGTTCGACTGCTCGAGCGAGATCGACGGCAGCCGCCAGATCTGCATGGCGATCGCCCCCTCGTCGAGGCGCGGGATGAACTCGGCGCCCAGGAAGGGCGCCACGGCCAGGCTGACCACGAACACCGCGAGGGCCACACCGACCGTCACCCGCCGCCGCGCCATCGCCCGATCGAGCACCGGCACGTAAATCCGCCGGGCCCAACGGAACAGGAAGGGCTCCTTCTCGGAGACCCGCTTCAGCAACAGGCTCGCCAGCACCGGCATGAGGGTCAGCGCGCAGGCGAGCGACGCGGTCAGCGCGAACACCACGGTCAGCGCCATGGGGCGAAACATCTTTCCCTCGACCCCGCGGAGCGCCAGGATCGGCAGGTAGACGATGATGATGATGCCGACCGCGAAGACCACCGGCCGCGCCACCTGGTGCGCCGCCGCGCGGACCGTCTCGAGATGGGTCACCCCCTCCTCGCGTCGCCGCTCGTGGAGCACCCGGACGATGTTCTCGACCATCACCACCGAGCCGTCGACGATCAGGCCGAAGTCGATCGCCCCCAGGCTCATGAGATTGCCCGAGATCCCCACCTGCTTCATGGCGATGAACGCCGTCAGCATGGAGATCGGGATCGCCGAGGCGACGATCAGACCGCCGCGGAGATTGCCCAGCAGCAGGAGCAGCACGACGATCACCAGCAGGCCGCCCTCGGTCAGGTTCCTGGCCACGGTGTGGACCGTGCGCCGGACCAGCTCGGTGCGGTCGTAGAACGGCTCGATGGTGACGCCCGCGGGCAGGGTCGGCGCGAGCTGGGCGATCTTCGCCTTGACCTCGTCGACCACCACCCGCGAGCTCTCGCCCATCAGCATCATGACGATCCCCACCACCGCCTCGCCGTCGCCGTCCCGGGTCACCGCCCCCTGCCGGAGCCTCGGCGCGAGCTCCACCCGGCCGACGTTCGACACATAGACCGGCGTCCCGTCGGAGTCTTGAGCGAGCACAATGTCGCCGATGTCCTCCAGGCTTTCGACCAGGCCCTCGCCGCGCACCAGGTACTGCTCGCCCTCGTGGGCGATGGAGCCGCCGCCGACGTTGCGGTTGTTCTCGCGCAGTGCCTCGAGCACGTCGCCCACCGACAGGTTGTAGGCGGTGAGCTTCGGCGGATCGAGGGTCACCTGGTACGTCTTGAGCTGGCCGCCGAAGGAGTTGACCTCGACGATCCCCGGCACCGAGCGGAGCTGGTAGTTGACGAACCAGTCCAGGATGGTGCGCAGCTCCATCGGCGTATAGCAGGCGTCCGAGCCCGGCCCGCCGGCGCCTTGGCCCGATCCAGGGCCGGCGCCGCGATCGCCGCACAGGGGCTCGCCCCGGACCTCGAACTGGTAGATCTCGCCGAGGCCGGAGGAGATCGGACCCATGGCCGGCTCGCCGTAGCCGGCGGGAATCTCCTGCCTCGCCGAGGCGAGGCGCTCGGAGACGAGCTGGCGCGCCCAGTAGATGTCGGTCCCCTCCTCGAAGACGACCGTGACCACCGAGAGGCCGAACCGGGAGACCGAGCGGATCTCGCCGACCCGGGGCAGGCCGCTCATGGCGGTCTCGACGGGGAAGGTGATGAACCGCTCCACCTCCTCCGGGGCGAGGCCGGGGCTGTTGGTGAGGATCTGGACCTGGACGTTGGTGACGTCGGGGACGGCGTCGATCGGCAGCCGCAGCAGCGCGCGAACGCCGAAGACGGCGACCAGGAGCCAGAGGACGAGGACCAGGAGACGGTTGTCGAGGGAGAGATCGATGAGCTTGCGAATCATGAGTGCGCTCCCTCAGTGAGTGTGCCCGCCGCCCAGCTCCCCGCGGGCGAGCTCGGACCTGAGGACGAACGTGCCCTCGCTGACCACCACCTCTCCCGCCGCGAGGCCGGAGACGACCTCGACCAGGCCGCCCTCGCGGCGGCCCACCCGGACCTGCCGGGCCTCGAAGCGGGCGCCGTCGGCGTCGTTGGCCAGCGGCACGAAGACCAGGGCCTCCCCGCCCGCGCGCCCGGCGCGGATCCCGTCGCGGATCAGGGCGCCCTCCGGGACGACCAGCGACGGCGCGCCGTCCTCGGTGTGGGGATCGACCAGGCGGACGGCGGCGAACATCCCCGGCCGCAGGAGCTGCCCCGGGTTCTCCGCGTCGATCCGAGCCCGCACCGTCCGGGTCTCGGACGCGACCTCCGGGGAGAGATAGCTCACCTCGCCGGAGAAGACCCGGTCCGGGTACGGGTCGACCACCACGTCCACCCGGTCACCCAGGTGGACCCTCGCCAGGTCGCGCTCGTAGACGTCGATCCAGATCCACACGCGGCGGAGATCACCGACCGTGAACAGCGTGTCCTCCGGCGTCGCCAGCTCGCCCAGGGTGGCGTGCTTCTCGACCACCCGACCCGCGATCGGCGCGGTCACCGGCAGCAGCGAGGCGTCCTGGTCGCCCGGAGCGAGCCGCTCGACGGTCTCCGTCGGGATGCCGTAGAGGCGCAGCGCCTCCTGGGCGCTCTGGCGCATGGAAACCGCCTCCAGATGAGCCGCGCGGGCCTCGAGCATCTCGCGCTCGGAGGTGATGCGGTCCTCGTACAGGCGGCGCTCCCGGTCGTAGGTCTGGCGCGCCAGCTCCTCCCGGGTCCGGGCCGCCAGGTAGGCCGCCTTCGCCTTGCCCAGCTCTACCGAGTCGAGGAT
>Ga0210085_1000913_pt1 | contig 12048 bp, 9 predicted proteins | sample China_Galinas_PW_5_FD_184866 | JGI IMG/M metagenome (GOLD analysis project Ga0210085, IMG submission 184866) | Wetland microbial communities from San Francisco Bay, California, USA, that impact long-term carbon sequestration - China_Galinas_PWC_D1... | ecosystem: Environmental > Aquatic > Marine... | reverse complement strand
CCGCCAATATCGATCCCTTTTTCGCCGAGACGACCCTGGTTTTGATCTGCAACATCGCCGATCCGGTGACCCGGGAACCCTATACCCGCGATCCGCGCCACATCGCGCAGAAAGCGGAGGCCTATCTAAAGAGCACCGGTATCGGTGATACGGCGTTTATCGGACCCGAAGCCGAGTTCTTCATTTTCGACAACATCCGTTTCGAATCCGCCACCAACCGCGCCTTTTATGAAATCGACTCCATCGAAGGCATTTGGAACTCGGGCCGCGACGAGTGCCCGAATCTCGGCTACAAACCCCGTCACAAGGAAGGCTATTTTCCGGTACCGCCCATGGATAAATTTCAGGACCTTCGCACCGAAATGGTCCTTACCCTCCAGAACCTGGGAATCGATATCGAAGCCCAGCATCATGAGGTGGCCACCGCCGGGCAGGCGGAAATCGACATGCGCTTCAAACCGCTGGTGCAGATGGCCGATCAGTTGAAATGGTTTAAATACGTTCTGAAGAACGTTGCCTATCGTCACGGTCACACGGTCACTTTCATGCCGAAGCCGCTCTACGGGGACAACGGTACCGGTATGCATACACACTTGAGCATCTGGAAGGAAGGCCAGACCACCTTTGCAGGTGACAAATATGCCGGCGTGTCCCAGGAAGCGCTCTATGCCATCGGCGGCATTCTGAAGCACTGTAATGCGCTGTGTGCCTTTACCAACCCGACCACCAACTCATACAAGCGGCTGGTTCCTGGTTTCGAAGCGCCGGTCAACCTGGCTTACTCCAGCCGCAACCGCAGCGCTGCGGTTCGCATCCCGATGTATTCCTCGTCCCCCAAGGCCAAACGGATCGAATTCAGGACCCCCGATCCCTCCTGCAACGGCTACTTGGCGTTTCCGGCCATCCTGATGGCGGCCATCGACGGCATTCAAAACCGCATCGATCCTGGCGATCCACTCGACAAGAACATCTATAACCTGCCGCCCGAAGAGCTGGCCAAGGTCCCATCGGCACCGGGTTCGCTCGAGGCGGCACTCGAAGCGCTGAAAGCCGACTCGGAATTTCTACTAAAGGGCGATGTGTTCACACAGGACGCGATCGACATGTGGATCGACTATAAAATTGAAAACGAAATCAACGCGGTAAAACTGCGGCCGCATCCCCACGAATTCTTCCTCTACTTCGACATCTAACTCTCCCCCTCCTGGAGAAAGGCATGCGCCCGAATAATCTCGGGCGCATGCCGCTTGTTCTTTGCTATCGAGCTTCTTAGGGGTATCGAGGCCCAAGCCGAGGATCGATGGGAAGCGAGAACGCGGTCAGGGATCGCAAGACGGCATTTGCGGAGGGACACTATCGGTAATGACGGAAGTCGACGCCATATCTGTTGGCCTTGTAGGCAAACTTGCGGACCGTTGTCTGGAGGATTTCGGCCGCCCGAGTGATGTTGCCGCGGGTGTTCTTCAGGGCATCGATGATCATTTCCCGTTCGAGATTGGCGACGGCCTCTTCCATCGAAAGGGTCGGCAAGGTGTCGGATTCGACGCCGGTTTGAAGGGTCGGCGGCAGGTGATAGCTGTGGATCACCCCTTCTTCGCAGAGCAATACGGCCCGCTCGATGCAGTTTTCCAGTTCACGGACGTTTCCGGGCCAGTGATAATTCATGAGCATGTCGATGGCGGGCGTCGAAAAACGGCGGATGTCTTTACCGTTCTCCTGGGCGTATTTTTCGAGGAAATGATCCGCCAGCAGCAACATATCGGTCTTTCGCTCCCTCAACGGGGGCATATAGATCGGAAACACGTTGAGCCGGTAATACAGATCGCCGCGAAAAGACCCATCCTCTACGGCCTCTTCCAGATTCTTGTTGGTGGCCGCTATGACCCGTACGTCGGTCTTGATGGTCTTGTGTCCGCCGACCCGTTCGAATTCTTTCTCCTGCAGCACCCGCAACAGGCTGACCTGGACATCCAGACCGATGGCACCGATTTCATCCAGAAAAATGGTTCCCTTGTTGGCCAATTCGAACTTGCCCTGTTTTTGTTTGATGGCGCCGGTAAAAGCCCCCAGTTCATGGCCGAACAGTTCGCTCTCGATCAGGTTTGAGGGCAGAGCCGCACAGTTGACCTTGACAAAGGCGGTTTTGGCGCGGTGGCTGTTGTAATGAATTGAGTTGGCGACCAACTCCTTTCCGGTGCCGCTTTCGCCGCGAATGAGTACCGTGGCATTGCTTTTCGACACCTGAAAGATCATCTGGAAGACCTCGCGCATCTTGTTGCTGTTGCCGATAATGTTGGTAATACGGTACTTGTTTTCCAACTCCTTCCTGAGCCTACGGTTCTCATCCCGCAGCTGATCCTTTTCGCGCTGAATGGTCTCCAGGTTGATCACGTGCTGAGCCACCATGGTGGCGACTACGGAAAGCAGTTTCTTACCTCCGGCCAGGTTGTAACTTTCATCATAGAGACGGTCGACGCTCAGAGCCCCCACCACTTGGTTGCCTTTCTTGATGGGCGTGCAGAAAAATGACAGCTCACGGAAATCTCTGGACCTGCGTGAGGCCGTCCGATCGAGAAAGTGGGGCTCCTCACTGATTTTGGGAATGACGATCATTTTTCCCGACTGAATCACGCGGCCGGTGATCCCTTCACCGAGCTGATATTTTACCCGCGAAACCGCACTCTTGGATATACCGTGAGCGACCTCGATGTGGATCTCGTTGCGCAGCGGATCGAGAATCGTGATCGTTCCGCGCTCCATTTTTAAGGACGAAGACAGAATGTCCAAAACTTTATATAAGGATTTTTTGAGATCCAGATGCTCGTTGAGGGCCTTGCTGATTTCATACAGCAGCGTTGTCTCTTCGAACCGTTTGATGTCGTCCATGACAGGGGTCTGCTTTCAAAAAAATGATGGTTAAATTCGAGTACATTGAATCAAATTAATACATATTTGTAATTTATAAACCCTTCCAAAGAAAATAAAATCAGAGAAGATAACGGAACCGGCTTTGAAGAATGCCCAGGATCCGCTGCACGACTTTGTTGGGACTCAGATCACTACAGTCGATGCTGAAGTCGGCATATTTGAGGTACAGCTGGCGACGTTCGGTGTAAAGCATCGCGAGACTCTGGCCCGGAGCCATGGCAATCCCCCGGCTGTCCATGTTGTCGATTCGGGCTTGCAGGCATTTGGGATCGGCATCCAAATGACAGACCACAGAACCGGATTTGAGATGCTGCATGGCTTTCTCGCTGTAAACCACGCTGCCCCCCGTGGCGATCACATGCGCCTGGACTGACACCGCCAGAATTGCGCGTTCTTCGATACGGCTGAAAGTCGCCAGGCCGTCTGCATCGATGATTTCCTGGAGGCGGCGGCCTTCACGTGTCTGAATCGTGACGTCGGTGTCCAGGAAAGCATAGCCGAGACGTTCAGCCAAGAGCATGCCGGCGGTCGTCTTGCCGACACCCGGCATCCCGATCAATATGACGTTTTCGCTGTTCGGCATTCTTCCTGTCTTGGACAAGATAAAGTATTGACCGTTCATTGTGGTATTCGGTCAATCGGAGTGCCGCCGACAATGGGTTCAATCGATTCCCTGTGAGAGAAAAAACAAGGACATCACGATACGAAAAAAGGTTTAAATTCTCGGATCGATCGCCACGAACACATCGGTGAAGGGTATATCGGTATCGAAGCCTTCAGATTGATCATGAACGATCAACGGTTCCGCCGCGTACCGAAAGTCATCGAAACGCCCAAGCTAAAGGATGCAGACAGGTGGGACAAGAAAAACCTGGAAGTGCTGCGCGCCCTGGTTATCTGATCCTGGCGCCCCCGAGTGGGATTTTCTCCGTATCGGACTGGAATTGTTCCCAATGGTCTCCAGAACCGACAGACGGTTGGGGGTCGTCTTCAATCCGGCGGCTTCCAGCAATCGGGTATAATCACAGCGATGGCGCATATTTTTGGGGTCCGGCGGGAGTCGACCGTCATCCAGCCGAGGCCGCGGCGGCAGAGCGTCGCCCGGCCGCGAGTCGCTCGATCAGGAGCGAAATGAGAAATCCCGCACCAGCTACCAGGATAATGGCAGCACCGGAGGTCAAATTGAACCGGTATGCCAGATAGAGACCGGTGACGGTGAAGATGATGCTCAACGCGCTCGAATAGACCATCATAGCGGTCAGCGATCGGGCATATTTTTCACAGATGAAAGGCGGAATCGTCAGCAGGGCAATGACGAGGATCAACCCCACGACCTGTATGATCATCACAATCGATACCGCCACGAGCCCGATCAGCAGAAAATAGAGCCTGCGCACCGCCACTCCCCTTATCTGGGCAAATTCCTCATCGTAGGACATGGACAGATAGTCGTTGTAGAAATATGTCACCACGCCGATGTTCACCATCGCCACGGCCAGCATGATCCAGAGATCCGACACCGGAACGGTAAGAATGCTTCCGAAAAGATAGCTCATCAAATCGACATTGTATCCCGGTGTCAGGTCCAGCAGAATGACCCCCAGCGCCATCCCCACCGCCCATAAGACACCGATAATGGTGTCCGATCGATGCTTGGTTTTCACGGTTACAGCCGCCATGGTCATGGCGACCGCAAGCGAAAATCCAGTCGTACCCGCCATATACGGCAGACCGAAGAAAAAAGCGATCCCGATTCCCCCGTAGGCGGCGTGGGCAATCCCGCCTGCAAGAAAGACAATCCGGTTGACGACCACCAGTGTGCCGATAACGCCGCAGATCACGCTTGTCAGCAACCCGGCCGCCAAAGCGGTACGCATAAACTCATAATGGAGGGCTTCAAGCATGTTTACCATTCACCACTTAGAGTACCGGTAAGAAATAATTCCACAAGATTGCGCCGGATTTGGGTTCGTCGACAAGGCACATCCAGCGGCGCATATCGAGATACGTGTCGGTGGATGTAACGCAGTAGACGATCCAAAAGACAAGCAAGATGTGGAATTATTTCTTGCCGGGGCCCTTAGTGCTCTTTGAGCACCCGATGGGGTATTCCGTGCGCAATCAGTTCCACCGGACAGTTTTCATCCAACGAACACCGATACATCGATGCAATCATCTCCTCGGTTATTTCACCCTGATCGTGGTAATGCAGGGTCCGGTTGATGCAGGCCACGGATTTAACGTAACGTGAGAGCGCCATCAGGTCATGGCTGGCCAAAACGATTGTCATCTCTCGACTAAGCTCGTTCAGCATTTCATAAAAAGCGTGCTGGCCCGTGGCATCGATGCTGGCCGTGGGCTCATCCAGCAAAAGAATTTCCGGGTTGGTCACGAGCGCCCGCGCTATAAAAACCCGCTGCCGCTGCCCGCCCGAGAGTTCACCGATGCGACGATCGCCGTAAGCCCGCATCTGCATTGCTTCCAGCGCCCGATGAGCGGCCAGCCGTTCCTGGCGTGAACGCCGCGCCCACCTCTTTCCGGGATTGAGCAAGCCCATGAGAACAACATCCAGGGCCGAAATCGGAAACCGCTGATTGATGTGAATGTTCTGCGGAACGTAGCCGATACGATGCGACACTTTGCGCGGGGAGTGACCGAGAACATGAATATGGCCCCTGTCCGGCGTATACAATCCCAACAGGATCTTCAGCAGCGTGGTTTTGCCGCCCCCGTTGGGTCCGATCATGGCCATGAAATCTCCGGCTTTTATCTCGAGGTTGATGTCCCTGAGAACCGATTGACCATTATAGGAAAAATCGAGATCGTGGATTTCGACGATGGGTTTGCTCATGGGTATCTTCACCGTTGAAATTTCTCGAGCGGCACCACTTTCTGCAGGCCCGCCTCCCGGTGCAGGCCAACGGGACCACGACCGGGATTCGGATGCAATTGATTTGCACAATAAAGCGGATGTCGATCGAATGTCCACATTTTTCTTCGAAATACCCACCGGGTGAGGTGAATCCTGTTTATACACAGTGTCGAATGAGACATTTTTGATTTTACCGGCAAGCTGTGGTACGAATCAGCTATATTTGCAGTTGCGGGTTACTCCGAATGCCCGAAGCCAATGGTTATGAAAATCGGCTAAGAAGGACCACAGAAGCATGGATTCGATCTTGATCGTCAACGCCCGGATCGTCAACGAGGGAGAGGTTCGACCCGGCGATGTACTCATCGCCGACGGCCGAATTGCGCAAGTGGGGCCGAATTTGTCATCGCAGCCGGCGGCCAGGGTCATCGATGCCGACGGGCGAATACTGTTGCCCGGCATGATAGACGACCAGGTTCATTTCCGTGAACCGGGCCTGACTCACAAGGGTGATATCTACAGTGAGTCAAGGGCCGCCGTCGCCGGCGGCATCACGAGCTATATGGACATGCCGAACACGCAGCCGCCGACCACCACGCAGTTGCTTCTGGAAGAAAAATTCTCGCTGGCCGCCGGGCGATCCTTCGCTAACTATTCGTTTTATCTGGGCGGCACCAACGACAACATCGATGAGATCATTGCCCTCGATCCCCGCTCTGCTTGCGGCGTAAAGGTTTTCATGGGCGCTTCAACCGGCAATCTGCTGGTGGACGATCCGAAAGCGCTTGATAAAATATTCTCCCAAACGCCCACCCTGGTCGCCACTCACTGCGAAGATACCCCGACCATCAAAGCCAATGAAGATAAGATGCGCGCCGAATACGGCCACGACATCCCCATGACGGCTCACCCGTTCATCCGCAGTGAGGAGGCTTGCTTTCGTTCCTCGGCCCTGGCGGTCGATCTGGCCCGCCGTTTCAACACACGACTGCACCTGCTGCACTTGACCACGGCCCGGGAGTTGACCCTGCTGGCGGAGGGTTCTCTGGATAACAAACAGATCAGCGCCGAGGTATGCGTGCACCACCTCTTTTTCGACGACGGTGATTACGCGAGCCGGGGTGCCCGCATCAAATGCAATCCCGCCATTAAAACCGCCAGTGACCGAAAAGCACTGGTCGACGCGGTGAAGAACAACCGGATCGACGTGATCGCCACCGATCACGCCCCCCACACACTCTCCGAAAAGCAGAATCTGTATTTCAAGGCCCCGGCCGGCCTGCCTTTGGTGCAGCACGCCCTGGTCTGCGTGTTGGAACTTCATCACGACGGGCTTTTTTCACTGCCACTGATCGCCGAGAAAACCGCGCATGCCCCGGCACGGCTGTTTCGCTTGAAGGACCGCGGATTCATTCGTGAAGGTTACTGGGCCGATCTGACCCTGGTCGACTTGAACCGCCCGCAACCTGTCGACGAACAGCCGATCCTGTACCGCTGCGGCTGGTCCCCCTTCGACGGACTGACGTTTCGCTCATCTGTTGCCGCCACCATCGTTTCCGGGCATTTGGCATTCTATCAGGGTCATATCGACCCACAGCCCGCCGGAAAACGTCTGCAGATCGACCGCTGACCCCCTTTGTGGAGCTGAATACGCATGCCGAACGTGATCGAAGTTCAAGACCTGCTGAAACGCTTTAACGGGGTTGCGGCTGTCAACGGCATCTCGTTCTCCGTGGCAAAAGGCGAATTTTTCGGTCTACTGGGCCCCAACGGCGCCGGTAAGACCACGACAATCCGGATGCTCTATGGTTTTTCACCGCCTACCGGCGGCAGTTTGAAAGTATTCGGCCTCGACATCAAGACCCATTGGCGCCCTATCAAATCCCGCATCGGGGTCTGCCATCAGGAAAACACCCTCGACCCGGACCTGACAGTCGAACAGAACCTGCATGTCTATGCCCGCTATTTCTCGATCCCGAAAAAGGAAGCCGCCGAACACGCACGTGAACTGCTCGACTTCTTCGCCCTGACCCACAAAAAAGATTCCAAGGTCATGGAACTCTCGGGCGGAATGGCACGACGGCTGATTTTGGCCCGCGCATTGATCAACCGGCCCGACTTGTTGATTCTAGACGAGCCGACCACCGGGCTCGACCCTCAGTCCCGCCACCAGGTGTGGGACAAATTGGCGACACTGAAAGCCACCGGCCTGACGATTCTGATGACCACCCATTACATGGAGGAGGCCTCGCGGCTCTGCGATCGTCTGGTGATCATCGATCATGGCCGCATTCTGGTCGACGGCAGCCCGACGGAGCTGATTGCCCGCCACGCCGCCAGCAATGCGGTCGAAATCGAGGGTCCCGATCAAGCGTTGAGGGATTACGTGAAGGCAAATCACATCGAACATGATGACCTGGGAGATCGCCTGATCCTGTACGTACCGGAGGAAGTTGAACTGCACAACACGATACGCGATCGGTTTTGCTCCGAAAAGTGCATCTTCCGAAACAGCACCCTGGAAGATGTGTTTCTGCGCATGACGGGAAGGGAGCTCAGGGAATGATCGACTGGTCGTTTTTTTCGTGGCGTTTTTTACGGGTATGGGAGCGAAACCTGGTGGTCTATCAGAAAATTTGGAAGGTCAATTTCATCACCCCGCTGTTCGAACCGCTGTTTTACATTATGGCCTTTGGTCTGGGGTTCAGCGGCCTGATCGGCACCGTTGGCTACGGCGGCCTTGCGCTGTCTTACACGGCCTTCATCGCACCGGCGTTGGTCGCAACAGCCGTGATGTGGAATGCGTTCTTCGAAACCACCTACGGGTCTTTCGTCCGCATGTACTACCAGAAAACCTTCGACGGCATGCTGTCCACACCGTTGTCGTTAGAGGAAATCATCATCGCCGAAATTGTGTGGAGCGCCACCAAGGCGGTGGGCGCGGCCGCTGTCATGCTGCTGGTTTTAGGAGTGCTGGGATATGTCCGTTTTCCTCTCGGCCTGCTGCTGATTCCCACGGCCTTGCTGGGAGGCCTGGCTTTCGGTGCCGTGGGCATGTTTTTCACCGGTATCGTGCCCACCATCGACATGTTCAATCTGCCGATCTTTTTGTTCGTCACCCCGATGTTTCTCTTCAGTGGAACTTTTTTCCCGGTGTCCAACCTGCCTTCGTGGGTCCAGCCGGTGGCGCTGGTTTTTCCCCTCTACCACCTCACTGAACTGACGCGCTGCTTCAGTCTCGGGGCCCGCGAGACACCGCCTGTGCTCAGCATTCTTTATCTGCTGCTCTTTTCTGTGATTTTCGCCGTTCTGGCTTTGAGGGCAATGCGCCGGCGGTTGATTAAGTAGGATATGTTGAATTATTATTGCTTGAAGACCTTCATTCCGTCCTTGGCGTCCTGAACCGTATAGCCGAGAGCTTGAATCTCATCCCGCAACCGGTCGGAGGCTTTCCAGTCTTTCTCGGCCCGGGCCTTTCGGCGTGCTTCAATCAGCTTGAAAACCTCCGTCGGCAGACGCTCTTCTTGGCCCACCTGGTCGAGGTCCAGAGCCAGCACCCGGTCGAAATCCAACACGGTTGCCAACCGATCCGCTTCGTCGAGATCCGCTTTCAGCGTCTCCTGGACGACGGCCATGGCCCGCGGCATGTTCAAGTCGTCATTTATGGCCTCTGTGAACCGGCGCTTGAAATCTGGAAGGATTTTTCCGTCATCCTTCCTCTGCAGATCCATGAGGCTGCGGACCTGGTTCTGCAGGTGGGCCAAACCGTTACGCGCCGCCTCCAGAGATTCATCGCTGAACTCCATCGGCTTGCGGTAGTGGGTGAGAAATGCGGCAAAACGATAGACGAGCGGGCTGATTCCGTTTTGGGTGAACGTGGCGTCGAGGGTCAGGAAATTATCGGCACTCTTGGCCATCTTCTTGCCGCCGGCGATGTTCAGGAACGCCCCGTGCATCCAGAAATTGAAAAATTTCTTGCCGGTGGCCGCCTCCGACTGGGCAATTTCGTTGGTATGATGCACGTCGATGTGATCGGTCCCGCCGCAGTGGATATCGAGATGGTCATCTAAATACATCATGCTCATGGCCGAACACTCGATATGCCAGCCCGGAAAGCCCTTGCCCCAAGGAGAGTCCCATTCCATTTGGCGGTTGGCGTCTTCGGGTGAAAATTTCCACAGCGCAAAGTCGGTCGGGTTCCGCTTCGCGGGATTTTTTTCCACCCGGGCCCCCTCCTGGAGCGCATCGAGATTCTGGTTGGACAATTTGGCGTAATTCTCGACGCGGGAAGTATCGAAATAGATCCCGTCCCCGGTCTGGTAAGAATATCCTTTTTCTTCCAGGGTCCGAATCAGTGCGATCTGATCGGGTATCGTATCGGTAGCCTTGCACCAGACGTCCGGCGGCAGGATGTTCAATTGATCAATGTCTTTCTGGAACGCCCGGGTGTAAAACTCGGCGATATCCCAGGCGGTTTTACCTTCGCGTGCGGCCCCTTTTTCCATTTTGTCTTCGCCCATATCCCGGTCGCCGGTCAGGTGGCCAACATCGGTGATGTTCATTACATGCTTCAAACGAAAATTGTTGAAGAGCAGCACGCGCTTGAGAGTATCTTCAAAGATATAGGTTCGCAGGTTGCCGATATGGGCATAGTTGTAAACCGTGGGCCCGCAGGTGTACAGACCGACGTAATCGTCGTGCAGCGGCCGAAAAGGCTCTTTGCTGCGGGACAGTGTGTTGTAGAGAATCAATGTCGACATGATGATAAAATTCGGCTTCCTACCGTTACCGAAAAAATACCCGCGTCAGCGTCAGCGGGTGTTTATGATAATCCCCTGCCGATGGTGCAGATAGATCAGCAAAGAGGCTCCGCAACCGATCATCAACAGGCACAGTACCTGCCCCATTGAAAATGAAAAAAGAACGAATCCCAGTTGGGCGTCGGGCTGCCGGAAGTATTCGATGAAAAACCGCACCGTGCCGTATCCGATCAGGTAAAGCGCCAGCATAGCCCCCGGTATGCGGACCCTTTGTCTCAGGCTCCACAATACCAGGAAAAGAAAAACACCCTCGAACAGGGCTTCGTAGAGCTGCGACGGATGCCTCAGCTGGCTGCCGGGCGCCAGAGGAAACAACATGCCGATAGGTGCCGACGTGACCCGGCCGTAAAGCTCGCCGTTGATGAAATTGCCAATTCGGCCGAAGGTGTATCCCAGCGGAATGGCGGGAATAAAGAGGTCGGCCACCTCGAGCAGGCTAAGGCTGTTCTTACGGCAGTAGAGCCAGGTGAAAAGGATGACGCAGATCAGACCACCGTGAAAGGACATGCCGGTAATACCGGTAAACTTGAATCCGTTCGAAAGGTCGAAGGGCAGAATGATTTCCAGTGGATGCTTGAGGTAATAGGGCAGGTTGTAAAAGAGCACGTATCCGAGACGACCGCCGACGATGACCCCCAGCATCATGGAAGTGATGAGCGCCTGGACCTGGTCGGGGGTCAACTGGAACCGCTCTTCGTGCTTAAGCCGGTAAGTTACCAGCAGGTACGTCACGACAAAAGCGACGACATACATCAGCCCGTAGTATTGCAGCTTGAACCCGCCGATAGCGAAAATAACCGGGTCAAGGTGTTGGGGAATATGCTGCCACCAGTGCCAGAAGTCGTTCATCACCTGACGGTCCGACCGAATCGGCCAACGGGAACTGAGTTGCAGAAAAGCGCCATGTCCGCGGGCAAATGCTTAAAATAGATTGACATCACAAATGTAAAGGAATTTTTGGTCGGTCTTGTGTCCGCCATACCAGCCGATAGCCGATCCGCCACTCCGGCTTCACGCCCGTGTCACGTTTAGAACAGGCGCGTATCAAGCGGCCTTTTCTTCCATCGCCTTGTCGTATTTGCCGTAACGCGCCGCGCCGTTGCAACTTGCCCGATGGTGGAACACTCTCTGAGCGGCGGCAACTGCATCGGCCCGCCCCTGCCAGGCTTTGAGGGCATGCTCCTGTAAGGCCCGGCCGTAAGAAAAGCTGAGTTCCCAGGGATGCTTTCCGAGTGCGTTCATCGCGTTCAGATGCTCGGTCGCCAACTCTGAACTCTGGCCACCCGAGAGAAAAACGATCCCGGGCACGGCCGCCGGCACGACCTGCCGGAACGTGCGCACCGTCCTTTCGGCCACTTCCGCGACACCGGCCTGTTTTGGACACTCTGTACCGGATAAAACCATGTTCGGTTTGAGTAGCATACCTTC
>Ga0210085_1000912_pt1 | contig 12050 bp, 6 predicted proteins | sample China_Galinas_PW_5_FD_184866 | JGI IMG/M metagenome (GOLD analysis project Ga0210085, IMG submission 184866) | Wetland microbial communities from San Francisco Bay, California, USA, that impact long-term carbon sequestration - China_Galinas_PWC_D1... | ecosystem: Environmental > Aquatic > Marine... | reverse complement strand
CGTCCCGACCCTCTCCGCCGAGCGGGCGGAGCTGCTGACCGAGCTCTATGAGGCCGAGCTCGGCCGCTGCTCGGCGCCGGTGCTGCGCGCCCTCGCCTTCAAGCACCTGTGCGAGAAGAAAACCCTCTGGCTGGGGGACGGCGAGCTGATCGTCGGCGAGCGCGGGCCGGCGCCCAAGGCCGTCCCCACCTTCCCGGAGCTCACCTGCCACAGCCTGGAGGATCTCGAGATCCTCGACACCCGGCCCAAGACCGCCTACCGGGCGCCGGCGGAGTGCCGGGAGATCTACGAGCGCCGGATCATCCCGTTCTGGCGCGGCCGGTCGCTGCGCGACAAGATCTTCGCCGCCCTGCCCGAGGAGTGGCACGCCGCCTACGACGCGGGGGTGTTCACCGAGTTCATGGAGCAGCGCGCTCCCGGCCACACGGTGCTCGACGACAAGATCTACCGCCGCGGCCTGCGGGATTTCCAGCGCCAGATCGCCGCCTCCCTCGCCGCCCTCGACTTCGCCGCCGACCGCCGAGCCTACGCCAAGCGCGAGGAGCTCCGAGCCATGGACGTCGCCTGCGAGGCGGTGATCGCCTTCGCCGAGCGCCACGCCGCCCTGGCGCGGGAGCGGGCCGAGGAGGAGACCGATCCCGAGCGCAAGGCCGAGTTGCTCGAGATCGCCCGGGTGTGCTCGCGCGTGCCGGCCGAAGCGCCGGAGACCTTCCACGAGGCGCTCCAGGCCTACTGGTTCTGCCACCTGGGGGTGATCACCGAGCTCAACGGTTGGGACGCCTTCAACCCCGGGCATCTCGACCAGCACCTGCTGCCGTTCTACGAGCGCGGCCGGGCCGACGGGACGCTGACCCGCGAGCGGGCCCGCGAGCTGCTCGAGGCCTTCTTCGTCAAGTTCAACAACCACCCGGCGCCGCCCAAGGTCGGCGTCACGGCGGCCGAGAGCGGCACCTACACCGACTTCGCCAACATCAACATCGGCGGCCTGCTGGTCGACGGCGCCGACGGCTCGAACGAGCTCTCCCACATGCTGCTCGACATCGTCGACGAGATGCACCTGCTCCAGCCGAGCACCAACGTCCAGGTGTCGAAGAAGACGCCGGACGCCCTCCTCGAGCATGCGCTCCGGGTGATCCGCAAGGGCTACGGCTTCCCGTCGCTGTTCAACACGGACGCGGTGGTCGAGGAGCAGGTGCGCCAGGGCAAGACGCTCGAGGACGCCCGGGCGGGCGGTTGCAGCGGCTGTGTCGAGACCGGCGCCTTCGGCAAGGAGGCGTTCATCCTCACCGGCTACTTCAACCTGGCCAAGGTGCTGGAGGTGACGCTGCACGACGGGGTCGATCCGCGGACGGGTGAGGTGATCGGCCTGCGCACCGGTGGGGCTCCTGCCGGGCCCGGGGCCGAGCCCGGCCGCTTCGCCACCTTCGACGACCTGTTCGCCGCCTACCGTCGCCAGCTCGCCCACTTCCTGGAGATCAAGATCCGCGGCAACCAGCTCATCGAGCGCCTCTATGCCGAGGAGATGCCGGCGCCCTTCCTGTCGGTGCTGATCGACGACTGCATCGCCCGCGGGACGGACTACAACGCCGGCGGCGCCCGCTACGACAACACCTTCATCCAGGCGGTGGGGATCGGCACGGTCACCGATTGCCTGGCGGCGCTGCGGCAGGTCGTGTTCGAGGACGGGGCGCTCACTCTGCCCGAGCTGGTGGCGATCCTCGACGCCGACTTCCGGGACGCCGAGCCGCTTCGCCAGCGCCTCCTCCACCGCGCGCCGAAGTACGGCAACGACGACGAGCGGGCCGACGAGCTGATGACGCGCACCTTCCGGACCCTCTTCGAGCTGATCGACGGCCGGCCCAACACCAAGGGCGGCCACTACCGGCTCGAGATGCTGCCGACCACCTCCCACATCTACTTCGGCTCGGTGACCGGCGCCACCCCCGACGGCCGCCAGGCCGGCCAGCCCCTGTCCGAGGGGATCTCGCCGGTCCAGGGAGCGGACCGGAAGGGGCCGACGGCGGTGCTCCGCTCGGCCGGCAAGATGGACCACGTCAAGACCGGCGGCACGCTGCTCAACATGAAGCTCACTCCCGCCCTGGTCGAGGGCGACGACGGTATCCGCAACCTCGCCCACCTGGTGCGGAGCTACTTCAAGATGGACGGCCACCACGTCCAGTTCAACGTCGTCCGCGCCGAGACCCTGCGCGAGGCCCAGCGCGACCCGTCGTCCCACCGGGATCTCATCGTCCGCGTGGCCGGCTACAGCGACTACTTCTGCGACCTCTCGACCGAGCTCCAGGACGAGATCATCGCCAGGACCGAGCACGAGAGCTTGTAGACCCTTCGTATCCGCGGGATCGTGGAGGGAGCCGACCGGGTAGAGTGCGTCGGTACGATTGCCGCCCACCCGAAAGGAGACGTCATGCGCAGATCCGCCGCTCGAAGCCTCGCCCTCGTCGTCACGCTCGCCCTTCCCCTCCTCGTCGCCGGTCCGGCCGGAGCCCAGCCGCCGATGCACGGGCAGCAGAAGGCGCAGGACGACGGCAAGGACCTCCTCCAGCCCAAGCCCGCCCAGTGGGACGTGCGCAAGGAGCTGGTGGACGAGGTCGCCTCGGTCACCCACGGCTCGGCGACGATCGGCGGTCAGGCGATCGACTACACCGCCACCGCCGGCACCATGATCCTGCGCGACGAGGTCGGCAAGCCCATGGGATCGGTCTTCTACGTCGCCTACACCCGCGACGGGATCGACGACCTCGACGCCCGGCCGGTCACCTTCTCCTACAACGGCGGCCCCGGCTCCGCCGCCGTCTGGGTGCACCTGGGGGCGTTCGGCCCGAAGCGGGCCGCCCTCGACCCCGAGGGCATGCCCGCGGGGCCGCCGCCGGGCCACCTGGTCGACAACGAGGACTCGGTGCTCGACGCCACCGACCTGGTGTTCATCGATCCCATCTCCACCGGCTACAGCCGCCCGGCCCCGGGCGAGGAGGCGGACCAGTTCCACGGCTTCGAGAACGACGTCCAGTCGGTGGGCGAGCTCATCCGCCTCTGGCTGACCAGGAACGAGCGCTGGGCCTCGCCCAAGTTCCTGGCCGGGGAGAGCTACGGCACGACCCGCTCGGCCGGGCTCGCCGGCTATCTCCAGGACCGCTACGGGATGTACTTCAACGGCATCGCCCTGATCTCGTCCGTGCTCGACTTTCAGACGATCATTTTCAGCGAGAGCAACGACCTGCCCTACGTCCTCTACCTGCCGACCTACGCGGCCACCGCCTGGTACCACCACAAGCTGCCGGAGCGGCTCTCGGGGGATCTTCGCGCGACCCTCGACGAGGTCGAAGGCTTCGCCCGCGGCGAGTACGCCACGGCGCTGCTGATGGGGAGCGACCTGCCCGACGACCGGCGGGACGAGATCGCCGGCAAGGTGGCCGAGTACACCGGGCTGTCCAAGGACTACGTCGAACAGAGCAACCTGCGCATCCGGGCGGACCGCTTCTTCAAGGAGCTGCTGCGCGACGAGAGGAAGACCACCGGGCGCCTCGATTCGCGCTTCACCGGCTATGACCGCGACGCCGCCGGCGAGCGGCCCGAATACGACCCGGCGGGGGTCGCGGTGGACGCCTACTTCGTCTCCCTGCTCAACGACTACCTGCGCCACGACCTGGGCTTCGAGAGCGACCTGCCGTTCGACTACAGCGCTCAGGTCCAGCCGTGGGAGTTCAGCTGGCGGGGTCAGCGGGGGTGGGTGCCCGGCTACCTCAACGTCGCCGAGATCCTGCGCCAGGCGATGACCCAGAACCCGAAGCTCCAGGTGCTCGTCATGAGCGGCTACTACGACCTGGCGACGCCGTTCTTCGGCTCCGACTACACCATCGACCACATGGCGTTGCCGCCCGAGCTTCGGGACAACATCCGGGCGACGTACTACGAGGCGGGCCACATGTTCTACATCCGGCGAGCCGACCACGACAAGATGCGCCGGGATTTCCTCGACCTGATCGACCGGGCGACCGCGAAGTAGGCCGCCTCCCGCCGTTCATCCGAACCCGGCCGCGCCGTCACGACGGCGGCGCGGCCGCGCCTTCCCGCCGCGACAGCTCCCGGCTCAGCCACCGGCGGGCGACCGCCCAGTCCCGCTCCACCGTCGCCCGTCCGAGCTCCAGCGCGCGGGCGATCTCCGGCACCGTCAGGCCGACGAAATAGCGCAGCTCTACCACCTGGCGCTGGCGCGGGCTCAGCTTCCCCAGGCGGGTGACGGCCTCGTGGACGGCGAGCACCGTTTCGGCCTCGGGCGCCTCGACCGCCGGCAGGTCGAGGGCGGTCTCCAGCGGGATGCGTGGCGCGCCGCCTCCTCGCTTCAAGCGCCGTCGCCCGCGCGCGTGGTCGACCAGGATCTCGCGCATCACCCGGGCGGCGAAGGCGAAGAACTCCGCGCGCCCGTTGAGCTCCTGGAGCGGTCGGCCCTCGATCCGCAGGTACAGCTCGTGGACCAGCGCGGTCGGCTGGAGGGTGTGCTCCGGGCGCTCGCCGGCCAGGTAGTGGCGCGCCAGCCGCTTGAGCTCGGTCAGCACCTCCGGCAGCAGGCGCGCGAACGCCGCGTCCTCCCCCTCGTGCCACGCGCGAAGGAGCGCGGTGACCTCCGATGTCTCCGATGAAGTCGATACGGTCATTCGAACCTGTACATTTCTTCCGTAGGATCGTACGATCGAAGACCCGCAGGGTCAACAACTCGGAGCCGTGCCGCAAGGAGACTCCTCCTTTGGATCCAGATCGCTGGAGCCGTGTCAACGAGCTCGTGGGCGAAGCGCTCGAACACCCGCCCGACGGGCGCGAGGCCTTCCTCGACGAGGCCTGTGACGACGTGGAGATTCGGCGCGAGGTCGCTTCGCTTCTGGCCCAGGACCCGGAAGACGTCTCGGCCCTCGAGCGGCCGCCGTACCCGCTGCTGGACGCGGCCCCGGGCGTCGCCGCCGGCGAGCGGATCGGCGCCTACCGGGTGCTCGGCGAGCTGGGACGGGGCGGGATGGGGGTGGTCTACCTGGCCGAGCGGGCGGACGAGGAGTACGAGCGCCGGGTGGCGATCAAGGTGCTCAAGCGCGGCCTCGACACCGCCGAGATCGTCCGCCGGTTCCGCACCGAGCGCCAGATCCTGGCCAACCTCCAGCACCCGGGGATCGCCGAGCTCTACGAGGGCGGCAGCACGGAGGACGGCCGTCCGTACGTCGTCCTCGAGTACGTCGAGGGCGAGCGGATCGACCGCTACTGTGCGCGCCGCCGGCTCGACGTGCGCCGGCGGCTGGAGCTCGTCCGGGGAGTCTGCGCGGCGGTCGAGACGGCCCACCGGCACCTGGTGGTGCACCGGGACCTGAAGCCAGCGAACATTCTGGTCACCGACGAGGGCCGGCCCAAGCTGCTGGATTTCGGCATCGCCAAGCTGCTCGATCCGGCGGCCGGCGCGGGCGCCGCTCCCCAGACCGCGCTCGGCGTCCGGCCGATGACCCCGGAGTACGCGAGCCCGGAGCAGATCCTGGGCGGGCCGGTGACCACGGCGGCCGACGTCTACGCCCTCGGCGTCCTGCTCTACGAGCTGTTGACCGGCAGGCGGCCCCACGCCATCGCCCGAGCCGGGCTCTCCTCGCCCGAGGAGCTCCGCCGGGCGATCTGCGAGCGCGAGCCTCTGCGGCCGAGCGCCGCCGTGACGCGCGACGCCGGGCCGGCCGCCGACGACGTCCTGGCGAAGTCGGCCGAACGCCTGAGCCGCCGTCTCCACGGAGACCTGGACGCGATCGTGCTCCAGGCGCTCGAGAAGGACCCCGAGCGTCGCTACGGCTCGGTCGAGCAGCTCTCGGACGATCTCCGTCGGTACCTGGAGGGTCTGCCGGTGTGCGCCCGGCGATCGACCTTCGCCTACCGGGCGGGCAAGTACCTGCGCCGCAACGCCCGCCAGGTGGCGGTGGCCGCGGTCGTCGCCGTCGCCCTGGCCGGCTTCCTCGCCGACCGCGAGGTCCAGCAGCGGCGGACCGCGCGGGCGCTGGCACGGGCCGAGCGGGTCAGCGACTTCCTGGTCGAGCTGTTCAAGGTCTCCGACCCGGGCGAGGCGCGGGGCAACTCGGTCACCGCCCGCGAGGTGCTCGACGACGGCGCCCGGCGGATCCGCAGCGAGCTCGGCGACGAGCCGCGGGTCCGGGCGGCGCTGCTCCAGACCATGGGAACGGTCTACCGCAACCTCGGCCTCTACGACGCCGCCCGGCCGCTGCTGGACGAGGCGGTCGCGCTCCGGCGTGAGCACGGCGGCGAGCCGGAGGAGCTCGAGAAGAGCCTCTACGAGGCCGGCTACCTGGCCTATCTCGCGGGGGACTACGACCGGGCGGAGCGGCTCTACCGCGACGCCCTGGCGACGGAGCCCGCGCGGGGACCGTGGGGTGGCCGGGAGCCGCGCGACCTGACCGCCAACCTGCTCAACAACCTGGGGCTGATCCGCCACGCCCGCGGCGACTACCGGGCAGCCGAGGACCTCTACCGCCGGGCGCTCGCGATCAGCCGCTCGCTCCACGGCGAGCTCCACCCGGACGTGACCGCGGGTCTCAACAACCTCGCGGCGGTCCTGCGCTGGCGCGGCGACGACGCCGGCGCGGAGCGCATCTTCCGGCAGGTGCTCGCCAACCGGCGCAAGGTCTACGGCGACCGGCACCCGGAGGTCGCCATGGCGCTCAACTCCCTCGGCATGCTCGAAGCCACCCGCGGCGACTTCGCTGCCGGCGAGCGCCACCTGCGCGAGTCCCTGGCGATCGACCGCGAGGTCTACCCGGCCGAGCACCCGAACATCGCCCTCGCCCTGGGCAACCTCTGCGGCCTGCTCCACGCCTCCGGGCGAGAGACGGAAGCGGAGAGCGCCTGCGAGCGCGCCCTCGCCATGAACCGACGCCTGCTGGGCCAGCACCCCCGGGTCGCCGCCAACCTGGTCACCCTGGGGGAGATCCGCCTCGCCCTGGGCCGCCCCGAGGACGCCCAGGCCCTCCTCCACCAGGCTCTCGACCTCTACCGCAAGACGCTGCCGACCGGCCACTGGCGGATCGCCGAGGCCGAGAGCGTTCTCGGCGCCTCTGCCACCGCCCTCGGCCGGTACCGGGAGGCCGAGAAGCTCCTCACCTCGACCTACCCCGTCTTGCACGAGAACACCCCGCCCGGCTCGCGCCACGCGATCGCGGCGCGCGAGCGCCTCGCCGCTCTCTACTGCGCGACCGGGCGGCCGGAGAAGGCCGCGGCGCTCGGGGGGGAGGGTGGCGGACCGGCCTGTGTCCCGTCAGCCACGGCGGTCGTGGCGCCGCCGAGCGACCCCTGAGTCCAGCAGACTCGATCGAGCCGGCCGTCACCTGTCCGGCCGCGGGAGCCGGCTCGTTCCACTACTGCGGGTCAGCGTGCATGTCGCCCGACGGGCACCGGAGCAGCGAGAAGCGGACGTCGAGGGATTCGCGGTGGGTATGGCCGCCACCACTGCCGACGTAGTGGGCGTCTGTGGTGACCGACAGTGTGTCGTCGCTGATCCGGGCCGGCCAGCCGACGAGACTTCTGGGGAAGTCGTCGGTCGGTGCGAAGGGCTGGACGAAGATCGCGTCGTCGGCGACCGCGGACTTCCATCTGAGTCGGTACTGGCCCTGGCCGGTGCGCGCCGCCGTGTCGAAGATCGGATCAGTGGTCCAGAGAACCTGGCCCTTCTCGGACACCACGGTCGCATAGCAGCAGTCGCAGCCGGCCATTTTGTTGTCCATGGGGCCGTCCCCGTCCTCGCACTTCCCTTGGTGGTCGAAGCTGACCCGCGCGGCGCGGCGCAGGCAGTCGTTGTCGTAGCTCCTGCCGTCGCAGCCGCAGACCGGCTTGAAGACCTCCGGGCAGTCGGCGGTCTTCGGCACCTTGTGGCACATGCCTGCCACGTCGGCGACGTGGCACTGCCCGGGATCGTGGTCACAGAAGAGACCGTCCGGGCAGGGCATGCCGGCGAGTCCGTCGCACAGCGCAGACGGCGACTCGCAGGGGCCGTCGTGGGCGACCTTGACCCGGGCGACCGAGGCGCGACAGGCGTTCGAGTAGGTCATCCCATTGAAGCCGCAGACGGGCCGGTAGTCCTCCGGGCAGAATGCGATTTCACAGTGACCTCCGGCATGGTCTTCCTGGCAGATCTGACCGGGCGGGCAGCCGCAGTCGGACACACAGGATTGGGCGTGGGAGGGCGGGCTGACGAGCAGTGCCGCCAGGAGCAGACAGCTCACGACGAGGATGCGCATGGAAGCCTCCTGGTGCTGTGACATCGGGAACATCCGCACTTTCTTCGGCGTCGAGCCTCTTTTCGCATGGCAGGGTATGGCTTTGTGCGCATCGGACATGTGCCTTCTCCTCTCGAGTTGGTGTGTGCTCTTGCCCTGTTCAAACTGAGACGGACAGTCGGCCGAGTCTTCTCTCGATTCCCGGCTCAGGCGTCGACTCCCCGTGGACGAGAAGTTCCGCCGCCCTGTCCGTCTTGTCAGAGACAGGAGCTCACGGTGCGGGCCATGGCAGCCCATGGATTTCGTAAGAGCTTGGAAAGGACGAGCAGACCATGGAAACGATCGACCGCTTCCACTCGAAAGGAGATGTCCGCGAGCTCCGCTTGGGGCTGGTCTGCTACGGCGGTGTGTCACTCGCGATCTACATGCACGGCATCACCAGTGAGCTCTACAATCTGGTGGTCGCCTCCCGCGCCCTGGAGGAGGATCCGGACACGAACCCCTTCCCCGAAACCAGTACGGAGCACCACTACTGGGCCGCGCTCGCGCAGGCACGGAACGAGGACGGAGGGGTGACAACCCGTGTCGTCGTGGACACGATCTCCGGCACCTCCGCCGGAGGCATCAACGGTATCTTCCTGGCGAAGGCGCTCGCACACGACGTCACGCAAGAGAAACTCCGGGCGCTGTGGATGGAGAAGGCGGACAAGAAGGAGCTGGCCGGGGGCAAGGTGAAGATCGCGCTCAAGGGCCTCGGCCTCGTGCTGGGCAGCCTCCTGCCGGTCGTCAAGGCCAAGCCTCCACTCAAGGGCGACGCCATGTTCGACTGGTTGCTGGGGGCACTCGAAGGGATGAGCCCGCGGACCGGGCGGGGAGCCTCGGCGGGCTGCTTGCTGCCCGACGGTCACGAGTTGCGGCTTTTCGTCACCACGCCGCATCCCGATTGCGGACCCCGCCGAGATCCGTGAGAAGCGGCACCGGCACGTCATGGAGTTCGGCTACAAGGGAGTCGGAAATGCGGCGAGCCGAGATCAGCTCGGACCTCAACACGACGCCGCGCTCGCCTTCGCTGCCCGCGCGACCTCGAGCTTCCCAGGCGCCTTTCCACCCATCAAGCTAGGAGACATCGAGCGGCGCCTCGAACGGACCGGGCGGCCGACGGTCTCACTCGGCCGCGTCGTGCACGAGCTCTTCCGCGAATACGAGCTCGAAGACGCGGACCCACGCCGGACCCACTTCGTGGACGGTGGTGTTCTGGACAACGCGCCGTTCGGCCACACCATCCGAGCGGTCGTCAAGCGGACGGCGGGGGTGGAGGTGGACCGCCGGCTGCTCTACATCCAGCCCGATCCACGGTTCACGCCGCCGAATCCGCAGGGCGAGCAGCCCGGCTGGGTGAAGACGATCTGGGGTGGCCTCTCGACGGTTGCCGGGTATGAGCCGATCCTCGACGACCTGCTCGAAATTCGGGCCTTCAACGAGCGAGTGCGGCGTGTTCGGCAGATGATCGAGCGCAGGGAACAGGAGATCGCGACTCTTCTGGCTCAAGTCTTCGAGGATGTTGAGGGATTCGACCTCCACGGGAACCTTCCCTCCGACGTCCCGCAGGACCGGCTCCGAAAAGTGCGCGATCTCGTGCACCTGAAGGCACAAACGGCAGCCGGCTATCTCTACGAGTCCTACTTCCAGATCAAGATCCACTCGGTCGTCGGGCAGTTCGGCCGGGTGATCGCCCGCCTGTGCGATTACCCGCCGGATTCGACCCAGGCCGACCTGGTCGCGCGGGTGGCGTACTGCTGGGCAGAGGAACGGGGGCTGATCGGGCCGACGGATGACCCCGAGCGACAGGGTCTTCGCCAGCGCGAGTTCCTCCAGACCTTCGATCTCGGTTACACCCGGCGCCGCGTCCGGTTCGTCATCCAGGCGGTCAACGACATGTACCGTGAGCTCTCGCCGGACGGTGGCCGACCGGATCGGGCCGACCTGGACGAAGCGAAGCGTGCTCTGTACCACGAGGGGGTCAGGCTCTCCAGAGTTATCAGGGGCGAAGCGTTGTCGGAGGAAATTCGGAGATCCCTGGAGACCTGCTTCGGTGTGGATGAGCTGTCGGAGGAGGCTCTCCGGCAGGCGGGCTCTCTCGACGACATGGCGAGCGGCCTGTGTGAGCGCCATCGCGACAGGCTCGATCGCCTCGAAGAGCTTCTCGGAGCAGAGATTCGATCAGTTCGCGAGGGCTTCCGTGGCGACCTCTACGAGACGTTCAGCGAGCTGACGGCGCCGTGGAGTCCCGACAAGCGCCGGCGCGTCGTGTTGCGCTACCTCGGCTTCCCCTTCTGGGACGCGCTCATCTACCCTCTGCAGCGACTCTCGGACATCGGAGAGCTGGACGAGATCGAAGTGGTTCGGCTCAGTCCGTCGGACGCGGTCGCACTCGCGGATGGCAACGCCTCTGCGGACGATCTTGTGACGATGAAGCTCCAGGGGGTTGGGGCGGGTCACTTCGCCGCATTTCTCGATCGATCGTACCGAGAGAACGACTTCCTGTGGGGGAGGCTCGACGCGGCAGAGCGCCTGATGACCGTGGTCCTCGGTCGCCGCCCGAGCGCCGCGGAGATCAAGCCGGCCCTCTCAGCGATCCTCGAGGAGGAGCGTGGTCTGGCGACTCGGAAGAAGGCAAAGAGGCGGATGAAGAAGATCAGCAAGAGGATTGCCGCGCTCTGACCAGCCGGCCGCGGACGGGGATCGGCGGTTTGACCGGGCTCTCCCACGGGTCGCCCTCCGAACGGCTCCGGCTGTTCGCGCCCTCACCGCCGCCGGCAGCCAGCGCTCTTCGTTTAGGGTCGGGACGACAATCGAGATCCGCACGACGGTCAGCCTACCGCCGGGGCGCCTGCGAAACCCGCAGTCCCGTCGGCGGTTCCCGCAGGGTCAGACCCTTCGCGACGCGGTTGCTGGTTACGCAAGGTGTTTCGAGTCAGCAGGTTACATGGCGTCGGCTCCTTGGCACCGCCCTTGCGCCATCAGACGGACCACACCGCTGGGGCCCGTGCGCTTCCAGCCTTCCGGGAGGTCCGATCTGATGCGTGCGATGCGAAGAGTGAGATCCCAGCTCCGTCCCGTGGCCGGTCCGCGGCCCGCCCGATGGGACGTGACGCTGTTCGTGGCCCTTCTACTGACAGCGCTGGCGATGTTCGCGGTGGCGTGCTCCGAGGATCGCGGCTCGTCCCAGGTCGCGGCCCAGGGCCACGGCCCGGGGGGCGGGCACGATCGCGGGAGCATCGGCTCCGGCCCGCCGCCGGTCGAGGTGGTGCAGGCGCGCTCGGGGGCGCTGCCGCTGACCGAGGAGGTGAGCGGGGTGGTCCGGGCGGTCAACCAGGTAGCGATCCGGCCGGAGATCGAGGCGCCGATCGTCGCGGTGCTGGTGCGAAGCGGTGAGACGGTGACCCGGGGCCAGCCGCTGATCCGGCTGGAGGACGGTGCGCTCCGCGAGCGGCTGCGCCAGGCGGAGGCGGACGTCCGGCTGGCGGAGGCGACCGCGGCGCAGTCCGAGGCCAGGGTGGCGGAGCTCGAGGCCCGGATCAAGCGCACCCGGGCGCTGGCCGCGGAGGACCTGGTGCCGGCGGTCGACCTCGAGACCCAGGAGGCCCAGCTCGACGGCGTGCGCGCCCAGGCACGGCAGAGCGCGGCCCGGGTCGAGCAGGCCCGGGCGACGCTCGACGAGCGCAAGAACGCCCTGTCGAAGACCGTGATCCGAGCGCCGGTCGCCGGACGGGTGGGCCGGAGGAA
>Ga0210085_1000911_pt1 | contig 12054 bp, 9 predicted proteins | sample China_Galinas_PW_5_FD_184866 | JGI IMG/M metagenome (GOLD analysis project Ga0210085, IMG submission 184866) | Wetland microbial communities from San Francisco Bay, California, USA, that impact long-term carbon sequestration - China_Galinas_PWC_D1... | ecosystem: Environmental > Aquatic > Marine... | reverse complement strand
TAGCTCTCGCAGCCGCTCGGCGAGGGCGGCGAAGCGGGTCGCGCTCGTCTTTGCGAGCAGCAGGATCTCCGCCTCCTGCGCGACCTTGCCCTGCCACAGAAAGATCGACCTCACGCCGGGGATCTGATTGACACAGGCCGCCAGCCGCTCGCGGACGAGCGTCTCGGCGATAAGCTCCGCCGTCTCAGGGTCCGGACAGGTACAAAATGTCACGAGAACATTTGGGTTCATCGAAGTCACACCGAGGGTTACGGGCGTTGGCTGGGCCGCAACCGAAGGACGGGTTGCGTCATAGGGTACTTGAACCGCGTCCGGGGAGAAGAAATCCGCACCATTGATGCGCGGTGGTTTCTGCCTCCGGCGGCCCCCATGTTCAACTGGTCGGGACCGAAGTCCGTCCGCTCCATGAGACCCCGGATTTGATCATTTTTCTCCTGCTCTTTGTCGGCCTTCCCGTCTTCGAGCTCTATCTGCTGATTCAGGTGGGCTCCAGGATCGGCGCCCTCCCCACCATCGGCTTGACCATCCTGACCGCGGTGATCGGGGGTGTTCTGGTTCGGCTCCAGGGGTTGTCCGTGCTCGGTCGTGTCCGCGCCAGCCTGGACCGGGGGGATGTTCCCGCCCTCGAGATGCTCGACGGGGCACTCCTGCTCATTGCGGGATTTCTCCTGCTGCTGCCGGGCTTTGTCACCGATGCGATCGGGTTCCTCCTCTTGGTGCCCGTGGTGCGTCGCCTGGTTATCGCCCGCTATGTACAGGTGATCCCGAGACATTCGCCGAGCGGGGCAGACGAAGGGCCGCGGGTGATCGAAGGGGAGTTTCGCCGGGACGACTAATGGCGGAACGAGACACCTCCCGTGCGGAGAAGGGCGACGTGGGGGCCGCACCAGATGTTGCGGCGCGACGCAACAGGACGGGAACAGACCCGGCGGGATACAGCGAACCTCATGGATGTGCCAGCGACTCCGAGCGCCACGTGAAGGCCACCCCCTGGATGCTATGCCTTGAGCTTGCCAGGCAATTCGTGAGGTGATTAACGCGATAACTCAGCTGCAGGGCCAGGGTCGGGTGCGGGCCGCCAGGACACGCCGTAAATAATACCTCCGTGTAGGCTCGACGGCGCCCTCCGCGGTGCCGACGGTCCTGCCGACCCGCACCCGACCCGTCGATAGATCTCCCAGCTGAGCCATAGTGCTAATCACCATTCGTGAAGCTGCTGTCTGGATTCCTGAACATATGCTTGGCGGTCCTCTTCGAGCCGTGGCAGGTATGCGCGAAGCCCCCCCTTTAGGAACAGTTCACTTCCAAGTTCGACAAGTCTATTCGTTGTGCAACTTGTTGTTGATTCGTTACCAAGTTAGAACCTTGAAGTTGGGTGACCTTGGCGAGGATCGTGGCGCAGACAACACCAATGATAATGCCCGTGGCCGCCCAGTCTGCACCACGGACGATAGCGACCACCGATACGATCGTAAGACAGACCGTACCGAGAGCCCCCGACAAACACGATGATAGGCTCAGTATCCCTCATTGTCGTGCCCTTTGCTTCGCCTGCCCAACGTCCCCGTTCAGGCGCGCCGCCTCTCAGCGTGCGGGGAAGCGTTGCCAAGGTTTTCGGCGTCGTCTGGAATGGGTTGTTCGGACGGGCTGCGGCCCGCGACCTTCTTATAAGGCGCCTCCAGGGCCAGCTTCACTCGCTGAGCCGCTTCCAGGACATCCAACCCGGAAATGTCAACCTGCAAGTCGGCGCGCTCATAGCTGTTGCGGAAGTAAGTGATGTCTTTTTTGATCTCTCGCAGATAGATGCGTTTCTCTGCGGCCGTTAGGCTCTTTTCGGTCGGCCGGGAGTCGACGTCGTAAAACATGAGTCGCTCCAGGATTCGCTCCGGCAGATCCCGGAGCACTACTCTTATGCCAGGGCTTTTTTTGAGGACCCGAAGGTATCCCCCCATCAAGCCACTCGGCGGCAGGGCGATCACGCATTCACGACTTACGGGACGGGCTAACAGACGCGCTAGCGCTTTGGCGGCCTCCTCTCGGAACGAATGCATCGTGATGAATCTGCTCTGAAGTCGCTCGATGCTCGTCCCAAAGAAACTCTCGATCTCCTCGTCCAGATCGAAAAAGCCCAGGTCAAGCAGCTCCGAGAGTCTCCGACCTATCGTCGTCTTGCCGACGCAACTGACGCCTATCAAGAACACCCGCACAACTGATCCTCTCGGTGGTACCTGCGTCATCGGGGCGATTCCGCGGACAGCGATTCCAGCGATTCCAGCGATCCCGGGGACAGTTTACGCGATTCTGCTTCCCCCGTCGCTGAACAGGTCGCCCGTGTAGCGATCCCGCTCTTGGGTCTTAGGCCCTGGTTTCTTCCGCTTCAGGACCGGGCGAGGAGTCGCTCCACGGATTCGACGAAGGAGTCCGCATCGAGTGGCCGGCCGGTGCTGGCGAGACCGCGCAGTAGCTCATCGAGCTTCTCGTCGTCGGCCTCGCCGATGGACGCCTCTCAATCAGGGCCCAGCGCCAACAGCGGTCGCAGGGCGACGAGGGCGTCGTCGCGTCCCGCAAGGTGGGCCGCCGCGCTCGTAAACAGCGCGTACCTTTCCGACGGGCCATCGCACCACTGGCGTGTCCAGTCGCGTCGCGCAACAATATCCGTTGCTATCCGAGACTCGTAATAGAAACTCGGAATCGTGGTCTCCACATAAACGCGCGGCTTTGGCATTAAGATAAGATACCTCGGTCAGCCGCATTGGCACAGCGTTTCGCGGCGCCTAACGTCAAGAATCAGCCGACGCAAAAAGCAGAGCGGGCAACGAGCGGCGCCTTTTGTGGTCGGCTGAATGCGCATGTAGGCATGGGGAATAATTATATTGATGAATGGCGCCATTGAAAAAAGACATGACGATCTACCCGCGATGTGCCTTTGAAAGCTAGATCGTCTACAGAAAACCGATACGTTATTTCATAGGCATGACCTGAGGCTGAAGGAAAAGCACGGGAATCAATTTGTCTCTTGGACGAAACAACCCCGGCGATAACCCTCCCTTTCTCCTTCAGTTGGTATTTAAGGGATATATGTGAAAATGCCAAAGGACCGCCGCCCACACCAGCAACAGCGAACACCGACATTAGGGCTAAGCCTATTAAAAAGCCTGCTATTGTTGGTTGTTGAACTGTAGGCATTTTTTGGTGCTTTGATTCAGTAGACACAACATCGATATATTTGTCTGAAATTAAATCTGCATTCATGTGGACCTAACATGCAATGGACCGCGCTCTCGCGGTTACCAAGGTTCCTAGGGCTAGGAACTATTCCCCAAATATAGTTGCCGGTTCCTAGTATTGGGAACCTAGAGATAGGCTCCTATCTTTAGGTACGTAGATCTGGGTGCCTATATGCAGTTACCAAACGCCCCCGCGGGTAGCTATCCCCGTCGCGATACGAAAATGGCCGACCCGCAGCGCGTGAAGGCGTGAGAGCCTGCGCTGCGAATTTGACGGCGAACCACATAGAGTCTAGCCTTTTTCTTGCCGCGGCAAAATTCGCAGCCGCAGGTCACCTCGATGGCGGTGCGCGTCGTGGAATGGGCTCCGACCCTGAGTTAGGCCCACAAATCCGAGAGTTCAAGTCACTCGCCGAGCAGGGCAGCATCATCACTCGCGACCCAATGGTCAAGTGGCCCCATGGCATCGACGAGGTCCGCGGCGGCCGTCGGGCAGTGTTCCGGCGTCTGCAGCAGCCGAGCCATGAACAGGTGCGACTCGGCACGGCGTTGCGACTGCCCGGACGCAGCTGTTCATGAAGCCGAAGGCGTTCCCCGCCGTGCCGATCAGCCAGAGCAGGACCGCGCGAAGCGAGGCGATCAGCACCAGCACGCTGAAGCGAGCGGTGCCGCCCCAGGCACTGCGCTGCGCTCGAGCCCCTCACCGAGGTGCCCGCTCTTCATGTCCCTGAAGCTGAGCTCAATTTGCATCCGCTGGCGGTACACCCGCACCAGCCGCTTCGCTGGCCAGTCAGCAAAGCGCATGGATGCCACCAGCAGCCAAGGCTCGCGGGCACTGCGCGCAGCCTGCTTGCTCTTCCTCGAGCGCGCCCGCTTGCCGGCGGCGGTCTTGGCCTGGCGCCTCTGCTTGGGCAGGCGCACCAGCACCAAGGCTGCCCGGTATCTGGGAGCGCAGCACGACGCCGATGGGCAGGAGGAGGGTGTCCGGGCACTCTGGGCGGCAGCGGGCATCCTGCCCCGGGGGCGACGTGACCAGCTCCGTTCTGGTTCTCAACCTGCAAGCTGGCGGCGAAGGGGTCACTGCCGCCTCGCTCCGGCATCTGGGGGGGAGGGCCAGTCCGTCCGGCTGACCCTGCGCCAGCTCCTGCGCGATCCGCCACGCTGGCACTGCGGTGGGAGGACGGTCTGTGTCTGTGAGAATCCTGCGGTGGTGGCCGAAGCCACCGGTGCCCTCGGTCCCCGCTGCACTCCCTTGGTCTGCACCAGCGGCGAGCCGGTTGCCGCCGTCACTACGCTGCTCAGGCAGCTCGGGTCGACGGCCGCGCGGCTGTGCGATCCCGGCGCCTTCGATGGGCCGGGGATCGCCATCGGCAACCGGATCATCGGCAAGCTCGGCGGGCAGCCCGCACGCTTCGAGGACCACGACTTCCGGCAGGCGGCGGGGACGCTAGCCTGTCATGCATTGACCGGGCGACCGGAGGTCCCTGCGTGGGACCCGCCGCTCGGCGATACAATGGCGGTGCTCAAGCGCCAGGTGCATGAGGGAGCAGGTGCTCCCGGGCCTGCTGGAGGATCGGGCGCGAGATGATGACTAGGTGGAATGATGCAGGTGTTCTCCTGGCTTAGGCGGGGGCAGCCGGAGCAGTTGCGCGGGACGCTGGTGGCCATCTTCGTGACGGACGAGGCCGGCGCGGACATGCGCCGCGTCGAGCAGGTCGAGGCGGTCGCCGGCGTTGGCTTGGCGGGTGACCGATACGCCCTGGGTCGAGGCCACTGGCGGCGGACGGATGGGTGCCAGGTCACGCTCATTGCGGAGGAGGACTTGCGTGTCGCCGAGCGGCGCAGCGGCCTGACATTTTCCGCCGGCGAGCACCGCCGCAACCTGGTAGTGCGCGGCGTCCCCCTGGACGCCTTCCGGCGGGGCCAGGTCCGCATCGGGGATGCACTCTTTGTCTTCCACCGGCTGCGTCCGCCCTGCGGGTACCTGGAACGGCTCGCGGGAGAGGGGGCTGCCAGAGCCCTCGGCAGGGGTGCGGGCATCGGCCTGAGAGTCGTTGAGAGGGGGGCCGTGCGCATCGGTGACACGGTATCCGTGGTCACGTAATCCGGAGCCGGGGGCTCCTGCTTCACGCATGGTGAGCCGGGCGGCTCCGGGCACCGAGCGCAATCTTCGGCGCGCAGGCGGTCCACTCCTCGTTGAGCCCGGTCTGCTGCAGCTCCGCAGAGAGGTCATGAGCATGCTAGGCATCACTATCAACGGGGTGGCACGTGAGCTCGACGTCGCCAATGACATGCCGCTGCTTTGGGTGCTGCGCGACACGCTGGGCCTAAAGGGTACCAAGTACGGCTGCGGGGTGGGTGGCTGCGGGATCTGCACCGTGCTTGCCGATGGCGAGCCGCTGCGTAGCTGTGTCGTCTCCACGGGGGACATCGGCGGCCGCGACATTGTCACCATCGAAGGTCTGGCGCAGCAGGGGCATTCGCTGCTGGCGGCGTGGGTGCAGGAGCAGGTGCCGCAATGCGGCTATTGCCAGCCGGCGCAGATCCTGACCGCCGCCGCCCTGCTGCGCCGGGATCCGCAGCCCGGGGATGCCGAGATTGACGCCGCGATGTCCGGCGTCCTGTGCCGCTGCGGGACGTATCAGCGCGTCCGCCGCGCCATCCAATCCGCGGCCAGGAGCGACCCGGGCGCTGCGCGCGCGCTCCGGAGCAGGCCGCCACTGTCGGAACCGGGCGTCGCACTCGACGACTGGATCCGGATCGCGGCGGACGGCACCGTCACGGTGATGATCAATCATTCCGAGATGGGGCAGGGGGTGAGCACGGCGCTGGCGACCCTGGTGGCCGAAGAGCTGGAAGCGGATCCGGACCGGATCGGAGTGGAATTTGCGCCGGCCGACGAGCGTTACCGCAATCCCCTGTTCAACGAGCAGAGCACGGGTGGCAGCACCAGCGTGCGCGGTGAGTGGGAGCGCCTGTCGCTGGCCGGTGCCCGGGCAAGGCTGCGCCTGATCGAGGCCGCGGCACGCCAGTGGGACGTGCCGCCGGGCGAGTGCATCGCCGAGGCCGGGGCCGTGGTCCATCGCCCCAGCGGTAGCCGGCTGGGCTATGGAGCGTTAGCGCCTGTGGCCGCACGGATCGCACCGCCGCCCGAGGTCACGCTCAAGGAGCCCGAGCAATGCCGTCTTCTCGGGCGCGGGCTGCCGCGTCTGGATATTCCGGATATGGTGGGAGGTCGTACCGTCTACGGCATGGATGTGTCATTGTCCGGCATGCGCGTGGCCACCGTGGCACGCTGCCCGGTTTTCGGTGGCAGGGTGAAGTCTTTTGACCGGACCGCCGCTTTGGCCGTAGCGGGCGTCGAGCAGGTGGTCGAGATCGGGCGTGGAGTCGCGGTGGTGGCGCGGGATACCTGGGCGGCGCTGCGCGGCCGGGACGCCTTGCAGGTCACGTGGGACTTTGGTCCTTGTGAACAGCTGGACTCGGGGGCGGTTCACGCGCGGTTGGCGGCTGCACTCGACCATCCGGGTGCGGTGCGCCAGTCCACCGGCCACGCCGAACAAGCCTTCGCCCGAGCGGCACGCATTGTGGAAGCGGAGTATGAAACCGCTGCCCTGGCTCATGGGACGCTTGAGCCGATGAACTGCCTCGCCCGGATCGCGGCCGATGGTTGCGAGGTGTGGCTGGGTACCCAGAGCCAGGAGGGCTCGCGGGAGACGGCCGCGCGCGTGAGCGGTGTGCCGTTGGAGAGAGTCCAGGTGCAGTCCCAGACGCTGGGAGGCGGCTTCGGTCGGCGCTTCGAGACCGATATGGTGGAAGAAGCGGTGGCCACCGCCAAGGCGATCGGCGCTCCGGTTCAGGTAGTCTGGACCCGCGCCGACGACTTCCGGCACGACCACTATCGGCCGGCGTTCGTGAGCCGTGTTCGCGCCGCGCTGGATGCGGACGGCTTGCCGCTTGGCTGGATTCAGCGCAACTGTGGTCAGAGTGCGGCTGGCGAAGGGCATACCGATCTGGGGTATGCGATTCCGCATATTCACAGCGAATTCGTCGCGGTGGACTCTCCGGTGCCGCAAGGTGCGTGGCGTGCGGTGGGGGCGGGTCAGGACGCCTTCGCCGTAGAGTCGTTTATCGACGAGCTGGCGCATGCGGCCGGCAAGGACCCGTTCGAGTACCGGCGGGCACTGCTGCTCAATGCACCGCGCAAGCGCGCAGTGCTGGAGCTTGCGGCAAGAGCCGCCGGCTGGGACGAGGCGGCGCCCGCCGGGCGCTACCGGGGCATTGCAGTTTATCGGTCTTTTGGCAGCTACGTTGCCCAGGTCGCCGAGGTTTCGGTCGGCGGGGTCGGGGTTCGGGTACACAGGGTCGTGTGTGCCATCGACTGTGGCCGGACGGTCAATCCCGATATCATCCGCGCGCAGATGGAGGGTGGCGTGGCGATGGGCTTGTCGGCGGCCCTCAAGGAGGGCGTCACCATTGAGCACGGCCGCGTGATCCAGGGCAGCTTCGCGGACTATCCGATCCTGAGCTTCGCCGAGATGCCGCAGGTGGAGGTGCATATCGCCGCTTCGGCCGAGGCTCCGGGTGGGGTCGGAGAGCCGGGCCTGCCGCCGCTCGCCCCGGCCGTGGCCAACGCCGTGGCGGCTGCGACGGGCCTGCGGCCGCGGACGCTGCCGCTGCGGCTGGGCTGATAAGAGGAACGCGGGAGTGGCATCTCTGGCAGCTCCCGAGCTTGGTCCCCGGATTACGCTGCGCTTCATCCGGGCTACGGTGAGGGACGGAGCAGCCGCAGTAGGCGACGCCGAAACGCATTACTCGGGAATAGTTAGCACGTATCCTGCGCGGGCACCTATACGGCACTCCCTCTCGGCCCGGCGGGATCAGGGCCACTGAGGGGACACGCGCCTTGGTATCCCGGCCGTCGGTCACACCGTCGTTCGAGCCCCCTCCCTGTGTTTGCTACGACCAGCAGCACCGCCTGGCCTTCTCAGCGCGGACACGGAAATCCACTGCGCCGACCTCGACGCCTTGTCCACATCCACAATGGCCCGCTTCATGCGCAGCTCGGCAGGGCAAAGTAACCCCACGAGCTACCGCTTGCACGTTCACGCTACCGCTTGTAGTCTCTGCCGGGGTCAACGCCTGGCGCGCGTGTTGGTGCGGCAGCGGCTGGGGAATCTGCTTGTCGCATAAGCGCCGGAAGATCACGGGTGTTGATCCGAATTCAGCCGTCTCGGGGGCCTACGGGCTAGGCTGGGTACTGGCACGTGAGCCCTGCGTCACAGGGTTGGGGGCATCTGCCGTGGACACATTGCCGGGTGAGGGGGGGGCGTCAGCATGTACCGAGATAAGGAGGTCGACACAAATCCTGTCCATCAGCCAGCCGCTGGGGCGGCTGAGCCGCGCGGAGCACCAGCAAGGAAAGGGAACGACCGCTTTTCGCTTACAGCCACCCTGGCCAGCTACGAGGTGGAGGAGATTGAGGCCACCCGCCTTGGCCAATGGCTGATGCGCCATGGCTCGGAGTGCTACCCCTCCATTGCTGTGCCCAAGCGTCGAGCTTCGCCGAGGAGACGGTGGAACGATGCCCTTTCGCTCCGTTCCACCATCCACTCCTACGAGGTCGAAGAGATCGCCGGAGGACGCTTAGGCGCTTGGATCTTGCAGAACCCCACCAAGGAGACGGAGGGGACGCTGCTCTTCGGGAACGTGCATCGCTTGCGGTAGCTCGCCTTGCTGTTCCCCCGCCGCTGCACCCGTTCGCGGACAGGCTCGCGGGTGGATTAACCAGCGTGACGTGGGTGAACGTCGACCAACAACGCTCTGACAGCCTCGCGTCAGCAAAGCACCCATCCGCGGTGGCTTGTTCCGTTAGTAAAGGGACAATCGATGCGGTTCGTTCCTCGCCGTATCTACGCCGATTCCACCCCCCGTATGAACCTGCGCCCCAGCAAACGCCGCTTGACGTCCTGATCCACTGCGTATAGGCAGGGCATCAGCACCAGGGAGATGAGGGTACCGAAGAGGATGCCCCAGGCCATGGCCAGGACCATGGGTGTGATGAAGGGGTTGGAGCCGGCGAGCCCGTAGGCGGTCGGGAGCAGGGCGGCGACTGTTGTCACCGAGGTGATGACGATGGGCCGCAGGCGCCGTGCCGTCCCGTCGGCGACGCCCCGATCCCCCAACCAATCTCCCCGGTCGGTGCGCATCCGGTTCAGGGTGTGCACCAGGACCAGCGAGTCGTTCACCAGGACGCCGATCAGACCGAGGATGCCGATCAGGGCGATCATGCTCAGGGGCTCGCCCTGCAGCCCGAAGCCGACGATGACGCCGGCCAGTCCGAAGGGGATCGCGGCCAGGATCAGGAAGGGCTGGCTCAGGGAGTTGAACAGGAGCACCAGTACGACGAAGACCGAGAGGGCACAAAAGGCGAATGCGGTGCCGATGTTGCCCAGGGACTCGCGCTGCTGCTCCAGCTCGCCGCCGTACCAGAGGCGCAGGTCCGGATAGCGCTGCAAGAGCTTGTGCTCCTCGACGTAGCCGGCAAGGGCATCGTTCACCTGTTGAACCGAGGTCTGGCTGCGGTCGATGTCCCCATAGAGGGTCAGGGTGCGCTGGCCGAGATAGTGGCGGATCGCCGCCTCTCCCGGCCGAATTTCAATGTACGCGACGCTTCGCAGGTAGACCGGCTGACCGGCGTCGTTGATCAGCACCAGGTTCTCCAGCGTCTCCATACGGCCGCGGTCCTGGGCCCGGAACTGCAGCCGATAGCGGATGCGCTCACCGACCTGCTGGAGCTCGTCGACCAGCAGGCCGTCGAAGGCGACTCGGACCATCTGGGTGACCGCGGCCACGGTCAGTCCGCGGTCGGCGAGGGCTTGATGGTCCAGCTCCAGCTCCACCAGGTCCTTGCCCGGCTTGTAGCTGGTCCAGACCTCGGTAACCCCCGGGTAGGTCTTCAGAAAGTTCTCGAGCTGGGTGGCCAAGGCGAAGCGCCCCGCATCGTTGCCGATGATCTCCAGCTCGACGGGCTTGCCGGCGACGGGGGTATCCTTCAAGGGCTCGACGACAATGCTGCGGTAGCCCGGCAGTGCCGACATCTCCCGGCGGAACGCGGCGATCAGCTCGTTGGAGTTGGTCGCGCGCTGACCCTGGGGCAGCATGTAGAGGGTGAGCAGGGCCCAGGCGGGATTGCGCCCCTCGGTGGCCCCGTAGAGATCGGTGTCGTGATGACCGATGCGGGTGGTGACGTTGAGCAAGTCTGCAGGATTGACCCGCTCGCGGATCAGGGCCTCGAGCTCGGCGCACTTTTGGATCGTGTAGTCGAAAGACGAGCCCTCGGGCAGCTCGATCTTGAAGTTCACCGTGTCGATGTCGACCTCCGGATAGAGGTTGAAACGCATGACCAGCGCGCCATAGGCCAGGATCGCAACAAAGCCCGCGACGAACAGCCCGATGGTCAGGTAACGGTGGCGGATCGCGCTGAGCACGAAGCGGTCGAAACGCGCCTGGATGTGCCGGAACCAGCGCCGCGGCGGCTGTGGCCGGGATCGATCGCCATGGGAGCGACCGTGGGCCAGATGTCCCGGCAGCATGAACAGGCACTCGACGAGAGAGGCACCGAGGGTAAGGGCCACCATCACCGGCAACATCCACAGGAACTTGCCTTCCAGCCCGCCGAGAAAGGCCACCGGCAAGAAGGCGAGCACCGTGGTCAGGGAGCTGACGATGACCGGGGAGGCGACCACCGCCGCCCCCTCCGCGGCGGCCTGCAGCGGCGCTTGACCCCGCTCGATCCGGTGTTGGATGCTCTCGGCCGTGACCACGCCGTCGTCCACCAGCATGCCCAGCATCAGGATGAGGGCGGTCAGGGTCATGACATCGATCCCGAGCCCGGCCAGGGGCATCAGGGTAAAGGTCAGCAGCAGGGCCACCGGCAGGCCCAGGCTGACCCAGAGGGCCAGACGCAGGCTCAGGAACAGCCACAGGCAGCCGAAGACCAGCACGAATCCGAGCAGGGCGTTGCTGCCGAGCACGTCAAGCATGTCATAGACGAAGCGAGAGGTGTCGTTGACCGTCTCGATGGTCACGCCGGGCGGCAGGTTGGGCCGCTCGCGCTCGACGAAGGCGCGTACCGCCGCGGCGGTGTCGAGCCCGTCGGCCTCGGCCTTCTTGCGCGCCAGGAGGGCGATGCTCAGGCGCCCGTCGGTGCGCGACTGGACCTGCCAGTCCTCATAGTCCAGCACCACCTGAGCCAGATCGCGCACCCGCACGCTGTTGCCGGGCTCGGTGGATCGAACCACGACCTCCGCGACCTGCTTGGGATAGGAGAACTGGCCGACGGTAAGGACCTTCTTCTCAGCGACGAAGGAGGTCAGCGAGCCCCCGGAGGAACGGACGTTGCGGCTGCGGATGGCACGGCGGATCTCGTCGACCGAGATGCGCAGATGCTGCAGGCGCTCGGGATCGAGCAGGACGCGCACCTCGCGCTGGCGGTACCCGATCTTCTCTACGCCGGCAATCCCGGGCACCTCGCGCAGCGCGTCGGCCAAGCGCCGCGCACTGGCACGGAGCACCGCCTCCGGGACCCTGCCGCTGAGATGCAGCTCCATCACCGGGACCTTCAGGGTGGACATCTCCTCCACCAGGGGACGCTCGAGCAGGTCCGCCGGCAGCCGGGTGCCGGCCCGGTCCACCGCCTTTTGGATGTCCGCCAGCACCCGTTGCTTGTCCTCGACATCCGGGTCCAGGCGCACCGCGATCACCGAGATGCCCTCCATGCTGTTGGAGGTCAGCTTCTCGAGCCCGCTCACTTTGAGCAGCTCCT
>Ga0210085_1000910_pt1 | contig 12067 bp, 9 predicted proteins | sample China_Galinas_PW_5_FD_184866 | JGI IMG/M metagenome (GOLD analysis project Ga0210085, IMG submission 184866) | Wetland microbial communities from San Francisco Bay, California, USA, that impact long-term carbon sequestration - China_Galinas_PWC_D1... | ecosystem: Environmental > Aquatic > Marine... | reverse complement strand
CGCACGACTGCAGGGAGAAGGTGAGACCGGGAACCGGTCGAGAGACTGGCCTGGGCCATGCAGGAGGTAGAGCAACGCATGGAGCAGTTGCCGAGTAGATCAATCCTAAGTCCGACAGGCTCCTAGGGACGCATGATCTCTGCCAGGGCCTGCGGATGCAGACAATCCCTTCCTGCTTCTGAAAGTTCTTTCAATAGCTCCGTTGCGTTTGCCATATCCCGCTCGAGCATGGCCCTTGCATGGCATTCAATCCGTTTGAAGGTGTCCAGTGTATTGGTTCTCATCCTGTTTTTCATTATGTTGTCCCCTATCACGGGTGGAATGAAGAAATCCGGCTTCAGTCTGGATTCATGCAGCACCCAGGTGCGTTCTCCACGGGGGCGTATCTCCCAGATCGCGTCACCCGATTCGAAGTTTCCAGGCTCCGACAGGGTCTTTACCCTGATCTTGCCTTCTCCGGTCTCCAGGATATCGCCGACCCAGTTGATGTTGAAGCAGAAAGGGCCTACCCATTGCTCTGAAAGATTCCGTACCCTGATCACTCCAGCGTGACCGGAGGGCAGAATCTCGACCTCGGTAACCGAGGGATTGATTCGGTAGACATGTTTGTAATCGGTGACTACGCTATGTACGTAATCCGCAGGTGCGTCGAGTACGGCGGCAATCCGCAGCCGGTACTCGCCATTCGTTTCGGTCACGTTCAGTTCTTCAAATTCGGCGGCGGAGGAAATGGAGCCGAATAGAGACCATGCGGCCAGAGCGCAAGTCCGGATCACCGATGATCGCGAGGCGAGAAAGTACACTCTCTTCTGACAGAGTCGCAACGCCATTAACCGTTTTCTTCTTGTTGAGCATGCAAGGGAGTACTGAGGTATACAGGACCAGGTTGATTTATCAATTGTGGGATATACGTACCAACTTTTATTTTTCGTCAAATGGAGCTCGCGAGAAGCACGCATTACTGAAAAAAACAGTTGGTTTACTTATATCGGACGATTCAGAAAACATCCTGATAATCACTTAATCATGGCGATGTATAAGTATTTTCCTGGATATGAATAACCGTGTACCGATGCTGGCCCGGAGAAGCGGGCAGAAAGAAACATCAATATGCAAAGAATTCGCTCAGAGAAGCGCTCCAGAGGGACGAGGAGAGAGATCGTGAATCTGGAGACGTACTTTCTGTCTGTACCGGCTTTGCTGTCTGGTGTGTTATCACTGTGCGCTTGCAGCATTAACCACCTGACCTGGCAGCAGCGGCGGCTGGATCATTCGAGCAAGGCGGAATTCGAGGGGGAATGCACGGGGCATGTGATTGCACTACGAGGGCCTGACCGACCGTGAGTCGAGTGTGCAATGGATCATCTTTCAACCAGGCACTGCGCCGTTCAGGCGGCAACTAACAGACTCTCGGCGAAGGGCCACTCGTGATCGAGCCACTGTGTCGTGCAGTCGAAGCCGGCCTTCGTCGCGAGTAGCGGCACTTCACTGGCTGCATACTTGTGGCAGCTTTCCGTCCAGATCGTCTCGTCCTTCTCCAGCGTAATCGTGAAACCGGCTGCGCGCAGGGTAACGGTTTGCGTGTGGGTGGATCGCAGGTGCATCTCGATGCTGCGCGCGGCGGGGTTGTAGCGGGCGAGATGCCGGAATTGCTGCAGCGCGAAGTCGGCCTCGAGTTCGCGGTTGATGCGCGCCAGCAGGTTGAGGTTGAAGGCGGCCGTGATCCCGAGGGGATCATCATAGGCGGCAAGCAGCTGTGCGACCGGTTTTTCGAGGTCGGTGCCGAGCAGCAATGAGTCCCCCGTTCGCAGGATCTGCCGCACATCACGCAGGAATTCCACGGCAGCCGGGCGTTCAAAGTTGCCGATGGTGCTGCCGAGAAACAGCACCAGCAGATGTTCGCCGTCACGCCGGCGGGCAGCCACTTGCGCGAGGCCTTCCAGATACTCGGCCTCATAGCCCACGATACTGATCGCCTCGATATCGCCCAGCTCGCGCTGGCACATGGCCAGCGCACTGCGAGAGATCTCGATTGGGCAGTAACACGACGGCCGGCGCCGGGCGAGCGCCTCGAGCAGCCAGCGGGTCTTCTTGCCACTGCCAGTGCCCAGCTCCGCCACGATTACCGGCAGTGGCAGGCGTGAAACGATATCCGTGGCATGGCGCCGCAACAGCCGCACGTCGGCGCGGGTCAGGCCGTATTCGGGCAGCACGCTGATAGCCTCGAACAACGCCGATCCAACCTCGTCATACAGGAACTTGGAGGGCAGCTGTTTCTGTCCGGGCCGGGTCAGTCCCTCACGGATCCCGGAGACGAGACTGTTGCTGGTTACGGTGGGCTGTGTCTGTTGCCGCATCGGACATTCTCCTGTTAGCCAGCTTGTTCACACACGCCGCGGAATCCGGCGTAGACGTAGGGGTAGTGCGGCTGGAACCAGTTGCGGAACGAGCGGCGCAGCATGCAGGCCGCCGTGCGGGCGGAGCCGCCCTTGAGGACATAATGCCGTCCGTCGAAGAAATTGGCGGAGTAGCCTGGATAGCACGGATATGGCCGGAACCCGGTGAAGGGCGCAAAGGGCGTCGAGGTCCATTCCCAGCCGTTGCCGAGTAGCCCGGCTACGCCGAAGGCGCTGCGAGTTTCGGGGAAGGCGCCCACCGGAACGGGGTCCCAGCCATGGAAATCGAAATTCCCGATGCCGGCGCGGGGCGGGGCGTCACCCCACGGGTAGGCGTTCTCGCCGCCCTGCGGTGTGCCGTAGGCCGCGCGTTGCCATTGCGCCTCGGTGGGCAGGGACTTGCCGGCCCAGCGGGCATAGGCGCTCGCCTCGGCGTGGCTGACATAAACGGGCCACTGCAGCGGCAGCGGCACATGATCGAACATGCCGCGGTAATGCCAGCGGTTGTCGCGACGGATCCAGAAGGCGGGATGGTTGATATCCTGTTCGGTGCGCCACTGCCAGTCGCTTTCCGACCAGAAGCTGCGTTCCCCGTAGCCGCCGGCCGCCATGAAATCGAGATACTCACCGTTGCTGACCGGGTAACGGTCGATGGCAAAGGAGGGGACATCGACCGTGTGCTCGTCGTACTCGTTGTCCCAGCCGAAATCGCGGTTGTCGCGTACGCGCCCAAGCGTGGTAACGCCGGCAGGTATATCGACCAGCCCGGGTGTGACCTCCGGGGCAATGGTTCGCGGTGTGTCCCGGGGTCGCAGCTTGTGTTTCGTCGACAAACGGTTGAGCAGGTACGCCAGCGTTTCCGCATGCATCAGACGGTGTTCGATAGCGACGTTGAGTATCAGTTTCGGCGACTCTTCCGCTGGCGCGTCCACACCCGCGGGTCCATGCGTTAATGCGGCATCGAGACTCTCGCGTACGCGCTGGTTGTAGCGCCGGATCTCCGCGACGGCGGGCCAGTCCGCGGGCGTATCGGTTGGAAGTCCATCCCCCACGGGATCGATGCCGAAGGCGAACAGGCGGTCGAACTCAGGCGCGAAGGCTTTCAGCCCGGGAAGACGATCACGGAAAAGGTTCCAGTCGAAGGCCTCGAGATGGCCGAGGTAGAAGAAGAGACGGTGCCGCTCGGCAACCGGCCGCTCGTAGAGGGCATCGGGTCTGACCAGATCGAAAAGCCGGTCGGTCCGTATGCGGGCCTGCGCCAGGCGGCTCAGCAGTTCAGGCCGGTTTTCGCGGGCGTTGCCTTTCATGGCGAGCATGCGGATCCTCCTGTTCATTGTTCGTTGCGTTGCCTGCGAAACGCGCCAATTATTTTATTGCGGACGCGTGCCTGGGAGTGCCCGGAGTATTATCGGGTATCCGCCGACTGCGTGTTCACGGTATCCAGGTCCGTGCAGGAGCGGGCTTGCTTTTGCCCTGCGAATAATAGGGTACCCGCGAAGCGGTTGATATTGAACCTGCTGTTCACGGACATGGCCGAAAAGCACAAAAATTTACTCCTGCACTAAGGATATACAATTTGTCCTGATTATCCCTGAAACTCAGCCACGCCGGAGAAACGCGGCATCCGGACCCGGACTGCGAGACACGCCGTAAATACCTCCCTGTAGGCTCGACTGCCGCATCCCTGCGGCAGACGGTCTTGCCGCCCGGGTCCGGAGCCACCTCTACGCTGGCAGCGGGCCCCACACCCGCCATTCCGGCCGCATGCGTCATGCGGCTGAGTTTCAGGGATAATCAGGACAATTTTTACGTGGATGCCTCGCGAGCGCACGTGCTGTATGGACCATGGGCGACGCGAACCGTTCACTGCCGCAGTGCCTTGCCAGAATATCGTGATGTGATGCTGAGTGGCTGGCAGGCCGGAGGCTAGCTCCATCACGCGCGCATCGCCCGCGATGCCGCCTGGGAGATTGTCGGCACAGGCCTGCAGCAGGAAGACGCTGCCATTGAGCGTGGTCAGTGTTGAAGCATCCGAAGCGTTTGCGGGATAACCCGGCAACGGCCAGTGCTGGTATATACTCGGGTGCTCGCACGGCAAGAGTGCTTGTACCGGGTGCGGCACATTTCAACAGGCGAACAGCCGTGCCGGTACCCTTGTGGAAGATCGGGATATTCATGATGAATTCAGGGACGCGCGATCCGAACACATCGCCGGCGAAAATGATGACGCATGGAATGCATCTGGACCGTCCGATGCCGGGTTCGCCTATCCATGTGATTGAGAGTGCATGTGTCAGGTATCGGTGGAAAGACAAGGGAGGATCATGATGTGGATCCGGACCACATGTAATCTCGCTTTTCAAATGGGCGTCCCGACCCCGTTGATCCTCATGCTTCGACCCCGTAGCGGCGCCCAGCAGTGGGTGGCGCGGGAGGCCTATACCCTGGCGCCAAGCGTTCCCGTGGAGGAGTACACCGATATTTTCGGCAATCTTTGCCAGCGGCTGGTCGCGCCGGCCGGGTGGTTCCATGTGCATACCTCGGCCGATGTCATGACCGCGGATGGGGTGGACAAGGCGCCGGGCGCCTGCTTCGTGGAAATTCAGAATCTGCCGGACGCGGTACTGTTGTTCCTGCTCCCGAGCCGCTATTGCGAATCGGACCGGTTCGGTAATCTCGCGAGAGACATCGTAGACGGGGCGCCTCCTGGTTACGACCAGGTGTATCGAATCAGCAACTGGATTCGAGACTCGGTGCGGTACATGCCCGGGTCCAGCGCGGTGCCGCTGTCCGCGGTCGAGGTGAATGGATGGCAGCAGGGGGTGTGCCGCGATCTGGCCCATCTCGGCATTGCACTGTGCCGCAGCATCAGCATCCCCGCACGCATGGTTGTCGGATTCCTCTATGGGCTCGAGCCGATGGATCTGCACGCCTGGTTCGAGGTCTACGTGGGTGGCCGCTGGTACACCTTCGATCCTACGGAGAATACGGTTCGCGGCGGGCGGCTTGCCGTGGCCTACGGCCGCGATGCAGCCGATGTTTCGGTATACCACCAGTTTGGTCCGCCGGCCATTTTCAGCAGCATGGATGTCCGGGTGGAGTTGCTGGACGGTCCGCCCGGCTGACACGGATGTCATTTCCAAATTGGGTAAACCTCGAAAAACTCGAACCAAATCTATCGTAGGAGCGGGCTTGCCCGCGAACACTGTTCATTGACAAGCGTCAAGTCCGCGGGCATACCCAAAGGGCACAAGAGCCCACTCAACAGAAAAAAATCACAATTTTCTAAAGCTCCAGCAGTTCGGGCGGCTTTTCAGCGTCCAGGATCAGGATGTGATGCTCGGGGACCGGCTGCCAGAAGCTGTCGTCGGTGAAGCGTTCCGAGGCCAGCAGCTGGCCGCCGGGAAACAGCTCGTCATCGGTGGTGTAGTAGAGCGAGGGGCATTCGTGGTTGAGCGCGTGCCGACTGGCGTAGAGCCGTTCCCCCTCGGTGACGATGAGGTTCAGTAGCGCCGGCTGCTCATCGACCCACTCGGCCAGCAAGTCGAGCAGTTCGCCCAGCGCATCGCCCAATGACCGGTGCGGATTGTCCGCGAGCAGCTGCCGCAGGCAGGCGAACAGATACTCGGAATCAGTGTTGCCCCGGATTGTCGCGGCGATGGCGGGGGTGAGCATTTCCTGCATCGCCGGGCGTACCTGGAGGTTAAATTCCCCGATGAAGCCATTGTGGGCGAACAGATGCCGTTCATCGTAAAACGGCGGCGTATTGGACGGGTAGACCGGCTGGCCATCCGTCGCGCTGCGCACTTCGGCGAGCCACAGCGGGCGACTCAGGCTGCGGGCGATGTGGGGCAGGTTGCCATCCGACCAGATCGGCAGGATGCTGGTGTATACCGAGGGACTGCCGTCCGGGGCGTACCAGCCGAAGCCGTAGCCGTCCGCATTGAGTTTCGTGTAGAGGAGTTCACGCGGTTCACGGGCCTGCCGGTACAGGCTGTGTTCGGGCTCCAGCAGCAACTGCTGCAGGGGAATCTCCGGTCCCAGATAGGCGGCGAGTCGGCACATGGCCGGATTTTACCCCGTATTGATCACCGCGACAGGGTTTTGCCGAATACTCGCCGATTTTCCCTGAAGCGCGATTTTCATTTCCTCCGGTGCAGGAGGAGTTTTGCCGGGGTGCGACGGGAGGTACGGGTTAGCCCAGCAGCATTTCGAGCAGTGCCTTCTGCGCGTGCAGGCGGTTTTCCGCTTCGTCCCACACCACGCTGCGCGGGCCGTCGATCACCTCGGCGGAAACCTCTTCACCGCGGTGGGCCGGAAGGCAATGCATGAAAAGCGCATCCGTGGCGGCGGCGTCCATGAGGCGGGCATCCACCTGGTAGTCCGCGAAGGCCCGGACCCGCTTTTTCTGTTCGTCCTCCTGGCCCATGCTGGCCCAGACATCGGTCACTAAGAGATCCGCTCCGCCGGCGGCCTCGAGCGGACTGTCACAGAGCTTCACCAGGCTGCCGGCGGCTGCCACTACATCGGGGTTCGGCATATAGCCGGCCGGCGCGGCGATGTACAGTTCAAAATCGAACTGGCGCGCGGCATTGATGTAGGAATGGCACATGTTGTTGCCGTCCCCGATCCAGGCCACTTTTCTGCCCCGGATGTCGCCGCGCTGCTCGACGTAGGTCTGGATGTCGGCGAGCAGCTGGCAGGGGTGATACATATCGGTGAGCGCGTTGATCACGGGTACACGGGAATACGCCGCGAAGCGTTCGATCTTCTCGTGCGCGAAGGTCCTGATCATGATTACGTCGGCCATGCGCGAGAGCACCCGCGCGTTGTCCTCGATGGGTTCGCCGCGCCCCAAATGGGTATCGCGGGGCGAGAGAAAAATGGCGTAACCGCCGAGCTGCGCCATCCCGGCCTCGAACGAGACCCGGGTGCGGGTGGATGATTTCTCGAACACCATCGCGAGCACCCGCCCCTTGAGCGGTTCATGCGGCATGCCCGCACGGTGTATCGCCTTGAGCTCCACGGCACGCGCGATCAATCCCCGGAGTTCCTCCGGTGAGAAGTCGAGCAGCGTCAGGAAATGCCTCGTCGTCATGGCTTTATCCCGCAAGAAATTCGCGCACCAGTTCGCTGACTTTCTCAACGATCATCTGGCCCTGGTGTGCCGTCGTCACCAGGGGCGGCAGCAGCCGGATAACCCGCTCGGCGGTGACGTTGATCAACAGGCCGCTCTCGAGGGCGCGCCCGACCAGTTCGGCGCAAGGCCGGTCGAGTTCGATGCCGATCATCAGTCCGAGGCCGCGGATCTCTTTCACGCCGGTCAGTCCGGCAAGTTGCTCCCGGAAACCTTCCAGCAGCTGCTGCCCGAGCTCTGCGGCATGCGCCACCAGCCGTTCCTGCTCGATCGCATCGAGCACCGCCAGGGCCGCACGGGTTGCGAGCGGGTTGCCGCCGAAGGTGGTGCCGTGATTGCCGGGATGCATCAGCCCGGCGGCCGTACCGCGTGCCAGGCAGGCCCCGATCGGCACCCCGTTGCCGAGCGCCTTGGCGACGGTAATTACGTCCGGAAGAACACCGGTATGCTGGCAGGCGAACCATTCCCCGGTGCGCCCCATGCCGGTCTGTATTTCATCCAGCATCAGCAGCCAGCCGTGGTCATCGCAGATCTGGCGCATACCCAGAAGATAATCGGGATCCGGGACATTGATGCCGCCTTCACCCTGTATCGGTTCGGCCAGTACGGCGACGACATCGTTGCTGTTGTCGGCGACGGTCTTGATAGCTTGCAGGTCGTTGTAGGGAACCCGGATAAATCCCTGCACAAGCGGTTCGAATCCCGCCTGGACCTTGCGGCTGCCGGTCGCTGTGAGTGTCGCCAGAGTGCGGCCATGGAAGCTGTTTTCCATGACGATAACGCTCGGAGTGGTGATTTCCCGCCCGTGGCCGTACAGGCGTGCGATCTTGATCGCCGCTTCATTGGCCTCCGCGCCCGAGTTGCAGAAGAACGCCCGCTCCATGCCGGAGAGTTTGCACAGGCGTTCCGCCAGCTGTTCCTGCAGGGTGATTCCATAGAGGTTCGAGGTATGCACCAGTCGTCTGGCCTGGTCGGCGATGGCTTGCGCGACTCCGGGATGGGCGTGTCCCAGGGAGCAGACGGCAATACCGCTGAGTGCGTCCAGGTACTGCCTGCCTTCCGTGTCCCACAACCACACACCCTCTCCCCGTTCAAACTGCACCGGGAGTCTGGCGTAGGTCGCCATGAGATAATCCGCCATGTTGATGCTGTCCTGAAAAAGAAAAGGCAGTCCGTCATAGACTGCCTACCGATGAAGCCGATTCTATAACCTGAAAAATCTACAGGCAAACTTTCCGGAAAACGCGAACCCGGCCGGTGGCCGGGTTCGCGGGTACTGCAGCGGTCGATCCGACGTTGGGATCGCGGGTGACGGTTGGAATCAGACCGGCAGCCCGTGCGCGAAGGCGGTCATGCACATCAGCATGGGAATGGACAGCAGCGTGTTGGTGCGCGAAGCCATCAGGGCAACCTTCTTCGCTGCGGCGATTTCGTCGGCGCTGGCCTGCTTCATACCCAGGATCTTCTTCTGGTTTGGCCAGATCAGCCCCCAGACATTGAACAGCATGATGGTGCCCAGCCAGGCGCCGATGCCGATGATCGACGCGCCACCGGCAAAGCTGAAATTCTCGAAAGTGAACGCCTCTTTCATTATGCCCATATGGCCGAGAGCGGCGGCGCCAGTCAGCCAGGTGGCGAGTGCGGACCAGCGGAACCAGAGCAGGGCGCGCGGAGCGACATACTTGTTGATGCCGGCCGGTCCGGGACCACCCTCGTCCTTCAGAGCCGCAGCAACGGCCGGGACCTGCACGAAATTGAAGTAGTACAGCAGGCCGATCCAGGTGATGCCGACCAGGACATGCGCCCAGACGGCGATTTCGATCGGGTTGACGACCTTGGTACCCAGGGCGAGGGTTATGATGATGGCGAGTACAAATCCGGAGATAATGGTTCCGAATATGGATGTCAGGGGATTCATGGGTTACAAACTCCTTTTGGAAGTATCCGGTGGCCAGGAGCCTGTCGGACTCAGGATTGATCTACTGCGCTGGTGTGAGAGCGGCCCATATGTCCCCGATTTCTCGTTGCGTAGAATGACTATGCGCCTCGAAATCGTGAAAATCTGTTCTCGCTTTCCCACCATGCTCGCTACGATCACCCAAGTCCGACAGGCTCCTAGGTTGATCGGGAACGGGTTCGGAAAAGATGACTAAAACAGTCGGGCAAGCGAGCATACGGCAGGAGAGGGTGCAATGCAATAAGCGAGCGGTTTCAAATCTTCCAGATAAAGCATCGGCTTACGATTACAGGCAGGCACTGATATGGCGCAAGGTGTCCGTCCATAAACACCATCTTCACCGCAGAGACGCAAAGAACGCAAAGTCTGTTATTTGCTATCGTTAAGAAACTTCTCTGCGTACTCTGTGCCTCTGCGGTGAGTTTATTATTGGGTGATACTGGATGGGTGGCATTGCAATTGATGTCCGCAGGGAATTGCCTGAGGAGACGGTGTGGACGCCATAGGTCTGAGTGTGTTTTCCCGTCGTATCGATGCCGTCTGCGAGGAGATGGGGGCGGTGCTGCGTCAGGCCGCGTTTTCCACCAACATCAAGGACCGGCTGGATTTCTCCTGTGCCGTGTTCGACCCGGACGGCCGACTCTGTGCGCAGGCGGCGCATATCCCGGTACATCTCGGCAGTATGGCATTTGCCATGCAGGATCTGGTCGGCGCGGTGCAGTGGGCGCCGGGCGACATGCTGGTGGTCAACGACCCCTATCTCGGCGGGACGCATCTGCCGGACGTGACCCTGATCGCCCCGGTGTTTGCCGAAGACGAACTGATCGGCTTCGTTGCCAACCGCGCCCATCATGCGGATATCGGAGCCCACAGTCCGGGATCGATGCCGGTGTCCCGCTCACTCGAGGAAGAGGGTCTGGTGATTCCTCCCATGCCGCTGGTGCGGCGGGACGCGCTGGTCGCCGAGTGCGTGGCGATGATTTCCGCGGCCACGGCCAATCCCCGGCAGATGGAAGGCGATCTGGCCGCGCAGATCAGCGCCAACCGTACCGGTGTAGCGCGACTGCAGCGGCTGGGGAACGCCATGGGGGTGGCGCCCTACCGGGCGGGGCTTGAGGCGGTGAACGACTATGGCGCACGGCTGGCCGATCAGGCACTGGCCGCCATTCCCGCGGGTTGCTACCGGTTTGCCGATGTCATGGATGATGACGGTACGGGTGCGCGTGACCTCGCGATACAGGTGGCAATTACCATCGGGGCTGGCATCATTGATGTTGATTTCACCGGGACGGCTGCGCAGGCGGCGGGCAATATCAACTGCCCTCTCTCGGTCGCGGCAGCCAGCGTCTACTACGTGTTCCGCTGCCTCATGCCGGTGCATACCCCGGCCTGCGCGGGTAGTTTCCGCGCTATCCGCCTGCATGCGCCGGACGGGTGTCTGCTGAACGCCCGGCGACCGGCCGCGGTGGCAGCCGGCAACGTGGAGACCAGCAGTCGGGTGGTGGACGTGGTGATGGGCGCGCTGGCGCAGGCCATCCCGGAACGCATTCCGGCCGCCAGCCAAGGCACCATGAACAACCTGGCGATGGGCGCGCGCGTCGACGGCCATGCCTGGGATTATTACGAAACCCTCGGCGGTGGCATGGGCGCCGGGTGTCATTTCCCCGGGCTGAGCGCGGTCCAGTCGCACATGACCAATACTCGCAACACGCCGATCGAGGTGCTGGAAATGAACTTTCCCCTGCGCGTGCGTCGATACCAGCTGCGCGACGATTCCGGCGGTGCCGGCAAGCAGCGCGGGGGCGATGGCGTGGTCCGCGAGTACGAGTTCCTCGAAGCGACCACGGTGACCCTGCTGACCGAGCGTCGCAGCCATCGCCCGTGGGGGCTGGCCGGCGGAGGTGCAGGCGCCGCGGGTGAGAACCGGCGCGGCAATGAGCGGCTGCCGGCAAAGACCAGTTTTACTGTCGCCGCGGGTGAACGCATCACCATCGCCACGCCGGGCGGCGGCGGCTGGGGCTTGGAGCGAAACCAGGTAGTGTATCTATAAACACCATATTCACCGCAGAGACGCAAAGGACGCAGAGAAATTCTTTACTTTAATGTAAACAATAAAACACTTCGCGTTCTCTGCGTCTCTGTGTCTCTGCGGTGAGTATGTTTTACCAGGTACCCTTGGCCGGGTGGTTGCGCTACAGTGTGCAGCGCTTGTGCTGTAGCGCATTGATACACGGCATGGATAACGGGATGGACTCATGAAGAAGCTGTTGCAGGTTCTGCTTCTGCTCATTGCCGGTGTTCTGCTCGCCGGTTGTACCGCTCTGGTTGTGGGCGGCGCGCCCACGGGCGGTCACGATACGACGACCCGCAGTGGCGCACAGACTTCCCGTGACGCCGCGATTACCTCCTCGATCAACTCACGCTACGTCCATGACAGCGTGATCGATGCCCTGGCCATCCGGGTCACGACCTGGCAGGGCGTGGTTACCCTGCAGGGTTCGGTCCGCAGCCAGGCCGCCGCCGCGCGCGCCGTTGAGCTGGCCCGCTCGACACCGAACGTGCGGCGGGTGGTATCGC
>Ga0210085_1000909_pt1 | contig 12069 bp, 12 predicted proteins | sample China_Galinas_PW_5_FD_184866 | JGI IMG/M metagenome (GOLD analysis project Ga0210085, IMG submission 184866) | Wetland microbial communities from San Francisco Bay, California, USA, that impact long-term carbon sequestration - China_Galinas_PWC_D1... | ecosystem: Environmental > Aquatic > Marine... | reverse complement strand
GTTCTTTTTCGATTACGATCTCGACGGCCGACTCGATATCTTCCAGGCGAACGGCCATCTGGAGGGTGATATCAATGTCGTGCAGCCCAGCCAGACCTATGCCCAGCCGGCGCAGCTGTTCTGGAACTGCGGCGACGCCTGCCGAACGCCGTTCGTCCTGGCGGAGAATACCGGCGACCTGGCCATGCCGCTGGTGGGTCGGGGGGCGGCCTATGCCGACATCGACGGTGACGGCGATCTGGATATCGTCGTGGTGCAAAACGGCCGCCGCGCGGTGCTGTTTCGCAATGACCAGCAGCTTGGCCATCACTGGCTGCGGGTCAAGCTGGAAGGCCGCACGGTGAACCGCAATGCCATCGGCGCCGTGCTGACGCTGACCGCAAGCGGGGTAACGCAGCGGCGCAGCGTCATGCCGACACACAGTTACCTTTCCCAGGTCGAACTCCCGGTGACCTTCGGACTCGGCGATGCGCAACAGGTGGATAGTCTGACCGTGGTCTGGCCGAATGGCCGGCGTCAGGAAGTGCCGGTCGCGGAGGTCGACACCACGCTGACGATCACCCAGCCGGCCGACGAGTGATGGTATCCCCGTACAGGAACGGACTTTGTCTTGCGCTGGTTCTGCTGGCCCAGCTGGCCGGGGCTGTCGCGCTCGCCGATGATAACGTCTCCAGCCTCCCCGGCACCTGGGCCGGCAAACTCCTGCCGGTGCCGGTGCCGAACCTCGAGGGACAGGCGTCCGACATCCAGTCCGGGCTCGATGAGACGCGCAACGCCGTCAATGCCGCGCTGCAGAAACCGGATGTCTCCGCAGCCGAGCTGGCCGGCGCCTATGGCGAACTGGGTGGGCTCTACCAGGCCAGTTTCCTGCGCCAGTCGGCGGAAGCGTGTTACCAGAACGCCCAGCGCCTTGAACCGGAGAATTTTCGCTGGGCCTATTACGCCGCCTGGCTCGCGGACCAGACCGGGCAAACCGAACTTGCCCTGACACGCTACCAGCACGCCCGGTCATTGAAATCCGATTACCCTGCACTGACTTTGCGCATGGCCGACGTCTGGGCTGATCTCAATGAAACCGACAAGGCAGAGGCGGCTTACCGGGAAGTCGTCGACGTGCCGGGTCTGGAATCGCCTGCGCTGTTCGGCCTTGGACAGATCGCCCTGCTGAGACGTGACTACGCCGGCGCCATCGAGGACTTCAGCAAGGCATTGCAGATTGATCCCGCAGCGACGCGGATCCATTATCCGCTGGGGCAGGCCCTGCATGCGGCAAATCGCGATGCGGAGGCAAAGGAACAGCTGGCGCAACGCGGCGACCACCTGCCTGCCGTGAAGGATCCGCTGGTCGAGGAACTCGAGGCCATGAGAAACAGCGCCAGCCGGTATTTCACCCGGGCCATGAAGGCTATTCAGGACCGCGACTATGAAGCGGCCGCCACGGCTTTCGCCAGGGGACTGGAAACGGAGCCTGACAATGCCACCGCACGGGTCAGTTACGCCCGCGCCCTTTATCTGTCAGACCGCAAGCCCGAAGCCCGCCAGGCGCTCGAACGGGCAGTTGCCCTGCAGCCTGATAACACCCTGGGATTGTTCCTGCTGGGCGTGCTGTCTGACGAGGCCGGTGATTCCGCCAAGGCCGAGGACTATTACAAGCGGGTACTGGAGCACGAGCCGGGACACGGCGGTGCGCATTTCTTCCTGGCCAATCACTACTGGCGCAATGGCGACTACCCCGACGCGGCACGACATTACGCCGCGGCCATCGCGGACGACCCGCGCAACGTTCCTGCCCGGCTGCTTTATCTGGATGCTCTCGATAAAACCGGCGCCCCTGCCGAACAGCTCAAGGCCGTTCTCGAGGCGGGCGTGCAGCAATCCCCGGAACAGCCGCTGTTTACCCTCCGCTTGATCGTCCTGCTCGCCACCAGTCAGGAAAAGGGGACTGGCGATCCGCAACAGGCGCTTCGGCTGGCGCGCGAACTGGCCGAACAGCAGGCCATCCCGCCGGCCCGCGAGGCGCTCGCGCTGGCCTGTGCCGCCACCGGTGATTTCAAGCAGGCGGCCGGGATTCAACAGCAGATCGTTTCCCTTGCCGTGTGGAGCTGGCCAGCTGAGGCCGACCGCCTGTCCCGGGTCCTGACAGCCTACCGTGAAGGTAAAATGCCCGCCGCCGCTGATCTGCCGAGTGCACCGCCCGTCCAGGCGCCGCCAACCAGCGGAGAAGGACCGTTCCGCGACTATCCTGCGGCGAGACCTTATTAATCGATCTGAATCGATGGCGTAGGAGCGGGCTCGCCCGCGTACACAATATTCAGCATCAACAGGTTCGCGGGCGAGCCCGCTCCTACACAAGAAACCCCGACTTTTGATAGCTTTCGGAAGGAAGGTGAGTGGTACGAAAAAAGCGCGCCCGGTAGGACGCGCTTTTTTTAAGATTCCGCGGCACATGTGCCGCGAAAACGGTCAGGCTTCTATGTAACTACTTGGCTGTGGTTGTTGTAGTCGGCGCCGTAGGGGCCGCAGGCGCCACCGGTGCGGTGTAGGCAGGATACCCATAGCCGCCCCAGCCACCATAGTAGGGATAACCACCACCCCAGCCACCGTAGCCAGGATAACCACCCCAGCCATAGCCAGGATAACCACCCCAGCCATAGCCAGGATAACCACCATACCCGTAGCCGGGATAACCCCCCCAACCATAGCCGGGATAACCACCATACCAGGGGCCACCGCCCCAGGGACCACCCCAATAATCATTACCGCCCCACCAGGCGCTGGCGGGACTTACGCTCAGTGCGGCAGTGCCGGCAACGATCGTGGCGGCAACAAGCTTCGTTAATTTCCTCATTACATTTCCCTCCGAAATAAACGCTCATTTACCGTTGCACGGCATGGTAGCCGGCTAACGTATCAGCAAGTATAGTCAAAATGCGGATGTCACAGCCAGTCCCGGTGACAACTAAAATAAGAACATCGAGCGGATTTTTTGAGGTTTTCTTGATGCAGGTCAAGTTCGAAACATTACGGTGCAGCCCTGAAATCCGCGGCCGGGGCGTCTTTTCCCGTGCTGGCAGGGGAAGTAAAACAAGCAGGAGCATGAGCGGATGACATCATCAGGTACTGCTGTTATCTTGATGCAGATAATCCGTCTTTATCGTTGAATAACCCGTTTCTATCAATGAACCTGACGTGGTTCAGAAGGAGATCACAGATGGCAAATGAAGGCTACCATGAACCGCTTGAGGAACTGTCGGATGATACCCGCGACATGCATCGCGCCATCATCTCACTAATGGAGGAACTCGAGGCGGTGGATTGGTACAACCAGCGCGTCGATGCCTGCAAGGACCCGGCATTGAAAGCCATCCTCGCCCACAACCGTGACGAGGAGAAGGAACATGCCTCGATGGTGCTGGAATGGATCCGCCGTCGCGATCCGGCCTTCGACAAGCAGTTGAAGGACTATCTGTTTACCGACAAGGTCATCGCGCACACCTGAGTCCTGACCGGAAGCCGCGCGATTATCCCGCAGTTCTCGGCGGGACAGATATTTCCCGGCTACGCGCCGCTTTATATCGGGCGATAACGAGTCCGGGCACCTCCAGTACAGCATGTGGTACTGCCATCCGGGTTTAGTAGCGACAGCTGAGATCAAACATTTAGTCACCCGGCGGATGGGCGTAACACACGCCGAAATTGTTTGCGCTGACGCCCAAGTGCCGTGGTAAATGGGGATCGGACAATCCTCAAATCATAATCGATGTTGAACACACCGGACCGTTCGAGATTCAATTCCCTGACGCTGGTTTTCCTGCTGCTTCTGGCCGGTCTGTCCGGCTGTGCCTCCACGCCCCCGAAATCCGCCGCACCGCCCGCGGTTCATCAGCCGGTCCTGGATATTGCCGTATCGGAACTCGGCGCGCCCTATCGCTATGGCGGATCGACACCACGGGGTTTCGATTGCAGCGGACTGGTGTATTACGCCTACTACAAGGCGGGCATACGGGTGCCGCGCTCGACAACGGCACAGTATCGCCATGCGCGGCCGGTCGCGCTGAAGAATCTGCAACCGGGCGACCTGGTATTCTTCAGGACCGCCCATCGTTCGGTTTCCCACGTCGGTATCTATGCGGGCAGTGGCCGCTTCATACACGCGCCTTCGAGAGGGCGAGTGGTATCCTACGACAATCTCAATGATCCTTACTGGAAGAAACGCCTGGTGGCCGCGGGAAGATATGACTGAATTCCATCCGGGGGCAATCCCCATCGTGCTGCTGGCCGCTATACTCTCGCTCATGAGCATTTTCCTGCCGGCCGGCGAAGCAACGTACACCCTGGCGCCGTGTTCGGCGAGTCCCAACTGCGTCAGCAGCCAGGCAACCGATGCGGCGCATCTCACTGAACCGCTGCGTTTCACCGGTGAGGCCACGCTGGCGTGGAATCGGCTGAAATCGGCGCTTGGCACGGAGTCACGGCTGTCGATCGTCGAAGACACCGGAAGCTACCTGCATGCCGAAGTGCGCAGCCTGGTGTTCCGTTTTGTCGATGACGTCGAGTTCGTCCTCGATCCCGAGGCGGGCGTGATCCAGGTGCGTTCGGCCTCACGCACGGGTTACAGTGATTTCGGCGTCAACCGACGCCGCGTGGAACGCATACGCAATGTCTTCAGCAGGCAACCGTAGATCGCATGTTTGTTAGAGTCCATCCACAAACGAATAAACTCACCGCAGAGACGCAAAGTACGCAGAGGTAATTAAATGTTTTGCATGAGGAAATTCTCTGCGTTCTTTGCGTCTCTGCGGTGTAATCGGTGTTTATGGATGAACACTAGTTAAGGACATCGTCCCTTTAAACATAACGATGGCCACGGAAGCACGCGGAAAGACACGGAATAGTCACTTGTGACTTTCGTAAACTCCTGACACTGTGAGGCACATGGTCTAGCGATGCGGGAAGAGGGTGTCATCAGGTTCGATCTGGAATTCACGGCCGCGTCGCCCGTCACGATTCCCGCTCTCGATGAACTCGATGCCTGGCGACGCATTCTCCGGCAACTTGGACTGATCGGCCAGGATCCCGAACGCTACGCCGGTTACGGCTTCGGCAATATCAGCCGGCGATTGCCGCCGTTCGACGCCCCGGAGAACCATCGCCCGTTTATCATTAGTGGCTCCCAAACCGCCCATCTGACGGAATTGTCAGCCACCGGTTTTGCAACCGTCAGTGACTATGATGCCGGGCGTAACCAGGTGGTTGCGAGCGGACCAGTCAAACCGTCATCGGAATCACTGACCCATGGTTCAGTTTATAATGTAAACAATGACATTCGTGTCATATTTCATGTTCATTCACAGTCGATATGGCGTTACGCATCGATATTGAATCTACCGGCAACCGATGCCAGCGTGCCATACGGAACGCCGGCCATGGCGCGGGAAGTCGAGAAACTGTTCGAAGCCGCGGATCACATGGAAACCGGCGTCTTCGTGATGGGGGGGCACGAGGACGGGGTGATTGCCTTCGGTCGCACGGTGGATGAGGCGGGAAGCATACTGGTGCGCGCCCTGGCACATAGCTATGCATGCGGGCTTATCCGCCAGTAATCAGTTCTACGGCAAAACCTGACCTGATCTTCCGCACTAAAAAAGCATTGTCAGATGCCTCCACCTATCCTTTTTTCTCTAAAACATACCCATCCACCCCGATCAAAAAATGACTTGCACTTCTTAATGAGAAGCATTATCGTTCGTATCCGCTGGGCGATATCCTTATTTCAAGAAGCAGAAGAAGCCTGGACCCGGGTAGCGGTAGCGGGCTGCCATTGAATCTTCCGGCGTGGCCGGGATGAATCGTCAATCGAATCATGACAATCGAACCATGAAGACATTCCAAATATGAAACAGCGACGAGCGGTGACGATCCTGGGCTGTTTGCTGTGTTTGTTTGCGTTCAGTGGAAACGCCTATGCAACCGAAACTGCCAGCTGGTCACGGATAGCCGGGGAGATCGTGGCATACATCGACAACGCCGAGGCGTTGTACCGGGAAGGCAAGCCGACCGAGGCCGGCCAGGCGGTCACCCAGGCCTATTTTGGCGTATTCGAGGACAAAAAAATGGAGGCCGCGATGCGTATCGAACTCGGTGCCAAACACACCTACCTCGTGGAAAAACAATTTGGCGCGCTGCGCAAGGCAATGCGCAGGGAGGCGGACAGGGAAACGATCCAGCAACTGGCCCAGGGTATTCGCGAGTCGGTTGTGAATGATGCCCGGGCTCTCGATCAGGCAAACATCCCCATGGAAGTCTTCGAGGTAAAACCATGATGCCAGGACGCGTGTTCGCCGTATTCGGGCTGTTGGCCGCATTGACATCGCCATTCCCGGTTCAGGCATCGGCGCCGGATAAAAACGTCGACCTTCTCGCGGTGGCGGCAGATATCGTCCGGCAGGGAGATTCCGCCATGACGCGCTATGAGCCGGCCAAGGGTATGGATACCGCCGATGTCTTCTCTGATCTTTATTTCGATGTGTTCGAGGACAGCGGCATGGAGGCGGTCATCGGGCTCAATGATCCCGGCGCAAAGAGTGAACTGGAATCGCTATTCAGCAGCGTCATTGGACTGGCCTCCAGGGCACGGCCACACGCAGAAGTCTCAAAGGCCTGGGAAAAACTGCGCAGCCGTATCGGCAGTGTGGCGCTCAGCGTGGCAGGGAAGGAATCGGAAGGGTTCTGGTCTACCTTGCTGCAGTCATTCCTCATTCTGCTGCGCGAGGGGTTCGAAGCCATCCTGGTGATCACGGCCCTCATCACTTATCTGAAACGCCAGGGCGAAGATGACAAGTTGCCCTATATCTATCACGGCGCGGGGTGGGCCGTGGCGGCGAGCGTGTTAACCGCGATTCTGTTGTCCGTCGTTCTCGAGGTTTCGGGTAGCGTGCAGGAGGCGCTGGAAGGGGTGACGATGCTGATCGCCGCCGTGGTGCTGTTCTACGTCAGCTATTGGCTCATCTCCAAGCGCGAGGCGGCGCGCTGGCAGGCCTATATCCGCACAAAGATGAACAAGGCGCTCTCCCACGGCAGTACGCTGGCGCTGGGTTTCGCGGCATTTCTGGCGGTATACCGTGAAGGCGCGGAAACCGTTCTCTTCTATCAGGCGATGGCCGGTCAGGCGAACGGCGAATACGGGGCAATTGCCATCGGTTTCGTTCTCGCACTGCTGGGACTGGGCAGCGTCTACTGGCTGATGCGGGCGGCCTCGTTCCGGCTGCCCATCGGACTGTTTTTCACGCTCACCGCGGGCCTCTTGTACTATCTGGCGATTTCCTTTGCAGGCAATGGCGTGCTGGAGTTGCAGGCGGCCAACTGGGTGGGCATCACCCCGATTGGCTGGGTGCCGCGGATTCCCTGGCTCGGACTCTATCCGAGTATGGAAACCGTGCTTGCCCAACTGGTCCTGCTTCTGCCACTGCCGGTGGCACTGGGGCGCTGGGCGTGGCAACGTCGCCACCATATAAGTGTCGCGGAGAAAATCCCCTCATGAGACCGGCGCAGGCAACGCTGACAATGGCGTCAACGGTCGAGCGGGAAGCAGGGTACTTTCAAGATATACCCATCACCGTCAATGGCCGGATCCGCCCCGGGCGGCTGCCGCGGCTCACCGCCTTTATCGAAGACCTGTTCGTGCGTCACCGGGATCGTCTGGTCTGGCTGCACGCCGTTTTCTTTGTGTTTTTCCTGGCAGTCATCTTTCTTCCCCTGTGGCTGCCGGAGCCGCCGCAAGATGCGACGCCACTGAACAACTTCACCGCGTTCTCGATCTATGTCATGTGGGGCTTGTGGTTCCCTCTGGTGTTTCTGTCCGTGATTTTCACCGGCCGCTCCTGGTGCGGAATCCTGTGTCCCATGGGCGCGGCGTCGGAATGGGCCAACAAGAAAGGGTTGAAACGTCCGATACCCGCCTGGGTTCGGTGGGAGGGAACGCCGATTGTGAGCTTCCTGCTGATCACCATTCTGGGACAGACCGTCGGTGTGCGCGATCACCCCGAGGCCATTGCCGAGGTCTTTGGCGGCACCCTGTTAGCAGCCACGCTGCTGGGCTTCATCTATGGCCGCAACAAGCGGGCCTGGTGCCGGCACATGTGCCCCATCGGGCTTTTGCTCGGCGTTTTTTCCCGTATCGGCGCCTGGCAATTCACCCCCAAGCTGAAACGGGCGGGCGGTGATCAGTACACGGAAAAGACAGTGTGCCCCACGTTGATCGACATTCCGCGCAAGGAGGAGTCACGTCACTGCATTGAATGCTTCCGCTGTGTCAATCCACGCGCACGCGGCGGGCTCTTTCTGAAACTGCGTACCCCCGGAGAGGAGATCGAGCAGATACGTAACCATAACCCCAACCCCTACGAGGTGTGGTTCCTGTTTCTGGGCACGGGGGTATCACTCGGCGGGTTTCTGTGGCTGGTGCTGCCGTTCTACTGGGAACTGCGGGAAGCGGTGGCGGAATGGTTTTACAACAACGGCTGGTTCTGGATCGGCGAATCCGGTCCCGGCTGGCTGATGAGTGTTCATCCCGAACGCCGTGAGGTCTTCGCCTGGCTGGATTTCATCATGATCACGGGCTTCATGACGACCTGCATGCTGGTGTTTGCGCTCGTGCTGGGGTTCACCACCTGGCTCTCGGCCTGGTTGTCGGGCAAGCAGGCGGGCAACCGTGACATGCGGAGCCGATTCGTCGAACTGGGCTATCAATACACGCCGGTCGCCATGATGTCACTGGTGATTGGCCTGGGCGCAACCCTGTTCGAATCCCTACGGGCGGTCGGCCTCGACACGGCGGAGATTGCCTGGGTCAAAACGGTGCTGTTTCTGACCGGGATAGCCTGGAGTATCTGGCTGGGGAACCGGATTCTCGGCAGACAGGGGGTTCCGGCCGGCCGCCGCTGGCTGCCGCTTGTACCGGGTCTGCTTGGCAGCCTGTTCGTCGGTGCGGCCTGGTGGCCAGGGATATTCGGGGTATGACAGCCGTTCTGTCATGGGAATCAAACAACTCACAGGAGAATGAATCAATGCTTAATACCCGCAGGGTAATCAGCTGCATCGCTGCCGCCTCGCTGATGGTCGCAGCAGGCTGTCTTCAGGCCGGTGAGCACCCCATCGGCGATCCCGTGGAGAAGAACGGCATGGAGATTGCCGCCGTGTATCTGCAACCGGTCATGATGGAACCCATGCTGCCCGGCATGATGAAACCCACGGATATCCACCTGGAGGCGGATATCCACGCCGCCAAAGGCAACCAGAACGGCTTCGGCGAGGGCGAGTGGGTTCCTTATCTCGGCATCACCTACCAGATCAGCAAGATCGGGAGCGACTGGTCAACAGGAGGCGCTTTCATGCCCATGGTGGCATCCGATGGTCCTCACTATGGCGAGAACATCAAGCTCGACGGTCCCGGCAAGTACCTGGTCCGCTATCGTATCGCGCCTCCACCCGTCAACGGCTTTTACCGCCATACCGATAAGGAGACCGGGGTAGGGGAATGGTGGACGCCCTTCGAGCTGGAATGGGACTTCATCTATGCAGGCACCGGCAAGAAAGGCGGCTATTGAGAGACTGCCCGTTCCTGACGCAGGCGCTATCCGCGCCCGATTCGCCTGATACCGAATACCTACAGGGAGTGACTTTCAATGTACGCATCCAGAATGCTGGTGACAGGCTCTGTGTTGATGACACTGGCCGCGCCGGCACCTGCCTTCGACGTGAACGAGCGGTTTTCCATCGGCGGAGTGATTGCCGGGAGCATGCAGTGCCAGAGGCTTTCAGAGAAGGACGGTGCGGACAACGAATGTGACAATGCCTTGCCGCTGCAACCGGAACTCAGCTTTCGACCCACCGACAGCGATGAATTTTTTGTCAAGGCAGGTTTCGCCAATGGCAACGGACTCAATGGTAAATCACCGTTCGTACTTTCCCCGTGGGCTGCCGACCTGCATGATGACGTCAAGGACATCAATGGCTCCAGCCGGGACTACCTGTTAACCGCCTGGTACCGGCACAGGTTCGCCCTGCGTCAGGACTCCACCCTGGACGCCACCATTGGGCTCATCGACGCCACCGATTATCTCGATGACAATGCCTACTCCAACGACGAATACACCCAGTTCATGAACCAGGCGCTGGTGAATGGCCCCAATGCTTTTTTACCATCGTACGATGGCGGCGCGGCGCTGGTGTGGAACACCGGTCCCTGGTCGCTGCGCGGGATGGTAATGAAGGTCAACGAGAACGATGATGGAAATGACTACAACTTTTACGGCGCACAATTGGGTTACACAGTGCAATCCCGACTCGGCGAAGGCAACTACCGGGTACTGGTCGACCGCACCAGCGAGGATTTTCTCGATGGTAACGGCAAATCCGAACACAAGCGCGAGTCGATCGTGTTTTCCTTCGACCAGCAGCTGGGTGATGTGGTGGGCGCCTTTCTTCGTATCGGTTGGCAGGATGACAGTGCCGCCGTGAACTACGATGCAATCTGGTCGGGAGGCATCGATATCAACGGAAGTCCCTGGAAACGGGCGGACGATAATATTGGCCTGGGCTATGCCTATCTCGATGGCGGCAATCTGAATATCAGGCAGTCACAAGTTGCCGAAGCCTACTACCGGTTTGTCATCAACAGCTATATAGCCTTGTCAGCTGATATCCAGTACATGAAAGACGAGGTTCGGAATCAGGAAAATCCGGCGGGGTTCATCTACGGCATGCGGCTCACGGCAGAATTCTGAATTCAGCATATTTAGGGGCCTGATTGCTATTTAACATAATATACATTACACGAACTATTGGATTAGTCTGGATTGACCCGGAGCGGATGGAAGGAGCCTTCCCGATTGAGCGATTCCAGGGTATCCCTGCCTGATGGAACCACTCAAGAACCTCCTTGTTTATCACGTTTCATACGAAGCTTCGGCTACACTTGCATTCACGTGATTCAACCGGAGAAATCGCATGAAAAATCATTCACTGATGTGGTCAGTCATCAGCTTTATGCTGGTGATGACGGCAGCAACATCCGCAAGCGCCGATTCCATGGAATGCAATGGCAACCTGGTTTCCTCCGGTGACAGCCAGGCCACGGTCCTGCAAAACTGCGGCGAGCCCGCATCCCGCAACGGTGATCAGTGGACCTATCAGGTAGAAGGTTCGCTCCCCAAAATCGTGACCTTCGGGGGTGGCGTGATATTGACTATAAAGGACGGGAATTTCTCCGGTTTTCAGACTACACCGTTTGAGAATGAGCCCTGAATCGCAGGTCAGCCCCGACATGAGAGAAAGAATGAGCTTTTGCCAGGGCAACGATAAACAAGGGATATACTAATAAATTACATCATATATTACCCATATATTATTGTTATTCATTGTAATATAATCCTGATGTAGCATCTTATCCGTTTTCATCGGATGGCAGATCGCTCACCTTCCTGAAACGGTTGAGATCGTACACCCCTGCCTGAATCGGATGGCGTCGCCGCATGAAATCGACGAACCAGTGAAAGTTCTCCCAAACCTGCGGATGGGTCCGGGACACGCCATAGGTGTCGACCACGGCGAGGAACTGTTCGCGCGTGTTCGCGGCATGCAGGGCGCTGGCAAAGGCGGCTGTCTCCTTCAGGGGAACGTTGAACATAAAATTGGGGTAACTGCCCAGCAGGCCGCGATAGGCGGTGAGCGTGTCCTTCCCCGGCTCCCGCCGCTTTTCTTCCGCCAGCATAAATGCCACATTCGTATGCGCCTTGTTGCGGATCAGGGTAAACGCCAGGTCCTCTGATGGGCGACCGGTCGATATTCGCAGGAAGGCGACATCCGGCATGAAATCGACGAAATGCATGGTCTTGCGCGAGGCCGGGGTCGAGGTCAGGGTTTGCAGCGCGGCGTCCGCCTGGCGTTCCGCCGTGCCTGCTCCTTCCCGGTAACAGGGCTTGTTTGAACAGCGATTCAGCACGTCGTCAGGACCGGCCAGTGACTTGAGACGTGCGCTGACAAGATCGACAAACTCGGTTTTCGGATCCG
>Ga0210085_1000908_pt1 | contig 12073 bp, 11 predicted proteins | sample China_Galinas_PW_5_FD_184866 | JGI IMG/M metagenome (GOLD analysis project Ga0210085, IMG submission 184866) | Wetland microbial communities from San Francisco Bay, California, USA, that impact long-term carbon sequestration - China_Galinas_PWC_D1... | ecosystem: Environmental > Aquatic > Marine... | reverse complement strand
TGTTATGAACAGAACCTTTTTCTTATGGATATCCATCTTTCAGCCCCCATGCTCCATCCGGGAGAGAATAACGCTCGCCTATTTCACGACCAAATTATTCTTTACGGATGTGACCCCCTTGACGCTACGTGCGATTTCACCCGCTTTATCGACAGCCTTTTGAGAAGCAACAAAACCGCTCAATTGAACGGTGCCCTTAAAGGTTTCGACACTGATATCGAATGACTTGAGAAAATCATCTTTTGCAAGCAGAGATTTGACCTTGGTCGTGATAACCGAATCGTCAACGTATTCGCCGGTACTTTCCTGTTTGGGTGTCGATGCACAGGCCACGAAGGTGGCGATCAGCATCAGAAGCACTAGACAATGAACAACGAAATATCTTTTTTTCATAGCGGTTACACCTTTTTGTTAGTTTGTGTTGAACTGGTTGATTACAAGACCTTTTTTGCTAAAGGCTTCGTAAATTCGATAGAATCTTTCAGGATTTGCTGAACTCGGCCGCAGCCTTTTTGTAGGCGTTACCCAAATCCTCCATAGCCGCATCAATACCTGATTTAAGTTGCTCCCATGCATTTCCGCTGGAAGAACTCAGATCCTTTAACTTTTCAGACACCTCATCCCGTTTTTGACGCAATGCCGTCAGCTGTTGTTCAGCTTTCGCTTTCGCATCCCCTTCCAGCTTTTCCGCTTTTGCCTGCAATTGATCAATTTCCTTCTTGTATTCAGCAAGTCTGGTTTCCGTCTGTTCCCCAAAGGCTTGCATCTGCTCCTGAGTATAGGCTTTGGTTGCGTCATAAGCTTCCTCGACCTTGTTCTTGACATCTTCCTTGGACACGGTTGCTGACTTGCTCTCGGTTGGTTCCTTCTCACCACAGCCCGGCAAGACCCCTAGAACCAGCAGCAGCATTATTGCCAATAAACCTCTTACGAAAATAGCATTTTTCATTTGAAAACCTCCTTTAACTTCTGATTGTTTGGAATAATTCGGGCCATGTGTTGTTCATTTGGTTCCACGCTATTGCATATAGAGCCCTAAAATACTATGCCTTTCCCTGCCGGGCTACTGTCTCGGTGGCCCGTTTGATCTCATCAGGATCGCCCAGATAATAATTCTTAATAGGTTTCAAACTCTCGTCCAGTTCGTAGATCAAGGGAGCTCCCGTGGGAATATTTATACCCACAATATCGACATCAGATACATCATCGAGGTATTTGACAAGAGCCCGAATGCTGTTTCCGTGAGCTGATATGATGACTCGTTTATCTGAGCGAATCAGGGGTACGACGACCTCGTGCCAGTAAGGGAGAAACCTCTCCACAGTATCTTTTAGGCACTCCGTTAATGGAAGATCTTTAGGGTTCAGGTCCTTATATTTAGGATCATTACCGGGGGATCTTTCATCTGTCTTTTCCAGCGCCGGCGGCCGGATATCATAACTTCTCCTCCATTTCAGTACCTGCTCCTCACCATATTTTGCGGCTATTTCGGCCTTGTTAAGACCTTGCAGGGCGCCATAGTGCCGTTCATTCAATCTCCATGAGATGTTTACCGGTAACCACATGAGATTCATCTCATCCTGAACGATCCACAGGGTCCGGATCGCCCGTTTGAGCACTGAGGTAAAGGCCACATCAAAGGAGTACCCCTCCTTTTTCAAAATTTTTCCGGCCTGCTTTGCTTCCTGGATCCCTTTTTCTGACAGGTCTACATCCGTCCAGCCAGTGAAACGGTTTTCTTTATTCCAAATGCTCTCACCGTGTCTAAGGAGTATCAAATTTGTCATTACTGTATCCTTTCGGACAGCTCACTGCCTGCAAAACCGCCTCACTTTTTAAAATTAATCGAACGGCCGACTTTTATTCAAAAACGTTTGACTGAAATCAGAAAAGATAGTTTTTCAACTCCGTCATGGACTTCACAATATCCTGGATTGCCTCGTGCATGCCATCGGCGCTGGAGCTTATTTCCGATGTTCCTTTCTTCTCGACTTTGCCCTGAACCTCGGATTTGATCTTTTTCAAGTTTTGAGCGTGTTTTTCAACCTCGATGCGATGCTCTTCTTTCATGTCTTTGACGGCATCGGAATTAATCTGTCGGATGAGTTCATCGGCCTCGGCCAGTAATTGGTCAATACTCTTGGATTCTAAGTTCTTTGGCATGATATTTCCTTTCCAATGGGTTCTTGCCCATCATTGCATGAAGTACTCGAGCCGGAGACGATAGTCTCTTCGCTTTGTCTGAAATCGCTTGCAGCACGACTTAAAGAATATATTGTTCGCATATTTTACGGTAATGATAGCCGTATATTGATAGCGTTATGGACAATGACATCAGTCTGGGCTTGCAGATCAGGGTCCAGAGCATCAATCGCCAGTAATGAAACCGCTCCTTCCCCAAAAACCCGAGTCGGAATGCGGATCGAAAGATTGAGAGGAACCGCTGAAAATTTAACGGCTGGTTGATTTCAGGTACCTTTAGTTCCTTGAGCAATGTTTTGACCCGACGGTAGTAGTTCTTAGGAGAATATATCTGTTTCATAATCGATTGATACCCGTCCAAAAGCCTGTCTATACCCATTCGGGGAATGATATTGGTTGTTCCATCAACGTTATCTCCGGAAAAGGTATTGACCACCCGACTTTCCCGTTGAAGCCGGTCAAACAGACGGGTTCCCGGGGGTGCTTGGAGCATGCCGACCATTGCGGTTACGATTCCGCTCTTCTGAATGAAATCGATCTGCTGTTGAAAAATAGAAGGCCGGTCATTGTCAAAGCCCACAATAAAACCGCCCATCACCTGCAACCCTGAACGGTGGATAATCGCGACACTTTCAAGGAGATCCCGGTTTTTATTCTGAGTTTTATGACATTCCGTAAGACTGACCTCATCGGGCGACTCGATGCCGATAAAAACGGAATCGAATCCGGCCGTTACCATCATGTCCAAAAGTTCAGGATCATCTGCGAGATTGATGGAGGCTTCCGTTAGAAAAACACATCCCTTTTTATCTTTGCGCCATTCGATCAGGGCGGGAAGTAAATGTGTTTTAAGGTAACCCTTATTTCCAATAAAATTGTCGTCAACAAAAAATATACTGCTGCGCCAGCCAAAAGCATAAATACGGTCCAGTTCCGAGATGATTTGCTGAGGTGTTTTCAATCGCGACCGGTGACCGAATAACGCCGTCACATTGCAGAATTCGCAGTTGTACGGGCATCCCCTGGAAAACTGAATGTTCATGGACGCATATCGCTTCATTTTTACCAGATCCCACGAGGGCGTCGGGGTGTCGCAAAGATCGCAGAAACCGGAAGACCTGTAGACCTTTTTCGGTTGTCCGCTGTTTAAATCCGACAAAAAAGCAGGCAGTGTGAGCTCCGCTTCGTCGAGTACGAGATGATCCACTTTTTTGAATTCATCGGGTTCCGCGGTAAAAAGAGGCCCTCCGGCAACGACTTTTAAATTCAAAGCGTTACACCGATCGATGATTTGTTTGGCTGATTTACGCTGAACCGCCATGCCTCCGATAAAGGCCATGTCGGCCCATAAAAGGTCTTTATCCGTAAGGCTATCCACGTTTACGTCCACAAGGCGCTTGGGCCATTCTTCCGGTAACAGTGCCGCGACGGTGAGCAGGCCAAGCGGCGGGAAAGCGGCTTTTTTCCCGATAAAACTTAATGCGTACGTGAAAGACCAAAACGTATCTGGAAATTTTGGGTAAATGAAAAGAATGTTCATATTTTGAAACTCCTTGCTGCAAGCTATCACATGCCAAAAATGGTAACGTAACCGAATCGATTCAGAAGTCAGACAATGATAAGGCCGGCCTGCCGGATACCATCACCCGCTTTACCGCCAACAAGAATCGATATTTCTTTCATGATGATATCCTCATCCGTTAACGTATTGACAATATGGAACTCAAAATGTCTTTTTTATCAAATAGTGGCAAAACATTATTATTTACTTTAAATGGTTCAACCATCTTGGAATTAACTTTGTAACATTCAGGACATTTAGCGACATACTTTTCCATTAGATATTCAACAAAAGCACCGCCCAACAATCCAAATCCTTCTAATGTGGGAACGATATCAATGCTTACTGCGTCTCCGCAGTCGGAACACTCCCCTTTAAAAATGATTGTCGATTTTTCAGGAAATGCGTCAAATATTGTTCTAAGTAATTCTTCCATTAGCGATGAACTCCAATAATGCTGTTATTTTTTTCAATATTTTGATTTTTTCTTAATGGAGAAATTATGGAATTTCTATGTCTCGGATTTTCTGCCGGCGGCGAAGATTACAGAAGTGTCAATAAGAGCTTGAAATGAGTGATGACGGGATATCGTAACCATACTCTTCAGTGTAGTCTATTCCGCATCCGTCATTTAATGTTCCAGAAGATGAATTCATTTCTTGTATTGCCTGCAACATTTGACAATCTCTGACGCACTCATCCTTCGGCAGATTTTTCCTCGGACAATCTTTACATGGAGAACAGATCATTTTCCTTTTCTTGTTCCTTCCTTTGTTTTAGAAATTTAAAGACCTTTAAAAGGTTCCTTTTCTTTTGCCCCTGACGGCATTGACGATCCCGTTTCCCTCTGTATGCAAAACCGTGTGGATTTGAATGTTTTGTTGTTCTTTTAATAGGATATTTGCTCCAACCAATACGCTGAACCGGTCAGATCTCATATGATGCTCCAGATCCTCACGGGTTTCCCACTTCTGAACCATGCTGAAAACATTCTCGTCCTCGATGTCTTGAAAAACCTGACAGCTTCGGCATCCCTTTTCCTGCCGAAGGACTTCGATCATTGATAATAGGGTTTGAAAAACCTCTTTTCGCTTTTCCGGAAGCGCATTCATTATTGTTTTGGCAATGATCATGACAATGAACGTTCACTTTCCCTATAGGATGATTTCCAAAATAAATTCATTTGTTCATTCATTGTATAATCAAGTTTCGTGCCAGGAAGGACAAGTTTAAATATATATGACGTATCCATTTGATTTATATTAAAATAATGACATCAATACGGCTATCACAAGAGAGATGAATCGGCAAATAAAAATGTCATATATGACGAAATATCATATATGACGGATTTTGAGCATCTAAACGGCGGCAGTTTTGGGTGGGTTCATAAGAATTGACGAACTACGGCTTGTGAATGCCGAGTTTTCGCATGCGGGCGCGTAAAGTGCTGGAGTTGAGCCCGAGGATTTCTGCGGCCCCGTTTTTCCCGGCAACTTTCCAGCGGGTTTCCTCCAGTATCCGGACAATGTGGTTGCGTTCAACCGTTTCCAGTGTTTTCGGGGTGGTCGTTAAATTTTTTTGAGGGTTATCCAGAGTATCCATAAGACGCAGTTTGTTTCCCGAAGCGTTGATTACCGCCCGTTCGATAACATTTTCAAGTTCTCTGACATTGCCGGGCCAATGATAATTCTGCAAGGCGTCCATAACGCTCTTTGGGATGGTGTCAATGGACTTGCCCAGTTTTCTCGAAACTCTGTCCACAAAAAATTTCACAAGCATAGGAAGGTCTTCCATATGTTTTTTAAGCGGCGGCACGGTAATCGGAAAAATATTTAACCGGTACCAGAGATCTTTCCGGAATCGGCCATTGAGGATCTCCTCTTCCAGGTTGCGGTTGGTGGCGGCGATAATCCGAACATCGACTTTGAGGGTTCGGGAGCTGCCCAACCGTTCGAACTCACCATCTTGAATCACCCTGAGCAGCTTGGCCTGAAGTTCAATCGGCAGTTCTCCAATCTCATCTAAAAAAAGAGTCGCGCCGTCTGCCACTTCAAACCGACCCAACCGTCTGTCAAATGCACCGGTGAAAGCACCCTTTTCATATCCGAACAATTCGCTTTCCATGAGGTTTAAAGGCAGTGTAGCGCAATTTACTTTCACTAAAGCCCGATTTTTGCGATGGCTGGAACCGTGAATGGCCCGGGCGATCAACTCTTTGCCGGTTCCGGTCTCGCCAAGAATGATAACTGCGGTATCTGTCTGAGCAATTTGCTCAACCTTATAAAGCGTGTATCTGAGTTCGTCACTGTTGCCGATAATATTCTCAAAATTGTATTCCAATTTGATTTCTTCTTGAAGATACGCCTTTTCAGCTTCAAGACGGTTTTTTAATTCTTTGATCTCAACAAGGGCATCCCGAAGGTTTTGCACTGCTTCTCTGCGCTCGGTGATGTCTTGAAGCGCCCCGGACATCCGTATGGCGTTTCCCTTGTCATCCCATTTCGCCTGGCCGCGTGCATGAAACCACCGGTATTCACCTGATTTTGTTTTCAATCGGTATTCGATGTTATACGGAACGCGCTCTTGAAGATGGCGTTCCACAGCCGCCCAGACAGCCTCGTCGTCCTCAGGGTGCAGGCAACTGCGAAAGGCATCCAGGGTGCCGGGAAACTCTTCGGAAGCATATCCCAGAATTTCTTTGAAACGATCCGAGTAAAAAACGGTGTCCGACAAAATATCCCAGTCCCAAATACCGTCGGTGGAGCCTGAGACGGCCAGCATGTACCTTTCTTGACTTTTACGAACCGATTTCTCCGCATTCTTGCGCTCTTTAATTTCCTGTTTCAGTTCCTTGTTGGTTTCCCTCAATTCATCAGTTCTCTCTTTAACCTGACGGTCCAGTTCGTCGTGAGCTTTTCGAAGTGCCTCTTCCGCCAGCTTGCGATCATTAATATCGGTGATTGTTGTTCGAGTTTGAAGGGTGCTCCCCTTCGCGTCTTTTACGGCAATGCTTTCCAATTGGGCATAAAATTGGGTGCGGTCTTTTCTGATGAGGTTTAATTCGCAGACCTGTTTGGTTTTTGTTTCAAAAAGTTTCTTTTGGTGAAGGTAGAATACATCCTGATCATCCTTGGTTATAAATCGGGAAAAAGGTTTTCGGATTAATGAACTTCTTACAATTCCCAGCATGGCGGCACAGGAAAGGTTTGCCTGCAAAATAAGTCCCTTTTCCGAGACCGTCACATATCCCACCGGCGCAAAATCGTACAAATCGGAATATCTGTCCCGGGAAGCTTCCAGTTCTACCTGAGCCCGGCGCAATTCTTCGTTCTGGATCTCCAACTCAATTTGGTGAACTTGCAAATCCTCAACCAGTTTTTTCACATCGACCGATGCTATTTCTTTAATAACTTCGGGATGTTTATTTAAGAATTCTTCAGCCCGCTTTCGCAGTGATGATGTTTTGTTTTTCATTCTCCTCTTTAATTCAATTTTCAGTGTTGCCAAATTTATTTTTACTTGCGACCGGTGATATCGCGTTCCGTAGTGGCTATGGCCATTTGTTTTCCATCGTCATCAACCAGCCGGGTCACCGTCAACCACACATTCAATTGTATGCCGTCTTTGGTGACTCGCTGGGTTTCAAACGATTCCACGTCTTCTTTTTGCAATTTTTTAATAAAAGCCGATGCTTCTTTTCGTTTATCTTCGGGAACGATATCAAAGATGTTCATTTTCAGGGCCTCGTCCTCGCTGTAGCCGTACATGTTTACGGCACCTTTGTTCCAGGCCATGATATTGCCTTCAAAATCCTGTACAGTGATGGCGTCGTTGGAGTCTCTGACCACGGCGGCCAGGTGTCGATTTACCTCGCGATCTCGCAAGGCTTCTTCCGCTCGCTTTATTTTCGTAATATTCACAAAGGTAATGACAACACCGTCAATTATATTTTCTATTGTGCGATAGGGCGAAATCCGAATGGCAAACCAATTGTTGTTTTTGTCCTGAACTTCCGCCTCTTTAACCATCAATGTGTTAAGCACTTCCTGTGAATCTTCTTTTAGCTGCTCATATTTGATTTTTGAGGTAATATCGCTGATGGGACGATCCAAATCCGCTTGGATCAGATTGAATATATCGGTCACGGCCGGGGTAAAGCGCTTAATTTTAAGGTCTGTGTCTAAAAAGATAGTCCCGATTTGAGTGCTGGCGAGCAGGTTATTGATGTCATTGTTTGCCCGAGACAACTCATCCACCTTGTTATGAAGTTCTGTGTTGACAGTTATCAGCTCTTCGTTGGTCGATTGCAGTTCCTCTTTTGATGTTTCCAGCTCTTCATTGGTGCTTTGCAGTTCCTCGTTCGTTGACTGCAGTTCCTCATTGGTCGATTTGAGCTCTTCGTTGGCTGTCTGCATTTCTTCAATAGTCGTCTGAAGGTCCTCCTTGGCGGATTCCAGTTCACGTTCAAGACTTGCAACGACAGGGTCAGAACTATCTGTTGCCGCCATTTTCCCTCTTTTCTTTGCAGGCCTATCGGGAAAAGCGTTATCATCAAACATAACTAAAAAATAGCCCGGCGTACCGGCGAATTCAGTGAGCGGCATGACTGTCAAATCAACGGTTCGAAACTCACCGTTATATTCTATTCGCAGGGAATCATATGTGGTTTTTCGTTTTTGACGGACAGCATTATGAAGCGCTGTGTTCAATTTGAATCGCAAACCTTCCCGCGCCATTGATAAAATATTAAAACTGGCTTTTCCAACCGGTGTCTCCAGGTACTTGTCAGTTTTACCCATAAAATGAATAATTTCATATTTTTCATTGATCAAAACCCCCGGAAGGGCAAAATTTTCAAGGATTACTTTTTTAGCGACATGTTGGATGTCCATCTCCACCGCCACCTTCTTTTCATCGTTTTCAACCAATCTATGCCCATGGTAAAAAGGCAAGCCGGGATGATCCATAGCCCTTTCGACAAAAGCATATTTACGCTGAAAGATTTTCCATTTTCTGTCAATGGGATGGAAAAGGTCGGTGAACTCACCGATGCTCTCGGAAGTTCCTAAAAAGAGAATCCCATCTCGATTCAACGTGTAATGGCATAACGGCAATACCTTTTTTTGAAGCTTACTATCCATATAAATGAGTAAATTACGACAGCTCACAAAATCTATTTTAGAAAAAGGAGGGTCTTTAATAACATTCTGAAGGGCAAAGACAATCCTATCCCGGATCTTTTTCTTCACCTTATAACAATTGCCTTCTTTTATAAAATATTGATTTAATCTCTTCTGTGACACATCTGCGGCAATACTGTCCGGATAAGACCCCAAACGGGCAAAATCGATGGCCTGAACGTCTATGTCACTGGCAAAAATCTGAATATTAAAATGCTTCTTTACCATATCCAGGGCCTCGGAAAATAAAATAGCCAGGGAATAAGCCTCCTCACCGGTGGAACACCCCACGGACCAGATACGAATCAAGGAACCGGGATCCTTATTTTTTAACAACCCGGGGAGAACCTGTTCTTTCAAAATCTTAAAAGCTTCGGGATCTCTGAAAAAGTTGGTCACTCCGATGAGCATGTCCTTAAACAGGATATCCACTTCAAGCGGAGTTTGCTGAAGATATTTGACAAAATCCGATATTTTATTGATCTGGCTGATGGCCATGCGCCGCTCGATCCTGCGGCGAATGGTCGTCTGTTTGTAATGGGACAGATCATGCCCGGTGGCTGATCGAATCAGGGAAAATATTTTCTGGATATTATTTACGAACTGGTCTTCCGTGATAAAGACTTTCTTGGACTCGCCCATATAGGGTGCCTTAACATATCTTCCCAGTTCTTCGGGGATCTTTTCAACAGGCAGAATAAAATCTACCATCCCGGTGGCGATCGCGCTTCTGGGCATACCGTCATATTTGGCCGAATTCGGGTCCTGAACCATGACAAGGCCGCCGAATTCCTTGACTGCCTTTAAACCCAGGGTACCGTCGGTGGCAGTTCCCGACAGGATCACGCAGATCGCTTTTTCACCCATTTCTTCAGCCATGGATCTAAAAAAGCTGTCAATGGGCAGATTGATGCCACCGGTTTTTACAGGATCCATTAGCTGGAGGACACCGTTTATGATAATCACATTCTTGTTCGGTGGGTTTAGATACACATGGTCCGGTTTGACCGTCATGCCGTCTATTATTTCCAAAACCTTCATTTTTGTATCTTTTGCCAAAAGACTGGCCATAATACTTTTGTGGTTGGGGCTTAGATGCTGGATGATGACAAATCCCATACCGCTGTCAAACGGCATATGTGAAAAGAATGCTTCAAGCGCCTCCAGTCCACCGGCGGATGCACCCAGGCCCACGATAGGAAAATTGTTGGTCTTTTTTTGCTTGATCAAAGTTTTCTTTGCATTGGCAGCGGCCTTGGTCTGCTTTGCAGGCTTTTTTTTCACTGCGGATTTTTTCTTTGTTGCAGGTTTTTTCTTCTCTGCCATCTTAATTTCTCCTATCTTCAAAAATTGAAAAGGCCCATATACCGGTTAAGTTGAATACCATATATGAGCCATTATCCGTTACCATGAAGGCCGACTCTCTGAGTTTAGTTATATTTTAGTTGATTTGCCGTTATTCTATTTGGTTATACATGGATCTGAATTATACCTTATACTTCTTCACAAAGAGATAAAAAATAGAGCTGCTATTATAAACTCGCCGTCGAAATATGTATATTATATTTTAGTAACACAAAATAACAATAGTTGCAATTCGTTAAGCAAATAACCGGATCCAAATTTAATCAAGGAATATATTATCGTTTCGAAAAAACGCGGCTATTTTAAATATCTGAGGGGTCGGGGAGTTTTTCTCCTAAATCCTTGAATATTAGCCTCCGGCTTCGCTTCCAGCCCGTAGGGCTTACAGGCCGGAGGGTAGAGCCTACGCCCCGGAGAGCGGAATGGATGATCTTTTTTTAAATCGGATGCTGTCTGAGTGGCTTAGGGATCGTTGGAAAAAACAGGCGCATACTGAAATTGTAGCTTTAAAAGAATTTTAAAATGATGCAGAGAACCTATTGATATTTAAAAGATAGTTTCCTGTTTTTTCTTTATGATCCCTTGCCTCGAGTTCATGCGGTTTAAAAAAAGATTATCCATGGAGCGGGTGTTTAGAAAAACTCCCCGACCCCTCAGATATCTAATAAGTGTTTTATCCATAGTCCGGCCACCCTTATAAAAATTTCTGGCGTTTAATTCTAAAATGAGATACGTAACTAAAGCAGGTCGTTACTTTTTTTATTCGATGTTGTTGAAACAAAATGGACAAAAAGTCCTAAAGAAACTTGAAAGGGACAACCATGGCAGTTATCACCATATCCCGTCAATTCGGTGCCGAAGGAAAAATAATTGGTCGACGAATTGCAGACACCCTGGGCTACTATTATGCTGATGAAGATATCATCGAAAGAGCTGTAGTAGAGATATATACCTCTCCCGAAGGGAGAAAAATCTTTGAAGCGGAACCGGGTGACAAACTGAAAAGATTTATCTCCATGCTGAATCCCTTTGGAACGAGTTTAATGGAACTTCCTTTAAGTGATAAACAGAGATATATTGATGGATATAAGTATGTTGAATTGCTAAACTCAATCATGCCCAAAATTGCTAAAGAGGGCAATGCCGTTATCGTTGGCAGAGGAGGCCAATATGTTTTACGTGGTCTTGAGAATACCTATCACATACTCCTTATCGCCAAGGAAGAAGATCGGATTAAATTCATCGAAAATGATTACCGTGTCTCAAGGGAAAGAACGATTCAAATTTTAAAAAGAATGGCTAAAAGACGGGCCAACCTTTACAGCTACTTCGGCAAAAAGGACTATGATGATCCAAAGCTTTATGATTTTGTTTTGAACATGAGTTTGCTGAGTATCGATAAAGCCGAAGAACTTATATGTAAGCTGATCAATGGCTAACCGGAAAGATTTGCTACGGACATGACCAGTTCAACCGCTTTTTCAATGGATGTTCGGCTCATATTCAATGTCAAATGAAACCAAAGCGAATCGTCAAATCCCATCCCGCAAATTGATCTGCGGAACCAATGCAGATTTCTATCTCTTTTTTCGATAAACTCCTGGACACGATCCGAGCGTATTTTGTAGTTTTCCTGAGCATATTTTTTTCGCCAATCTATTGGTGCAACCAAACGAATATGATAGCAATTTTTCATATCTTTTAAGAAAAAGTATGCTGCTCGTCCAATAATGACAACATTGTCTTCCCGGGCTGTTTCCAG
>Ga0210085_1000906_pt1 | contig 12091 bp, 10 predicted proteins | sample China_Galinas_PW_5_FD_184866 | JGI IMG/M metagenome (GOLD analysis project Ga0210085, IMG submission 184866) | Wetland microbial communities from San Francisco Bay, California, USA, that impact long-term carbon sequestration - China_Galinas_PWC_D1... | ecosystem: Environmental > Aquatic > Marine... | reverse complement strand
TACATTTTCGCCTGGGCCGTGGCTTGGGAGGACTTGGGCTGGAAAGGCTGGCTGCAGATATCGTTTTTCATCACCGTGCTCTTACTGGGTCTGTTCTATATCTGGCGTAAAGGAGGACTGGAGTGGGGTCCGGAAGCCAAAAACAGATGAACGGGCGTTTGGTGAGCACCGTCGACTACCTGATCAACTGGTCGCGGCAGTTCAGTCTGTGGCCCATGTTTTTCGGGCTCTCCTGCTGTTTTGTCGAAAAAGCGACTGTCTTGACGGCACGCTACGACCTGGCACGTTTCGGCGCCGAGGTTTTGAGGCCTTCCCCCCGCCAGGCGGACCTGTTGATTACCTCCGGTACGATTTTCAAGAAGATCGCTCCGGTCGTGTTGCGGCTCTATGAACAAATGGCCGAGCCGAAATGGGTCATCTCCATGGGGTCGTGCTCCAACTGCGGCGGCATGTACGATGGCTACAGTGTGGTGCAAGGCATCGACCAGATCTTGCCGGTGGATGTGTATATCCCCGGATGCCCGCCTCGGCCCGAGGCCGTCGAATTGGGACTCCTGACGCTGCAGCAAAAGATCATGGACGAGGAAAGGCCAACCCGCCCCACTTTACACCTTCCGGGGGGCACCCAGGGCAGCAGCACACCGATCCTGGTCGACGGACAAACAAAATCGCGCGATCCCAGAGGACCCGGAATGGCTGGAACGGCCATTCGAGGGACGTCGGTCGTTCCACCGCTCTTTCGGGGCAGCCGGTCCGATCTGATGTGGACACCCCCGCCGCGGCACATCGAACTCGGGCCGACCGAAAGAGGTCTGGCCGATCAGCTGCAAGAAAAGTTCGGGGATGCTGTTGAACCGGCACCGGAAACCGCCGACATGCCCACTTTTCATGTGAGTAGGGAACGCGTCAAGGAGGTTCTGCGCCACCTGAAAACCGAAGCGTCCCCCCGTTTCCGGCGGCTTGAAGATCTGACCGCGATCGACGAATCCGCCCGCCGCAATCGCCGGGACTATCCCGACTACAGTTTAATCTACAATCTGCTCGCTTTCGATTCCCCCTGCCGGGTGCGCCTGAAGGTCGGTCTTAATGGCGCGGAACCTGCTGCGGCCACCGTTACCGACATCTGGCCGTCGGCTGCCTGGTACGAACGCGAAGCATTCGACATGTTCGGGATTAAATTCGACGGCCACCTGAACCTGCGGCGGTTGCTCATGCCCCACTATTGGGAGGGACATCCCCTGAGAAAAAGCCATCCCGGACGGGCGACGGACATGCCCCCCTACACGCTCGAGGATGCGCGCAATCTTCAGCCGCTGGACGGTGGGGACTACATCAAAAAGGACGGAGACAGGCAGTTGCTGATCCTCAACATCGGTCCCCATCACGTCAGCACCCACGGACTGATGCGGTTCATTGTTGCCCTGGATGGTGAAGAGATCACCGATCTGGATATGGACATCGGTTACCACCATCGCTCAGTGGAAAAAATCGGCGAACGTCAGACCTGGAACCAATTCATTCCCTACACCGATCGCGTCGACTATCTGGCCGGAGCCGCCAACAACCTGCCCTATGTCATGGCGGTGGAGACCCTGGCGGACATCAAGGTTCCGAAGAGGGCCCAGTATATCCGCGTGATGCTGAGCGAACTGTTCCGGCTGAGCAACCACCTGGTTTGGTTTGCAACCTATGCCCACGACGTCGGCGCCATGACGCCGAATTTTTACACGTTTCGTGAGCGGGAAATGATCCTCGACATCGTCGAACTTATCACCGGCGGGAGGCTGCATCCCTCCTGGTTCCGGTTGGGCGGCGTGGCGGCCGATCTGCCGGACGGCTGGAAGGAAGCCATCGATGCGTTCGTTCAGATTTTTCCCGACCGCCTGCGGGAATACGAGACGCTGATCCGCAAGAACCCCATTTTCAAGGCCCGCACAATGGGTATCGGCCGGATATCGCTGGACGAGGCGATCGACCGGGGTGTCAGCGGCCCCAACCTGAGGGCCTGCGGCCTGGAGTGGGACCTGCGCAAAAAATTTCCCTACTCGAGTTACGATGAATTCGATTTCGAAGTGCCCACCGCCGCCGAAGGCGACTGTTACGCCCGTTATCTGGTGCGGGTCGAGGAAATGCGGCAAAGCTTGAGTATCATCACCCAGGCCGCCGAACGGATGCCGGCCGGGCGCTACGTGACCGATGACTACCGCTACGTGATACCGAAGCGCGCAGACATGCTCACCGACATCGAGAGCCTGATACACCATTTCATCAATGTGACCCGCGGACCGAAGATTCCCCGCGGCGAGGCCTATGCTGCCTGCGAAATTCCGCGGGGAGAGCAGGGCTACTATGTGGTTAGCGACGGACTCGGGTATGCCTATCGCATGCGCATCCGGTCGCCTGGATTTGCCAACGTGCAGGCCATGCCGCTGATGGCCGTGGGAGAGACGATTGCAGACCTGATCGCGATTATCGGGTCGTTGGACTATATACTACCGGACATCGATCGCTGACGTTTAACGCGCTTGATTCGCCCATTTGCTGCGTTATCGGGAACTCGCGGTACAACTAAGTACAGCTTCGTCCCCGAGTGCCTTGCAAATGGGCGAATCAAGCGCGTTAAACCTGTTATCAATTCGAGGATGGTCCGCCTATATGCTGCATTATCGGGGACTCGCGGTACAACTGAGTACAGCTTCGTCCCCGAGTGCCTTGCAAATGGACGAATCAAGCGCGTTAAACAGATTACACCGCGGAAAATTTCAAGAAAATTTTCATTTTATGCTACCTGAAGAGATTCGAGAAGAACTGCGGCGGCAGATCATCGCCGTTGAACATCCGCGCGAATTGGCGGTGGACGTGATGTTCGCGCTGCAGGCCCATTACGGTTATTTGAGCGATGTGGCCCTGGAAGAAGCGGCATCGCTGCTGGGGATGACGCCCCTGGAGGTTGAAGAACTGGCCACTTTCTACACCTTTATCTACCGCGAACCGGTGGGGAAATACGTCATTCACCTGTGCGACAGCCTGATCTGCTGGATGGACGGATATGAATCCCTCCGCGACTACTTGTGTCGAAAACTGGCGGTCAAGTTGGGAGGCACCACGGCCGACGGGTTGTTCACGCTTTTGCCGGTGTGCTGTATCGGCTATTGCGACCGGTCTCCGGCGATGCTGATCAACCGCAAGGTATACGGCAACTTGACGGCCGAGAAGATCGACGAGATCCTGGAAAAACTGAAAACCGAAGCGTGACGGCAACGCCCCATTGACAACCAGCAACCGACAATTAAAAAAACAGATGCCTAAACTCGTCATCGACAATCGGGATATCGAGGTGCCTGCCGGGACCAAGGTGATCGAAGCCGCGGAACGGCTGGGTATCATGATCCCGAGGTTTTGCTATCACCCGGCCCTGGGATCGGTAGGGGCTTGCCGCGTCTGCGCCGTCAAGTTTTTAGAAGGGCCTGTCAAAGGCGTGCAGATGAGCTGCATGGTCGATGCCCGTGACGGCATGGTGGTGTCGACAACCGATGAAGAGGCGGTCGACTTTCGTCGCCATGTCATCGAGTGGCTGATGCTGCACCACCCCCACGATTGCCCGGTCTGCGATGAAGGCGGCCACTGTCTGCTGCAGGATATGACGGTTTCAGGCGGCCATGGACTGCGACGCTATCTGGGTAAAAAACGCACTCACACCGATCAAGACCTCGGTCCCCTGATCCAGCACGAGATGAACCGCTGCATTCAGTGTTATCGCTGTTCCCGATTCTATCAGGAATATTGCGGCTACCGCGACCTCGGCGTCATGCAGAGCGGAAACCGCGTTTATTTCGGTCGCCAAGAGGGCGGAACACTGGAGAGTCCGTACGCCGGCAACATCACCGATATATGCCCCACCGGCGTTTTCACCGACAAGCCCTCGCGGTTCAAGGGACGGCGCTGGGACTACGAGCGCACGCCTTCCATCTGCCTGAACTGCTCCCTCGCCTGCCACACGGTGGTAAGTGCCCGCTATCGGGAGGTCATCCGTCAGGAAGCCCGCTTTAGTGCGGCCGTCAATGGCGATTTCATCTGCGACCGGGGCCGTTACGGATTTTTTTATGCCAGCATTCCCGAACGGCCGCGGCAGGCCGCAATCGACGGCAAGGCGGTCATCCGTGAAAAGGCCCTCGAGGTTGCGCTCGAGAGGCTGGAGAGCATCGTGCGGCAGTCGGGGACTGCCGCTGTTGCTTGTGCGGGTTCGCTGCGCAGCAGCCTGGACACCTTGGCGGCAATCGATCGCTTGAGTCGGCAAAACGGCTGGCACGACCCCTCCTTTTGGATGGACCGATGCGTCGCCACCCGGGTCAAAACCGCTGCTTCCCGTCTCGAAGCCGATACGGCCGTTTCCCTGCGGCAGGTGGAACTGGCCGATGTCATCCTGGTTGTGGGTGCCGATCCGATCAACGAAGCACCGATGCTCGCCATGGCCATGCGACAGGCCTGGCGGCGGGGCGCACGGGTGGTTGTGATCGATCCCAGGCCGGTTTTTCTGCCGTTTGATTTCGACCATCTGCCGGCCGCCCCGGAGGAGATGGCACGCGGACTGGGGATGTTGATTAAACGGGTCATCGAGCGCGAAGAAGTCGAGCAACTGGGACACGAGGCGCTATCTTTTTACGACTCAATTCCGAAAATGCCGCTTCCAGTTAAAGGCCGACTCGAAGCCGTTGTCGGAATTATTAAAGGCAGCCACCGACCAATCGTGGTCTGTGGCACTGAGGTCGTGCCGGATGGTGCACCGGCCCTGGCCGCCGATTTTTCGCTGCTGCTGAAGACGAAAAATCGTTCACCCGGTCTTTTTTATGTGTTTCCGGGTGCCAATGCCTTCGGGGCGACGCTGCTGCCCGGCGGTCAAGCGGATTTCGAGGATATCCTTACGGCCGTCGAAAACAAAACCGTTCGGGCACTGGTGCTGGTCGAGTGCGACCCCCTGCGCACTTTCGCGGACCGGCCGCGGCTCGAAAAAGCGCTGGCGTCGCTCGATATGCTGGTGGTCATGGACTATCTCGGGACGGAGACGGTGAAGCGGGCGGACATATTTTTACCCACGACAACCGTTTTTGAAAGCGGCGGCCTGTTTGTCAACCAAGAAGGACGCCTGCAGTCGGCGCCGCAGGTTTTCCAGGGCGGTCTTTCGATCAAACTGGCCGGCGACTCGAAAAAGCGCTGGCGTCGCTCGATATGCTGGTGGTCATGGACTATCTCGGGACGGAGACGGTGAAGCGGGCGGACATTTTTTTACCCACGACAACCGTTTTTGAAAGCGGCGGCCTGTTTGTCAACCAAGAAGGACGCCTGCAGTCGGCGCCGCGGGCTTTCCAGGGCGGTCTTTCGATCAAAGTGGCCGGCGACGGTCGTCATCCGCAACGGGCCTACGGGTCGGGCATGCCGGGAGCGGATCCTGTATCGGCCCGCCAACAGCTGGCGGCCATGGTCGCCGGTCAAGGACCGGTCGAAGGGGACGCTGCGTGGCGGGAATGGCTGGTCGATTACTTACGGCTGAGCGATTTTCTGCCGCCGGGCGATGATTTTCCCGAAGACGGGGTACGGGTGCTGGCGGCCGCTGCAACGACGGAACGGTTTGGGATGGACTGGGCCGCGACGTTAAATGACGATCGTGCTGCGGACGAGCGTCTGCGGCTTGTGATCGTCGATAGGACCTTCGGCACTGAAGAGCTTTCGGGCTATTCACCGTGCCTTGACACGGTCGTGCCGTCACCGGTCTTGTTCATGCACGGGGAAGACGCGGAAAGATTGAAACGCGTGGATGGAGAACCGGTCGTGTTGACCACCGAAACCGGTTCGGTTACAGTCGCGCTTCGCGTAGTCGACAACATGCGTGCCGGTATGTTGATCCTACCGCGCCACCACAGGCTTGACTGGCAGCTGCTGGGCGGAGGGCCGATTTGGATTGACGCCGATCAGATACAAAAAGCCGAACACACTTGACCCGACGGATCTTTGGGGAATGTAGGAAGTAGTCGAATTACTATGTCAATGTGGATTGTCGGAATCATCGTTTTATTGGTCAAGCTGGCTGTGGTGCTTGTGGTGCTGCTCCTGCTGGCTTCCTACCTCGTATGGCTGGAACGCAAGTTTCTGGCGAGGCTGCAGATTCGCTACGGGCCCAACCGGGCTGGAAAGTTCGGTCTGCTTCAGCCGATCGCGGACGCCGTCAAATTGATTGCCAAGGAGGACACGGTTCCGGCCGAGGCAGATCGGCTTATATTTCTGTTGGCGCCGGCGATCGTCGCCGGAACGGCCCTGCTCATGTTCGGCGTCGTCCCCTTCGGCAGTGACATCACGCTCTGGGGCCAAAAGATTCCCTTGGTGATTTCCGATATCAATGTCGGTCTGTTGTTCGTATTTGCGTTGTCATCATTGGAAGTCTACGGAGTTACGCTGGGTGGGTGGGCGTCCAACTCCAAGTTCAGCCTTTTGGGGGGCATACGCGGCGCCGCTCAGATGATCAGCTACGAACTGGCCCTCGGGCTTTCACTGGTCCCGGTGGTCATGTACGCCCGCTCGTTGAGCCTGGTCGATATTGTCAATGCTCAAGAGTCCTATCCATTTATATTGGTCCAGCCGATATCTTTTGTCATTTTCTTCATAGCGGCCATGGCGGAGAGCAAGCGCATCCCGTTCGACCTGCCCGAGGCCGAGAACGAACTGGGCGCCGGCTATCACATGGAGTACAGCGGCATGCGCTTCGGCCTCTTTTTCCTGGGGGAGTATGTCCACATGCAGGTCTTCGGCGCCCTGCTGGCGGTATTTTTCTTGGGTGGCTGGCACGGTCCCCTTTTACCACCCTGGATCTGGCTCCTATTGAAAATAATCGCCATTTCCCTGGTGATGATTTGGATCCGGGGAACGCTGCCGCGTCTGCGTTACGATCAGCTGATGGCCATCGGTTGGAAAGTTCTCATACCCGCGGCACTGCTCAACATTCTGATAACGGGAGCGGTTTTGTTGATTTAGGGTCCGCTCAAAGTAGGTATTATATGGAAATGAACAGTGTATGGGAAGCCATAACAGCGCTGGCCGCCGGCTTTGCACTCACCTTCAAACACCTTTTTCGCAAGCCGATTACCGAGCAGTACCCGGAGTTCAAGAGGCCGCTGCCGGCTCGCAGCCGTGCCCGCATCGTCCTGACGCGGGACCCCGATGGCGGTGAGCGCTGCGTGGCCTGCTATCTCTGCTCGGCGGCCTGCCCGGTCAGCTGCATCTCCATGCAATCGGCTGAAAGAGAGGACGGCCGCCGGCATGCCGCCTGGTTTCGAATCAACTTTGCGCGGTGTATTTACTGCGGGTTGTGTGAAGAAGCCTGCCCGACGTCGGCGATTCAATTGACACCGGATTTCGAGAACTGCCGGCGCGACATTATGACCCTGGTTTACGAGAAGGAAGATCTCCTGGTGGATCATTGCGGAAAGGACCCGCAGTACAATTTTTACAAGTATGCGGGTATTATAACCGGTGAAGGCGGCAAGGGAACCCACGTAAAGGAAGAAGAGCCGGTGGACGTAAGAAGCAACATGCCGTGACCGGCGAAAGGTTTGCCGCGAAGGCCGGCCGACACCAAATCATTTGTTGTGCGGTTTTCGGTGTTAAAGGCCGAGGTCATTTTTTGACATTCTCGATATTGGGAGTTTCATGACGCTCTACACCATTCTATTTTACCTTTTGGCGGTTGTCATTGTCGCCGCGACGGTGCTGGCGATCACCCGGCGGAGCATGGTGCATGCGGTGATCTATCTGGTGGTCTCTTTTTTCGGCAGTGCGCTGCTGTTTTATCTGTTCGGTGCGCCGCTGCTGGCGGCCCTCGAGGTGATCATTTACGCCGGGGCCATCATGGTGCTGTTTCTTTTCATTATCATGATGCTCAGAGACGTGAACTTGCTGGAGAAGCTGTTTCCGCTCAGTCAATGGGCGCCGGCCGCTGTCATGGCCGTGGTTTACCTGGTCGTCGGAACCGTTCTGGTCTTGACCGATCCCGGTGCCCGCGCCCCTTTGACCGGCGCTGTGGCCACACCCCGGGATTTCGGACGCTTTGTTTTCGAAAACCACTGGCTGGCGATCGAAATCGTTTCCTTGCTGCTGCTGATTGCCCTTGTGGGGGCCCTTTATTTGGGTAAACTGTCACGGAAAAGCGACGCGCCGCAAAGCGAGGGGAAACCATGAGTGTATCCTTCGGACATGTGCTCGTTCTATCCGGACTGCTCTTTTTACTCGGCACCGTTTGTGCGGTGGCACGGCGCAACCTGATCATGATCCTGCTCGGCGTCGAGATCATGTTGAATGCGGCCACCATCGCCTTTGTCGGGGCCGCTCTGCGCTGGCACGACATGGAGGGCCAGGCGTTCGTGCTGTTTATCTTTGCGGTGGCTGCCGCCGAAGTATCGGTCGGTCTGGCACTGATCATCGGCGTGTACCGCCGGACGGGCTCCGTTGATCCAAACAACTTCAATTTTTTGAAATGATATCGAAATGATCGAATCCGGAATCGTTCTCCCAACTCTGACGCTGGTGGCCCTGGCCACCTGGCTGCCTGCGGTTGCTTTCGTGCTGATCATGATTTTTTTGCGGCCGCATCCGCGCCAGGCTGCCGGCGTATCGATTGCGGCCGTATCGGTCTCGCTCTTGAGCGCCGTGTGGTTGCTGATCAGGCACTGGCACATGTCCACTCCGATCCATTTTACGGTTCGTTGGGTGGCATCCGGGGATCTCACCATTCCTTTCGGATTTTTGCTCGATCCGGTCAGTTTGCTCATGTTGACCGTTGTGGCCGTGATCTGCTTCCTCGTCCAAGTCTATTCCCTTGGCTACATGGCCGGGGACCCGGGATTCGGGCGCTATTATGCCTTCATGTCATTGTTCGCCTGGGCCATGACGTCGCTGACCGTCTCCCTGACCCTCATTCAACTCTACATCTTCTGGGAACTGGTGGGATTGGCTTCCTATCTTCTGATCGGCTTCTGGTATGAAAAATTCAGTGCCAGCGAGGCCGGTAAGAAGGCTTTCGTCATGACCCGTTTTGGCGACGTGGCCTTTTTCCTTGGGCTGCTGCTGCTTCTGATTCACTTCGGCAACCTGGACATCATGGAACTGAATGGCCCGGCACCGGCAGACAGCATGTCGCCGATCCTTCTCACCGTATCGGCCCTGTTGATATTCGGCGGCATCATCGGCAAGAGCGCCCAATTCCCGCTCCTGACTTGGCTGCCGGACGCCATGGAAGGCCCAACCCCCGTGAGCGCTCTGCTCCACTCGGCTACCATGGTGGCCGCAGGCGTCTACCTCTTCGCGCGCTTGTTCCCGCTTTTCAGTCACTCCGCGACCGCGATGGCCGTTTTTCTGGCCATCGGCACGATCAGCATGGTGGCGGCCTCCACCATGGCCATGGTCAGCCGCGACATAAAGCGGGTCTGGGCCTATTCCACCATCAGCCAACTCGGTTACATGATCTATTCCACCATCAGCCAACTCGGTTACATGATTATGGGACTGGCGGCCGGGGGATTTTTTGCCGGTGTTTTTCATCTGACCACTCACGCCGGTTTCAAGGCCCTGCTCTTTCTCTGCTCCGGCGTCTTCATCCATCATTTCGGCACCAACGACATGGTCGAGATCGGACGACGTGGCGGCCGCAGCTTGAAGATACCGATGGTCTGCATGGTTATCGGGGCGGCGGCTTTGGCCGGTCTGCCACCCCTGTCCGGTTTTTTCAGCAAAGAGTTGATCATCGGGGTGTTGGCCGACCGGCCGAATCCCATTTGGGTGGCCATCGGTTTGGTGGGCGTTTTTTTGACCGCCTACTACACCTTCCGTCTGATCTTTATCATCTTGTTTCCGAGAACCGTAGACGAGGTGAAGGTGCAACATGGGGAAGACAATCACGCCGACCGCACCTCGGATCGTTTGATGAACTGGCCGCTGATCATTCTCTCGGCCGTCACGCTTTTGCTGGGATTTTGCGAGGCACCCCTGGAACATTTTCTGGCCCGCGGTCCGGCGGTCGTCGAACCGGCGGCCGCTCACACCTGGGTGCTCTTCGCCTCCCTGGGACTGGCTGCAATCGCTTTGGGACTGGCCTGGTTCGAATTCGGACGTCGCGGGGCCGACCAGGTGGGGTTTGTGGAACGGATTCCGTGGCTCAACGACTTTTTTGCCGAACGCTGGTACATCGATCGCTTCTATCGGTTTGCCCTGGACCGCTTTGTTTATCGGGGAATTGCCGCCCTGTGCGCCCAGAACGATCAGAAGGTCATCGACGGCGGCATCGACGGTCTCAGCCGCGGCACGGTTAACGCCGGACGACGGGTGGCCTTTCTGCACACCGAAATGATCCAATACCGGCTGCTGATCATATTCGCGGTGATGGTGCTGCTGGGGATGTTTTTTATTTTTTGAGACAGCTCACCGGACGGGACGGTTCGCCGGATGAAAAAGGCGAACAGCAGACGTTCAATAACCGAAGAATTTCCCGAACCGGCTGATAGACTAACGGACACGATTGACACACAGGATTTGTTTGACATGCCGACAGCATATGCCGACTTCCCATATCTGACCGCCATTCTCCTGAGTTGCGTCATCGGGCTGCTGGTGATTCTGTTCATCCCGGGTGAGCGCCAGACGGCCATCAAGTGGGTCAGTGCGGTTTGCTCCGGTATACCCCTGATTCTTTCCACCTATCTCTTCTTTGCTTACGACAAAAGCCTCGGCGGTCTGCAGTTTGCCGAGCAACTGTCATGGGTGCCGTCGCTGGGAATCACTTACTTCAATGCGGCTGACGGCTTCAACCTGCCCATGCTGCTTCTCACCGGTATTGTATTCTTTACGGCGGTTCTGACCATGTGGGAGCTGGAATATCGGGTCAAGGAGTTCTTTGCCCTCACCTTCCTGCTGGTGGCCGGTGTCTTCGGCCTCTTCATGAGCTTTGACCTGTTTTTCATTTTTATATGGTACGACGTCTCCCTTTTCCCGATGTACTTGTTGATTGCGGTCTGGGGCAGCACCCGCAAAGAGTACGGGGCCATGAAGTTGACCCTGTACCTTCTGGCCGGCAGCGCCCTGATTCTGCCGGGGATGATTTACCTCTCCGTGCAGTCGGGCCTGAACACCTTTAATTTGGTTACCCTGATGCAACCGGGCCTGTTCACTCCGTTTCAGCAGAAATTCGCTTTTCTACTCTTCTACATCGGGTTCGGTATTCTGGCCGGCGTGTGGCCGTTTCACACCTGGTCACCGGTCGGACACGTGGCCGCACCGACGGGTGTGAGCATGATCCACGCCGGCGTATTGATGAAAATCGGGGCCTTCGGCATACTGCGGATCGGTATGTTCCTCTGCCCACAAGGCTGGCAGTACTGGGCCCAGCTTATGGCCCTGCTGGCCGCGGTCGGCATTGTTTACGGTGCTCTGGTGGGTCTGAAGCAGACCGATCTCAAGTTCGTGATCGGTTATTCGAGTGTATCGCATATGGGCATTGTCGGCCTCGGATTGGCTACCGTGACCGTGGACGGTCTGAACGGTGCGGTCTTTCAGATGTTTGCCCACGGCGTCATGACAGCGCTCCTCTTTTCCTCCGTCGGCTACATCTACGATCGCACGCACACCCGGATGATCGGGGAACTCGGCGGGTTGAGCCGCATCATGCCGGTCGCCTCGGGTTACTTCATTATTGCGGCTTTGACCGGAATCGGCGTGCCGTTCCTCGCCAGTTTCTGGGGAGAGCTGCTGGTTTTTATCTCCTCCTTCAGGGTCTATCCGGTCCGCGGTGCCATGGCCGTTGCTGCACTGGTGATCAGTGCGTTGTTTATGCTGCGGGTGGTCCAGAAAGCTTTCTACGGGCCGCGCAACGAAAAATTTGCCCAGCTTTCCGACATCACTCTCGTCCTCGGAATACCGCGCATCATTCTGGTGGCGGTCATCGTGATTTTCGGTATCTATCCGTCTCTCATGTTCGACATGATCGACACGGCATCCATTCCTTTCGTCAACGGGTTACCCTGATGCAATGGCTTCTCTTCGGTCCTGAACTTTA
>Ga0210085_1000905_pt1 | contig 12092 bp, 13 predicted proteins | sample China_Galinas_PW_5_FD_184866 | JGI IMG/M metagenome (GOLD analysis project Ga0210085, IMG submission 184866) | Wetland microbial communities from San Francisco Bay, California, USA, that impact long-term carbon sequestration - China_Galinas_PWC_D1... | ecosystem: Environmental > Aquatic > Marine... | reverse complement strand
GCTGGCGACCGCATCACCAAGGAACGGCTCCGACCAGGCCGGCCGCAGCCCGGCAGGACCGGTCACCGGGTTCGACGACCGTAGCGCGCCGGTCGATGCTTGCGGTGACGCGAGACGACCTCGAGGATCTCCTCCACGAGGTCGAGGTCAGCATCCGACGTCTCACGCAGCTGGGCGATGCGATCGACCAGTCTCCAGAAGGGCGCGTCCTCGTCACGATCGAGGTCGCGCGCCGCGGCGGTCACGAGCGCGTCGATGTCCGATGGCTCCAGTGCCTCCGTGCCGATAGCGGAGAGCACGACGCGCAGCAATCGCTCCGAATCGCGCGCCACGCGGGCGGCTTCGATGGCGGCTGCCGCCTGCCGGGCGAAGACCGCCAGCAGGTCCATGTCCTTGAGCGAGAACGAGGCCTCGTCCTGCTTGTCCAGCACCTGCAGCACGCCCACCACGGAGCCGGCATCCACCAGCGGGACGGCGGCGATGCTGCGTGGCAGATAGCCGGTCTGCTCGGCCACGGTGTGGTCGAACCGCGGGTCGGAGACCACGTCCGAGAGGGCGATGGGCTGACCGGTGGAGAAGACGTAACCCACGATGCCGTCGGTCGGTGCCACCGCCAGGCCTACGACGCCGTCACCCTGGGCCCCGCCGGCCACGCGGAACTCGAGGCGCTCCGGGTCGGTTTCGAAGAGCGCGATGGAGGAAGCCTCTGCCCCGAAGAGCGTGGCGGCGGCGTCGACGACCGATTGCAGCAATGCGGTCTCAGCGTCCCCGGCGAGTCGCCGGGCCGTGGCCGTCTCACGCGCCACGCGCAGCAGCACCTCCAGGGCCGCGTCGGTCGATCTGCTCACGGCCGCGACTCGGTCGTCCCGCTCACCGCTCGGCTTCGCGCTCGAGCGCCGCCAGGCTGGGGATGAAGAGGGTGTCCCCCTCCATCACCACCAAGCCGCGGTCGGCCAGCTCGGAGAGCAGCTTGTTCACCGATTGGCGCGTGCCACCGATCATGGCCGCCAGGTCCGACTGGGTGTAGGGCCAGCGCAAGCGGATCTCGTCGGCACCGGCATCGGCCTCCCGTGCCAGATGCGACAGCCGGCTGGCAAGTCGGCCCGCAAGATCGAGGAAGTGCAACTCCTCCACTTGGACGGTGATGTTCCGGAGCTCGCGGGCGAGGCCGCCCAGCAACGATTCGCGCAGCGACTTGTCGCGGTCCAGCTGCTCGAGGAAGGTCTCGCGCGGCAAGGTCAGCGTCTCGGTCGGCTCCAGCGCCACTGCGGTCGCCGACCGCGGAGAGCCGTCGAGCAAGGCCAGCTCTCCGAAGTGATCGCCGCGCCGCAGGGTGGCGATGATGGCCTCCTCGCCCTCAAGGCTGGGCAGCGTGATCTTGACCGCGCCGGTGTTCACGATGTGGAGCGAATCACCGGGGTCACCCTGGTGGAAGATGGTCTCGTTCCGGCGGAACCGGCGGCGGCGGAGCTGGCTGCTGATCTCCGCCAGCGCCCGGTCCTCCGCGCGCGCGAACAGACAGGACTCGCGCAGGCTGTCGATGACGAGTTGCTGGTCCACACCGTCACGATGCCGGGGCCTGGCCGCCACGTCAAGAGAGATGCGATGGAGCCCTCGCTGAACTTCGCTGCGCAGGTAGCGCATGCGACACGATGTCGGCTACTTGACAGGAGAGCTGTCAAGGAGACAGGGGACTTCCGGTCCCGCGCGAAGCACAGTACTGTCATCGCCTCGGCGGCAGCATGGAAGCCGTCGAACCGGTCAAGGACAGGAGCGAACCGATGACAGAGAACAAGGGCAAGGAACAACGCAGCACAGAGACCACCGACGAGCAGGACGTGGAAGGTCACATGATGATCAACCCGTCGCTCGCGGGCGACATGGCTCGAGTTCGCAGCAAGGACATCGATCGCGCGGTGCGTGAGCGCAACCGGGCCAAGGAAGCCAAGCGCTAGATCCCGCTCCTGGAACGCCGGTCGGACCCCAGCATGGTGGCCCGGCCGGCGTTCTTCGCTGCCCGCTGCCATCTGCTGCCCGGCGCAGGTCGGCAGTCGGAGCGCCCCAAGCCCGACGGAGGCTGGCTGGCCTAGTGACGGAAGTGGCGGCGTCCGCTGAAGACCATGGCGGCGCCAGCCGCATCGACGGCCGCGATGACGGCCTCGTCGTTGCGCGAGCCACCCGGCTCTACGACGGCGCTGACACCGGCGGCGAGGCAGGTCTCGACACCATCGGGGAAGGGGAAGAAGGCGTCCGATGCGCAGACCGCGCCACGCGCCTTGTCCCCCGCCTGCTCGACGGCGAGGCGTGCACTTTGCACGCGGTTCATCTGTCCGGCCCCGACGCCGACCACGGCGCCCGCGCGCGCCAGCACGATGGCATTGGACTTGACGTGTCGCACGATCTTCCAGGCGAATGCCAGGTCGGCCTGCTCCTGGGGCGTCGGCTCGCGGCGGCTGACCGTCCGCCACCCGGCGACGTCGTCGGGCTGTACGTCCGAGACCGAGAGGAGCAACCCGCCACCCGCCGCTCGGGCCTCGAGCGTTGCCCGCGCGGGCTGCAGGATGGTCCCGTCCTCGAGCAGTCGCAGGCCCGGCTTGGCGGCCAGGATGGCGCGCGCCTCGTCGTCGAAGCCGGCGGCCACCACGACTTCCAGGAAGATGCTCGTGAGGCGCTCGGCGAGGGCCACGTCGACCGTGCCTCTCACCCCCACCACGCCGCCGAAGGCGCTCACCGGGTCGGCCGCCAGGGCGCGGTCCCAGGCGGCCACGAGGTCCTCGGCCTCGGCTGCGCCACAGGGGTTGCCGTGCTTGACGATGACGACCGCAGTGCCCTCCAGATCGCGCGCCACCGCGGCCACGGCCGAGGCGTCGAGCAGGTTGTTGTAGCTGAGCGGCTTGCCCTGTAGCGGTGCAGCACCGCGAGCGAAGGGTCCGCTCACGGGATCAGCGCCGACGATCGCGTAGAGCGCGGCCTGCTGGTGCGGATTCTCGCCGTAGCGCAGCTGCAGCGAGCGGCGCAGCGCCAGCGGCACGACGTCCGGCGTCAGATCGTCCGGCGTCCAGCGAGCCGCCAGCTCGGTCACGATGGCGGCGTCATAGGTGGCGGTCCGTCGGAAGGCCTTGAGCGCGAGGAGGCGGCGGGTCTCGAGGGGCACCCCTCCATGCTCGTCGATGAGGGCCAGGATCTGGTCATAGTCGGCAGGGTCGGTGACGATGGCCACGTTGGCCTGGTTCTTGGCCGCGGCCCGCACGAGCGTGGGTCCGCCGATGTCGATCTCCTCGATCAGGTCGGGGTCATCCAGATCGCCCTTCGCGGCGGCCTCCTCGAAGCGATACAGGTTGACCACCACGAGGCTGAAGGGATCGATACCCAGTTCCGCGAGCTGCTCGCGATGCGAGGGGTCAGCGAGGTTCGCCAGCACCCCGGCATGGATGCGCGGGTGCAGCGTCTTGACCCGGCCGTCGAGCATCTCTGGCGCACCGGTGACCTCGGCCACGTCGGTGACCGGCAGCCCGGCCGCGCGCAGGGCCCGCGCGGTGCCACCGGTGGACACCAGCTCGAAGCCTCGATCGACGAGCCCGCGCGCCAGCTCCACGAGGCCGGTCTTGTCGGAGACGGAGAGGAGCGCCCGAGGGCGCGGGTCGTGGCTCACGGGTCGAGTCGCTCCAGTCGGGCGATGATCTCGCCTACGTGGGTGAGCCAGGCGCGATCATCGAAGCAGTGGGCGATCCGGTCCGGGTCCAGGACCGCGGTGACCTCGGGGTCCGCCTCCACCAGCGTCCGGAAGTCCGTCCGTTCATCGAAGGCCCGGAGGGCGTTGCGCTGGACGATCGGGTAGGCCTCGGTGCGGGCCATGCCAGCGCCGACCAGGGTGGTCAAGAGGCGCGAGGAGCAGTGCAGCCCCAGGCCGCGCTCGATGTTCTCGGCCATGCGCTCCGGTCGGACCACCAGTCCCTCGACCAGCCGACGCAGGCGCTCGAGCATGTAGCGCAGGAGCGTCGTGGCGCCGGGCAGCGCCACCCGCTCGACCGACGAGTGGCTGATGTCGCGCTCGTGCCACAGCGCCTGGTCCTCCATGCCGGCCACCGCGTAGCCACGCAACAGGCGGGACATGCCCGTGAGCCGCTCGCTGAGGATGGGATTGCGCTTGTGGGGCATGGCGGACGAGCCGGTCTGACCCTGCCGGAAGGGCTCGCCCAGCTCGGCGATCTCCGTGTGCTGCAGGTTGCGGATCTCCACGGCCATGCGCTCGATGGAGCCACCGGTCACGGCTATCGCGGCGAGGAAGGCCGCGTGGCGATCGCGCTGCACCACCTGCGTACTCGCCAGGTCCGCGCCCAAGCCGAGCCGCGCGAGGACGCCGGCCTCGATCGACGGCGGCAGCTGCGAATATGTCCCGACCGGGCCGGAGATCTTGCCGGTGGCCAGGTCGCCTGCCGCGAGGCGCAGGCGTGAGCGGGCACGATCAAGCTCGAAGGCCCACGTGGCCAGCTTGAGCCCGAAGGTCAGGGGCTCGGCGTGGACACCGTGCGTCCGACCCATCTGCAGCGTCTGGGCATGCTCGCGCGCCCTGGCCACGACCGAGGCGATCGCGGCGTCGAGGCGATCGAGGATCAGGTCCGCAGCCTCGCGGCACTGCAGCGCCAGGCCGGTATCGACCACGTCGCTGCTGGTGAGGCCCCAGTGGATGTAGCGGCCCTCGGGGCCCACCGTCTCGGCCACCTGGGTCACGAAAGCGACCACATCGTGATCGGTGGTGCGCTCGAGCTCGGCGATACGATCGACGTCGACCGTGGCACGCGCTGCGATGGTGGCCACCGCGTCTGCCGGTACCTCGCCCGCATCGGCCAGTGCCTCCAGCACCGCGACCTCCACGCGCAGCATGTGTTCGAACCGACTGCGGTCGGACCACAACGCTGCCATCTCCGGCAGCGTATAGCGCTCGATCACGCGTTCGCCCGGGGCCGCAGGTGGAAGGGCTGGCGATGGATGGTCTGGGTGCGCTCGGGTCCCACGCTCACGATGGCCACGGGCGCGCCCGCGATCCGTTCGACCGCAGCGATGAAGTCGGCTGCGTTGGACGGCAGGTCCTCCATGCGACGTACGCCGGAGATGTCCTCCTCCCAGCCCTCGAAGGTCTCGTAGACCGGCTCGGCCCGCTCCAGGTCGGCCAGCGGCAGGGGCCAGCGAGCGGGTTCGCCACGGACGGTGTAGCCGACGGCGATGCGCAGCTCGTCGAGGCCGCTGAGGATGTCCAGCTTGTTGACCATCAGGTCGCTCACGCTGTTGACCGCGACCGAGTAGCGCAGGGGCACCGCATCGAGCCAGCCACAGCGTCGCTGCCGACCGGTGGTGGTCCCGAACTCGTGCCCTTTCTCCAGCAGGTACGTACCCGTTTCGTCGCTGAGCTCCGTGGGGAACGGGCCCGAGCCGACGCGGGTGGAGTAGGCCTTGATGATGCCCAGCACGTGGTCCACCTGGAGCGGGCCCACGCCGCCGCCGGTGCAGGCACCGCCGGCGATGGGATTGCTGCTAGTGACGAACGGGTAGGTCCCGTGGTCCAGGTCCAGCAGCGTGCCCTGGGCACCTTCGAGGATGACGTACTGGTCCGCCGCGAGCGCGTCCTGCACGAGGTTGGTCGTGTCCACGATGTGCGGGCGCAAGCGGTCGCCCCAGGCGACCCCCTCGACCACCAGATCCTCCAGGTCGAAGCCCGGCTGGCCGTAGGATTCGTAAAGCACCGCGTTGCGCTCGGGCAGGACCCGGGCCAGGCGCTGACGCAGGGCGGTCTCGTCGAGCAGATCCTCCATGCGCACGCCGGCCCGCCAGGCGCGATCGGCGTAGGTCGGCCCGATGCCCCGGCGGGTGGTCCCGATCTCGTTGCCCGAGAGGTGTGCCTCTGCGGCTCCGTCCAACGCCACGTGGTAGGGCATGATCACGTGCGCCGCGCGGCTGACGCGGACCCGCGAGACGTCGATGCCGCGCTCGGCGAGCATGGTCATCTCGTTGATGAGGGTGCGCGGATTGACGACCACGCCGTTGCCGATGACGGGCGTGATGTGCGCGTGGAGCACGCCGCTGGGCACGAGGTGCAGCTTGAAGACCTCGTCGCCGACGATGACGGTGTGGCCGGCGTTGTCGCCGCCCTGATAGCGCACGACCATGGCCACCGATTCGCTGAGCAGGTCAACGGCCTTGCCCTTGCCCTCGTCTCCCCACTGGAGCCCGACGATCACGCTGGCCGGCATCAGGCGTTGCGCCGATCGATGGGTACACCAGCACCCCGGGGCCCTTTGGAGACGTGGACAGGTACCTTCCACCGTCCATCCCGGACGGTCATCCCGATGCTGGCGATGACTCCTCTCCCCTGCGGCAGGCTTCGGCCCGCGGCGCGATCACCGCTGAATCATAACGGCCGCGACACCCGGTGGCGTCGCGGGCCGTCTGCTGGATGGGTCGCGGAAACGTATCGGATCCGAGCGGGCGCTCAGGCGTTGGCGGCTTCCTCGGCATCCTCTGCCGCTTCCTCGGCGGCGTCCTCGGCCTCTTCCGAGGCCTCCTCGACCGCTGCCTCGAACTCGGTGAAGCGAGCCTCCAGGCTGGTCTGCAGCTCCTTGAGGCGGGACTCCAGACGGGTGCTGAAGGCGTCGAAGTCGCCCTGCTGGAGATCGTTGCGGAAACGGTCGAACTCGGCCCGCAAGTCCTGGCCGGACTGGCCCTGGCTCATGCTGGCGGCCGCCGCGCCGATGGCGACTCCTGTGACCAGACCGAAGATGAAACGGAACATGACCCCTCCTTCGCGGGACCCCGCTGTGGTGACTCGACGGACGCGGGGATCGTCCGCTCGATGCTCGTGCCTGCGCGGTCACTACCGCGTGCCACAAGGATACCCGTCCGGCGCTGGCGACCCATCAGCCGAATCTTCGGGTGGAGCAGTCCGACTACAGCGCGCCGATGCCGAGGATGTTGCCTTCGCTGTCCTTCATCCAGGCCAGCTTGGAGCCGTCAGGACCGGTGAAGATGCCATCGACGGTCCGGAAGTCCTCGAGGTCGTAATCCTCGAATACAGCACCCCGGGAGCGATACGCTTCGACCGCCTGCTCGACGTCGTCGACGCCGATCATCAGCGCGGTGGCCTGGTTGGTGCCCGCGAACTGCGAGGCGTAGACGACCACGTCGCCGCCTCCGATCTCATACCAGAGACCGCCGGTGTCAAGCTCCCTCGCCGGCTCCACTTGCAGCACTTGCTTGTACCAGGCCCTGGCGCGTTCCAGGTCATGCGCGGGCAGGCTCGCTGCGATCCGCATGGTCGGTCCTCCTCACCCCCCATGCTCGGCCGGCAACGTCCGTGCTGGCTCGCTGCCCGCAGTCTACGCGCAGCGGGCAACGCCGGGCGACCGATGCCGGAGGGGAGCACGGCGTCGATCGCCCGGATGGGGGATAACGAACGTCAGGCGGCGGCCGCGATCTCGGACTCGTCGGGCACGCCAGCGACCTCGTCAGACTCGTCATAGTCGTCCGGGCCAGCCGGGTCGATACCCATGACCTCGGCCTGGGTCTCGAGCGCCTGGGCCGCGGTCTCGGCGGCGTAGTCCTTCTTGCGGCGGCCGGAGAGCATCTCGACGCTGTTGGCCACGATCTCGGTGCGGTAGTGCTTGATCTTGTGGTCGTCCTCCCACCGACGTGTCTGGAGCCGACCTTCGAGCGAGACCATCTGGCCCTTGCCCAGGAACTGGCCGCAGATCTCGGCCAGGCGCTCCCAGGTGACCACGGCGTGGTACTCGGTGCGCTCCTCGCCACCGCGATACTCGTTGGTGGCGACGGAGAAGTCCGTGACGGTCTTGCCGGACGGCAGCGAACGCATCTCCGGGTCACGGGTGAGTCGTCCGGTCAACAGGACGCGGTTCATGGATACCTCCTTGCCGGACGATCACACACAGCGTCCGGCCATCGACACGGTGGCGGGTGACGATCTCGGCGGGCGGCTCGAACGTTAGTCCGGGTCGCTTATGCCGCGCTTGTGCACCGCTTCTCCCCGACTGGGCAAACCACCCACCACGTGCCCTTGGCCGGCATCGATGCGATGAGCGCCACGATGCGAAAGGATGGGCAACGCGGATCGAGTCGCTTGGCGCACCTATTCCGCGTTCATGCCCGCTATTCACTGGCGGCATCATCAAGCCTGCAACCCACGGCGAGTCCGGCCTTCCCGGCAAGAACGTGATCGTGGCCCAACCGGAAGAGCTCGTGGCCTTCAACGGAGAGCGCCCCCATCTCCTTCTTCCGACCTTAGCCCCTCGTGGCCACCCTGGCAGTGTTGGCATCCGTCGCCTCAGGGCGGACGCCGAGTCTCGAGGGTCGCCCACTCGGGCCGCGCTCTGGTCTATTCCGCGGCGTCCCCAAGGATTGATCAGATCCTACGGACGATGGGCCTCGCCACCACACCCAGGGCCATGCCGATCGCGAGACCCAGCAGGTTGTCGAACATGTCCGCGGTCTGGCAACCCCTCCCCAGCACTGGAAGCAGCAACTGGATGGACTCGACGACGAAGGTCAGGGAGACCGCGGCCACGACCACGACGGCACTCGTGCGAGTCCAGGGCAGGAGACCAACGGCGAAACCGAGCGGGGCGAAGAGGAGCACGTTGAGCGAGGATTCATTCACCGTCGTCAGCTCGCGGATGGACAGAAGCCCCACGCGCGAGACGTCGCAAACACCGCTCGAGGCCTGCCCGTCGAGCGCAGCGTCCGTTGGCACAAGCGTGGCCGAGAGCACGAGCCCAAACCCGAGCAGCACGAAGGCTGCGACCCATCTCCGCGATCCAAGCCAACGGGCGAATGGACCACTCGCCGCGATCGCGACCACGACGGTGACGGCCAGCCCCGCGACAGAGAGTGACACCGCCTGGGCGAACGTGCGCATCGAGAGTCCGCCTCAGCCGCGACGCCCCGACCCGGGCAGGCAGCCATGTGCTGTCATCGGTCGGTGCGGAGTAGATCGCGGGTCCATCGACGTAGGCTAGCCCGAACCGTCCTCGGCCGCCGTTCGCGGTAAAGTAAACGCAACGATCCGACTCCGGTTCGGTATTCCTTGCCGTGAAGGGAAGCCGTGTGACCGACCTGGACATCGCGAGATCGGGGGAGTTGCGGCTGCGCAATGAGCGTCTGCTGCTGCTCGGGCTTGCGTGCTACGCGCTGCTCATGTCGGCCCTGATCCTGCACAACCAAGCCGCCATGACGCCAGATGTGCTGGTGGTCGCGCTGGCGCTTGCCGGCGTCCTGCTGCTGCGTGGCCGCACCTGGCTGTCCGACTGGACGCCCATCGTGGCGCTGCTGCTGGCCTACGAGCTCATGCGCGGGCTGGCCGACGATGCCGGCTTCCCCTTGCACATGTCAGACCTCATCGCGGCCGAGCGCACGCTCGCCCTGGGGGCGCTGCCGACGCAAGTGCTGCAGGAAGCGTTCCGCCCTGCCGCCGGCCTGGACCCGGTGGCACTGCTCTCGACCATGGTCTACATGCTCCACTTCCTGATCCCGATCGCCACCGGTCTCATCCTGTGGAAGTGGCGCCGCCACTTCTTCCACGACTACATGGCAGCGCTCATCGTGCTCAGCATGGCTGCCTTCGTGACCTACCTGCTACTGCCGGCCGCCCCGCCCTGGTACGCGGCACGCGCCGGCCTGCTCGACGGTCCGGACGGGCTCCCGGTCATCAGCTACCTCAAGCCGGAGACGTTCGCCCACGTCGGGGCCGCGCTCGGGCTCGACGGCAACCACCTCTACGACTCGGTCTTCTATGCCGCGGGTCCCAACGACGTGGCCGCCTGGCCGTCGCTCCACGTGGCCTACCCGACGCTGGCCTTCCTGGTGCTACGCCGCGCCTTCGGGCGCCGCGCCTGGCTCCTCGCCGGGTACGCCGTGGTGGTGGCCTTCTCGGTCGTCTACACCGGCGACCACTGGGTCCACGACTGCATCGCCGGTGCCGCGTTCGCCTACGTGGCCTACTACGTGGTGGTCCACACCCCGGCCGCGGTCCGCGAGTGGTTCGACCGCAACTTCATGCCGCAGGCCGAGCCGGCGCTGCCAGCCAGCTCGCAGGTGAGCGAGGCAGACTAGGCGGCCTTGAACGGCGCACCGGCCACCTGTCGTCCGGCCTGCCACACCCCCTCGACCCGCTCGGCGAGATCGGCGAAGGCGTAAGGATCGCCGGCGACCACGACCAGGTCGGCCAGCTTGCCCGGCGCGATCGTGCCCAGCTCGTGCGCCAGACCCATGAGCTCGGCCGCCGAGCGCGTGCTCGCCTCCAGCACGGCTGCGGGGCTCATGCCACCCGCCGCCATCAGCTCCAGCTCGCGCAGGTTCTGCCCGTGCGGCGTGACGCCCGAATCGGTGCCCATGGCCACCCGCACGCCGGCCTGCACCGCGCGCGCGAAGGCGTCCTTGTGGATATCCACCACGGCGAACGCCTTCTCGACCACCGCCGGCGGCAGCTGCGCGCCCGACTCGACCGCTGCGATCACGCCCTGTGGCGCGACCAGGGTCGGCACCAGCCAGGTCCCGCGTTGGAGCATCAGCTCGATGCCCTCATCGTCAAGGAAGATGCCGTGCTCGATGCTGCGGATGCCGGCTCGCACGGCGTTCTTGATGCCATCTGCGCCCTGGGCGTGGGCCATGACGAAGATGCCCGCGGCGGTCGCTTCCTCCACCAGCACCTCCAGCTCCGCGGGGCGGAAGTGCGCATGTCGCGGATCATCGCGCGTGGAGAGCACGCCGCCCGAGGTGGCCACCTTGATGACGTCGGCCCCGGCCCGCACCAGCTCGCGGACCTTGCGGCGCATCTCGTCGGGACCGTCGACGATGCCACTGGGCCGACCCGGGTGTGGCGCGAAGAATTCGAGGAACGACCCGGACGGCATCCAGTCATCGGCATGCCCACCGGTCTGGCTGAGCATGGTCAAGGAGAGCTGGATGCGAGGCCCGGCGATGAGCCTGTCCTTGACCGCTTGCTGGATGCCCAGGTCGGCACCACCGGCGTCGCGCACGGAGGTGATGCCGATCGCGAGTGTGCGCTGCAGGTTCTGCGCTGCCTCGTAGAACTGGTACGAGAACGGTCGCTGCACCAGGCGCCAGATATCGGCGTAGCTGAGCGTCACGTGCGTGTGGGTGTCGAAGAACCCGGGCAGGAGCGACTTGCCCGCGACATCGACCGCGGCGTCGCCATCGAGCCCCGGTCCCACCGCGACGATGCGCTCGTCCTCGATGGCGACGTCCGCACGGTAGGGATCGGCGCCGGTCCCGTCGAAGACCTCTGCGCCGGTGAAGACGATGCGTGACATCGGCCGAGCATAGCGCGGGCCAGCGGCCGGGGCGGTGCCGATGGGCCTGGCCCCAGCACCGTTTGACTTTCGATCGCGGCGATCGCCCTGACGTCACCGACGCCCTGCCTGGGCCGCCCGTCAGTCGTCGGTCGCGAAGAGCTCCCGGCGTGGCAGGCCTGTCTCCTGCGCCACCATGCGAGCCGCCGCCGACCGCTTGACGCCCTCGGCCACCAGCTGGTCGACCCTCGTGCGCCCGGCCTCGAGCCCGAGCGCCGCCGTCTCGACTTCGTCCGCGCCGGCCACCACGATCACGACCTCTCCGCGCACCGGCTGCGCGGCCGCTTCCGCTGCCAGCTGGCCCAGGCTCCCGCGGCGCACCTCCTCGTGCAGCTTGGTCAGCTCGCGCGCCACGGCAGCCTGGCGGGAAGGTCCGCAGGCCTGGGCCAGGTCGCCGAGGGTGGCAGCGGTCCGACCGGGGGCCTCGAACAGGACCGTGACCCGGTCGTCGGCAGCGACGCGCGCGAGGCGCTCCCGACGTTCCCGCCCCTTGCGTGGCAGGAAGCCCTCGAAACCCCAGCGCGGCGCCGGGATGCCCGCGACCATGAGTGCGGCCAGCACGGCCGAGGCACCGGGCACGGGCACGACCACGCCGCCGGCCGCGATCCAGGCCTCGACCAGCTCGTCCCCGGGGTCGCTGACCAGGGGCGTGCCCGCGTCGGTCACCAGGGCCACGTCCTCGCCACCTTCGAGGCGCTGCAGCAGCTCCGCGGCACG
>Ga0210085_1000904_pt1 | contig 12093 bp, 15 predicted proteins | sample China_Galinas_PW_5_FD_184866 | JGI IMG/M metagenome (GOLD analysis project Ga0210085, IMG submission 184866) | Wetland microbial communities from San Francisco Bay, California, USA, that impact long-term carbon sequestration - China_Galinas_PWC_D1... | ecosystem: Environmental > Aquatic > Marine... | reverse complement strand
TTCCCTCCGGTAACAGAAAGGCCGCGGTATTCATGATGACCAATCGGCGAATCCTTTCCGGATGTCTCAAAGCATATGCCATACCGATCATTCCCCCCCAATCGTGGAGAACCAGCGTTATATGTTGCTTTATCCCCAAGGTGTCGAGAAGGTTCTCCAGGTTGTCAACATGACTCTTCAGGCGATAATCATAGTGATCGATATCCGGTTTGTCCGACAGACCGCACCCTATGTGGTCCGGCGCAATGGTTCGATATTGTGATGACAGGCCTTTAACCAGGTTACGAAAATAAAACGACCAGGTGGGATTTCCGTGAAGCATGACTACCGGGTCCCCCGTACCCTGGTCTATGAAGTGATAATTCAAACCGTTTATTTTTAGGTAATGCGATTTAAACGGGTAAAGATGGCGAAATGAAGAAATATCTATGTGTTTGGTCTTATTTAACATCAGGCTCATTGGGAAATATCGCTGCGAATCCGTTGCTTCGGACAGAATATCGATACTCCTGAATCTTGCACGCGTCGGAGGGTTTTATATGCAAGGCACTTAAGGGTGAAGCCATAGTGAGCTATTGCGAGCCCTTAATAACACAGCAGATGAAAGCCTCCGGCTCGTGCAAGATTCAGGATGTTATTCATCAAGCTTAAACAGCTTTCGGGTAACGTCGAGATAAACGGATTTGTCCTGGTGCCGCCCGTTGCCTTTTAACAGCATCGTGGGATCATGAAGTATTTTATTGACCATTGCTTCTGTCATTCTGTTGATGGCCATGATGTCGTCATCCGAGAGATGCTTTACGGTATTGAGCGTTCTGTTTAATTCTCCTTTTGCGATGTCTTCGATCTTTTTTCTCAATTCAACAATCGTCGGTACGACATTCAGATTTTCGTACCAGTTCCGGAAGCTGATCACAGCCTCATCAACAATTCTTTCTCCTTTTATTGCTTCCTTGTTTCGATCATTGACATTTTCACCAACAATTCCTTTGAGGTCATCAATATCATAAACATATGTATTGGTCAGCCGGTTGATTTCCGGATCGATATCACGAGGAACGGCAATGTCGATAAAGAAAAGGGGGCGATTACGACGCTGGCGTATGCTTCCTTTGACATGATTTCGTGTTACCACGTAATCGGGAGAACCGGTTGAGCTGATGATGATATCCACCTTCTGTAAAGCGCTCTCAATTTCATCGAACCGGATCGCCTGTCCCTTAAATCTCCTGGCCAGATCAACTCCGCTCTCAAAGGTTCTGTTGGCAACCAGGATATCCTCCGCCCTGTTTCGAATCAGGTGTTCCACCGCCAGTTCCGCCATTTCACCGGCGCCGATAAGCAGCACTTTTTTTCCTTCAAAATTCCCGAAAATTTTTCGCCCCAGTTCAATGGCCGCATAACTGATGGACACTGCATTATCACCGATTCCGGTCTCGGTCCGAATCCGTTTGGCCACGAAAAAAGTCCGATGGAGTAATTTGTTTAAAAGAACACCGGAAGTCTTCGTTATGGTGGCCATTTGATAGGATTCTTTTATCTGTCCCAGGATCTGTGGCTCCCCCACCACCATGGAATCGAGGCTGGCGGCAACCCTGAATACATGCCGGACGGCATCATCACCCTCATGAATATAGAGGGATTTTTCAAATTCGGAAACCGGAAGTTGCTTTAATTCGGAAAGAAAATCTTTAACAGCCATCACCGCATTGGTTTTGTCCTGAACAATCATGAGAACTTCCACACGATTACAAGTGGAAAAAAGCATCACTTCACGGATAGACTCAAGTTCCTGAAACGCTTTTAAGGCAACGGCAGTCTCATCCTTTGAGATGGCAATGCACTCTCTCAATGCTACCGGCGCTGTTTTATGATTTAATCCCAGTAATACGATGTCTAACATATTTCTTAATACTTGAATTTATAAACGTGATTGTATAATTTAAATTTGAAATAGGACACATAGCGCCCCATTTACATTCGGGTAAATTCTCCGTGATGCCCCGATAGGAAAAAGTTCACCCCTAAAAACGTAAATAAGATGACAGCAAAACCGATGATGGCCATAATTGCGGCCCGGCGTCCCCGCCATCCAACCGTCAGACGCTGGTGAAGAAGGGCAGCATACAGGATCCAGGTAATGCCGGACCAAACTTCTTTGGGATCCCAGCTCCAGAACCTTCCCCAGACCGATTTGGCATATATCAATCCGATGATCAGTCCAAACGTCAGCATGGTAAACCCGGTGACGATGCATGCATATCCGGTATGGTCCAAGAGTTCCAAAGATGGAAGGCGCTTGAAGAAGAAACCGCGATGTTTGGATTTAATGGCATTTTCCTGGAGAAGATACAAGAGTCCCGCGCCGCAAGCCAGGGCCAATGCCGCTTCGCCGATAAAAATCGCAACGACATGCGTAACAAGCCAAAAATTGTTTAGCAGGTTACTGGTTTCTCTCGGGACATCCGGCAACCGGAAGGCAAAGAGCATCACAAAGGTAATGAGCGGAGCGGCATAAACGCCTAAAATCTTAAGACCGAACTTGTACTGAAACAGTAGAAAAACACCGGCAATGGTCCAGCCCGCCAATGAGAGCGTTTCATGAAGATTCGTGACAGGAAAATGTCCGGACTGGATAAATTGGAATCCTATTTCCGTGGTATGGCATAAAAAACCGGCGGCCAAGAAATAAAAACCGGTTTTCTGAAGATAATCTTTCTGAATAAAAAGATACAAAAGGTATCCGATGGTGCTCAACAGATAACATGTAATGACCAGAAGAAATAGAGGTTCCACTTATTCTATCCTTTGTGAATCTATCAATACATCCCCATTAATATTCTGAATTCATACCCTTCACCCAAGACTTCAAGAAGCAATGAATTAATATTTTCCGTGTCACCGTCTTTTAGCATTTGAACGAGATCCCTTTCGATCAATTGCTCAAAAAGATGCTTATGTGCCTCGGGCTCATGGTCTTGGCTTAAAAGTTTTTTACGGATCGCGCCCATCAGATTCAAAAATTCTGCATATTCATCCCCGAATTCCTTTTCAAGATGTTTACGCAGTTTTTTGGCAAACGCAGGACTTTGCCCTGACGTCGATATGGCAATAATTAAATCACCCCGGTTTACAATAGACGGAAGGATGAAATTACATGCTTTAGGACGATCCGCGATATTGCACAATAAGCCCCGGCGTTCCGCCTCAGCATGTATGTTAAAGTTCAACTCCTGGTTATCGGTTGCGCCGATGACCAGAAATCGATCATCAAGATCAGGGGTTTGAAAAGACCTTTCTTCAAGTTTAATGACACCGTTATTTGAAAGTTCCTTCAACTTTTCGGTGGCAGCAGTGCTGACAACCGTAACATTTGCACCACATGTCAGCAGCGTCAAAACCTTGCGGGTACCCACAGATCCGCCGCCGATCACCAGACAATTTCTATTCTTTATATCAAGATATACGGGATAATATCTCATATCTCAGAAATCTTTATTTATTGATAGTTATTGATCTTCACTTTCAGCTTCGCCCAACAAGAAGGAGTCTCAGGTATGATTAAATTTCTATTTCCATCAGATCCTCTGCAAGAATTAATGGGCCGGAATACGCTTTTCGACACTCTTTTTTCACATCCACCAAATCGCATTCAGGATAAAAATGCGTCAGAACCAGTTTGCGAACATTTGCCCTCTTGGCAATTTCACCGGCCAGAGAAGGCGTCAGATGCCCTTTTACTTTCAATTCATCAGGAAGCGCAGACTCACAGATAAAAAGATCTGCATCTTTGGAAAGCATCACCAGATTATCTGAAAAATCCGTATCACCGGAATAGACGACAGATGCCCCGCCCGGACCGGTGATTCGGTATGCAATGCTCTCCGGGTTGTGTTCCACCGGAAGCGTTTCCACCTTAAAATCATCAAACCGGCGCATGTCGTGATGGGTATTGTCAAGTTCAATCATATTCAAAAAATCGGAATCGAGTTCGATCCAATGGCCATAAACCAATTTTAAGTTTTCATAAAACTTTAAAAATCCGTTTCCTGCCACCAATGTCAACGGCTTTTTGCGACGGCTCCCATCAGGATATTTATTGGAAAACAAAAACGGAACCAATTCACTGGTATGATCCGGATGAAAATGACTGTAAAAAATAAAGGAGACATCGAATATTTCAACGCCGGCTTCCAGGAGCCTGCGCATGGTGCCGGCTCCGGAATCAAAAAGCAGGATGTTGTCACCTGTTCTCATGAGCACGGAACACGAACTTCTTTTAAGCGAGGGGACACATGTGCCGGAGCCGAGGATGGTGACCGACAGCTTTTTATGATTCGAAATCATTTCTTTCCTGCTCTTTTTTCAACCCGATTGATGATCCATCTTAAAAGCTTTTTCTCATTTTCATAATCGACCTCGTCCTTCAGCTTTTCAAGGGGAATTTCAGCACGTGCCGCACTCTTATGACCACCGGCGGAACCGAGTTCACCGAAACTCTTGTTGGCAACTTTTCCTGCATCTTTACGAAACCCGTCGTTTCTGAAAACAACGATTAGATTATGGTTGTATAATCCGGATACGATGCTCCAGTCCACCGAGCTGATCTTGATGAAAAAATCTGCCAGCAATACACAGACATCAGGATTGACCACCGGTCCGAAATGCGAAAACAAGCGCCCTTTTCGAATACGCTTATTTTCCAGGGCGACCTTGAAATATTTTAGAAAATCGAGCCTCAATTCCGACCGTTCAATCTTGTTGACAATGTTGAGATTGGCATGACGGTAAAGAAATTGGAAGGCCCTGATGTCTTCGATTAAGGTTTGCCGGATAAAGTTGTTCGTATCCGTCTTTATGGCATAAAACAGACCGGTGGCAAGCTTGGTCGAAGGCTGGATATTTGCGGCCCTTAAATATTCGGTCATGATGCTGGCAGTGGCGCCGTATCTGGGACGAATGTCCAAAAATCGTGCATGAACAACCGTTTCAGGATGATGGTCGATAATGACATCTATCGAAAAACGAGAAAACAACTCATTGTGTTCCGGCTGGGAATCCACCATCACAAAACGGGAAAAACAATCTTTTACAATATCTTTAACCGGAACGAGGTTGACGCCCAACAGCCGGATCATAGCGATGTTGTCCGTACGTTTAATCACATTGATATTGGATATGGTCACACCAGCGACCTTTCGCCAAAGCAACCGTTTAACCGCCATGGCGCTGGCAATGGCATCCGGATCGGCATTAATCACAATAAGAACATGATCATCGTGAGCAAACTGATCATAAAACCGTCTTAATTTTTCGGTGTTTGATATTGCCATTCAACAGACCTCGCTAAATTTATTAGAATATATTACAAATTAAGTTTATGCAATAATACATTTCTCTTTTTAGAAATCGTTGGTATTTGCAACAAATTTATTTATCTGCTTGACAGCTTAGATTATTATCTGCTAATTGACTAACGGTTTTAAATCAGCACAACCTGTCTATTTAGATATGTTTCAGCAAATCAGGTATTTATAATGAGACAGGACGCGCTTAACAAAATGGTTTTCAACTATAAAAAAAACCGGCCGTGGATTGAAAATCTTTCCATAATTACGCAACTCGGTCTGACAATGGTCGGTTGTATTTTTTTTTGTTTTTTCATCGGCCGTTACCTCGACAGGCTCTTTGGAACCAGAGGTATATTTGTAGCCATTTTTACAGTGTTAGGTGTGATTGGCGGTGGGGTTGTCGTCTATCGCCAAATCCTTGAAATTACCGAAACCAAGGAAGAAGATAACCATTCCGACCATGGAATCGATTAGGGAAACCCAAAAAAAATATTGTACCGGCGCGATTACTATAGCGATTTTTATTGGACTCTTTTTTATTCTCGCCGGCCAGAAACCTGTCGGCAAAGGGCTCATCCTGGGAACGATTTTCAGTATTATTAATTTTATAATAATGGGAGAAATCCTTCCCCTTCGAATCGGCAAATCCAACCATAAAACTTTTTTGTTTTCCCTTGGCTCCATATTTTTCAGGTATATTCTTCTTGCAGTGCCGATGATCATTGCCGTTAAATTTGAGCAATACAACCTTATTTCTGTAATTGTCGGAATTTTTATGATTCAACTCTTTATTCTGGCGGATCATATTGTAAGCCACATAACCGCTACTCGAAAAAAACAGGCTTAAGAATATCATGGAAGATCTCGGTTTAATCCATCAGCTTATCATTCCGTTTTTTGGCTACAATATAACCTTAAACCTTGAAGTCATCATGATGACCTGGATCGTCATTATTGTACTTATTTGCTTTGGTTTTTTTGCAACCAGAGCAAAGAGTCGACTCCCCGGGCCATTGCAGGTCGTTGGAGAACTTTTTGTCAAACATCTTTTCGAGCTTACCGAAGACGCACTGGGAAAGGAGCTTTCAAAGAAATATGCTCCCTTGATATGTGCATTGTTCATGTTTTTGGTACTTTCCAACTGGCTTGGAATCATTCCCCACCTCGAAGAACCGACAAAGGATCTGAATACACCTCTTAGTCTCGGGCTTATGGGATTCCTTATTGCTCATTATGCAGGAATCAAGGCAAAAGGATTAAAAACTTATCTTAAAGACTACTGCGAACCGATGTTTATTATGGCGCCGCTGAACATTATCGGAGAACTTGCAAAGGTTATTTCCATCTCTTTTCGTCTTTTTGGAAACATCATGGGCGGTTCGATTATTATTCTGGTGGTTTCCTATCTTACTTTCAGTATTATTACTCCACCTTTTCTGAATGCATTTTTCGGTTTGTTCGTTGGAACGATTCAGGCGTTTGTGTTTACCATGCTAACAGTGGTATATATTGCAGTTCAGGTAAATTAATTTATGGCATACGACATTCAAACTTGGATTAAGGTAGCAGCTTTTAGTGGCGGCGGCATGGCAATGGGTTTCGGTGCTATAGGAGCGGCGATTGGTGAAGGATTCACCGCCGCAATTGCCAATGAAGCCATCGGCCGAAATCCCAAATTATCCGGTGATATCTTTAAATCCATGCTGGTAGGACAGGCCATTGCAGAGTCTGCTTCAATTTTTGCGCTGGTCATTGCCATGATGCTGCTGTTTACTAATTTTCCTCAGAACGCCATGACGCCTTTCGTGTTGATATCGGCAGGACTGTGTATGGGACTCGGAGCCATCGGGTCCGGCGTGGGTTCCGGATTTCCTTCCGGGGCCGCCTGTAGGGGAATGGAACGGCAACCTAAGATGAGTGGACGGTTAACGACTAATATGCTGATCGGTTCCGCAGTGTGCCAGACGCCGGCCATCTTTGCACTGGTGGTGGCATTTATTTTATTGTTTACCGACTTTTCCATGCATCCGTTTTCACCCACCTGGGCGGCCATTTTGGGTGCTGGAATTTCGTCGGGGTTTGGCGCCATCGGGTCCGGACTGGGGGGCGGTCTTGTGGCAGAAGCCAGTTGTAACGGCATTTCCAGGCAGCCTGAAACCGTTACGCCGGTAACGAACGTCATGCTGCTGGGACAGGCGGTTACACAAACAACAGCTATCTACGCGCTTTTGGTCAGTTTTATCCTCATGTTCAAATCTTTCCCATCGACTGATTTACTTGCACCCCCTATGGCATTGCTTTCAGCCGGTATATGTATGGGGATTGGCGCCATCGGCCCGGCAATCGGGGAAGGTTTTGCCGGCCGCAGTGCGGTGGAATGGATTGCTCGTAATCAAAAACATATAGCAGATCTGACCCGGTTAATGCTGGTCGGCCAGGCGGTCGCCGAATCCACAGGGATTTATTCATTGGTAATCGCCCTGGTACTGATTTTTGTAGTCTAACGATAAGACATAAATATAAGAAAACAATAACACCATTCAGGAGGGACAAAATGGCAATCGAAGGTGCAGATATCGTAAAAGCAGCGGCTTTTCTCGGCGCAGGAATTTCAATGGGGCTTGGCGCCATCGGGCCCGGTGTCGGCGAAGGAATGGCTGCAGCAAAAGCATGTGAGGCCATCGGTAAAAATCCCAAAGAGGCGGGACTTTTAACAAGAACCATGCTGGTGGGCCAGGCGGTTTCCGAATCTACAGGGATCTATTCACTGGTTATCGCATTGTTACTTTTATTCGTTGTGTGATTTTCAAACTGTATATTAAAAACAAAAACAGCCCATGCATATTATCAGCAACATCGCTCTAATTACGATTAATGAGACGCTATTCGTGCAGCTTCTCTCTTTTTTGATCTTCTTGTTTATTATCAATCGCATCATGTTTCGCCCTTTACAAAATGTTATGAATGAAAGGGTAAACTACATGGATAAGATAAAAGTAGATACTGTTGATGCGATCCGGGAACTCGAAGACCTTACGAAAAAACTAAAAGTTCAGGAATCGAAAGTAAGGGCTCAAGCATTCGGATTGATGATAGAGCTCGAAGAATCAGGAAGTGCGAAAAGTGCTGAAATCTTTGCGTCTACAAGACAAGAAATTGAAGCGATAAAAGAAAAGACCGAAACGGAAATTAATGTTCAGATTTCTGAAGCCAGAAAACATATCCAGAAGGAATCCGAAGCTCTGGCGATAGACATCATGGAAAAATTGCTGGACCGGAGACTGGCTCGATGAAACATATGGATAAAATAGGCAGTATATTCTTTTATCTCATCGCAATGGTTTTGAGTCTTCATTTTTTGGGTCATGATGCCCTTGCAGCCGAAAAATCTAGCAGCTGGCGGCCAATGTATGACCTTATTTTAAGGTGGATCAATTTTGGAATTATTGCCTTTGTAATCGTCAAATACGGAAAAACCCCCATAATGAATTTTCTTCGGGGGGAAAAAGACAAGCTGGCACAGGAAATCAACCGGCTTGAAAATGAAAAAAAAGAGGCAGCGGCAAAAATAAAGGAGGCGCTCAAATCCGTCGATGAAAGTGAAGTGCGTTTTGCAGATCTCAAAGACCGGATTATTCAACAGGGCGAAAAGAAAAAGACAGAGATCATAGAATCCGCTCAACACCAGAGCAAGATGATGCTCAAAGATGCAAAACGAAGAATCGACACCCATTTCCTGCAAGCCAAGAAGGAACTCAGGGCTGAATTGATCGATAGAGCCATGGATATGGCCATGGAACGACTGCCCGGAGAGATTACTCATGAAGACAACGACAAATTCACCCGTCTATTTCTGGACAGCACTTCAAAATAATATAAACGTCTCATCAGATTCAATAGCCCGGTTCGCTATGAACCGGGCTTTTTGTTTTTAAGGAAATTGCCGATGAAACCGGTTTTGAAATACTGAGCTAAGACTTGATTTTTTTCGGTATCTGTTGTGGTTGTAAAAAAACATCGTAACGGTATGTTCTTTTTACCTTAATTGATCGTAAACCAAAACAAGAGAAAATCGTTGAGCTGTTTTAACTGGTCTGCTATAGGAATATAATACCGAAACTATAAGGAGAATAACATGTCTGAAAAAAAATTTAAGCAGGTCTGTAAATGTGAAAACTGCGGCAATGAAGCTGAAATGATGATCACCTGTTCCCTGGAGGAACACGCGAAAGAACACGCAAAAGAACATGTGGAACCATCCACGGCTTCCGCAAAAAAAAGCAAAACCAAAGGGCATGCCGTATGCACCCGTTGCGGTAGCGAAGCCGATATGTGGATTGATCTATAGTCACAAACCATCCGTTGTGCGTATTCGCGGGGTGAGCTTCCCCGTGAATACGCACCCATCCGTTTATGCGTGCTTTTTTCTAACAACACAAAACCGGTACAAATCTATCGGATTTGCAATATGATGATTTTCAGACAATATGTCTTTATACGTTTCAAAGTCTTCTGAGGTACATTTTTTTTTGTTATAAATCCGATGGACATTGTCTATGAATTCACATGTTGAAAAATAGTCTTCTATTTGATGATTGTTCGGACAATTCTTTAAATAACTCCAATAGGCTTTTCGAAGTCTGGCAGATTGGTAGAATGTTGATTTTTTTTCTGTCTTGTAATAAACCTGCCGTGAATCCTGGTTGAAAAAATTGATGTTTAGTTTTGTTTTCTTTTTGCAGGCCAATACATTATTGATTCTCCCAAGTGCCTTAAAATATCTTTCTTTATCATCCATTCCAACCTCGATCCCCGAAAAATAATAGGCTTTTTGTAAAACGTATCCTTCGAGCGATATATCCGTCAAAGCATAAAAGATATCATCAGAAAAATAGCCCGGACAGTTTTCGTTTCGGCAATCTTCCAACATCCTGTCAAACCATGCGAAACCTATATTCCGCTTTAATATATGGTACTTATCATCCAAATTATCGGCATATGATTTGTTTTTAAACTCAAATAAGAACTCCGTCTTTTTTTCTAAAGGCATTTTTTCATGGTATTTTTTATCAATATTAATGGTGGTCTCCATTATCTACTTCTCCATTTTTTATTGTTTTCGATAGTGGACCTTTTTGGGTGGTAACGTTTATAAAACTTTTTTCCAAAATTCCTTTTTTGGCATTCATGGGTACTTAACGTCTCCATTAATGAAAATGGTGACGATTTCTGTTGTGCATTTTTGAATTCCCGGCTGGGAGATCCTATCCGTTTTTCCCAGTTCGATGCTTTTTACGCTGTAATTCTTTTCAAGATGTCTGGAAAGGGATTTTATAATATCTTGCTGAGCCCTCGGCGTGTCCGGATATGTGATTTTTTTGCGGACAATCACATTTTCTTCGATATCACACTTGATGTTAGTATGATCTGCCGATGTTTCGTTGGCCACAAAATTGTTGTCCGCCTTTTCTCGAAAAACCGGCTCAAAATACTTGCAATAGCTTCCACTTCTTAGCGATATCGTGTCCATATAACGAACACCATATTTTTCATTGTTAAGGGTGAAAATTTTGCATCTCGACGCGTTATTGGCATCCCTAACAATGTTGGCACAAAATTCACAAGTTGCATCTCTTAACTTTTTTGAAGAGAATCCATTAAGCATATTTTTATCTTTTCGGGTTGATAAAAATATGTCTGAAATGTCATTGAGTCCCCGACCAAGGCTCTTTTTTCCCATTTTTCTCCTAAATCTTGATTACGGAGTTTTTCCCTCCAAATGGATTGTTGACCTGGTGGGAATTGTTTTGATCTGCAACCCATTCATCATCAATAAGAAACCTGTATTGGTGTGTGCCCGGTACAAGAGAGACACATTTTGACCATGTCCCATCTCTTCCGCGTTCCATGAGAGACTCTTCGGACGTGCTCCAATTGTTGAAAGTTCCGGCTATTTTGACACAACTTGCCTTTGGAGCATTGTAGATAAATTGCTTTTCTACCATCGTCGCTAATGGAAAAGGCTTTTTTTGCTTAACGGGCCGTTTACCGAGAATATTTTCCTCTGCAATCACTTCTTTTGTAAGGGCCATATAGTCTCTGAAACCGGCGGCTTTTTGATCGTAATCCACTATGGATTTGCCAAAGCTCACAGCTTCCTTCAACGTAACATTTGTATTGATAACTGTTATAAACATGGATTCCTGAAAATGTTTTCGTATATCTTCCAAAACTTCTTTGGAGATTCTTGTCCGCCTGTCATACATCGTCGCAACAAGTTTTATCCGAATTTTATGCCCTGTTTTTTCCCGGACCATATCTACGATCTTTAACAGTTTGCTAATCCCATGCAGAGAAAATAAACTCATCTCAACAGGAACGATCACCTCCGTCGAAGCAATGAGAGAATTAAACGTCAGCAGCCCGAGGCTCGGCGGACAGTCTATGATGATGTAATCGTAAGTTTGATGTAAACCGTCAATTGCCTCCTTTAGCTTGGTCTCTCTGCCCTGCACCTTGGAAAGATGTTGCTCTAATGTGCTTAAGGAAATATTTGATGGAGCGATATCAAAGTTGTTACCAACTTTAATCGTCACGTCATTAAGACCTGTTTTCGCTCCATCCGAATCGTAAAGTGTGTCGCAAACTGTCCGTTCCAACTCGCTGGTATGGACATTTAAACCGATCGCAGAATGTCCCTGTGGGTCCATATCGATGAGAAGTACCTTTCGGCTTTTATGTG
>Ga0210085_1000903_pt1 | contig 12113 bp, 8 predicted proteins | sample China_Galinas_PW_5_FD_184866 | JGI IMG/M metagenome (GOLD analysis project Ga0210085, IMG submission 184866) | Wetland microbial communities from San Francisco Bay, California, USA, that impact long-term carbon sequestration - China_Galinas_PWC_D1... | ecosystem: Environmental > Aquatic > Marine... | reverse complement strand
CATGAGATCGTCATCCCCCCCTACGGCGCGGGTGATCACATTGGTTGCGCGATGATTCTCCGCTTGCTCGCGGGTCAGGCTGCCCTCGGCGATGAGCTCTTCGACCTGGCTGTGGTCATGGGTCAATGGGCGTAGGGTCCCCGCTCGGAACAGGTAGACTCGGCTGTCCCCAGCCCACATAGCGACTGCGTGGCGTCCGACGGCCGTGAGCGCAGCAACCGTGCTCCCGATGACGGACTCGCTCCGGCGCTTGGCCTCCAACCTCAGCGCCCGGTTCACGTTCAAGAGGCGGTACCGAAGCTCCTCGACCTGGCTCCCCAGGTTTGTCTGGCGGCCCATCCCGGCCAGTGACTCCACGATCGAGCGGCTCGCCAGATCCCCCGCATCGTGTCCCCCCATCCCGTCGGCCACGACCCAGAGCCCGACGTCCGGTCGGTCGAGATAGGCGTCCTCATTCAGCGAGCGAATCTTCCCCACGTCCGTGGCAGCGGCTGAGCGCCATCTGAAGGGTGACAGGTTGCCGCTCACGGCATCGCTTGACCTTGCATGGGTGGGCGGGTCGAGGACAGTAGGATCGATCGCTCCTGCCACCCCCGGCGTGTCCAATTGCCGTCCATCAGCGCGGAGAAGCCCTCCGTCGGCGGAAGCCCCTGACAGATGAGGAAGGAGGGCTTCACTCGGTCCGATCCGGACGTCCACCAGAGGCTGTAGGCGAAAAAGACGGTCGAGACGGCCTGGGACAGGAGGTCCGGCATGGCGGCCTGCAAGTCCCCCGGCTGTGAGAGCGGGAGATGCCAGGCGTTGTGAGGGCTTGGCGGTGCAGGCGGCACCTGGCCGGGGGCAGGGTCCCGGCAGCAGCGGGCGAGCAGCGCCCCTGTTTCGGCAAGGCCATGCTCGAAGGCGTCAAAATCGAAGTCCTCGCCGAGGCAGCTGAGCAGCAGCGTTTCGGCCGTCGCGAACCAATCTGCTGCTTCGCCCATCACCTCGAACAGGTTGGTCCGCGGGGGCAGAGCAGAAGCGAGGGTCAGCGGGAAGTAACGCCCGACCCGGTCAACGCTTGGGATCACGACCCCTGCCCAACACTCCTGCCCGGCGATCCCGGCAGACAGGGCAAATCGCCAGATTGGGCTCGTCATATAGATGTCGAGCCACTGCTCGGCGAGCTGCTCCCTGCTGCAGGCGACTCCGCCTTGCAGCCACTGATCCCAAGGCTCCACGAAGGTGGCCGGAAGCCGTCGCGAGATGAAGTCCCCCCGGGACGGGAGCTTCCCGAAGATCCCCGGGCTCGTGGCGGTCTTGCCGTTCACAGCCGTTCCGGACAGCTGAAGCTCTCGAGGGCCGGCAGCCGAAACGGGTTCAGCACGCTGTCCGCCCGCAGCTGGAAGCTCGCACTGAGCCCGGCCACCTGAAAGGTCACATTGAACAGCTCAGGCTGCGCGGTGCCCTGAAAGCGCGCGCGGTCCAGGATACGGAACCAGGCCCAGGGCCCTTCCTCCTGGACGCTGTGGCGCCCCCCCTGGGTATCCACGAAGACCAGTCTAACCCGTCCCGTGCTGTTGGGGGCGGGCCACTGCAGCCGGTTGATCCGGGGCGGCCCGTGGCGGTAGTCCACGATCTGGCCCTCCAGGTCGAGGATGAACTGGGTGACGCCGGCGTCCATCGTCGTTGGGGTAAGCTCAAAGCTCACCGAAGGCAGCTTGGTCCCTCCTGCAAAGAAAGCCTGTTTGATGGCATCGGCGCGCTGAAACTGCTCCAGGATGCTCTCGGGCATCCCCAGCCCCCCGCCAAGCCAGCGCCACTTCTTGGCTGTGGTGTTGACAATGGTCTTCAGATTGTCCTGAAAGAAGCTGTCGATCAGGCCCCCCGGACCGAAGAGGCGGCCGAAATCATAGAGGGTGGCCTCGCGGGGGCTGTTTGTCTGCAGGGGGTAGCGGCCACTGATGGCCTCCCGGCAGAACGGCAGGACGTCTGCTGTCCAAATGTTGTTGAGCTGCGCCCTGGCGCCGCCGAAGGTGATGTTGGCGCTGTCCTGCGCGAGAGTGCCGAGCCATGCCTTGGCCGGGAAGGGCACTTCCTGCGCGGCGTTCTCGATTCCCTTGATCTGTGCGCCTTGCCCCTTCACCGCGTCCAGCGCCTTGCGTCCGCTGTCTGCGGCACTCTCGAGAGACCGCAAATAGACATAGAGCTGATTGAGGTTGTCCAGGGTCCGGTCGATCGGGGCGGGCTGTCCTTCCTTGGCCTCGACGAAGGCGTGCAGATTGGCGAATTCGTGGTCGACCAGGCTTTCGGGTCCGGGTGCCGCCGGCAGAACCGACTCGGAGTCGCCGAAGAAGCGCTGGACGCGGTGGCCGAAGGAGTTGAGCGCCTGGCTGGTCTTCGCGGTGAGGCTATTGTCCTGCGCCGTCGGCCGGACGAGAGTGGTCTCCCGCGCGGCTGCCTCCAGCAGCTTGCGAAGGGGTGAGCTCTGCGGGTCGGAGAGCACCCGTACCACCTGCACTGCCTGCCCGAGGTCGCGGAAGGCGACGATGTCGATGTCGTTGAGAAAGGACCGCCATTGCTCCACGTAGTCGTGAAAGTAGAGAGAGCGGACCCGGTCGGAGAGTGCCTTGATCCCCTGCGGCCCCGCGGCGAGCTGGGACCGGCTTCCGAAGATCCAGCTCTCCTTCGCTAAGCTGCCGATAAGCCGGAAGCTCTGTTTCGAGAACGCATCTTTGTAGCCGGCGTAAGTGTAGAGGGCAGGGATACCCTGGGTGAGAGGAAGGCCGCTCTTGCGCACGAAGACGAAGGCCGCGTCCGGCCCCGCCGCATCCGTGATGCGAAAGTCCGGGATGGTCTTGCTCACGCCGTGCTGCTTGAGCTGGGCGTAGATGCGGTCGGCAAGTGGAACCCTTGACAGCACCTCCCGCGCGCGCCTGACGAGGTCCGCGTCGAGCGCCAGGGGCAGCGGGGTCAGCTGCGGCTGTTCGAGCAGGGCATCCAGGTGGTCGAGCAGCTGCTGGCGTTGCTCCGTCGACACCTCTCGTGGGAGGTTGTGCTCCCAGTCGAGGCTGACCCAGGTGCGCACGGCGTCCGGGTCATAGTGCTTGGGCTCGTCGAGCATCAGATAGACCCGCAACGCCTCGTAGAGAAAATCCGGCTGACCCATGGCCTGCCGGATCTGATCCTCCATGCGCAGCATGATCCGAGGCAACAGCGCCTTCTTGAGGGCCCGCCGGTAGGCGGTCACGGCAGCCGAGCCCAGCTTGTCGCCCTGATAGAGCCCCATCCCCATCAGCCAGGGGGTGCCATTGCGCCGGTCTGCATAGCCGCCGGGGATGTCTCGCAGGGCATTCAGAACCGGTAGGATATCGATCGGATCACGCTTTCTTGCCGGAATCGCGCTGACCTGAGTGGCAATGGCTGCGGCCTGCCGCTGCACCTCCTGGACGTAGGCGTGGTTGCGGGTGTAGCTCGTGACCCAGGCGAGGGCCGCGAGTGCCGTAATGCCGATCGCCCCCGCGTAGGCGCCGCGCTGGACCCATTGGCGCTGCCTTTCCAGGCGCAGGTTGGTGCCCGCGAGACCCGCCTCTCGAAAGACCACTTCCTTCAGAAGGCGGGTGATGAAGTAGCTCCGGCCACTTCCCGCAAAGGCGGAGATCGCCTGACGGCCGAGGCCAAAGGCCGAGGCGAGGGCATTCATGATACGGTCGATGGGCGTCCCCACCTGGGTGCCGCTGGTGAAGTAGACGCCGCGCACCAGCGTGTGCTCCTCGAAGCGGCTCTGTTGGAAGACCCCATGCAGGAAGCCGGCGGCAACCGCCCTTAAGGCAGCGAATTGGCGCGGGAAGGCCAGGATCAGGGTGCGCTTCTTAGGATCTCGCTCCTGCTGCAGGCGGTCGAGCAGGCGCTGATTCAAGCGCTGGCCCAGGCGCTCGACCTCCTCCGAAAAGTGGTCGATCGCCTGTCGTGCGCTCCCCGACTCATCCAGGGCGAAGGTCATGCCCCACACCTGCGCCCGCTCGTCCTTGCCCAGGTCGGCGAAGAACTCCATGAACCCCGCCACCAGGTCGGCCTTGGTAAAGAGGACGTAGACGGGAAACCGGATGCCGAGCTGTTGGTGCAGCTCCTGGACGCGCTGGCGGATCGCCCGCGCCTGAATTGCGCGCTCCGTTTCCGTCTGCTGCATCAAGTCCGACAGGGAGACGGCCACCAAGGCCCCGTTGATGGGACGGCGCGGCCGGTACCGCTTGAGCATCCCGAGGAAGCCTCGCCAGGCGGCGCTGTCGACCGCCTCGAAGCTGTCCTGGGTGGTGTAGCGGCCGGCCGTATCGAGCAGCACTGCCTCCTCGGTGAACCACCAGTCGCAGTTACGGGTGCCGCCCACACCGCGAATCGCGTCTTGGCCGAAGCGCTCCGCGAGGGGAAAGTTGAGGCCGGAGTGCAGCAACGCGGTGGTCTTGCCGCTGCCGGGAGGACCGATGATCACGTACCAGGGCAGCTGATAGAGGTAATGACCCCCCAGGCGGTGCTTGAAGTCGGTCTTCTTCAGTACCGCCAGCGCATCCTCGAACCGCTTCCTGAGGGTCGCAATCTCTTCGGCAGAGGCACTGGTTGCCTCGTCAGGGGCAGGCTCCGGGGCCGCAGCAAGATTCTCCGCCATCTTGCGGTTCTTCCGCCGGGCGGAGAGATACCGCCACAGCCGGTAGAGCAGGAAAGCGGCGAAGACGACGCCGATCGTGATCCAGCGGGCCTTCTCGTCCGCCAGGGGCGCCCAGCCCGCGAAGGCGAACAGGGGTCCGATGAGCCAAATGAGGACGGCGAGCGCGAGCAACCCGAGGAGGGGGAGGAGCCAGCCTCTTGTAAAGAATCCGAAGAGCTTCTTCATCGTGCCGTCGCGCAGGCTAATGCAGTTTCTCCGCAGCGCTTCTTCTTCGCCTGCTCAACCGGCACCGGCTGGCTTCATGAGGGTCACCTCGACGCGCCGATTGCGGGGGTCCGTGGGCTTGTCAGGCACCAGGGGCTCGGAGTCGGCGCGGCCTGCGGCCTTGAAGCGACCCGGATCGCCCGTGACCTCGCCCAAGAGCTTGGCGACGTCTTCCGCGCGCGCCTTAGAGAGGTGCCAGTTCGACGGGAACCGCAATGTATGGATCGGGAGGCTGTCCGTGTGGCCCGTGACCAACACCGGACCCGGAAGCTGGGCGAGGGCCTTCCCGATACGGGTCAGCACGGGAATGTAGTCTTTCTTTACGGTCGCCGAGGCCGATGCGAACAGGCCGTCGCCCTTTAGCACCACCGAAGAGCCCGCTGGCCGATCAATGACCTCCAGGTTGCCTGCCTTGATATCGTCTGCCAGCAGGATTCTCAGCGTCAGCGGTTTGGGCGCCGGGGGCTCGGTGGGGAGAGGGGGTCTCTCGGGAGGCTTCTCCACCACCGGCGGCAGCGGCTCCCGCGGTCCGGCCGTGACCGCAGGTAGGCCCTTATCCAGGTTGCTCAGGGCGTCATAGACCGGGTCCGATGCCCGGTTGAGGAAGAAGCTGAATGCCATGAAGAGGCCGAGCAGGAGGACGGCGGCCACCGCGGACAACACCCAGAGGGGGACATGGCGAATCAAGGGATTCCGCCGCTCGACGATGCCTTGCCAGTTGGGGGAGAGGTCCCGCTCCGTCTCGCCTCGGTGGGCACGGATCATTTGATACAGCCGCTCGCGGAGCTCTTCCAGCTGGTCGCGGCCGCCGTCACGTACCCGATAGCGGCCCTCGAACCCGAGGGTCAGGCACAGGTACAGCAGCTCCAGCGTGTCCAGATTCCCGGCCGGGTAGGCCATGAGCCGCTCCAGCAGGACGAAGACCTTCTCGCCCCCGTACGCCTCGTTGTGGAAGGAAATGAGCAGGCCCTGCTTGCTCCAGACGCTCTCGCTGCCCCAGGGTGTCTTGAGGACGGACTCATCCAGCAGGGAGCAGAGCGCATACCGGGCGGGCAGAACCACCGACTCGGGAATGCCACTCGCGCGGGCTGTTGCCTCGAAGGTCCGAACCTCCTGAATGAGGTGGTCGCGCAGGCCGGTGGGGTCGGGATGCGATACGGTCGCGCGCAGCTGCCCCACAAGGTCGAGCAGAGGGGCGGCTGCGTCCACGAGGGGATTGAGTCCGGCACCGGTCCGCGGAATGGGCGCGGCGCGGAAGGATGCCTCGGGAGTCGCCGGGGCCGGCGTCGGCGAGGGCACCGGCGGGGGAGGGCTGGCACCGGGGGGCCGCCGGCCGCCGGGCATCGGGCGCAGCAGGGTCCGGTCGAGATCACCGGAACCGGCGAACGGGTCATCCTGGTTCACGGCTTACTCCCTGATTGCCCAAAACTCGAGCTCGAGCCCGGGGAACTCGCCGCCGATGTGCATTGCAAAGGCGCCGGAATTGCTGAGCTTTGGCCAGAATTCACTCGTCCGATCCAGCTCGAAGTACGCGAACCCCGCGTGGAAGGGGATCTGCCGCGGGGCCACCGGCAGGGCTCGCATGGAAATCCCCGGGAGCGCGAGCTTGACGAACTCCTGGATGTTCTCCACCGGACCTATCTTCACCTGTGACGGAAAGCGGGTCCGCAGGGTTTCGTAATTCATCTTGGCGCTTGCCGCCAGCACGAAGGTCGCGGTTGCAAGGAGGTTGCGGTCCGGGACCGGCGCGACCCGGAAGCCGAACTTGCGCTCTTCGACAGGGATGGCGATCGCCCGCTCCTCGAGGACCCGGCTCAGGGCCTCACGCAGGGCCGCCATCACTGGGAAGAAGGTTGCCTGCAGATCGTCATGACGGTAAGGGGGAAACTCCGGCGGACGTTTGGACGCGGTGGTGAAGGTCGCCAGCTCACCGGCCATGGGCAGCAGGAGGCGATAGAGGGTCTCCGGGTGAAGCCCCTGGACCTTGGTGAGGTGCGCAACGAGTGGCTCCAGGCGATTCACGACCTGGAGCAGCAGGAAGTCCGCGACCTCGGCGACACCCCCTCGACCGGACTGGCTGACTCGGCTTGCCAAGCCCTCTGCCCGGTGGTGCAGCAGGCCAAGCAGCTCGCCGGCGAAGCTCGCAAGCTGAGGGGCCGCCTTGTGGTCGAGACAGGGAGGGATATAGCTTTCGTCTAAGACGATCCGCTTGTCCGCGCGGCATTCGATGACACGGGCGATCCCCGTGTACGCGTAGCCGTCACGGTGGGCCCTCTCCAGCAGCAGGGCCAGATTGAGCTTGCCCACTTGAACCGGGGCTGCCGTCTGTGCCCCGACGTTATTGTCCTTGACCTCCTCCTCGCCCGTGCGATAGCGCAGGACCTCTCTACCGTCTTCTCCGAGTCCGGCCTCCGGGACGCCGGGCTGTTGGAGGGGAAGAGACAGGTACACGATCTGATTCTGCACTCCCTCCTTGAGCTCCAGCGGTACGGGCGGAGGATCGTCCGTCGGAATGTTGAAGGCCGTCCCGTCAGGCAGGACGCCGCTCGCAGCAGTCAGGGCGATCTTACCCATCGACAGCAAGTCCGTGTCGATCGCCAGCTCCCCGACCCCCCGCCCGTATGCGACTAAGTGATTCAGCCGGTGCTCGATCAGGTGCTCCAGATAGCGGTCATGCTGCTGGAAGTGCTGGGGCTTGAGAAACAGCCCCTCGGACCAGAGCACCTTGTTCTTCCAAGACATAGGCGAAGTCTACTTGTTCGTAACGGTGACGGAATGCGGGCCGAGTCGAATGAGAATGAGGTTGTCCTTCCCTTGGTGCAGGGGATAAGTGGCGCGCCATCGGGACTCGTCGAGATCACGATAGGCGCCGACGACGCCCAGATACTGGGTATCCGGAGCCGCCTTGCGTACAACCGTTCGCGCGGTGCCCGGGCGCATGTCGAGCTCTTCCCGGGCGAGCAGGTCAGGACCCAGGGCCGCAGACTCTTTGTCGAACAGAGTAAAGAAGTCCGCGCCTTCGAAGCTTCCGGTCGTCTTCAGCTCGTAGAGCCGGACCACCAAAGGCGACGGCTGGCCTGCGGCGTTCGGATTGATCCCCGGCTCCGCGGCTATCTCCGCGCTGATGAGGGTCGGAGGAGGTGTGCCTCCGGCGCAGCCCCCGAGTATCGACGCGGACAAACCCACCAGCAGGCAGGCTCTCAGCCACGCCCAGTGTCTCTTCTCGAGCTGCATCTGCGGCGCCCTCCCCAGCTAGCCGTTGCGAGATTCCAGGTGTTTATCAATAGCCATGTCGTTTCTGTCGACTCGCCTTGAGCCGCGCCGACTGCCCCTCATAGGCGCGATTGAACTCGTCTCGGAACAGACTCAGGAAGCCTTCGGCGGCATCCCGGGCGACCTCTGCATAGACATCGGTGAACAGATCCCAGTACTTCGCCTTTCGCGCCATGGGAACCAGGTTGTCGAGCACCGACTGCTTGCTGAACCGACGTTCCAGCTCGGCGGGATCGAAGCGGGCGAGCAGAGCTCCGAGGGCGGCCCGGAGACCCGCCACCATGGCCATCTCATGCGCCTGGATATCGTCAAAGGCCTCCCGCGCGGCCTCAACGGGCGGGAGAAACCCACGGCTGCGACGCAGCAAGAGATGGCCGATAGCGTCCTCGACGTCGACGGAGAACTTAAAAGGGTTGTTGTCCGCCGAGCGGATGGTTGTCATCTCCAGCCGGAGCTCGCTCTTGAAGGTGGCGCGGGTCAGGAGGACCGTCATCAGCCCTTGTGTCACGGCACGCAGGAGCGTGCCGGCGGTGCGCATCAGCTCGGCCTGGGCTGCGGCAGAGGCCGGCAGCTCGCCTGTTCCGAGGCCGTCGAAGAACGCCTGCAAGGCCTGGAGGTACTCAGGCTCCGGTTGCCCCGCATCCGCCGCCATTTCACGGGAAGGCCCACTCCCCGCAGGGGCGGGCGCAGGCGCTGCGGGCGTCGGAGGGGGCCCGGCCGGGACGGGAGCAAGGGGCGGCTCGGGGTCGGCTAGTGGCGGCTCCGGGGGCTCGGGTGCGGGTGGTTCGCGGGCGGGCTTCGCCTGGTCCCTCCAGATGTCGTAGTCGTCCGGAATTGGGTTGGGTGGTGTGAAGAATGCGTTCTCTTCGGGCGTATGGTCGGGCTCGGCTGGTAGCTCGCGGGGTTTGCCCGGCCTCGGCGGCGGAGCGAAAAGACCGTGCTCGGCCTCCTGAGGGGCCGGCCGTAACCAGTCGTCCAGATCGATCGGCGGCGTCTCACTCTCGGGTGCGCCTGGCTCCGCCGAGCCCAGGATGCTCGGTCTCGCCCGCACCAGATCGAGTATGTCGGGGGCCGGCTCCGAGGGGGGATGCCCGAGCGGTGGAGCCTGCTCTGGCTGGCCCCGTGCAGAGGGGTCGACCGGTGTCGCGGCGAGAGGTGTCGCCGCTATGGCCACGCGCACGTCGTAGGCGCCGATGCTCAGCTCGTCGCCCTCGCGAAGCTCGATCTCTTGCCCCTCCGGTACGGGCTCGGCGGCGTGGTTAACGAAGGTTCCGTTGGTGCTCGTGTCGATCAGGAAGAACCGGCCCGCGCGGCACCGTACTTCCGCGTGATGACCCGAGACCCAGCGGTCAGGGTCGGGTAGAACCAGATCATTGTCCGCGCTGCGCCCGATGGTTCCGCCCGCCTCACCGATGCGAGCGCTGGCAATCCGGGCGGGCGGGTGGTTTTGGTAGCGGATAACGCTAAGGGTCAGGTCCATATCGACCGCGAGCCAAAGCACAGGCCAACGAGAGTTGCCAGTATAGCCAAGCTTGTTTGCTCCCGTTACCGGCGAGGCGTGAAGGCACCGGGGGGACCGGCGGATTGGCCACCGGCCAGCGATCGCGGCGATTGTCCAAATCCAGCGCGACCCCGGAGGGGGGCGTGGCCGCCGAGTACAGTCCTATTCCTCCCCGACAGCCCAGCCTCGCCTGCCGGGGCGGTGCCATCGAAGGCGCCGCCATCTCTGTGACGAGACGAAGGCTGACCATCTCCGCGTCGGGTTGGGTGGCCGTCATCCGATCAGCACGGTGGGACACCCCATGACGATGGTGCCGCCGTGGGCGGTCACGTCTCCCATGCGGGCAGCCGGCTGACCGCCGATTAGCACAGCAAAAGAGCCTAGCGCGATGACGTCCGGCGGTCCGACGCAGGTTGCCAAGTCGCCGACCCGAGCGGCGGGCATGCCGCCGATCAGGATCGGGAGCCCCCCCGGCGGCAAGACCGGCCCCCCGACATGAGGCACAACACCGGTTACCATCGGGCAAACATGCATATCACCCACTCTCGCCGCTGGCATTCCCATCTCAAGCCTCCCCTTTGGTATCGTTGCCGCCCTGCCTGCCCTGCGCCAGGCCTATGCCGAGGTCCAAAAAACGGCGGTATTTCTCCGTCGCCCTCTCAGGCTCGCCCGCAACGGCGGCGAGCATTATGGCACCGCTCACAGCGTGCGCAGTCAAATAGTCCGCAGGCGGAACGATGGGGACGTTCGGGGGCGCGAGACTCCCCTCACTGACAAAGGCAGCGAATGCCGCACACCCACCGGGGCTTTCAAGTCCAGAGGCATCCGCCGCCGCCATAGCGGCTCGGCGGTGGTCTTCGTCAGGCGTCCGGACCCAGGCTTCGGCGGCTTCGATGGCTCGGACCGCAACCGAGGGCGTTTCGGGACCAGCAACCTCTCGGCCGCAAAGACAGGCCCAGCACACAGCCTTGTGCTTTGGCAAGGCCCGGGACAGGAGCTTCACGGCGTCGACGAGATGGTCCCGCTCAATGAGCAGCGAGAGGTATTCCCGCGGCGTCTTTCCTTCGCTGAGCAGCGCGGCTGCCTCTTCTCCTAGGTTGATATCAGCGCACAGCTCAGTGGCCGTAGCTGCTGACACCGCTGTCAGGTCGCCAACTTCCGTGGCGTTGTCACGGTCTTTGGGGGGCATGAGCAATCCTCACCAACATCTCAGTTGTCTGCGGCTCAGCCGATCATTGTGATGCCGCCGCCTACCGTCAGCATAGCTGACCCGTTGATAGTCGTCATCATGCCCTTCAGCTGCGTTGAAACTTGGCCCTCGATATTGATCATCATGCCCTTGATGGTTACTCCCATTTGATCGATCTTGACGCTGCTCTGGCCAACCTTCAGCTCGATCGATTGCATCGCCTCTGTCGTGCTCCCGCCGAGATCAAGCTTGGTCGATTGGTTTCCCATCTTCAGCGTGGTGCTCAGGTTGCCCATCTTAATGATCAGTGCGTCGCTGCCCATGCCGAGCTCCACCTGCCGGTTACCTTGCTTGATTGTCACGGTTTCGTTGCCTTTCACGACGGTTTCCGTTCGGTCCTCCTGAATCTCGATAGATTGGTCATTTCCAACCTTCAAGTCGTCGTCATGCTCGACAACGCGGTGAAAGTCCTTCTCTGCGTGAAAGTAGACGTCCTCCGAGCCCTTCTTGTCCTCGAACCGCAGCTCATTGAAATTGCTTCCACTTCCTCCCTTGGAGCTTCTGGTCTTGACGCCGCTCTGGGTTTGGTTAGCGGGCAAGTCATAAGGCGGCATCTGGTCAGCGTTATAGACGGACCCAATGACGATCGGTCTATCCGGATCTCCCTCCAGGAATTGGACCACCACTTCCTGTCCGACGCGCGGAATAGCAATGGCCCCCCAATTCTTGCCGGCCCAAGGTGACGCAACGCGGATCCAGCAGGAGCTGTTCTCGTTGCGCTCCCTCTCCCGATCCCAATGAAACTTGACCTTAATGCGTCCGTACTTGTCCGTCCAAATCTCTTCGCCCTGCTTCCCCACCACAATCGCGGTCTGTGGGCCTTGGACCACTGGCTTCGGGGTGGAGCGGGGCGCACGGAACGGGCTGTGGGAGTCCATTGCGACGAAGCTGCCACGGTACACCGGGCCCGGCGTCGATCCAGCGGTTTCGAACTCGTCGGAGGCAAGCTGATGAACAGCTGAGACAATGAGATACTCGCGATTCTGATCGGGCCGAGGATGATCAGTCAAGCTGAATAGATATCCCGCGGATAAGCCGCTGGCATATCCGGCGCCGTCAACCGTTTCGTAGTCTGCTTGCGCCTCTTCGATGCGTACGCGGGCGTAGTCATCGCCGATTCCTGTGTCCAGGTATCCGCCCGGGTAATCGTAGATCTCGTGATCCGCCTGCGGATGACTGTGTGGGAC
>Ga0210085_1000902_pt1 | contig 12130 bp, 14 predicted proteins | sample China_Galinas_PW_5_FD_184866 | JGI IMG/M metagenome (GOLD analysis project Ga0210085, IMG submission 184866) | Wetland microbial communities from San Francisco Bay, California, USA, that impact long-term carbon sequestration - China_Galinas_PWC_D1... | ecosystem: Environmental > Aquatic > Marine... | reverse complement strand
GGCCGGCAGATAGTTCAGCTCCCCGTGGTAATCGAAGGGCAGTTTGCCGAGGCGGTTCTCGAGGCTGAGGCTTCCCGACAGCCGGTACTTCAGGCTGTCCTGTTTACCGGTGTTCGCCTCCTGCAGTTGTTGCAGCACGCTGAGCAGGTTGCTCACCACGTCGACATCGAGCACGGCCTCGCCATAGGCGGGAATGGTCACCGGCTGGCGGCTGACGCCATAGGCGAATTCACGGTCATTGATCTGCAGTGAATACTGCATCCCCGCCACGGGAAGTGCGGTGTCATTGGGGTTCAGGATCCTGAGCTGAAGCCCGTAGCGCTGCTCGAGTACGCCCATTTCCTTCGGCTGGATGCTGACCAGCGAGACGCGCGGTGACTCTCGGTAGGCGCCCAGGCCGGCGCAGCCGGAGACCAGCACGGCCAGCAGCACCAGGAACGCGCGGCGATAGGAACGGTTGAAACCATCAGGGCTTCGCATGCTCGTCCCCTGATCCGGGCTGACCAAATTCCTCGCCCCTGGTTACCGGCCCGTAGGGCGCATCCCGGTGCCGGTCATGGTAATGCATACGGTAGCGGATGAAACGGTCTGGATCCTCGAAGTGCAGGAAGGGATTGCCCGTGATTTGCTCCTCCAGGGTGGAGGTCGCCTGTTCCGCGTAGTTATGACCCGGATGGATGACGGTGGCCGGGGGCAGGTGCTGCGCCATGTCCTTGAGGGTGACGTACATCTGCTCAGGGTCGCCGCCACGCAGGTCGCAGCGCCCGCAGCCGAACACGAACAGCGTGTCCCCGGTGATCAGGTCGTCGCCGACCCGGTAACAGGCCGAGCCGGGTGTATGTCCCGGCGTATGCAGGATGCTGACCGGGGTAGCGCCCAGCTCGATGATGTCGCCGCCGTGGTGCAGGGTCGGCAGGTCCAGACCATGACCCCAGAAGCGTGCTTCCTCCTTGAGCAGATGCAGCCGGGCGTCATGCTTCTCGAGGACCGACTCGATGCCGTTGATGTGGTCGTGATGACTGTGGGTCAGCAGAATATCGGTAATTCGCATGCCCTTGCGCTGCGCCAGCGCCAGTACCTGCGGCACATCCCAGGCGGGATCGACGATCGCCGCGCGGCCGCTGGCCTGATCGTGGATCAGGTAGATGAAATTCTCCATGGGTCCCAGTTCCAGGGCATGGAGGGTAAACGCTTGTGTGTGCGACATGGCATTCAACCCCGGCTGACAGACAACGGCATCCGGTCTTATTATGGGGGATGTGCGTTCCCGGGAACAGGGACGCGCCGCCCGCCCTGACACCACGGTGGCTAAACAGGTACCCACGTGACCGTTCACAAACTGGTACTTTACCCGGCACATGTCGACTGCCCGGCCGTCGAGACCGCGGCGCTGGTTACGGCACTGCAGACGATCGGGCTGGTCGCCGCGCCGGTATGCCATGACCCCGCAAACGGCTACCGCGCCGGAGGCCAGTTCCTGCAACTGGTGACTTTTCTCGGCTGCTCACCGGCCATCGAGCTCGAACCGCCGGCTGACGCGGACGAATGCGCACGCGCCTGTGCAAGCGGGAGCCTTTGTCATATCCGCTTCTCGCCGACGCAGGACCGGATCCGATTCAGGGCGGACAGCCGGCTGCCAGCGCCGCGCTGCCCGCAATGCCGCAAGGTCGAAAACCGCTGGCCGGAACTGATCGAGCGGTGGCGTGCGGACTCTCGAGTGAACCAGTGGGAATGCCGTGAATGCGGTTATCACGGCAGGCTGTTCGACCTCAATTTTCGCCAGCGCGGCGCCTTTGGTCACAGCTTCGTCGACATCTGGGGTGTCCACCCGGCCGAGGCGGTGCCGGGCGAGACCCTGCTCGCCACCCTCGGCGAACTCTCCGGCTGCGACTGGAGGTATATGTACCTGCAGGATTAGTCCGAATGGCGCTGAGTGAGTGTCCGTCCATAAACACCGTATTCACCGCAGAGACGCACGACTGCATGGATGCAGGAGGTAGAGCAATGAATGGAGCAATTGCCGAAAGGACGCAGAGAAATTCTCTTGTGAAAACAATGAAATACTTTGCGCTCTTCCGGCAATTGCTCCATGCATCGCCTAAAGCGCCTACTTTTCGTGCTCTACCTCCTGCATCCCTGCAGTCGTGCGGCTTTGCAGTGAGTTTGGTTCCTTACGGATGGCCACTAACCAAGTACCATTCGGATTACCCCTCTTCTGTGTCGTCATGCATTCTGTGCGACAATAACGGAATCCCCACTGCAGACCCGTACATCGAGGGCATTCATATGGCTGACCAGGAACTCTCCAGGGAAGAACGCATCCTGCGCGTGATGAAGCGTGTGCTGACGGATGTCGCCAAGGACACCTACACGCGCCCCGGCTACCGCCACCCCCTGTCGGATGCCACCGTGCAGGGCATTCGGGAATGTCTCAGTCTCATATCGGCCCGGGAGATCGAGCTAGCGGAGGCGGCAGGCCGCCCCATGAGCCAGCGGCCACGGTTCATCGACGAGCCGCAATCCTCGGTCGTGGTCCAGTTCGACGAGAAAAGCGGGAAAGACAAGGACGAGGAAGGCAACTGATTCCTGCACCCGCCGGTGCCGCGGGACAGCCGCACCGCGCAACCTGCCGTGAAAAAAATCGTCATCCATAAATCCGGCAGCTATGACCGTCTGGTCATCGAGGAACACCCGGACCCGGCGCCCGGCCCGGACGAAATCCTGATCGCGGTTGAGGCGATCGGCGTCAACTATGCGGACTGCGTGACGCGCATGGGGCTTTACGCCTCCGCCAAACACTACGTCGGCTACCCCATCACTCCCGGTTTCGAAGTCGCCGGCACCGTAGAGGCCACGGGCGAACAGGTCACCGACCTCGCCCCCGGCACGCCGGTCATGGCGGTCACGCGCTTCGATGGCTACGCCACCCGGCTGCTTGCCCGACGCCACCAGGTGTTCACGCGCCCGCAGCGACTTTCCCTGGAACAGGCGGCCGGTTTTCCGGCGGTCTCCCTGACGGCCTGGTTTGCCCTGTTCGAACTCGCGCACCCCCGTGCGCGGGAAACCATCCTGGTCCACTCGGCGGCCGGTGGCGTCGGCGGTAGTCTGGTGCAGCTCGGCCGGATCGCGGGCTGTCGCGTCATCGGCGTGGTCGGTGGCGCCCACAAGGTCGAGGCGGCGCTGGCGCAGGGCGCCGATGCCGTCATCGACACGTCATCGCAGGATCTGTGGCGGGAAGCGGAACGCCTCGCGCCAGGGGGTTATGACATCATTCTCGATGCCAACGGCGTGTCCCCCCTGGAACAAAGCTACCGCCACCTCGCGCCGATCGGCCGGCTCGTGGTTTACGGGTTTCACTCCATGCTGCCCCGCCATGGCGGCCTGCCGGGGAAACTCCGGCTCGCCTGGAACTACTGGCGCACCCCGCGCTTCAGCCCGTTCAGCCTGACGACGCGCAATCGCAGCGTGCTCGGTTTCAACCTGAGCTTTCTGTTCGACAAACAGGAACTGATGGAAACCGGACTGCGGCAACTGATCCAGTGGCTGGAGGATGGGAAGCTCGCGCCACCCCGGGTGACCGTCTATCCCTTCGAGCAGGTGGCGGATGCCCATCGCGACCTGGAATCCGGCCAGACCGTGGGCAAACTGGTGCTACGCTGCGCCGGCTAATATCCTCCAGCGTCAGGATAACGGGAAACCCGCAAAACATGCCGTCTCGAATCCTGAGCAACAAGCCGGGCCATGTGTTGTCCCTCTAATTGAAATAGCGCACTATCGTGAGAGAGGCTGGCGACCCGCGCCGATGACGCGGTGAACGCGGTCGCCACGCCTCGTGGTGCGATCTCAACGGGCTGGATGGCATGCGAATCCCTGACCGAACGCCAAGGCTTCATCGACTCCCGCTGCTGCTGGCCGGCCTGCTCTGGGCCCTTTCCGCTCTGGTCCGGGCGGAGACACCGCCGACGCCGTCCGTCGAGAATGATGGCCTCTACATGTTCGTGCGCCTGAACACACCGGACCAGATGGCGGCATTCTATGAAGCCCGCGGTTTTCCCGATAACGCCATCGAGCGCCTGCGCCGAACCTGTTTCGTGATGGCCCATATCGAGAACCGGGGGGACGAAGTCATCTGGCTGGAACTGAAAAACTGGCATTTCCTCACCCGCCAGGGCGAGGTTCAGCGCCTCAACCGGAACGACTGGGAGCGTCTCTGGGATGAGATCGGCCTGCCGCAGGCCAGCCGCTCCACCTTCGGGTGGACGCAACTGCCCGGGGAACGCGATCTGCAACCCGGCGAACCGGTGGGCGGTAACGTGATCCTGCCTGCCACCGATGATCCCTTCACGCTGCAGGCGGATTTTCTCGCCGGAAAAGACCGGCGCGCGGGCATGATCAGCGTACGCTTCGAGAACCTGCGCTGCGCGAAGGATCAAGCGGCGCCATGAAACCCCGGCGACTACTGCTGTTGTACTGCCTGGTGCTGAACGGACCGGCCTGGCCGGTCGCCGATACCCTGCCCCTGCCGCCCGGTGTGATGGCCGTGGATGGAACGCCGGCTCCTCCACTCCGGCTCGACTCCCTCGATGGCGAGCCCTACGATCTCGCCGGGGCGCGTGGACACTGGGTCTTCATCCACTTCTGGGCTACCTGGTGCGGCCCCTGCAAACGCGAAATGCCGTCGCTGCAGCGGATGCTAAAGCAACTGCAGACCCGACAAATCGAATTCGTCATGGTGAATACTGCCGAGAGCGAGGACGAGGTATTTACCTTTCTTGCCACTGTGGCGCCGGATGTGACGCCGCTGATGGATACCCGGGGCCTGGTGACAGAGCAGTGGCAACCCCGTGGGCTGCCAGCCAGCTTCCTGGTCGATCCGCAGGGTCGAATCCGCTACCAGGCGCTCGGCGGCCGGGAATGGGATACAGCGCCCTACCTCGATTTTCTGCACCGCCTCGAGGCCGACTGAACGGCAACAACGCCTTCAGTCCAGCCAGTCCAGCAGGTAATAGATGTACTGGCCTTCCGATGACTTCGAGGGACCCACCACGCGCGCGGCGTGGCGTTTATTGGGCAAGTCGGCGGCCTCGATGGCCGCTTCCCGGGTAGCGAACACCTCCACGCAACCGGCCGGGAAACGCTTGCGATTCCGGCGGGGAGTGAAAATGACCGCGAAACGCACCTGCGAGACGCCGGTCTCCGGGTCGGGAGGCACGATACCGCGCAGGCTCATCGCGAAGACGACTCCGACAGATCCGGTGAATGCCCCACCGCGAGAATCCTAATGTCGCGTTCCTGCATCAGCCCACCAATCAACATACAGCACCTCGAAAAGAAATGAGTCTCAGGCAATGTCCGTCCATGAACACCGATTTCACCGCAGAGACGCAAAGATCGCAGAGAGATTCTCTAACGAAAACAATAAAGCACTTTGTGATCTTTGCACCTTTGCGGTGATCATATTAATTTGTGTATAAAAAATCAGGCAGGAGCGGGCTGTTGTGACGGCATGGGCGTCAATGCCGCTCCAGCAGGTCCGGCCTGATCATCCACAGCAGAACCCACCGGTCGAGGTCACACCGTTCCAGACAGACCACACTGCCGGGCAGAAACTCCACGACCTGATGCTCCGGATTTCCCGTGACCAGCCGCGCGACCAGGCGCGACAGGAACGGGAGATGCCCCGCCACGAGGACGTCCTGTTCCCACACGTCAGCATCGGAAACAAAGCCGGCCACGTCATCATTGGGACCTATTCCGCCGACCTGTTCAATCTTCCCCCGGGGCAGGACTGCCTTCGCCAGGAGCTGCGCGGTCTGCTCCGCGCGGAGCTTGCCGCTGTGCCAGACACGTTCTACCCGGATGCCCGCCCCCTTGAGGAAGTCCGCCATGGCCTGCATGTCCTGCCGGCCCGACTCACTCAGGGGACGTGCCGGATCGACCTCACTGGTGAGGGCCGCGCCATGCTGGACCAGATAGAACCTCATGGCGACTCAGGATAACGCCGTTCAGGTTCCGCACCAAGCCGCCACTGCCTGTGGCTCTCAACGCCTGAAAAAATCGACAACAGCCTTCACTGTCGCCGCATCACGCAGGATGCGGCGGTGCCCCAGCCTGCGCGTAGCAAGCCATTGCGCACCCGGCCAGGCGTCGGCAATCATCCTCCCCTGCCGCCAGGGAACCTCGCAGTCGTCCCGGTCGTGCACGATCAGGGCCGGCATGGTCAATGTCCGGACGTTGTTGTCCGTCGACATCAACTCCCAGACATTCGCGGTGAAGCGCTTCTCCAGCCGGCGGCGCAGGTCGGTCACCACGGGATCGGGCAGGGTCAGCATGCGAGCGAAGCGTTCGACCAGGAACTCGAGCCGGGCCGGCGTGCCGAGGCAGACGACGCGCCCTGCATCCACGTCCTGCTGCAGGGCATAGGCCAGCGCCATGCCGCCGAAGGAATGGGTAATGGCACCATGCAATGGGCCGTAGCTTGCGTCGATCGCCTGCAACGCCGAGGCGAATTCCAGAATGTTGGTTCGGCTGCCCGGGGTCTTGCCGTGTCCCGGTGCGTCAAAGGCGATCACGCTATAACCGGCGGCGGTCAAGGGTTCGACAAACGCGGCCACCTGGGTCGCGCGTCCCGACCAGCCGTGGACGAAGACGATGACCGGGCCCGCACCCCAGCGATAAACGGCGACGGGAACACCCTCGACCGACAGTGTCGTGTGCTCGGCGATTCCGGCCACCGCCTGTTCGGCAACAGAACCCGCATAACGGCGGGTGCGAAACCACAGGCGGTAGGCCCAGCCCCCCATCAGACCGGGAAACACCGGCCCCAGACCGCGGAACACGGTCCGCAGGATACGCGGGGCGACGTGTCTAGCCTTCTTCATCGGACCCGAAAAGATCATCCAGCCGGCGGCGCGCACGTTCGGCATCGTCGACAATGCCCTCCGGCTCATCCTCTGGCGTCTCACCAAAGAGCGAATCCAGGCATGCTTTCGCCTGCCGCGCCGGGTCCACGGCCGACCCCGTCCAGGCGTCGGGACGTGGCTGAAAATACCCGCAGAAATTGGCGTGCGCCTTGTCATTTACCGTTTCGGCAATCGGCTCACGACAGCTGTTGGCCACGCCGGGATCGTAGAATTCGCACAGGCGACAGACATGCAGATCCGCATGGCACGCCGGGCACTCGGCCAGCCGCGCCAGCGGCAGCGGCTCGCTCTCAAGTGAGGCGCCGCATTTCCAGCAGACCAGTGTTGTCGTTGTCATGGCGCAACGTCGGCTATGAATGAAGCTACCGTTAGTTTGAACTGCCAGTTTTTCTCCCGCAGGGGCGGACAAGCCCGCTCCTGCAGGATGATATGTTTCGTAGTGCTGCGAGAACCATCAGCGGAACATAGTCCGTGAATCCGCCCGAAGCAATCGCCAGCCACGGCCGCCCGACGGGCTGCTGCCGGTAATTTCACTCCGCGATTTCCTTCCCAAACAGCGGAATGCATACCACACTCAGATAATACCGGCATGAGGGAGGCACAATCATGACAGGCAAAAAGAATATCGTATTCGGTTTTCTCAACCTGGTTCTGAGGGCGGCCCTGAAACCCTGCATGGTCAAAGAGGTCTACCCGGATATCGCCACCGCCATCGGATTTCAAGGGCAACCGGTGGACTCCTGAGCTGACGCCGGATTCTCACATGGCGGTCATTTGACATGCATCAAGTCGGGACCCTGATGGCAAAACGATAATGCGTTACACGTCGAGCAAGCAAATAACGTTCAATCGGAGGTAACCATGAAAACAAAACGAATCATGATGCGGAAGCTGTCCGCCTCAGTAATTACCCTGGCGCTCGCAGGCGCGGGCGGCCTGATCGGAACCGCACTGGCCGAGGAGGCCGCGCAACCCATGGCAGCCGCCCCGACAGAGGCCGCACCGCCGCCGGCGATAGAGGTCGTACCGGCCGCATCGCCAGCGCCGGAGGCAGCGGCAACTCCAGCGGAGTCAGCGGCAACTCCAGCGACCACTGCGCAGGAAAGCACCCCGGAAACCGCTGCACCAGAACCTGCACCAGAAGAAGTGAAAACGGAGCAAACCGCTCCCGAGCACGGTTCTTCTGTGCCGTATTCCCGCTACCGGGATGAATTGCGCCAACGCATGGAAGCCCGGAGGAAAGCCCGCCAGCAGGCCATGGAGCAATACCGCAGCGCCCGGCGCTGGTGGAACAATCCCTATGCGGAGCAACGCCGGATCTGGAACAAGTCGCGCCTCGAGTGGTACCAGCAACAGGCCGAACAGCGCCGCGAATACATCGAGCAGCAACGACCCGCCTACAGCTATGAGTATGAGCTGCCCGGCTATGACTATAACTACTCCTACGGTCCCGGTTATTACTACGGACGCAGCGACACCACCCCCGGGCGCTGGAGCGGTACGCCGTATGGTGGTTGGGGTCCCGGGTACTGAGATTACCGCCCGCAGCCCGCAAAGCGCCCCGTACGCCACTACAGGTTGACGTACGGGGCGTAAACACGCCGTCCGGAAACCTATCCCAAGCTGCAGAAGCGGCTCGGCAGGGTGATGGAACAGTGACAGATGATCAACTGGTGCATCATGAACCCGCCGGAATCCACACCGCTGGCGGCGAATGACCCGAAGATGATCGCCCTGCTGGCTTACATCAGGCAGGAACGCCGCGGCACGGCGCTGGCGACCGGCAAGCACTAACCGCGGTCTTGCCATCCAGAGAGAAATACATTCACCGCACAGTACTATGCACAAACTGGATTCCCGCTTTCGCGGGAATGACAGACTTGATCAGACCGTCCTTAATCGACTTTGCGTTGTTCGCGTCTATGCGGTGAAAACGCCTGTTTATGGACAAACACCAGGCAGCAAACGCTGCACCAGTGCTGAAACGGTACCACACGGTAATCCCGGGCAGCACCAGCATCACCATGTCAGCTGGCAGGTCCCGGGTCGACCCGCATCAGTCCCCGACGCCACCCCCACCATGGCAAACCGCACAGCCCACGGGTTCGCCCTTGCGCACCAGCGTGCCGCGCAGCTTGCGGTCGGCCTTGGCGAGCGAAAGCACCGTGCCCTGGTTGCTGGAACGGGAGCCCGGACCGTGGCACACCGAGCAGGCGCTGCCGCCGGCCAGGTTCTCATGGCCACCCCGGGCGAAGCTGGTATTCTCGCCCACCGGGTGCATGCCATGCGGTCCGCCCAGCGTATTGCGGCTGTCCATGGCGCTGCCATGGCAGGTGCCGCACTCAACGAGGGTGCCGGTGTGGCCCTGCAACTGGTTAGCCGTGACGTTGTCATTGGCGTTCGGATTTGCGTTCGGCCATTCCGCGTGGGTCGCCCCGTGACAGCCCTCGCACATCACCCCGCCGTGTCCAGTGCTCACCCGGTATAAACGGGGATTACCGGCGCCGGGATTGGCAAACCCGTTGAAGGACGCCGCCACCGCGGGTTCCGCGAACCGCTTGTTGGCAGGCACGATCGGCGTTGCTTTGACATCACCGGTCTTCCAGGCCTGGCGCAGGCGAATGCCGTCGGCATTGCCGTTGGTGTCCACCGTATTGACCAGGGTCCCCGATGCCCCCGCGAGGTTGCTGCCCGCGTCACCCGTATGGCAGGAACCGCACCCGGGTTCATTGGCCCACGGCACCCGCGGGGTACCGGGATTGGTATAAAAGTCACTCGCCAGGATGAAGGCGCCCGGGTTGCCCGGCGAGACGTTTTTCGAGAAGTCGTTGCCCACCTGCAGCAGACTGCCATGACAATCGCTGCACAGGATATCCGCATTGAACATCGCGCCGCGCAGGCACTTCGTGTTCTTGCCCGGGTGGCACTGGTAGCAGTTGTTGTCCAGCGCCGTCAGGCGCGTCGACTGGTTGGTGATGTTGCCGTTGCCGTCCTGTTCGGGCGTCGGGATGGAAGGAAACAGACTGGAGAACTGGCCGTGGAAGTTGTGCATTACCCGCGAGTTGCTCTGGTGCGCCAGCTGGTTGCGACCATTGGCATCAGTGCCGGGCGGACCGGCGACCGGCCCGACCTGTGCCAGGTCCAGTGCCGGCGTGTAATGGCATACCTGGCATACCACCGGCTGGTTCTGCACCAGCGCCTTGTTGATGAGGCAGCTGCCGTCACCGTCACCCCCGTTGGTGGTGATATCGCAGGGGGCCGGCTTGTTGGCCGTGTCCACATAGTCGGCGCCGTGCCTGAGATCGTGCAGGCGCAGGATGTTGATGTCCGCCGCATACTCGACGCTTACTTTCGCCGGCATGTTGGCATCCGGATCGTCTATGCTGGTGGCCACCGGCAGTCCGGCGTTGCGCAAGGCCGTGGTGGGCTCGCTGCTGCGGCTGTCCTGTACGTCGGCCGGATCGGCGTGGCAGTTGGTGCAGCTCGCCTCACCGGAAATCGGCAGCACCGTGTCCACCGTCGCCAGCGTGGTATTGCCGTTCTTCGCCTGCACCCGCACCAGCGGGTAGGTGTTCTCCCGGCCGACGTCGTCGAAGGCCGTAAAGGGGATGCCCGCGCCTTCGTACCAGTTGACGTCGCTGGCCACGTAACCGAACGGGAAATTCACGAAGAACGGTTTGTCACCGTAGCGTTCATGCACCTGCTGCGGGCTGTTCGCCACATAGGGATTTCCCACACCGGGCATCGCGTGCTGCACTGCGGTGAGCGCCTCGTCGCCGCTGTTCACCCTGCCATCCGGACCGATATAGAGATCCTCCACGTTCGGCACCGGCAGACCCATGTCCGCGGTGACCGGCTGCGTAGCCCCGGGCAACCCGGCGGACAGCGGTGTGACCAGTGCCGGATAGAACGGATCATAGGCACCCAGCGGGATGACATCCCAGAAGTTGGTCTTGAAGGTGCCGCCGTCACCCCTGATGCCGTTCAGGACGCCCGTCTGAACCAGTATCGGGTCATTCGGGTTATAGGTCGACGAGTAGAACAGACTCACGTTCGACGGATTGAGCGTCGGGCTGGCGCCCTTCTGGATTACCTGGGCGAGCAGCACCTGGAATGGCGGCAGGATGCTCGCCACGCGGGTATCCAGATCGCCGCAGTGCATGCCCAGATCGTTGATCGCCAGTACGCTGTAGCCGGTGTTCGCGACCTGTGACTGTTGCGGTACCACTGTGGTGACCTTGCCCACGGAGTCCAGGCTGGTGGAATTGATGGAGACGCCCGACGCCGACGGTACGCCACCGACACCGCCACCGCCACCGCCACCGCCACCGCCACAGGCGGAAAGACCGAGCAGGAGAACCGCAACCATCCATACAGAAAACCTGGAGATAAATTTGCCGGAACCCGGCCTGGCATTCATCGCTGTCATATGCACTTCCTGGTCGATCGGTGTCGCCGCACCCGGCTCGCGGGTTGGTGAAACAGAATTATGACAATGGGAATAAGTTCCCAATTGTGGGCACACTGAAGCATAACGGAAAATTGACGCGAGGGGAATACCCCCCTAAATTTTTCCGTCTGATCAACAAAGGTTTTGATGCAACGGGGAACAGTCCGTTGCGCCCAACGGCCCCGTCGATGACTCACTGCGACAGACCGGGGCGTTGAAGATCCTGCAGCGTGAGCGGTGGCACGTAGACACCCAGCGGCTTGCGGGTCCACCACTGGCCGTTCTTGCGCTTCATTTCCGGCGTGGTGAATTGATACATCTCCAGACGCGCCCGCAGGTATTTGGGCGGCTGGTCCGGAAAGGGATTGTGGTCGAGCAGCGCGAGTACGTCCGGCGAGCCTTCCAGCAGGCGCCGCATGAAATCATAAATCCAGTACGCCACCGGCGAATTCGGCGGATACAGCGCGGCGAACCACATCTGCCAGTCGAGGCGCGGTTGATGGGGCACGACGAACGGCGGCCGTCGCGTGAGTTCTCCCGGTTTGTATTTGAAGCCGTAGGCCTTCCACTCCTTGCCATCGGAGGACCCCTCGACCACCAGTTCCGGGCGCGCCGTGGTGATGATGGGGAAGACATGGTAGTTGTTGACGATGTGCCACTGCACCAGCGCGCGCACCACCGTCTCGTTGAAGGCGGGCAGCGGGCGCCCTGTCGTCGTGGACCACATCATGCTGAGCGTGCTCGAGAAAATAACCAC
>Ga0210085_1000901_pt1 | contig 12131 bp, 15 predicted proteins | sample China_Galinas_PW_5_FD_184866 | JGI IMG/M metagenome (GOLD analysis project Ga0210085, IMG submission 184866) | Wetland microbial communities from San Francisco Bay, California, USA, that impact long-term carbon sequestration - China_Galinas_PWC_D1... | ecosystem: Environmental > Aquatic > Marine... | reverse complement strand
CGGATTGCTTGTGAAGAGTTCTTCGCAAACCCCCGCAAATATCATCGTGAGCTACGCTCATTGCTGACGGAGAATTTCGCTATTGTCGGTTAACGAAAAACCGAAAAAATGGCATTAGCTCGGTATAAACCCGACAAACAGCCTGCCGGCTGTTGTCCTCGATAAAGCGGCCACTCGTACATCAGATGGAAATGGGTGCTATCCAACTGCGATGGGAAGCACACATCCTGCGCATACGCCGAACAGCGCATCCAGACCGTGCAGCGCCTGCTCCCAGTCGCATCACGGAGCGATCACGACCGGGTGAGCTGCCAGGGCCGAAATTCAAACAGCGAGCCCAGGCAGCCGCCGATGAGTACCCTCCCTTTACTCTATCCAATGAGCTCCGGACACTTTGATCATACCGGCTGTCTCGGTCCCCAGGACCGACACCAGCCTGTCGCGCTGACCATTATCTGCTGACCGCTGGGAGCCACCCGATACGAGAAAATGGCGCAAGGTCCATAGTCTTCGCCTGCTGTTCCGGTATACAGCTGGCAATTGCTGCAGGACTGCCCTTCCTTCGAGCTGTCCGGTGTGTAATGGAGGGCCTTGGCCTGGGGATCCGCCGGATTGAGAACCGCCGCATCCTTCGGGTTCCTCCCCGACCGACCGGCCGCCCAAGCGGTCTCGCCGACGAGCAGGCTTGCCGTCGGTGTCAGGGCAAGCCCCAGCAGATTGAGCTTCATGAAACGCCGGCGGCCATGATCCGCCACCTTCTCGTCGGACGGGTCTTCACCCCCGACCGGTGTGCCCGTCGCCAACAAATTCTGTTTTGTCACCATTTTCATATGCTCATGCTCATCGAGTGGATCTTGAGGATCAATGACGCCGGCCGAGCCGCACGAGGCGACTGCGGCGCCCACTTCACAAATCACATCAGATATTCAGCCTCCCCTAGACGAGAAATGAGCAGCCGATCTTGCAACTAACACGCCAAAGGCACCCTCGGCACCCAACCCATTGAGACCTGCATCGCATTCTTGTCTTTTTACAATCGACCTCGGCTGCTCGACGCCCTAACTTGAGGCAAGAAACTCTGCGACGAGCAGACATTGCACCAAAAACGTCTGTGCCATGCATACAGGGAGACGTGTCCGATACGACCGCCTTGTCGGAGCTCGATCAGCCACAGCCGCAGGCTTCCTTGGAGCTAGGCGCCTTCTCGGACAGTTTTCCCTCTAGCCAGAAAGTGACGGCGGTGTGCGGATCAACTTGAGAGGTGATGTGGACCTGGGTTCCCCTTCTGGCCAGGCGCTCGCGGAAACCCTCGCCGGCCTCGCTCGTGATGAGAACCATGCCGTCGAGCGGATGGGGTGATTCGTCGTCCTCGTGCAATTCATGGTAGGAAGGGCAACCCTTCGGGAGCTCGAAATACTCTTCGAGCCGCGGTCGTCTTCCCTGCTCGGCCTCGAACAGCAAGAAGCGCCTAGCCTTGCCGGCCTTACCGGTAATGGTCCGGAAGTCCTCGCTGACAACGGCAACTTTCATGATCTGTCTCCATCTCCGGAATAGCTACGAAGAAGATGCAGACGCCCGCCGGCGTCCAGCGCGCACTTCAAAGGCTGTACGGCGCGTCATACCAGTCCCGGAGAACGGCGATGTCCCGAGCCGGCAGATAATCGAAGGCGCACATCAGATCCGCGTGAACGGCCTCGGCCAGCTTGTGGGATACGCGGCGCCGAGTCAGCATGTGGAAGTACCAGGCGAAGTGGTAACCGACTCTCCGGTCGAAGCCGTGAATCAGGTTCGCCAGTGCCGCGCCCCGGGCGACCAGCTCGTCGGGGAGCTCCGGCGTCTCGCCGCCCGGTATCGGGACCGGCTTGGCACTCATCCGTCCATCACCCTGGGTATCCCGGTATTCGCGGATGCTCAGGATCCAATGCTCGCAGAAGTGAGCAGACTCGCCCGCGCTGCTGCGGTCCCAGTCATTCAGAAATCGCTCGAGGTTTCTACCGGCATCTTCCGATTCCATGAGCTGCAGCACCTGCACGAGGCGGCGAAACACCAAACGTGGGGGTCCGACCGGCTCGGGCTCGAGTCGCGGAAAATCCAAGGGATCGATGAAATCCTCCAGATCGTCCGGCATCCAATCCGGGAGCCACAGGTGGCGCTCGATGACCTCCTGCAGCTGCTCCACCTCGATCTGGATGAAGTCGCGCGCCCGCTCGCCGGTGGCTGCCGTGAGGTAATGGGTGCAGCCCTCGAGCCTGGTCACGAGCCCGTCGATGGAGGCACACCTGTCCATGAGCCGTTCCAGGTCGCCGCCGGCTTGCTCCTCCGCCCATTCTCCGATGTGCCGTGCAACAACCCGATGCCCCGCATCGACGATGCCGCCCAGGCGATGCCATCCAGAGCGCGCCATCGCATAGTGCAGCTCGATCTCCGGTGCCTTTGCCTGCAGCCTGGAGAGTATTTCGTCCGCGGATACGGACCGCACATCTCCAACGCAGGCGCGCGCAATGCGCACCTCGAGCGATGGCTCACCCTGTGTGGAAGGCGGCGCAATGGCAGTCCCACCCCAAGGCATCTCAGTCATCCTGCATCTCTGCTTCGACCTCGGCCAGGACCATACCTGTCGCCTCGTCCAGATCGGAGGTAAGACTCATGCAGTGTCCACACCCGGCGACCAGATAGATGTTGAAGCCCTCCCCGCACCGGACGGGCTCGGCCATGCCGACCTCCTCGTCCATACAGTAGGGCAAGTGGAGATCTCGGAACGCATCGCGCAAGACCCTGTCGGTTTGCTCGCTCAGCCCGGCACGCTCCAGGATACGGGCCACCTGGTCGATCCGTGTGGGATGGATCACCCTTCTTCCTCCGCTCGCTCGAAGCGGACCCGCTCCTCCGGCGCCTTACCCATGACCTTCGCCAGCCAGGGCGGGATCTTGCTCGCCAGCAGCTCCTGCAGCGCGTGGATGCGCTCGCGCGCGGGGCCGCCCTCGGCATCCTTGATCGGGTGGACGCCAACCTTGACCACCTTTGCTGCCGCCGGACCTCCGATGGAGGCGACATAGAGCAGTTGGCAGTCGGCGATCAGTCCGGCGCGATGGGCGTTCTTGTCCTCCGCGTTCGCGTCGCTGGGGCCGCGGACCCCGATCAGACGGCTTTCCGAGGGTGAGACCTGATAGACGAGAAAACACCTGGCCGAGCCGAAGTGCCCGTCCAGCAGCTCGCCTCCGTTTGAGGCGCAGGCAACCCGGATCGAGCCCGGCATGTCGCCCTCCGCATAGGGCTCGACCGCCGGAGGCGGCTCCTCTACTCCCCCTTCGCCCTGCAGGATGGCCACCGCCGCCTTCAGCGCATCCGCCTCCGTGCCTGCAAGCGCTCCACCGAGGGCCTTCCGCAGATCCTTGACCCGGAGCTCACCGAGCCTTTCGAGTGTCGGCGGCAACCCGATCGAATCCTCGATGACCTGGATCAGGCGCGCCGCGTCCGTATCCGGCAAAATGCGGGCGGCCAATGCGATACGCAGGGCGATCTCGTCGCTGATGGGGGGCTGGGACATATTGCTCGTTCCCGATTTTCGGGCCATCGAATGCAATCGGAACGGTGGGCACGCTACGCTTTGCCCACCCTCGTGGCTGACCCGGCGCTCCGATCAGGCCGGGATGATGCAGTCGTCCTCCATGCAGGCGCTGACACACTGCGGCATGTCGGCCTCACCTTCGCACTCGGTGCAGGTCTCGGCGTTGATCTTGTAAACACCTTTGAAGGGGGTGATGGACTTGGTCGGACAGACCGACTCGCAGTCTCCGCAGGCGGTGCACAGGTCTCTTACGATTTGAAAGGCCATAGAGCTACTCCAGACTCGATGTTGAGAGGATTGGCTAGTCTCCGCGTTTGAAACGCAGGGTGGTCGGAAATTCGGGCCGGGGGCTTACCGGGTCGATGTACCACCGCGAGCCGTCCGTAAGCTCCACCGCCCCACCCCACTCGGACTCGGTGTCGACCTCCACGGTCGCGATCGTCTCCTCCATGTCTTTCTTTGCCACGTAGAAGAGCAAACCACCGGCATCATTCTTACGAATCATTACGTTTGGCATAAGGAATCGCTCCGATCCCCAGCGATCGCTCCCCGGGAGCGATCGCTGACTTTGATTCGCGCTAGCGAATCAAATCGTAGTTGAAGTCGGTGACGCCCATTTCCCGGGTGTCGTCGTCGAGCCGCTCCAGGACCGCATTGACCAGGGTGGTCAGTATGTACATGGCACCCTCGTAGCCCAGGGTGGTCATCCGATGCAGGTGATGCCGGTCGAATATCGGAAAACCGATGCGGATCAACGGCACCTCATGCTCCTTGCCCTTGTGCAGGGTATCGCGCTGGATGAACTTGCCGTAGGAGTTGCCGATCATGTAGTCCGGCTTGTCGGTGAACATCAGGGAACGGAAGTGCCAGAGGTCCTTGCCGACGTGCGTCTGGGTGCTCTGACCGTACGGCGATTCTGCGCACAGCTTGTCCAGGGCCTTCTTGTAACGCTTGTTGGCATGATGGACCAGCACGTGGGTCGGCTCGGCGCCCAGCTCGAACAGGAACTTGGTCATGCCCATGGCGAAGTCGGCATCCCCGTAGAGGGCGAGCTTCTTGCCGTGGAGCCAGGCGTGACTGTCGGACATCATGTCCACCAGGCGGCCACGCTCCTTGGCCAGTGACTCGGGAATGGGCTTGCCCGTGAGCTCCGAGACCTTCATCAGAAAGTCGTCGGTCCAGTCCAGACCCATCGGGATCTGGATATCGGCGGCAGGCTGGTGCCAGGTGCTCTTGACGAACTTCCTGGTCTTGACCAACTGCCAGGGCTGCAGCAGCAGGGTATCGATGGCGTTCGGGGCATCCTTCATCTCCGCGATGGGGGTGCCCCCGTCGTACATGCGGTACTCGCCGTCCGCCGGCGTATCCAGCACCTCGGCCGGATCGCACAGCAGGCTGTAGTCGACGCCCATCTCCTTCATCATCCGATGCAGGAGCCGGTAGTTGCCCAGGTAGGTCTCGAAGCCGGGAACCAGGTTGATCTTGCCGTTGGAGCCGACCTCCTTGTCTTCCATATGGTTCAGCGTGAAGTAACGCTGAATGCCCTCGAACATGTTGTCCCAGCCCGTGGTGTGGCTGCCCACGAAGCTCGGGGTATGGGCGAAGGGGGTGGGGAAATCCTGCTCGATGTGCCCCTCCTTCTTGGCGTTGTTGATGAAGGCGTTGAGGTCGTCACCGATGACCTCGGCCATGCAGGTCGTGGAGACGGCAATCATCTCCGGCTTGTAGAGGGCCTTGGCGTTCTCCAAGCCGTCGAACATGTTCTTCTGACCGCCGAATACCGCGGCGTCCTCGGTCATGGAATCGGATACGCAGGCCACCGGCTCCTTGAAGTGGCGATTGAAGTAGGTGCGAAAATAGGCGACGCAGCCCTGGGAGCCATGCACATAGGGCAGGGTCTTCTCGAACCCGAGGGCACAGAGCACCGCCCCCAGCGGCTGGCAGGCCTTGGCCGGGTTGACGGTCAGGGCGGTACGACCGAAGTTGAGATCCTGGTACTCCTGGGTCGTGGTCCACTGGAAGATCTCTTCGATCTTGTCCAGCTCATGGCGCTCTTCGACCGTGCCTTGCTTCGCGGCAAGGCTGTCCTTGTAGTCGTCTTCGAGGAACAGAGGGAAGCTCGGCTTGATGCCGTCGACTGTCTGGCTCATTTGTCGTCTCCTGCCGCGCCGCCAATCCGCGGACATACGGCAAACTCTGAACAATGGCTCCAGGGATGGAGCGTCCGGCTCATCCCTCTCCCCTTGGGAGAGGGATGGGGTGAGGGGAACGAGGTACCGGCAGCTCACCCCCAATCCATCTCCCGGCGTTGCAGGTGCGGGATGGACAAGGCGATCGCGTGCCCATCATCCCGGTCCGAAAACGGTGGGCACGCTGCGCTTTGCCTGCCCCTATGCGCTGGCGGCGATGGCCTCGTCGGCGACCTCGCCCTTCTGCAGCCAGGGGGCCTGCATCTTTCCCCAGCAGGGGTTGTTGATGGTCATGTCCATGTCGCGGGCGAAGATGGCGAAGCCATCGTAGCCATGGTACGGACCCGAGTAGTCCCAGGAGTGCATCTGGCGAAAGGGGATGCCCATCTTCTGGAAGATGTACTTCTCCTTGATACCGGAGCCGATCAGATCCGGCCTGATGCGCTTGGTGAGCTCCTCGAGCTCGTAGGCCGTGACGTCGTCGTAGAGCAACGTAGCCTCGCCCATCTCCTTGATGGTGCGGTCATAGTCGTCGTTGTGGGCAAACTCGTAGCCGGTTCCGACCACTTCCATCCCCAGGTCCTCGTAGGCGCCGACGACGTGGCGTGGACGCAGGCCACCGACATAGAGCATGACCTTCTTGCCTTCCAGGCGCGGACGATACCTCTCGATGACGGACTCGTACTCGGCCCTGTACTTTTCGATGACCTTCTCGGCGTTGGCCTGGATGCTTTCGTCGAACATCGCGGCGATCTTGCGCAGGGACTCGGCGATCTTGGTCGGGCCGAAGAAGTTGTACTCCAGCCAGGGAATCCCGTACTTCTCATCCAGGTGCCGTGCCAGGTAGTTCATCGACCGGTAGCAGTGGATGAGGTTGAGCTTCACCTTGGGGATCAGCTCGATCTCGGACAGGGTACCGTCCCCGGGCAGCTGGGCGACCACCCGCAGCCCGATCTCTTCGAGCATGATGCGCGAGGCCCAGATATCCCCGCCGATGTTGTAGTCGCCGGTGATGCAGACATCGTAGGACGTGGCCTCGAAGCTGTTGTCGCCGTCGCGGTTGCTGATGACCCAGTCGCGAATGGAGTCGTTGGCGATGTGATGCCCGAGGGACTGGGACACCCCACGGAAACCTTCGCAGCGCACCGGCACCACGGGCTTGTCGAGCTCCTTGCCCTTCTTCTTGGCCACCGCCTCGATATCGTCGCCGATGAGACCGATGGGGCACTCCGACTGGACGGTGACACCCTTGCACAAGGGGAACAGCTGTTCGATCTCCGTGAGGATCTTGTCCAGCTTTTTGTCGCCGCCGAACACGATGTCCTTCTCCTGGAAGTCGGAGGTGAAATTCATGGTGCCGAAGGTGTTCACACCCGTCATGCCGACGTAGTAGTTGCGCCGTCCCGCGCGCGAGTACTGTCCGCAACCGACGGGACCGTGGGAGATGTGGATCATGTCCTTGACCGGCCCCCAGACGACGCCCTTGGAGCCGGCATAGGCGCAGCCGCGGACCGTCATGACACCCGGCTGAGACTTGCGGTTGGAGGTGATGCACTTCTTCGACTGTTCGATCGACGGATCGTTGACCGCCAGGTGCTTGGCGCGCTCCTTCTTGGCCTTGTCCGGATATACTTCCAGGACCTCCTGGATGAGGGCCTGGGTCTCTTCGCGGGTCATCTTGGTCATGGTATTGCTCCTGTCGGGCGCAATCTGGGTAGGGCGCGGCCAGGTACGAGCCGCACCATTCTTAGAGCCTCGAGATCTTCGAGCCTCGAGCGATGCGGCTCACGATGCTCGCCGCACCACGCGTTTTTCGTGCCCCGACCGATCTCAGGCCGCGACGGCCTTCTCGTCAGCGGCGGTCTTGCCGATGATGGACTCGTCCTCCTCTTCGAGGATGCCGAACTCCATCAGCAGGTCCTCGAGCTCATCCATGGTGATCGGGGTGGGGATGACGAAGTTCTTGTTGTCGACCATCTTCTGTGCCAACTGGCGGTACTCGTCGGCCTGCTTGGCGGTCGGGTCGTACTCGATGACCGTCATGCGGCGGATCTCGGCGCGCTGCACCACGTTGTCCCGGGGCACGAAGTGGATCATCTGGGTGCCCAGCTTTGCAGCCAGGGCCTCGATCAGCTCGTCCTCGCGGTCCGTGTTGCGGCTGTTGCAGATCAGCCCTGCGAGGCGCACGCTGCCCGAGTTGGCGTATTTCACGATGCCCTTGCAGATGTTGTTGGCTGCGTACATGGCCATCATCTCGCCCGAGACCACGATATAGATCTCCTGGGCCTTGTTCTCGCGGATGGGCATTGCAAAGCCGCCGCATACCACGTCGCCGAGCACGTCGTAGAACACGAAGTTCAGGTCCTCGTCGTAGGCGCCCTCTTCTTCCAGGAAGTTGATGGCCGTGATGACGCCGCGCCCGGCGCAGCCGACACCCGGCTCGGGGCCTCCGGACTCCACGCACTTGACGTTCGCATAGCCCATCTGCAACACGTCCTCGAGCTCCAGGTCCTCGACGGACCCCGCCTCGGCGGCCAGGTGCATGATGGTCTCCTGGGCCTTGGAGTGCAGCATCAGGCGGGTGGAGTCGGCCTTGGGATCACAACCGACGATCATGACCTTCTGCCCCAGCTCGGCGAGTCCCGCGACCAGGTTCTGAGTAGTGGTAGACTTTCCGATTCCGCCTTTGCCGTAGATGGCGCATTGACGCATTGCCATTTTGGGATCTCCCGGTTTGCTCGCTGCACGCAGCTGGTTGAACGTAGTCGCTTCAGGCTCGATTGGGCAAGTCACGTGCCAACCACAACGGATGGAATCAGCACATTGTTTTTACGGTGATTTCTACCGGTTCTCCACGCTCATGCCCCTGGTAGCATAGGCAACAAAGCCGCTCGCCCTGTATGGATGGCAACACACAGATCGCACAGAAGACCGGCTGCTACCGATCCGGCCTGCCCGCCTTCGCGCATCGCTCCCTGAATCGCTGCAACCTGCCCGCCTTCGCGCATCGCTCCCTGAATCGCTGCAACCTGCCCGCCTTCATCCTCGGCAGCCTTTCCTACCAGACACATCCGCTACCGTTGGAGATCGATAGCATCCACCCCCTGCACGCGGACCTTTTCACCCTGCTCGCGGACATCCCCTCCCCCGCCGACCGTGCCCGGCGCTTCATGGACTACATGACGGTGCACTTCCGGCTGGATCGCCTGGAAGACACGGGGATCGAGCCGGATAGAAGGGGCCGGAAGCGGGTCAATGCCGACTATCTGCGCATGGTGCGCGGCTGGTCCTTCGATTCGGACGGGCGCGAGGGGGCCGTTCTCAAGAGCTGGGTCGAGACCCGCTTCGGACTACTCGCCCGCCACCACGGCGGCCCCCTCGGCGAGGGCGACAGCAGGGCCCGAGACTCCTACCTGCGCCAAGCCGCGGCGGGCATCTATGGGACCAATGCCATCGAGTCCCAGCTCGATCTCCTCTACACCTATTGCCAATACGAGCTCGCCCGCCAACACCCTCACTCGACGCAGCTGACGCTCTACCGCGGCATCAACGGAATCGCCGAGCACGAGGTCCTGGAGCGCCCGGGGCGCCGTCGCATCCGCGTACTGCTCAACAACTTGAACAGCTTCACCGCGAGCCGCGAGCGCGCCGACGAGCTCGGCGACTACATCCTGGAGGCCGTGGTTCCCCTGGCCAAGATCTTCTTCTTCAATCGGCTACTGCCGGGAATGCTCAAGGGAGAGGACGAGATGGTGGTGATCGGGGGTCTGTACGAGGTCTCGATCAGCACGCTTTGAAGACCGAGGGAAAGGCCACCCCGACTCGGGCAAGGTCGTCGCGAGCCGAATCTCGGGGTATCCGATTTGAAGAATTGAGCCTCTCAAATATACTGGTCGAGCAAGATAACAATCGGCCGGCCGACCAGCCGGCGAGGCGCAAGGGAACGCCCTTCCACCAAAGGCACTGAAACTGCGAAATCCCGACTTCAGATTTCCATGAGAGGAGCTATCCATGGCAACTTGGCGCTCGATCCCGTTCGAAGAGCTGACAAGACTGTCATCCGATTTCGTCATGTCACAGAAAGGGTTTTGGGACCACACGGCCTGGACGAATTTTCTCTCGCGTGTGCAACAGCAGGGAGTCGAGATCTCCACAGACATGCAATGGAAATTGGGTGATCTGCTGGAGGCGATGAAGGAGTATCACATGGCGGTCTCCTCGACCGAGGATGTCGAGAAGGCCATGACCACTGTCTTCAACGAGAGCGTGGCCTTCATCAAACAGCAAAAGGGTGTATGGGGTCATGCCGAGTGGGAGAGCTTCGTGAAGACCATGCGGCAGAACACGCGCATTTGGTCGGATGGCATGGAAGCCTACCTGGGCGGTGTCCTCGAATCCCTCAAGGTCTTCTACGCATTATCCCTCGGCGTTCCCGTCGAGAAGCTTACCCCGGCTGCGTCCGAAGACACCTCGCAAGAATCGGATCCCGCGGAGTCGAGCAAGTCATCGGAGACATGAAAGCTCAACCGCCGGGATAGAGCAGCACCCGATCATGGTCGAGCAGGACGATGTCGTCGCGGCCGTCGCCGTCGATAACCGCTGCTACGAGGGGTTGGGTGTCCCGGTTGACCTTAGGCGATTGCCGGAAAATATACCAATATGTGCAGAATTTTCGTTCGTCTTCAAGGAGCGACAACAGGCGCATAGCAGGGCTATGTAACTGTTGTCGCATCGCGGAAGACGGGCGAAAAGACAAGCAGGCTGGTATATTTTTTGACAGAAATTGCCTAGGCTCCCGGTAAGATCCGAGCTTACCTACCTGCCACCCAGCCGAAGGATTGCCTCTCGATGTCGGACGCTAACGCAGACGGTCGGAATGCAATCCCCGGATACAGGACGAGCTCGGCTTCCGGCACAACCAGCTCCGAGTCAGGAAAGCCGAAATCGGGCCGGACCGTCCACCGTTTCTTAGCCATATTCCTCGTCACCCAGCTGACCTTGTTCGTCTTCGAGCTGACTCCCGCCGGGCAGCGTTATCTGGTCATTCCCGTGACCAGCGCAGTCGCCGCGGTCAGCGTGGACCTGATGAGCACGGTCGACCAAAACGTAAAGGCATCGGGCAAGACCATCTGGAATCCCGCCAACGGGTTCGGCGTCACCATCGAAGCCGGTTGTAACGAGGTCGAGGCAAGTATCCTCTTGATCGCGGCGATCCTGGCGTTTCCATCCATCTGGGCTCAGAAGCTCGGCGGCATCCTGATCGGAGTTGTGACCGTGCAAGCATTGAACCTGTTCCGCATCATCAGCCTCTTCTACATCGGTCAGTGGGACCGAGAACTCTTTCAATGGGCACATCTCTACATCTGGCAGGCATTGATCATGCTCGACGTCCTCATCGTCTTCCTGCTCTGGCTCCGATTCGTCGTAAAGAGGGCCCCCACCGAGACTGAATCCACTACGAGCTGAGCCGATGTCGATCAAGGGCTTCATGCTCAGGGCCCTCGTCTGGCTGCCCATCTGTTTCGCGGTTTGGTATTACAGCTCCATCCTGTTCGTCGCGCCGCTGGCTCGCGCCCTCGACCTCCTCTCGAGGACCCTTCTTCCGCAGCTCATCTCGGCCGTGGAGACCTACGGTAACGAGCTTCAGGTCGTTCTGACACTACAGGTTCAGGACACGAGCACCGGGCTGTTGCGCACAGGCGACATGCTGTTCGAGATCGACCCGCTCATCTATGGCTTCTCCGTCCCCCTCTACACGGTGCTCGTGTTGGCGTCGAGGGCACCGGACGGGAGAAGGCTCGGTGCCTGGCTGATCGGTATGATCATTCTCTTTGCTGTGCAGATTCTGTGCATCCAGGCGGATATCCTCAAGGTCGTAGCCATCGATCTGGCGGGACAGACTCGGTGGGTATTACGGTGACACTTTACTATTTACACCATTTTCCTCTCGGCTTATGCTAGGCACATGTCTCGGCTCCCACGAATCATCCTACCCGGCATCTCCCACCATGTGACGCAACGTGGGAACAGGCGCCAACGGATATTCATGGAGGACGACGATTATGCGCTTTACAGAGATTGGCTAGCCCAGGCGTGTCGTTCAAACGGCGTGGAAGTCTGGTCCTACTGCCTGATGCCGAACCATGTTCACTTGATTCTCGTACCCTCTGACGAGACCGGGCTGTCCCGCGCCGTCGGCGAAACGCATCGTCGATATAGCGGGTACATCAACGCACGATTGCGGGTAACTGGCCATTTGTTTCAAGGGCGGTTCGGCTGCGTGGCAATGGATGAATCTCACTTGATGGCAGCTTTCCGCTACGTGGCTTTGAATCCCGTCAAAGCGAAGCTGGCTGCGACAGCTGGCGATTGGC
>Ga0210085_1000900_pt1 | contig 12136 bp, 11 predicted proteins | sample China_Galinas_PW_5_FD_184866 | JGI IMG/M metagenome (GOLD analysis project Ga0210085, IMG submission 184866) | Wetland microbial communities from San Francisco Bay, California, USA, that impact long-term carbon sequestration - China_Galinas_PWC_D1... | ecosystem: Environmental > Aquatic > Marine... | reverse complement strand
ACTCCAGCTCACCCCAGGCGACGTCCTCGAGGAACTGCTGGATCGCCTTGTGCAGCATCGGGCCGCGCCAGACGACCGCGGCGTTCTCCTCGACGAAGAAGCCGATCGACATCACCTTGACGCCGCTCGGCGCCTCCAGTGGCAGGATCTTGCGCTCCGCATTGACCTCCGGTTTGCGGTTGACGCCGAGCATGCGCGGGATCGAGTAGCCGTAGACGTCGCAGTCGAGGGCGCCGGCCGGGTGGCCTTCGGCGGTCAGCGCCGCGGCCAGGTTGGCGGTCATCGTCGACTTGCCGACGCCGCCCTTGCCCGAGGCGACGCAGATCACGTTCTTCACCTGGGCGAGCGCGCCCTCCGGCAGCTTGCCGCGGCCGAGCGTCTGCTGCAGCTGGCCTTTCTCGTCGTCGGAGAGGACGTCGAAGCCGACCGCGACCTCGGTCACGCCGTCGAGCTCGGAGACCTGCCCGGCGACCGCCTGTTCGAAGTGCGAGCGGATCGGGCAGCCCGCGGTGGTCAGGGAGACGACGACCTCGACCCGGCCGCTCTCCTTGATCTCGATCGAGCGGACCATCCCCAGCTCGACGATCGAGCGGCGCAGCTCGGGGTCGATGACGGCGCGCAGCTTCTCGGTCACTTGCTCCTGGCTCGGTAGTGGCATGTGGCCATTTTCGCAGAGCGCCGCCGTGGCCGACACCGCGGTAGAGGTTTGAACCGCTATACGGCGCAAACCTCTACCGCGCCCGGTTCGGGGCGCACCGGACATCCGTCCGCAGGGGGGCGAGATCGCGGCGCTGTGCCCTTGGACCCCCGTCTGCAAGCGAGCGAAGGAGGAGCCGGTGCCGGGAACGCGTGGGGGGATCGCACGGATGGTCGCGATGGGGGTGGCGCTCGCGCTGGCCCTCCTGCTGCTGGCGGCGCGGGAGGCGACCGCCGGCAACTACCGGGTCGCGCAGTGCGGCTGGAACGCCGGCATCGACGCCAGCTGGGCCGATGACACGGGCGGCGCCAAGTTCCGCCCGGAAGCCGGGTGCGGATTCGACGCAGGGCAGCTGAAGAGCTTGACCCGGGGCGGCTCGACCATCTCCGGCACGCGCTTCGCCCGCTGGCGCTGGGAGGCGCCGGCCGGCACCGGGATCAGCCGCGTCTGGGGCATCTGGTGGCAGACGCTGAACGACGGCATGGAGCAGCGCTTCGGCGCCGGCGACGGAGGCGGCGGCTTCGATGCGACGCTGACCGCGAGCGCGACGGACACGACGCAGCGCGACTTCCTCGCCGAATTCGGCGAACCGGCGCCGGCGATCGAGGACCGGCTGCTCTGCGCCCGCGCGACCGACAGATGGTGCTCGCTCGACCCCGGCTCGTGGTCGGCGATCCGCTCGCTGACGATCGATGTCCTCGACGGCTACGCGCCGGTGCCGGGCCAACCCGGCGCCGGCCTCGCGCCCGGCGGCTGGTGGCGTGGCGCGGAGAGGGTCAACTACTGGGACAGCGACACCGGCGGCGGCGTGCGGTTCAGCGAAACGCTGCTCGACGGCAACCGCGCCGGCCTCACCGAGTACCCCTGCGCGAAGGCGATGATCGGCGGCGAATGGCGGGCGACGCGGATGCAGCCCTGTCCGACCGGCGCCGCCGGCGAGGTCACCGTGCAGACGACGAAATTCAGCGACGGCTCGCACGCGCTGAGCCGCTGTGCCACCGACTTCGCGGGCAACCGCTCCTGCATCGCCCCGACCACGGTGCTGATCGACAACAACCCGCCGGCGCATCCGCAGAGCCTCTCGCTCGCCGGCGGCGAGGGCTGGCGCCGGGTCGATGACTTCGACATCTCCTGGGCCGACCCCGACCAGAGCCCGGCCAGCCCGGTCGGCGGCGCCTACTGGCAGATCACCGGGCCCTCCGGCTATGACACCGGAGTCCAGTACGCATCCGGTCGGGGGATCGTCGCGCTCGCCGATCGCAAGCTGCCGCACGCCGGCGCCTACTCGTTCCGCATCTGGCTGTGCGACGAGGCCGGGAACGCCGACTCCGGGACCGCGCTCGAGCTGCCGCTGCGGCTCGACGACGTGCCGCCGGAGGTCGCGTTCGAGCCGGTTGGCGCGCGGAAGGCCGGCGAGCTGCCGGGCGCGGTCAGCGCCGAAGTGCACGACGAGCACTCTGGCCCTGCCGGGGGCACGATCTCCTATCGCCGGGTCGACGTCGAGCGCTGGATCGAGTTGCCGACCCGGACGGAAGGGGACGGCGCGGCGGGGGCGCAGCGCCTTGTCGCGCCGCTCCCCGACGAGCTCGAGCCCGGCGCCTACGTTTTCCGCGCCGAGGCGAACGACGGCGCCGGCAACTCCGCCGCGACGACGCGACGGGCGGACGGCGCCGAGATGGAGCTGAGCAAGCTGCCGCCGGTGGCGCCGAGCCGGCCCGCCTCGGGACAGCAGGGGGGTCGTCGCCGCGCCAGGGCCAGGACCCGCCTGTTCGCCAAGCTGCGCTGGCGCCGCCGCCGCGGGCAGCGGGTGACCGTGCCGTTCGGCGCCGGCGCGGCACTGACCGGCCGCCTGCTCAGGGCCGACGGCGCTGGCATCGCCGGGCGCCGCCTGCGCGTCGTCTCTCGGCCCTCGCACGGGGCGCTGATGCGGCGCCGCGTGGCGACCGTGCGAACCGGCCGCCACGGCGGCTTCCGCCTTGCGCTCCCGGCCGGCCCCTCGCGCCGCGTCACCGTCGTCTACCGCGGCGAGGCTGGCCTGGCGCGAGCACGTCGTTCCGCGCTGGCCCTGCGCGTGCGCGGCGCCGCGACGTTGAGCGTCGCCCCGAGCAGCCTGCGCACCGGCCAGTCGCTGCATCTGTGGGGACGGGTGCGGGCGCGCGGCGCGCCGCTGCCGCGCCGCGGCAAGCTGGTCGCGATCCAGTACTACGAGAACGAGGCGCGCGTCTGGCGGCCGGTCCTCGTCACCCGCAGCGACCACGCCGGCCGCTTCCACGCCCGCTACCGCTTCCGCTACATCACCGGCGCCGCGCGGATCCGCCTGCGCGCCGTCGCCCTCGCCGAGGAGCGCTGGCCCTACGCGCCCGGCGCCTCGCGGCCGGTCGTCGTGCGGGTGAGCGGCTGACTCTCCGTCGCTGTGGACTTTTTACGTGTCATAGGGCGGCGAAAGTCCACAGCGGCGCTCGGGTAGGGTGAGCGGCCATGTCACAGGCCACGCTGCACACCAATGCCGGGGAGATCGTGATCGAGCTGCACGACTCCGACGCCCCGAAGACGGTCGAGAACTTCCGCAAGCTCGCCGCCGACGGCTTCTATGACGGGCTGATCTTCCACCGGGTGATCGCCGACTTCATGATCCAGGGCGGCTGCCCGGAGGGCAGCGGCCGCGGCGGCCCCGGCTACACCTTCGAGGACGAGATCAACGACCACAAGATCGTCCGCGGGGCGCTGGCGATGGCCAACGCCGGGCCGAACACCAACGGCTCGCAGTTCTTCATCGTCACCACCGAGGCGGCGTCGTGGCTCGACGGCAAGCACACGGTCTTCGGCGCCGTCAGCTCGGGGATGGAGACGGTTGACGCGATCGAGAAGACCGAGACCGGCGCCGGCGATCGTCCGGTCGAGGACCAGAAGATCGAACGCGTCGAGTTGTCCGACTAGCGCGCCGAGCCCGCCAGCGGCCGCTCCGCGGCCTTCTCGTCCGGGTTGGGCGGCAACCCGCCGCCGGGCGCCCCGTGGCCGAAGTGGACGCGGGGCAGGATGCGGTCGAGCCAGGCGGGCAGGTACCAGGCGGCGCTCCCGGCCAGCCGCAGGAAGACCGGCAGCAGGGTCAGCCGCACGAGGAAGGCGTCGAGCAGCACGGCGACCCCGAGGATCACGCCCATCTCCTTCGGCGGCAGCGGCCCCGAGAGGGCGAAGGTGAAGAACACGGCGACCATCACCGCGCCCGCGGCGAGGATCACCCGGCCGGAGTGGGCGAGGCCGCCGATCATCGCCGTGCGCGCGTCGCCCGACTCCTCCCAGTGCTCGCGCGCCGAGGAGAGCAGGAAGACGGTGTAGTCCATCGCGATCGCGAAGATCATCGCGAAGAAGAAGATCGGCCCCCAGGCGTCGAGGAAGCCCTGCGATTCAAAGCCGAGCAGGCCGCTCAGGTGGCCGTCCTGGAAGATCAGCGTCGCGACGCCGAAGGCGGCGCCGGTCGCCAGCAGGTTGGTCAGCACGCCGATCGCCGCGATCAGCGGCGCCTGGAAGGCGACCAGCAGCAGGAGGAAGCCGAGCGCCAGGACGACGCCGATCGCGAGCGGCGTCTTCCCTTCCAGCGCCGCTTCGAGGTCGTGGTTTTCCGCCGCCGGGCCGCCGACCAGGGCGCCCGCCGGCAGCGCCGCGCGCAGCCGGTCGATCGTGGCGCCGAAGGCCGGGGTCGATGGGCCCGCCTTGGGGATCGCCTCGGTCAGGGCGACGCCTTCGCGCGGATTCGCTTGCGCCGGCAGGGTCGCGGCGATGCCGGGGTCGCTTGCCATCACGGTCGCCACGCGGCGCGCTTCGCCCGGCGCCGAGACGACCTGGAGCTGCCCGGGCGCCCCCGGACCGAAGGCCCCCACGACCTGCTCGTAGCCGCGCCGCGAGTGATCGCCGCTGGGGACGACCTTGATCGACGGCATGCCGGTCTTCAGCCCGAGCACGGGCAGCGCCAGCAGGACGAGCAGCAGGGCGGCGCCGCCGCCGTAGAGGTAGGGCCGCCGCCAGAGCCGTTCGCCCCAGCGGGTGAAACGCGGCGAGCGGTGGTCGCCGCTGTGCGCCCAGGGCAGGCTGAGCTTGTCGACCCGCGGGCCGAGCTTCGCCAGCACCGCCGGCAGCAGCGTCAGCGTCGCCGCCAGCACGAAGATCACCGAGATCATGATTCCCAGCGCCATCGAGCGGAACGCCGGGCTGGGTACGAGCATCACCGCGGAGAGCGAGATCAGCACCGTCAGACCCGAGAAGAGCACCGCCTTGCCGGCCGTGTCCATCGTCACCCCGACCGCCTCCACCGGGTCGGCTTGCTGGCCGAAGAGCGCGTTGCGGAAGCGCATCACGATGAACAGGGCGTAGTCGATGCCCAGCGCCAGGGCGAACATCAGGGCGAAGTTCATCGCCCAGATCGAGACCGGGGCGATCAGCGTCGCCAGGAAGAGCACGCCGGCCGAGGCGACGAGGCCGGCGATCGTCAGCATCAGCGGCAGGCCGGCGGCGACCAGCGAGCCGAAGGCGAGCACGAGGATCGCCAGCGTGACCGGCCAGGAGATCACCTCCGACTTCAACATCGCGTTTTTGTTCGCTTCGTTGAAGTCCGACCACATGCCGGCGGCGCCGGTCAGGTTGGTTTCGACCGCGGGCGCGGCGCTGTCGCCGAGCGGGCCCTTGAGGTCGTTGGCGGCGGCGACCATTTCGTTCGGGTCCTTGGCGGCGCCGGCGCGGATCACCGCAGTGTGGCCGCCGGCGGAGATCGAGACCCCGGGCCGCGGCGGGATCACCCGGGTGACGGCAGAGTCGGCGGCGAGCAGCCGCTCGGCGCGGCGCACGCTGCGGCGGAACGCCGGGTCGGCGACGGTCAGTTCCTCGGAGTGGACGGCGACCTGGAGCGCGTAGGCGCCGCCGCCGGCGAAGGCGCGGTCGACCCGTTCGCGCACGGCGACCGACTCGGAGCCGTTGGCCTGCCAGCCGGCGCCGGAAAGCGCCGTCTCGACCCGGGGCGCGAGCGCACCGAGCCCGACGGCGATCGCCACCCAGGCGACGAACACCCAGCGCGGCTGGGAAGCGGCGAAGCGGCCGAGGCGGCCGACCGGGCCGAGGCGCGTCATCGGTCGCACCCCGCCCTGACGCCGAGCCGGCGCAGCACGAGCGAGCTCGGGCAGTTGCCGAAGGCGACGTAGGCGAGCTGGTTGGCGGCGACGAAGCCCGTCAGCAGCAGGAACCAGGGGCTGACCAGGGCCGCGAGCACGGCGCTGAGGCCGGTCATCGTTCCGGCCATGAGAAAGAGGATCCGCTCGAGCGGCCAGCGCGCCGGTTCCTGGGAGGTGGAGCCGGCGCGCCGGCCGGAGCGGTGCTCGGGGGCTGGTCTGGGAGGGGCAACAGTCGGCATCGCTATCCTCTTTCTCGCGGTCTACAAGTTAACAACTTAACAGTTGTAAATAGGTAAGATAGCAGAGAATCGAGGTGCGTGGAAGATGGCGATGAAGAGCCCCCTGGAGAGCGACGCGGCCGAGCTGATCGCACGGCGCTTCCGCGCCCTCTCCGACCCGACCCGGCTGCGCATCCTCGACCTGCTGCGCCAGGGCGAGGAGGCCTCGGTCGGCGAGGTCACCGAGGCGCTGGGCGGCTCGCAGCAGAACGTCTCCAAGCACCTGGCCGCGCTGCACGCCGAGGGCTTCGTCAGCCGCCGCAAGCAGGGGACGAGCTCGCTCTACCGGATCTCCGACCCGGGCGTGCTCGAGCTCTGCGACCGCGTCTGCGCGGGGATCGAGTCGCAGCTCGCCGAGCTCGAGTCGCTGCTCAGCGGCTGACTTCCGGGTCTTGCCCGGAGCGCTTGGCGCGCCTGCGGAACAGGCCTTCGCCGGGCTTCCAGAGGCTGACCAGCCCCGCCACCAGCGTCACCAGGAAGATCTGGCCGATCATCATCTCCAGGCCGGAGAGCATGCGGCCGACCTGCCCGGCCGGGACGAGGTCGCCGTAGCCGGTCGTGGTCAGCGTCGTGTAGCTGAAGAAGAGGAAGTCGCTGCCCTGGACGCCGGTCGCCTGGCCGAAGAAGCCGCCGCCTTCGATCCGGTCGATCAGTCCGTAGGCCCAGGTGAAGAGGATGCCGAGCGAGGTGTAGACGCTGATCGCGCCGAGGATCGTGCGCGAGGAGACGTTGCCGGAGGTGACGACGCGGCGCAGCACGGCGCCCATCGCCGCCGCCAGCATGCAGATGTTGATGAAGTTGGCGGCGCTGAGCCAGTGGCGCCCGCCGCTGAGCGCCGAGACCGCCGCGAGGACGACGGCGAGGGCGGTGAGCCAGAGAGCGCGCCGGACGAACAGAGGCCGCGCGTGGGAGCTGGTCAGGGCGACCACCGAGGTCGCGCCCATCACCGCGGTCAGCAAGACCGCCGGCCAGCCCCGGTTGGAGATCACCGAGGCGAGCACGTAGATCAGCAGGACAAGCAACAGCACCAGCCCGAAGGCGTCGCTGGCCCGCTGCGCACGCTGCCGCCACCGCTCACGGTTCATCCGGTCTATTTCGCCCGCCCCTGCGACGATCCTGCCGACGCCTACGATCAACAGATCGAGCTCTGCGCCGTCGGCGACGAGGACGACCGTTCGTCCTTCGCGCAGATAGCGCCAGAGGAGACGATCGGTGCGGGCGTTTCGTTCCCAGGGAATGAAGGCCGTGCCGCGTGGGTACCCCGGATCGCCATCGCTCGTCGCGGCGTCAATGAAGGCCGACAGCGCTGCTTCCTCGGCGGCGGTGCGCATGTTGTTGTCATCTTAGCCAGAACACGCCCGTAGCCTGTGTCAATCAGGTTGCGCGACGGTTGCGCTTCGCCAGCTCGCGCGCCCGATCGTAGAAGCGATCAAGCAGCTGCGGGTCGACGGGCGGCGTGCCGGTCGGCTCACAGCAGGGCGGCTTGGTCCGCTTCGCGGTGGGCTCGTCGTATTCGAAGAGGTGGTAGAGGCTGCGGTAGATGTCGAGCTCCGGGTCGCCTGCGAGGTGTTCGCCGACCAAGAGGACGACGACGCTCTCTCGGTCTGGGAAGGCGACGAAAACGCGATGGCGCCCGTAGAGATGAATGGCGCAGATGTGCTCGACGTCCTCCCCCGTGAGCCGGTACTCGCCGGCCTTGCACCCTTGGGACGCGAGCCGCTCGGCGGCGGCATCGAACGACCGGCGGGCCTTGCCCCGCAGAGCCTTGACGCTGCGCTGACCGGTCGGCGTGATGCTGACGCGAAAGCTCACGCGCCGCTGGCGGGCGTGATGTCGGCCAGCTTCCCCGTGTGCATCTCATCGAGAGACCGGCGCAGGTCGCGATGGGAAAGCGTGCGCTCGTCTTCGAGGCGGGCAAGTACGGCCTCGAGCAGGTTGCGGTCGCGCCCCAGCGCGCGTAGCTCGCGGACGAGGGGGCGAACTTCGAGCACGCTCTTGAGGGTGACGTGCCGGGGGGAGGAATCGTCGACATCGTCCAGCAGACCGCGGTCGATCCAGATGCGGATCGTGGGGACCGAGAGGTCGAGGAGCGTGGCGGCGACGGAGAGACGCACGGAGGGCGCCTCGTCGAGGCGCCGCCGCCGGATGCGGACCACCTTCAGGCGGGCGTCCTTGTTTCGAGCAAGCGAGCTCTCAAGCTCATTCAGCTCATCGACATCACGCGCGATGCGCTCGGCTGTGTCCAACTCTTTGGTCTGATTCACGGCCAGGAGAGCGTATCGCGTGGCCTTCAAATATCAAGCGAGATTTGAAACCTAACTCTCGCCGGGCGGATTGACGAACCGATCACTGCTTCCCGGTAGCAAGCCGAATCCGGCTCGAAAAGCGGAGGGGGTGGGATTCGAACCCACGAGACCCGTTGCCGGGTCTAACGGCTTTCAAGGCCGCCGCATTCAACCGCTCTGCCACCCCTCCGGGATGTTCTATACCGTCACGACTTTATGCAGGCGCGCGCAGATCCAGCGCCTTCTCTGGCAGGAGGTCGACCTCAAGCTCGGGTTGCTCGAATGGGGCGTGGAGGAGGACGGCGCGCGCAAGTCCGAGGCGTCGCGCCACGTCGTTCCGCTCCTGCGGCCGATCTGGGCGATGCTCAAAGAAGCCTGGATCGAACAGGGCCGCCCCTCCGGTGAGGAGCGCGTTTGCCCGCCAAGGAACGCGAACACCAAGACCGGCCTGCTCTGCACCGGCGGTCTCGCCCAAAGGGCCAAGAGGTCCTGGGCGCCGCAGAAGCTTCAGCCGATCGGCCTGCACGAGTGCCGCCATACGGCCGCCACCTGGCTCGACGCCGCCGGCATCTCACCGAAGACCGCCTCGGTGTTGATGGGTCACTCGATCCCCAATCGCCAGGAGGGCGCCGCAGCGATCACGCTGCGGACCTACACCCACCTGATGCCCGACGCGCTCGAGAAGGCCCGCCGGGAAATGGACACCTGGCTCGCCGCCGAGCTGGCCAAGGGCGGCGAGGAGAGGTCGACTCCCAGTCGGCGATCCTGAGTGCAGACCACGGTGTCGCTTAGCGGATCGAGAGTCGGCTGCGAGAAGTCGAGGCTGATCCGCACGACATTGTCAGGATCAGGAGCGCCACCTTGCTGTGATGGAAACGGCTCGCTACTCCCCGCGAATCGAAGCGAGCTTCTCTTGCATCTGCGGATAGCGCTTCGCCAGGAACCCGTCGGGCAACCGGGGATCGGCAAGCACAGCTCCGAACGGATCGACCCCGTGCCGACTCTTGACCGCCAGGAAACAGCGGTCCTCACAGCACAACTTGAAGATGCGCTCGTTTAAATCCAGCACCGCACGTTGCCGGCGGCGCTCCTCGATCGCCTCGTCTTCCAGAAGGCTTCGCGACCAACGCCGCGCAACTGGAACCGAGACCTCGAGCTGACCGAGGCCCAGCTCATCGTCACGTCTCAACTCGATCGTGTTGTAGATGCGACTCTCCATGCATCGCTCGGGGTGCATGACCCACAGCACGGCATCGTCACCGGCTTCCGAGAAATGCTGTAGCTCGATGCGCAGAGCGGTTTCGCGCACGTCGTTTGCGTCAAGTCCTCGCGGGGACTCGATGAAATCCAGGGAGCGATCGATCCCCTCGGCGTCGACAAAGGCGACGGTGCCGGTCATGGGCGAGGGCTCCAGCGGAGACGGGATCATCACCTCACCCCCAAGCAGCCGCGCCGCGCGCCGCGCGGCGTCGGCGGAGCCCTCGAAATCAATGTCCTTGCTGGCCACAGCGCTGATCTCGCCTGCGGGTTCCGCAAACCGCGCGCTCCAGAACGCTAGCGCCTGCCCTCCGACCAGAACGATCTGTGCCGACTCGGTAAGGGGCGCGAGAAGACCAAGAACCCGTTCGACTTCCTCAACGCGAAGAGGCGGCTTGGCCTCCTGCATCGCTAGGCCAAACGCCGAGACGCGTTCGGATCGATGCGCGCGAGCGGCGCAAGCGGAGCAAAGACCTCGTTCTCGCGCTTGATCTCCTGAACGGTCTTCGACCCCCTCTTGAGGGCAGCGCGATCGGCAGCCCGAGACGAGCTTTTCGATCGAATGCGCGATTCCGCCGCGGAGATGTTGGTTCGAGTCTTCATCTTCACCTGCAATTCCAACCGCACAAATCCTAGCTCTTGTCAGAGCATGACTCCCGAAGTCGTCGCCAAGACCCTGGGGTCGCCGGGTGCGGCGATCCCTCACGGGGGCTATTTATCGTAAAAACGGCGTCTCCATGGTGCGCCACGGGGTACGAGAGAGACTGCTCATCGAGGTGTTTGCACGCATTGAGATCGCCATCGGTCCCCAGCTGTCTGGCGGATCGAGGGCTCGCCCACCCGCAGCCTCGATCTCTCCGCATCATCGGAGGACGGGAAGATCTCTTTCAGGGAGCCCAGCGGGACGATCACCACGATCGCAGTCGAGGAAAAGCAGTCGATATCCCCGCGGGGAGTCTCCAGCTCGGGCTTGACGAGGATCGTCGAGCCTTGAGAGGATTGCTCTCGAAATGGCCGGAGTTTCCAAGCCGACTGCACGACAGGCGTTCAACGACAACATCGCGGACGCCGAGACCCTCGTCCTCCTTGCGGACTCGCTTCGCAACGAGCGAGTCCGCAAGATGCGCCGCGAGAAGCGCGAAACGCTGGGCGAGGCGTTGGATCTTCCTAAGAAGGATTGGGACGATCTCGACTGCATCGAGAGTAAGGACTTGTTCGCCGTTTTTTCTCCTGGCTCCCGGCTGAATCGGGACGCTTTCAAGGAGAAGGCACTCCGGCCACTTCTCCGCCAAGCCCTGGTCGCTGGCTGCGCTGCCCTTGAGACCTTTGTCGGCGACCGCGTGATGGAGCTGTATCGAGCCGCCCTTGACTCCGATGAGCGGCCGCGGCGTTTGCTCGAACTGCCGATGACGGTTGGCGACTGGCTCTGGATTGACGAGAGCTACCAGCGCAAACGCTGGGGGCTTCGTGATGTCGTTGAGTGGGAGGTTCGGCAGATTGCAGGCCCAGCGCCTGCTCAAATTGGAGAAGTATTCGGAATCGTAGGTCAGAAAAACCTTTGGAAAAGGGTCGATGGGCACCGGAAGGCTCAAGCAGGAAACTCACAGAAAAAGCTGGAGGCCCTGTACGAACGGCGGAACCGCATCGCCCACAACGGAGACCGGGATGGCCGAGGACGCGCGAACTTGTCAACCACCGAGGTGCGCGATGACCTTCGGTGCCTCGTCGAGATTGTAGAAGCCCTCGACACAGTTACCGCCCCATAGTCTTTCTCTGTTCGGAGGTTTCACGTCGGCAGGATGGCTGCCCCACGCTTGAGCATCCAGAGCTTGAATACGAGTTTGAGAACCCGCCTCAGCCAGGGGCGTTCCTTTTCGCGCAGGTGCACTCCTCGAGGCCGATCTCGCCCACGGCATGGCTTCGACAGGCCTGCGACACCGCGACCGCCGGCGAGCCGGTGCCGCTCGTCACCGACTAGAAGCAATGATCTCGGGACCCCGTTTTGAGGTCGTTCCGACGGGCCGGAAAAAGCGGTCGCAGGGACTGTGCAGGGACTGAAATTCCTGAGAACGTGATTCTCGTTGACCTGCGTTGACCGAGGTCGGTTTTCACAAACGCCCCGTTTTCCCCCTGCTTTTACCTGCAAAAAAGGGCTCTATTGACGTTTCCGTGGGTGAAGTAAGGCAGTGAGCGGAAGGCGCACGCCGCTCCACGCCTAGGTTTCCGGCTGTCAGAAGGCTGGAAATCGAAAGGAGCGGCAACGACGTGCGCAAGGACAGGGTATGGGCAGGTCTACTCGGGTTGGAGCGGGCGGTCGTCGAGAGCGTGGAGATCGACGACAACGGGCAGGTAGTGGCGGCGGTCAGACCGCACCATCGGGAGCGGGACCGCTGCGGCGTCTGCGGGCGCCGCTGTCCGGGCTTCGACCTCGGTGAGGGGCGGCGGCGCTGGCGGGCGCTC
>Ga0210085_1000899_pt1 | contig 12152 bp, 13 predicted proteins | sample China_Galinas_PW_5_FD_184866 | JGI IMG/M metagenome (GOLD analysis project Ga0210085, IMG submission 184866) | Wetland microbial communities from San Francisco Bay, California, USA, that impact long-term carbon sequestration - China_Galinas_PWC_D1... | ecosystem: Environmental > Aquatic > Marine... | reverse complement strand
CGGACTGCTTCTCCTGCTCCTGCTTCTTGCCTTCTTTCGGCTTGCTCTCCTCGCTCGGCTTGCCCTGGGAGCCTTCCTGCTGCTTTGACTGGCTCGCCTGCTGCTGCTTCTGTTGCTGCTTCTGCTTCTGCTTCTGCTGCTGCTGCTGCTGTTGCTTCTGTTGCTTCTGTTGCTTCTGTTGCTGCTGCTGCTTCTGTTGCTGCTTCTGTTGCTGCTTCTGCTGCTGCTTCTGCTGCTTCTGCTGTTGCTGTTGCTGCTGCTTCTTCTGCTCCTGTTCCTGCTCCTGCTTCTTTTGCTGCTGCTCCTGCTGCTCCTGCTGCTGCTTCTCTTTCTGCTGCTGCTGCTGCTTTTGCTGCTGCTCCTGCTTCTGTTGCTCCTGCTGCTTCTGTTGCTCCTGCTGCTTCTGTTGCTGTTGCTCTGGCTTCTCCTGTTGGTCCTGCTTCTGCTCGCGCTTCTTCTCCTGCTTGCCTTCCGTGCCCTGCTCGCGCTTCTTCTCCTCTTCCTTGCGCTGTTCCTTCTGCTTCTTCTCCTGCTCTTCCTTCTTCTTCTCGAACTGCTTTTGCTCCATCCGGGCGAGGAGGGCACGAGCGATGGCCAGATTGTGCTGGGCGTCCGTGTGCTGAGGGTCCTTGTTCAAGACATCCTCGTACGCCGCGACCGCCCCGGCAAAGTCGCCGAGCTGGAAGCGTGCGTTGCCCAGGTTGTAACCGGCATCCTCCGTCTTGTCTTGTTGAACCGCCCGGCTGAAGGCGTTGGCGGCCTCCTGGTAGCGGCCCGCCCGGTACAGGGCGACGCCTCGCCTGTAGTGATCCGAGAAGTCCTCCGCTGCCTTACCGTAGTTGCCGGCCTGAAATTCTTTGAACGCCTCCTGCTCCTGATTCAAGAACCAGGCGGCCTGGGCCGTCCCTGCCATAAAAAGGGCTGCTGCGATAGCGCTGAAAGAGAGTCCTTTCATGCCCGGTGTGTCCTCCCGCGACCGCGGAATTGAGGCAACAGCAGCGCGACCACGGCCAGCACCGGGAGATAGAAGCGGTCGTTCCAGATGCGTGTGCGCTCGTCGCCGCGCTGGGGTGGCAGCTGGCTGGTGGCGGCTGCGGCAAGAATCGCCCGGGCATCATCGTCTCGGAAAGCCGCCCGCTGATAGATGCCGTTGCCGGCGCGGGCAAGCGCTTCGAGCAGGGGCTCGTTCAGCGCCGAGCGCACAGGTTGGCCGTGGCGGTCGACGATCCAGCCGCCCCGGTTGGCAGGCACAAGTGCGCCTTCGGGGGTGCCGATTCCCAGTGCGTTGAACCTGATGCCCTTTTCCGCAAGCTTCTTGACTCGGGCAACTAGGTCTGGCTCGTCCAGGTCCCCGTCGGAGACGAGGAGTATGGACCGGGCGCTGTCGGCGGGCAGGCTGTTCAAAAGGGTCTCTGCCCGGTCCAGGGCCGCGTCCAGACGGCTCCCCTGCAGGGGGGTCATCTCCGTGGACAGTGCGGGCAGGGCATTCAAGATGGTGTAAGTGTCCTCCGTGACTGGGGACACGACATGGGGGACCGAGGCGAAGGCGATGAGGCCCAACCGCACGTCGCGGTCCAGCATGATGATGTCCTGGATCTTCTGACGGGCGCGGGCGAGCCGATTCGGGGCGACGTCGTCCGCCTGCATGGAGCGCGATATGTCGAGAACGATCAGCAGGTTGTTACCAGGATGAAAGAGCCGGATATCCTCATAGTCCCAGCGCGGGCCGGCCATGGCAGTCATCAGCAGCCCCCACAGCAGGGACCAGCGGAGGAAGCGGCCCCAGCGTTCGTGCGTCTTGAGCTCCCGCGTGCCGGTGAGGTGCGGCAACAGGTGGGGGTCCGCGTATCGGTGAACAGGGCCCCGGGCCGCCCTGGCGGCGCTGCGCCAAAGCCAGAGGGCTACTGGGATCAGGGCCAGCAGGCCCCAGAACCAAGCCGGCTGCGCGAAGTACAGCTTGATGTCAGGCACTGGCTAATCTCTTGGCGAAGCGCCGGCGCCCTTCGGGAAACAGGCCGAGGCCAAGCAGCGCGAGCACAGCAAGCGAAAGGGGTATGCGGAAGAGGGGATGGGGCAGGAACACGGTCCGGGCCTGGGCCTCGGTCTTCTCCAGCTGGTTGATGCGGGCAGAGATCTCCTCCAGGGCTCGGGTGTCGGTGGCCCGAAAGTAGGCCCCGCCGGTGATGTCGGCCACTCGCTTGAGGACGCTGTCGTCCATGCCCAGGTCGTCCCGGTACTTGATGACGCCGTCCTCCAGGATTGGAATGCTCTTCTCCTTGCTGCCGACTCCGATGGTGTAGATCCGTATCCCCCACGCCCGTGCCAGCGCCGCTGCCTCGAAGGGTGCGAAGCTCCCGTTGGTATTATCGCCGTCGGTGATCAGGATCATGACCCGGGAGCCTTTCGGGCGTTCACGCAGCCGCTTGGCCCCCAGCGCGATGGCGTCGCCCATGGCGGTCCCTTCGCCGGCAATTCCCGGCACCACCGCGTCAAGGAGCTGGTGCGCTGCCGCACGGTCGATGCTCAGGGGCGACAGCACGAATGCCTGGCTTCCGAAGATGATGAGACCCACGCGGTCTCCCTTGCGGGTGTCCAGAAACCGACCCATAACCCCTTTGATGACCGCCATGCGGGTTACCTGTCGCCCTTCGGCGGAGAAGTCCAGCGCCTCCATGGAGTGGGAGCTGTCGATGGCCATCATGAGGTCGTAGCCCGGCGTGCTCACCTCCGTGTGCGGGGTCAGCCACTGGGGTCGCATGAGGGCAACCACCAGGGCCGCCCACAAGAGATAGAGAAGGATGCGGTACAGCCAACCAGTGAGCTGGCGGCGGGGCCGGCGCGCCTGGTAGGCGGCTTGCAGCTCTTCCAGGTGCGGATGCAGCAGGGTGATGCGCTCCCCCTCGAGCTGGTGCTCCTGGCCTTCGCGCTTCTCCGGCCAGAGGAAGGGGATGAGAAACGGCACCGGCAGCAGAAGCGCGGCCCAGGGCCAGTGGAACTCAAACATGCTTCTTGTCCTCGGTGGCTACCCAATCGTAAGCGGCGTCGATCAGCGCGAGCAGCTCTTCCGGGCGGCCTGCCTTGGCGGGCGGGGCATAGGGGGCGCTGAGCAGCACGCGACCGCGCCTGGTCCAGTCGAACCCCTTGGGGTCGTGCCCGCCCAGCCAGTCCAGCCAATCCTCTCCGGTCAGCCCCGCGCAGCTCTCGCGACCAAGCCTTGCGATGGCGATGCGTCGCAGAAGCTCCGAGAGCTCGCCCGCGGTCTGCTTGAGCTCTTGCTTTGGCGCCCGCCGACGCAGATCCCGCAGCTTGCGCGCCGCATCCCAACGCCAGCTCCCCACGGTGACGGCGGGCAGCGGGGGGATCCGCAGCCGCAGGCTCGCGCGAAAGTGCCAGGCCAGCGCGGAGAGCCCAAAGATGCCGATGGCCAGAATCCACCAGCCCGGGCCCGGCGGCCACCAAGGCACCCCATGGATTCCGTGGATGTCACGTAACTGATCGACAGCCGGATACATCAGACCGCCCGTGTGCGAGATCGTTGCTCCAGATGGTGGATGAGGCTGATGTGGATCTCCTCGTCCGTGCGCACCGGCAGCAGGATGACATTGAGCCGGTAGGCGATGGCCTGCAGGATCTCGCGCCGTTCCTCCCAGGCCTCGCGGAACGCCTGGCGGGCGTGCGGCTCATCGGTGTCGATCTCGATCAGGGTTCCGTCGGTGCCGGTGAAGGTGGTCATGCCCATGAACGGAATCTCCCAATCGGCCGGATCGTCCACGGGAATCAGGGCAACGGAGTGGCGCTGGATCAGGTCGCCCAGGATGTGCTCCAGCCCCATGGCATCCCGATTGAGGTCGGCGATGACGAAGATCAGCGAGCCGGTGGGCAGACCCTTGGTTGCCCGCTGCAGGGCGCCTCCCAGGCAGTCGATGGATTTGTCCTGCGTCGTCCCGGGGATCGTCAGGGTTCGCAGCAGCTGCCACAAGGCGCGGCGCCCACGGGAGGGTCGGAACTGCTGCAGACCGGCGACCGGGTCCCCGAAGGCCATGCCGCCCACCCGGTCGTTGAGCCGGCTCGCGGCCCAGCCGACGAGCGCGGCCGCGCGGGCCGCCTGGACCGACTTGAAGGTACCGCGGGTCCCGAAGCTCATGTGCGGGCCCTTGTCCACGCACAGCACCACGGAGCGCTCGCGCTCCTCCCGGAAGACCTTCAGGTGGGGCTCGTTGGTCCGCGCTGTGACCTTCCAGTCCATGTACCGGATATCGTCGCCGTGCCGGTACTCCCGGACCTCTTCGAAGTTGACGCCGGAGCCCCGAAAGACCGATGCATAAAGACCGGCAAAGGTGGAGTTGACCAGGTGGTGGGATGCCAGGCCCAGGGTATGTACCTGGTGACGCAGCTCCAGCAGGTCGTCAAGACGGGGATAGAGACTCATGGACCTCCGCGAGCTGGTACTACGGAATCGCGACGAGGTTGAGCAGTCGGTTGATGAACTCGTCGGTGGTAATGCCCTCGGCCTCCGCCTCGAAGGTGAGGAGGAGCCGGTGGCGGAGGATCTCGGGTGCGACGGACTGGATGTGATGAGGCGCCACGAACTGGTCCCCGTCGAGCCAGGCCCGCGCCCGGGCGCAGCGGGCCAAGGCGATACTCGCCCGGGGCGAGGCCCCGAAGCGGCACCAACGGGCCAGGTCCGGATCGTAGATCTTCGGGTTTCGGGTGGCCTGCACCAGGTCGACGATATAGCTGTTGAGCTTTGGGTCCAGGTACAGGTTGGCCACGTCCCGGCGCATGGCGAAGAGCTCTGCCTGCGACAGCCGCTTTGCCGGTGGTGTGTAGTTCGTCTTCTGCTGCTGATGGTCCAGCTCCAGGATCTTCAGCTCCTCGTCCCGGGTGGGATAGTCCACCACCGCCTCCATGAGGAAGCGGTCGAGCTGGGCCTCGGGGAGGTGATAGGTGCCCTCCTGCTCCACCGGGTTCTGGGTGGCCAGGACCATGAACAGCTTGGGCAGGGGGTAGGTCCGCTGGCCGACCGTGATCTGGTGCTCCGCCATCGATTCGAGGAGGGCCGATTGCACCTTGGCCGGCGCCCGGTTCACCTCATCGGCCAGGAGAATATTGTGAAACAGGGGGCCGGGCCGGAACTCGAATTCCCCCTTTTCGTGGCGGTAGATGTCGGTGCCGATGAGGTCCGACGGCAACAGGTCGGGCGTGAACTGGACGCGGTGAAAGTCGCCCTCCAGAGCCTCTGCCAGGGCCTTGACCGCCGTAGTCTTGGCGAGACCCGGCATGCCCTCGACCAGCAGATGGCCATCGCTCAGCAGGCAGATCAGCATGCTGTCGATGAATCTTTGTTGGCCGATGATGCGGGAGGAGATGTGGTCGCGGACGGGCTTAAGGTCTGCAGGGGTCATGCTTGGGATACTGCTCGCGCTTCCTTTGGGTTTGGTCTTGGTCCGGCGTGGACCTCGTGGCCGGATCGTCCTCCTGTGCGCCGGATCGAATATCCTGACCGGTTTGGGGGGAAAGCGCAACCCCCGGCAGAAACCCTTAGGAGCCTGAATAATCAGAATATTCTGATTCTTTGTGCCGGCCCCTCCTGTCCGCGGATCGGCTATACTGCCCCGCCCGCCCCCTAAGTTTTCAAGGGCTTGCAGCCGGTGAAAACAGCGCCGCCGGGGACCCATGGGTCCCCCTGCAAAGGCGTTCGCAACGGCCCTTTCCCCGAGCCACACGGAGCCCGGCCCAAGTGATAGTGATAGAGAATCTGCGCAACATCGCCATCATTGCTCACGTGGATCATGGCAAGACCACGCTTGTCGACAAGCTGCTGCAGCAGTCCGGCACGCTGGGGGAGCGCTTCGGGCCCGTGGAGCGGGTCATGGACTCGAACGTCCTGGAAAAGGAGCGGGGCATCACGATCCTCGCCAAGAGTACCGCAATCCGCTGGGCGGAGTACCGGATCAACATTGTGGACACGCCGGGCCACGCAGATTTCGGCGGAGAGGTGGAACGGGTGCTCTCGATGGTCGACTCTGTGTTGCTCCTGGTGGATGCGGTGGACGGGCCCATGCCCCAAACCCGCTTCGTGACGCAGAAGGCCTTTCTGCACGGGCTGCGCCCGATCGTGGTGGTCAACAAGATCGACCGAGACGGGGCGCGTCCCGGCTGGGTGGTCGATCAGGTCTTCGACCTCTTCGACCGCTTGGGGGCCAGCGACGCCCAGCTCGATTTCCCGATCATCTACGCCTCCGCCCTGAACGGCTATGCCGGCCTCACCGAGCAGGTGCGCAGCGGCGATATGACGCCGCTCTTCGAGACCATCGTCGCCCACTGTCCGCCGCCCCCTGTGGACCGGAGCGGTCCGTTTCAGATGCAGGTGTCGACCCTGGACTACTCGAGCTACGTAGGGGCCATCGCGGTCGGCCGCATCGCCCGCGGCTCGGTGCGCCGCAACCAGGTGGTTACCCTCCTCAAACGGGACGGGGACGGTCACCGGTCCAAGGTGGGGCAGGTGCTTGGATTTCTCGGTCTGCAGCGGGTGGAGGTGGTGGAGGCGAGCGCCGGGGACATCGTCGCCTTGACCGGACTCGATGCACCCAACGTCTCGGACACCGTCTGCGACCCCGACCGGCCGGAGGCCCTGCCTCCGCTCACGGTGGACGAGCCGACCGTCAGCATGACCTTCCAGGTCAACAGCTCCCCCTTCGCGGGAAGGGGGGGGAAGTATCTGACCTCGCGGCAGCTCAAGGAGCGGCTGGAGCGCGAGCTGATCCACAACGTCGCGCTGCGGGTGGAGGAAGGCAACGACCCCGAGAAGTTTCGCGTCTCGGGCCGCGGGGAGCTGCATCTATCCATCCTCATCGAGAACATGCGCCGGGAAGGCTATGAGCTGGCGGTATCGCGGCCCGAGGTCATCTTTCGGGAAGTGGACGGGGAGATCTGCGAGCCCTATGAGCAGCTCACCGTCGACGTGGAAGAGGCGCACCAGGGCGGCGTCATGCAGGCGCTCGGCGAGCGGCGCGGCGAGCTTCGCGACATGCGGCCCGATGGCCGCGGGCGGGTACGCCTGGACTATCTGATCCCTTCCCGCGGACTCATCGGCTTTCAGACCGAGTTCCTCACCCTGACCTCGGGTAGCGGGCTGATCTACCACGTCTTCGACCACTACGGTGGGGCGCAGCAGGGTCCAATTGCGAAGCGGCGCAGCGGGGCCATGATCTCGAACAGCACCGGCAAGGTGCTCGGTTATGCGCTGTTCAATCTGCAGGAGCGGGGACGCCTGCTGGTCGCCCCGGGGGAGGGGGTCTACGAGGGACAGGTGGTCGGCATCCACGCGCGGGAGAACGACCTCACGGTCAATCCCCTGAAGGCCAAGCAGCTAACCAACATCCGGGCTGCCGGGTCTGACGAGAACATCCTCCTCACCCCGCCCGTGCGCTTCAGCCTGGAGCAGGCCCTGGAATTCATCGAGGACGACGAGCTGGTGGAGGTAACGCCGGTGGCCGTCCGCATTCGCAAGCGCCACCTGAAGGAGCACGAGCGCAGGCGTGCGGGTCGCGGCGGCTGAAGGTCCAGCCCCGGTCGTCTTTGGATTCCCGGAATCACTGGGGGGCGGAGCCTCTTGCGCCCCTTGCTCCGCCGTTGCGCGTCCACGCGCGGACCGCGGAGGCCAAAAAAAGCCCCCGCGCGCTTCCTGCGCCCGGGGGCGTGTCGCCGGGCTTGGTTGGCAAGTCGATCCCTGGGGCAAGGCGTCCTGCCGCAGCTCGCCTCCATGACTGTCCTGATTGGCGACGGCTTCATGATGGCACATTCCCGGGACACCTTATGTCATTCGTTTCCGCTCCACTTGTAGGAAAAATCTGATCTTCAATTGCGGCTCCAATGCCTCCCCCGTATCCTTCCTGGAATGCAGTCCGAACGTTACCTCCACCCGCCCATTCGGCCCTACGCCACCCACCGGCTCGTCGCAGACGGCCCCCACACGCTCTATGTCGAGGAGAGTGGTAACCGGCGAGGAATCCCGGCCGTCTTCCTGCACGGCGGGCCTGGTGCCGGCTGCGAATCCACCCATCGCCGGTTCTTCGATCCCGAGCGCTATCGTATCGTCCTCTTCGATCAACGCGGCAGCGGCCGCTCGATGCCCCACGCCGAGCTCGAGGAGAACACCACCTGGCACTTGGTGAGCGATATGGAGCGCATCCGGGAGTCGTTGGACATCGATCGTTGGCTGGTGTTCGGCGGGTCCTGGGGGTCGACCCTTGCCCTGGCCTACGCGCAGACACACCCGGAGCGGGTGCTTGCCCTGGTGGTGCGGGGGATCTTTCTGTGCCGGGACCAGGAGATCGACTGGTTCTACCGGGAGGGCGCGCGCTGGGTCTTTCCCGACTGGTGGGAGGACTTCATCGCTCCCATCCCAGTTAGGGAGCGAGGCGACCTCCTTTCGGCATACTACCGCAGGCTCACCGGGAGTGACGAAGTGGCCCGTATGGCCGCCGCAAAGGCCTGGTCGATCTGGGAAGGGCGCACGGCGACCCTGCTGCCCAACCCGGACGTGCAGGCGTTCTTCGCCCACCCCCACGTGGCGCTCAGCCTGGCCCGCATCGAGGCCCACTATTTCGTCAATCACGCCTTTCTGGAGCCGAATCAGCTCTTGCGCGACTGCCATCGTATGGCGGACGTCCCGGGAGTCATCGTCCAGGGACGGTATGACCTGATCTGTCCCTTGCGCTCCGCCTGGGAGCTGCACCGGGCATGGCCGGCGGCGGAGCTTCGCATCGTGCCAGACGCCGGGCATGCAGCCTTCGAGAGGGGCATTCGCAGTGCCCTGGTGGAAGCGACCGATCGATTCGCCCGGGAGCTCGGATGATCGGGCTGCTCCAGCGGGTGAGCGAGGCCCATGTCCGAACACGAGAGGATCGGGTCGGGGCGATCGGGCGTGGGCTGTTGGTCCTGGTGGGGGTGCAACGGTCGGACGACGAGGCGAGGGCGGAACGTTTGCTGGAAAGGCTCCTGGGCTACCGGGTGTTCCCGGACGCGGAAGGGCGTATGAATCTCACCCTGCGGGACATCGGTGGTGGCTTGCTGCTGGTGCCCCAGTTCACCCTGGCAGCGGACACCAAGAGGGGGACCCGGGCGAGCTTCACCTCGGCGGCCCCGCCGGCGGAAGGGGAGCGGCTCTTCCACTACCTGGTGGAGCGTGCTCACGTGTCGCACGCGGATGTCCAGACGGGCCGTTTTGGCGCCGACATGCAGGTCAGCCTGGTCAATGACGGACCGGTGACCTTCTGGCTCCAGAGCTGAGGGATTCGTGCACAGGCTGCGGGCGAGGAAAACGAAGAATCTAGGTGCGGCGCGTATATAATCTTGGAATTGCTCCACAACAGGGCGCTTGCAGCGTGTCACAGGAATCCCAAAGGCGCACCGCCTCGGTCGAGCGGAACACCTTGGAGACCAGGATTCGGGTCCGCATCGATCTGGACGGTAGCGGACAATCCCGATTCGACACGGGTATCCCCTTCCTCGAGCACATGTTGGACCAGGTGAGCCGTCACGGGCTCCTGGATCTGGACATCACTGCCGACGGGGACCTGCACATCGATGCGCATCACACCTGTGAGGACATCGGGATCACCGTCGGCCAGGCGTTCGCCCAGGCGCTCGGTGACAAGGAGGGCATTCGCCGCTACGGACATGCCTACGTCCCCCTGGACGAGGCGTTGTCCCGGGTAGTGGTGGATCTCTCGGGGCGGCCGGGACTCGAGTTCAACGTCCCCTTCAGCCGTGCCCTGATCGGTGCGTTCGACGTGGACCTCTTTCGGGAGTTCTTTCAGGGCTTCGTGAATCATGCGGCAGTGACCTTGCACATCGACAACCTGAAGGGCGCCAATGCGCATCACCAGGCAGAGACGGTCTTCAAGGCGTTTGGCCGGGCGCTCCGGGTCGCGGTGGAGCACGATCCCCGGATGACCGGCGTCACGCCCTCGACGAAGGGCGCCCTGTGAGCCGCGGGCCGACGTGCGGGAGCGAACGGGTATGTTGCTGATACCCGCCATCGATCTGAAGGACGGACGCTGTGTGCGCCTGCGCCAGGGTCGGATGGAGGACGAGACGGTCTTCTCGGACGATCCGGTTCAGATGGCGACGCGCTGGGTCTCCGCTGGGGCGCGGCGGCTGCATCTCGTTGACCTCAACGGCGCCTTCGCGGGGCAGCCGGTGAATGGAAACGCCATCCGGGCGGTTGCGGCGGCCCATCCTGAGCTACCGATCCAGGTAGGCGGCGGGATCCGGGACGAAGCCACCATAGATGCTTACCTGGCCGCCGGCGTGTCCTATTGCATCATCGGGACCCAGGCGGTGATCGAGCCGGACTTTGTGGCCCGCGCCTGCCGTGCCTTTCCGGGCCGCGTGATCGTGGGTCTCGATGCCAAGGGAGGGCAGGTGGCCATCCGGGGCTGGGGGGAGCTCACCGAGTACCGGGTCGAGGAGCTCGCCAAGCGTTTTGAGACGGACGGGGTTGCCGCGGTGGTCTACACGGACATCGGCCGGGACGGGATGCTGACCGGGCCCAACGTGGAGGCGACCCGCACCCTGGCCGAGGCAATCCGCACCCCGGTCATCGCCTCCGGGGGCATCACCACCGTCCAGGATGTGCTTGCTCTGTGTGCGGTCGCGGGGAGCGGCATCATGGGCGCCATCACGGGGCGCGCGATCTACGAGGGCACGCTGGATTTGGCCGCGGGACAGCGGGCGGCGGACGGTCTCCCGGCCTCGGCACGGGAGTGAGTGACTCGCACGCTCCCTGATAACGATGAACGAAGACTGGCTGGATACGATAAGGTGGAACGATCAGGGGCTTGTGCCGGCCATTGCGCAGGAGGAGGCCAGCGGAAAGATCCTCATGATGGCCTGGATGAACCGGGAGTCCTTGGCGCTGACCCGGGAGACCGGGCATGCGGTCTACTGGTCGCGCTCCCGTGGCAAGCTTTGGCACAAGGGCGAGGAATCCGGCCATCAGCAGATCGTACGGGCGATTCGGCTTGACTGCGACGGCGATGTGGTCCTCCTTCAGGTGGAGCAGAAGGGGGGCATCGCCTGTCATACGGGGCGTCACAATTGTTTCTTTCGGGAGCTAGAGGGGGACCGCTGGAACGAGGTCGATCCCGTGCTGAAGGACCCCAAGACCATCTACGGTGCCGGCTGATGCGGGCCGCACAACGAGCATCCGAGATGAACGACGTCCTCGCGCGCATATCACAGGTGCTGGAGGAGCGCAAAGGGGCGAGCCCGGAGCAGTCCTATGTGGCCCGGCTGTATGCCGAGGGGCTGGATGCGATCCTGAAGAAGATCGGCGAGGAGGCCACGGAGACCGTCATGGCCGCCAAGGATGGGGACCCCGCTCCGCTCGTTTTCGAGGTCGCCGACCTCTGGTTCCACTCGCTGGTGCTGCTTGCCCACCAGGGGCTGGGTCCCGACGCGGTCCTGGCCGAGCTCGATCGGCGCTTTGGGCTCTCCGGTCTGGAGGAAAAGGCCCGGCGCTCGGGCTGAGAGATCTGCCGTGCACTTGCGCTTGCGTTATGATCGATAATTCGCGTTAGTGCGCCAGCGTTGTATAGGGCACAGGTGACTGGCTCCGTCCGGCGGGCACAGCAACCTCGAAGGGCGCACTTCATTCGATCGAATTACGGGTTGACCGCCTCCCGCGGGCGGCGACGGAGGACAGCATGGGCCTTGGCGGTATCAGCATTTGGCAGCTCGTGATCATCCTGGTGATCGTGGTGCTGGTCTTCGGCACGAAACGTCTCAAGGGCCTCGGCTCTGATCTGGGCGCGGCCGTCAAGGGCTTCCGCGGCGCGATGACGGAGGGGGAGTCCGAGAAGCATGAGGAGGAGCCCAAGAAGCTGGAGGAAACGGCCGCGCAACGGGTTGGGGAAGGCGAGGCGGTCCCCAAGGATAAGGAAAAGGACAAGCTCTAGGCGGGACGGAGCAGATCATCCCGGACGGCTCGGCGCGGGGTATCGGCAAAAGCGCGGGTCTGTGGGCTGCTTGCGGGTTGAGTTCTGCCCAGGTGCTGCGGATTAAGCGGCTAGCCGGCTCCCGGGAGACGCTGGCTTGACCGGCATCTCCCTGACTGGCCGCGAGACGGATGGTATTCTCAGCAC
>Ga0210085_1000898_pt1 | contig 12157 bp, 11 predicted proteins | sample China_Galinas_PW_5_FD_184866 | JGI IMG/M metagenome (GOLD analysis project Ga0210085, IMG submission 184866) | Wetland microbial communities from San Francisco Bay, California, USA, that impact long-term carbon sequestration - China_Galinas_PWC_D1... | ecosystem: Environmental > Aquatic > Marine... | reverse complement strand
TCTACGCGTTCGCTCCCGTGCGCCCCGACCACCACGGCCTCCAGGTGCTCCTCTTCCTCGTGGCACTCCTTGGGACGCTGCGGATCTACTCGGGGAGTGGGGTAAGCACGGCCTCTTGGGTCGCCGGTCTCGGGTTGGGCTTCGGCGTTTGGGTAAGCGTCGAGGGGCTGATCTCCATCGCGCCACTACTCGCGGCGTTGGTGGTGCTGTGGATCGTGAAAGGGGGTTCCGAGCTGACCAGCGGGATCGCCCGGGTCTGGCTTGTGGGTACGGCAATTCTCGCCCTGGGCATGCTGGTGGACGGCCCCCATCCGGATCGGTGGGCCGCCGAATTCGATCGCTTCTCTGTCGTGTACCTCACGGCGTTTGGCATTTCAGCTTTGTTCTGGTGTGCAATGGTGTTTCGGATGCCCGACAGGGCGGTGTGGCGGGGAGCCCTCACCTTCCTGGGTGCTTTGGTGGGGGGAGCGGTCCTGGTCCTCCTCTTCCCGGGTGTCCAGCGTGGCCCGATGGCGAATCTCGATCCGCGACTTGTGCCGCTGTGGATCCAGTACATATCCGAATTCGTACCTGCCGCGCGGCTGGGAACCAGTACCTGGGGTGTCTTGTCCACAGGTCCGGGCATCATCGGGCTACTCGTTGCCGCGTCCCTTGTGGTGGCATCCAGAAGGCCGGGCTGGGGGAGCATCCTGAGACAAGCGCGCGCCGATCGGGCGACATGGGCGCTCTTGACGGGTGCCTTCTTGTGGTTTCTCCTCCTGGGCGAGGTAGAACAGGTGCGATGGGTTCACTACCTGCAGGTTCTCGCCCCCCTCGGGCTGGCCGCCCTTCTATCGCGGGCCGTCGACCTCGCGAGGGAGCTGCCTGCACCGCCGCTTGCCCGGGCGGCTACGGCTGTCGCCATCGTCCTGATTGTCTTCCTGTGGCCCGTCGCACTTCTGGTCCGGCCCGGTGCGCCCGATCCCGTGGAGCAAAGTAAGGAGGCGTGCCGCGCGGGGCCCATCGTTGGTGTTCTCTCGGATCTTCGGGGCCCCGGGGGCCGCCACGCACGGGTGCTCGCCCCGGTCTTCTGGGGCCCGGAGCTGCTGTTCCGCGCGGATGTCGATATTGTCGTCGGTCCATACCACCGCGATGCTCGTGGAATGCTGTACAGCTATGGAGTCATGGCGGCCGCTGACCCGGAGGACGCTATGGCGTCACTTCGCGAAAGGGGAATCGACTTCGTACTGGTTTGCACCGAGCAGGATTGGATTCCGCGCGTGCCTGCCGACTCTGTCGGCACCGCCTGCCGGGCTCGATCCCGTCCGGATGCCAGGGGTCGCCGAACAGTACCGCCTGTATCGCGTTTCGGTACCACCCGCATAGCGTCGGCCCACGACGCTGGTGCCGAGCGTACGGAACGCCGGCGGAGAGGGTGGCGGGGCCCCAGCTCACCTACGCGCCTCTTGCCCGTGAGGGTATGGACGTTATCTCCCTGGGGCGCTACGAGCGCCCCAGCGATTCAATACTCCCGGGGGACGAGTGCCAGACGACGTGACCCAGCGCGGCGCTCCGGTGGAGGATGTTGTCATCGTCGTGCCGTGCTACAACGAGGCGGCGCGCCTCGACGTCAGCGCCTTCAACCGGTTTGTCGATGCCCACGGGGGCTACCGGTTCCTCCTCGTAGACGATGGAAGCGAGGACGACACCTCGAAGGTGTTGGAGGGCATGGCCCGGGAGCGCCCCGGCCGCTTTGAGGTACTCAGCTTCGATCGGAATCGAGGTAAGGCGGAGGCGGTACGGCGGGGACTCCTGGAGGCCATGAACCAGAGGCCCGCGATGGTGGGATTCTGGGACGCCGATCTGGCGACTCCGCTCGAGTTGCTTCCGGATTTCACGAATGTCATGGGGGCACGTCCGAGCGTTTCCCTCGTCATGGGTTCGCGGGTGAAGTTGCTGGGAAGGGACGTCCATCGCTCGGCAGCACGCCATTACATCGGGCGCATCTTCGCCACTGTGGTGTCGTCCATCCTGCGCCTGCCTGTGTACGACACCCAATGTGGCGCCAAGCTCTTCCGCGCCGATGGGGAGATACGGCGGACCTTGGAGCGTCCCTTCATCACGCGCTGGATCTTCGACGTCGAGATCCTGGCCCGCTTCGCGCTCGGCCGTGGCGGACTCGGCCACCCCGAGGTGGGGATGGCCATCTACGAAGTGCCTCTTTCAACCTGGCATGACATAGCCGGGAGTCGGATTCGTCTTCGGGACTTCGTCCGCGCGCCTCTCGATGTCCTGCGGATCTGGTGGACCTACGGGCGCGTTTGACCGACGCGCCTGCGCCCGCCAGGCCAGTTCATGCCTCGGCTTCCGGGGTGCCCGGGCTTGTGAAAGCGCCTGGCAGTGGCTGCCAGCAGCAAGACCACCAACACGGCCGTCGGCACCAATGTGAGCCGCCGATGGCCGCGGACCCAGTTGAGCCAACCCTGATGCCCGGGAGGAAGCCAGGAACTCTCACTGTGAGTCGGTGATCGTCGGGCCCAGCTCGTCACGCTGTGCGAAGCCGCGATGTGGGTCTTTCCATCCACGCTCGTTGGGTCGATCATGCCGAGACGTTCGATCTCAATAGCCTTCCGTAACCATCGGCTGCCGACGGCCGGCCGGTGCAAGATGCCCAGAGGGTCGAGGTTAGCACCAGATGCCCGACAGCAACAACCCGTTCATCCGCGCCATCGACCGCGTCACGCGACCCCCAATCCTCACCGTCTTCGCAGTCCTCCAGGCGCTTGCGATCATGTTTTTCGCGGTCGGCTACCTGGCCACGCGGCGACCTCCGGCGGAGACGGGCGGTAAGCCGGGCACGGGTGACTTTCTGGCCTTCTTCGTGGGAGGAACGCTGGTGCGGGAGGGACGGGGGGTTGACCTGTACGACTTCGCCGTGCAGCGCGCCGTGCATGATTCAGTGTTGGCTGAGCACCCCGAGACCATACAGCGGTATCTCAATCCACCCGTTTTGGCGATCGCGATCGCGCCCTCCACGGCGCTGGGGTACGTGCCGTCGTTCCTGGTGTTCACGCTTGCCATGGTGATAGCCCTGATCGGCACGGCGTTGGTTGTGGTGCCCGTCCTGCCGGGGATCCGGGCCGTCCCATGGGGCGCGACGACCGCGCTCCTCCTGACCGCGGGCTATCTGCCGATCGCCCTGACCATGTTCGGCGGGCAGGATACGGTCCTGACGCTCTTTCTCCTTGCCGGAGTCTATGCGGGTCTTCGGACGCGACGACTGATCGCCGCCGGAATATTCCTCGGGCTGTTGGCCTATAAGCCGCAGTTCGCCATTCTGCCTGGTCTACTCATGCTTGTGCAACGGGAATGGCGCGCGGTAGGGGCGGCAGCGGTGGTGGGCGTCTTGCATTACATCGCCGGTGCCGTCGCTGTCGGCGTCGCCTGGCCCATCGAGATGTTCCGCGCGCTGGCGCAGCAGGCACCTTTGGAACTCGCGGACACAGGTGCGCAGCAAGTTTCCCTGGTGACAGCCGCTCGGCTCCTGCTTCCTCCGCCTCTCGGCGGGGCGGTGGCGCTCGTCGTGGTCGTCGGCGCGGTCGTGCTGGTCGCACGGGCGGCCCTGAGGATCACATCGGACGATCCTCGCTTCCCCGCTCTCTTCGGCTTGGTGGTCGCAGGGGACATGGCGGCCAGTCCACACCTCCAATACTACGATGTGGGGATACTCACACTGGTGACGCTGCTTGCCCTGGAGACGAGGCTGTCCACCCGCGCGGCTGGCCTCGGCACGCGCGTCCTGCTGGCACTCGCCTACGTTTCATATCCGATGTACCGCCTCGGGAGCATCATAGGCGCGCAACCAATGGTACTGGTGCTGGTCGGGATGTTCGTCTGGACGTTCCGCTTGACCCGGGAGCCCGACCTCGAGACGAGGTCCGGCGCAGTCGGATAGGCGGAGGGCGGGCTACGGCTTAGCCGCTGCCAGGACCTTGTCGATCTCGGAAAGATTGAACTGTGTCAGGCCGGACGTATACGGTACGGAACGCAATTGACGGACAGAGTCCGCGCACTGCACGGCCTCCTCGACGTGTCCTTGCGCGACCAGTCGGGCAGCGCGTGCCCGAACGAGACTCAACGCGGAGACTCGGGGGTGTTTCGTGGGAATGGCCGCCGTCGGGAGGTCGGAGCCATCCTCGTTGAGGTACACAGTGCGCATGTAGGCGCGCTCCACGTCACGCACGACTCGCCACGTCCTTTCGCTTCTTCCCTTTCTGTAGGTGCTGGGAAGATTGAGCACGCGCCACGCCTCGTCGGTGAGGCCGCGGTCCAGTATCGCATAGTAGGCGAGCACCAACGTGGGCAGGTCCCGGATCTCATCCAACTTGTGGGTAGGCGGGAGGGGCCAATCCCGCGGACGAACTCCGTCTGCGTTGGCAACCACCATGGCGTCCAGAAGGGCGTTGTTGGTCCCGGGGCGTCCTCGAAGCAACCGAAGGACCCGCAAGCCATCGCTCCGTTGATCCCCGATCTTGAGGGGGATCACCTGGCCGATACCGACGAAAAGTGACATCAGGGCAAGGAGTTGCAGCCAGGAGAGGCCATTTTGGAAGGACTCTCGAGGGAACATCGGAGTTGCGAATGAAACGCCCAGCGCGATCAAGCCAACGACGATGCTCGCGCCCGGCCCAGCCGCGAACATCGTGATCATCCGCCTCCGGAAGGGACCGAGGTCGTCGCCGGGCGGATAGGACCGCGGCAGGACGACCACTGCACCGCCCCATAGGCTCAGCCGGTGGTTCAGCTCGACTCTCACGGGGAGGGCTCTGGGCCACTCGACCCGAAGAGGGCCCATGTACAGAAACGCCACCCTGAAGTCTGATGCCAGTCCGGCAATGGCGTGTCCCAACTCGTGCGTGAGGACAACGGCGACGTAAGCCGGGATCAGGAACACGTACAAGAGGTTGGCCTCGTCCATCCATCGGGCCAGCCACGCCGACAAGACGATTCCGAGTACGAAGACACTCAAAACCGAGAGCGCGTGTGATGTTCGTGTGGCCAGTGTTTCCTTGGGTCGACTGCCGTTGGTCATCCGGTATGCTCTACACGCCGGTCGGATCGCCGAAGAGGGGATCTTCGCGGCTCATGGAAGGCGTTGGTTCGACGGCGACCCCGCCTGAATCGTCGCTCTCTGCTGGAGGGATTCACAACAATGCCACCTCCAAGCGCCCGTGGCGAGTGGCGATCGCACAGATCGCCGGGGGCCTTCCCGATCCGTGAGCCCCAGTGCCGAGCGAGTCGGGCCGCGGCCGACCCAGCAGTTGGATGCGACGCGCCCCCGCGGGCCAGACCCGCCAAAGGCTCCCGGGGGCGCTCAACTCCGGGGGTGGGACTCGAACCCACGACCCTCTGATTAACAGTCAGATGCTCTAACCAACTGAGCTACCCCGGATCGAAAAGAGAACTGAAAATAAAGAAATGCGTTGCAGCAGTGTCAACGGGCCGGTCCGGTGGGTAGTGCCGGGCGCGCTTGCTACCCGGCCGCTGCGGGGTGCGCTCTCGTGCAGGCACGGGCCAGGATGCTCCAGAGTGCCGGCCCGACATCGTGGGCGGCCCCCCAGAGCTCCTCGTACCTCGCGCGTGCCAGGCGGGCCGCCGCGGTACCATGAAGCGACGCCAGTGCCGGACCTCTATAGGGATAGGGACGCTCGAACCAGTGAGATCCCATGAGGACGGCGACGGGTCCCGCGGCCTCGGAGAAGACCGTGAAGTCCGGTGACCATCCTCCGAGGGGTGCTGCACGCACCTCGAGGCGACTCTCCTCGAGCATCGACGTCAGCATGCGCACGTTCGGCGCTCGGCGCGGGTGTTGAAGGAGCCCTGAAGCCTCCGCGTCCAGGTTGTGCGCGTTGATCTCCGAGATCAGAACGCGAAACGAACGCAGGCCTCCAAGCTCCTGGGGGCCGAGGTCTACCGTGCTCAGCCGGACACGGGTGACCGCTGCGACGATGTCGGTGGAACGTCGTGCCAACGCCGCGAAGACATCCCGAAAATCGGGTCGATGACGCTCGTCCAGGAGGACGGCCGGTTCCGGAGCGAGCCCCGGCAACAAGGGGAGCATCGGTTGAGGTACCCTGCTTGGGCTGGGTGGTCTTGGTCGAACGATCGCGCCCAGGAATGGGCGAAGGGATGGTCCGGTGAGCCGCGGGTCAGTGGGAAGGGTGCGACTCCCCGATATCGAGCTCCGTCTGGTAGCGGGCCACGCGGGGCACCTCGTGGCACTTGCGGCAGCGCGCCTCGTAGCTCTCTGCGCCTCCGACCTGGATCGTGGGCCCTTCGGCCGGAGCGGGTGTGCCGTCGATGAGCCGCTGATTGCGAGTCGCCAGATCTCCACATACCACGCAGATGGCGTGGAGCTTGTCTATCTTCTCCGCGATGGCGAGGAGGCTGGGAATCGGTCCGAACGGCTCTCCACGAAAGTCCATGTCCGTGCCGGCGACAATGACGCGCACGCCGCGGTCGGCCAGTTCGTTGACCACTGCGACCACACCACCGTCGAGGAACTGTGCCTCGTCGATTGCCACGACCTGTGTGTCCGGCAGGACGAACTCGGCGATCTGCACGGAGGACGACACGGGGTGCGCCTCCAAGCGCGAGCCGTCGTGCGAGCTGATGCTGAAGACTCCCGCATATCGATCATCCAGGTGTGACTTGAAGACCTGAACGCGCTTTCGGGCGATGAGGGCTCGCCGCACGCGGCGAAGCAGTTCCTCGGACTTGCCGCTGAACATCACCCCCGAGATGACCTCCACCCACCCGTCTTGAGCGCCGTGGTACATGACGCGCGTTCACCTCTCGAGACAAGCGATGAGGGTGGCGCCGAGCGGCGCCGTCGACAAAGGCAGCCGTCACGGTGGAGCCCGGGCCCGCAGCAACATGCCGGTGGAGAATCAGGTCACGAGAACGCGAGGCCCATGGCGGGGCGTGGCAGCGAGGCTAGTTTAGCCGTGCCGCTTCGGCGTTGTCCAGGCAGCGACGAAGGGGGTAAGGTAGAGTAGAAAGGTCGAGGTACGCGTCTTCGGATCGAGCAAGGAGCACGGACAACGCATGAAGACCCCGATGTGGATCGGAGCGTGCGTGGCGGTGGGTCTGGCGGCAACCAGCATTCCCGGGGTTGCTCAGACCCCTCAATCCCAAGTCCCCACCCTGGTGGTCATGATCTCCGTCGATCAAATGCGCGCGGACCTCATCGACCGCTATGCGCCTGCCTTCCACGGCGGTTTTCGACGGCTGCTGGACGAAGGTTACCGATTCACCGGGGCCTCGCACGCACATGCGAACACCGAGACGGCCGTCGGTCACACGACCCTCTCCACCGGCGTGTTTCCGTCGCGATCGGGAATCGTGTCCAATAGCTGGCAGCTGAACGAGAACGGGGCCTGGAAGGACATGTACGCGGTGGAGGACACGGCATCGCACATCGTGGGCATTCCGGCTGCTCCGGGGCGGTCCCCGAAGAACCTCCTCCGCGGAGGCCTGGCCGATTGGGTTCTGGCGGCGGATCCCCAGGCCCGAGTCGCATCGATCTCCCTGAAGGACCGGGCTGCCATCACCATGGCCGGGAAGACCAAGGGTCAAGTCTACTGGATCGTCCCCGCCGCCGGCCGCTTCGTCACCTCGACGTATTACAGATCCGAGTATCCGGACTGGGTGACGAGCTTCAATGACTCCGTCATGCCGGGCATTCTCGCAGACACGGTGTGGGACAACTCGGTGCCCCCATCGCTACGCCACCTCGCCAGGCCGGACTCGGCTCCCTACGAGAGTGACGGCGTGCATACGACCTTCCCCCATCTCGCCTCCCAGGAAGCCAGTGCGGGAGGTCGATACGCATGGTTGCTGGCCAAGCCGTGGGCGGACCGGGCTGTCGCGGGATTGGCCAAGGAAGCCATCGATGCGCTCCACTTGGGGCAGCGGGGACACGTCGACTTCCTGGCGCTGTCCTTTTCCGCGACAGACTACGTCGGCCACGCGTTTGGACCGCTGAGCCAAGAACAGATGGACAACCTCGTCCGTCTCGACGGTGAGTTGGGAGCCCTGTTCACCTACTTGGACCAACACGTCGGGCGCGGAAAGTGGGTAGCAGGATTGTCCGGCGACCATGGAGTCCTGACCATGCCCGAGTACCTGGCGTCGCATGGGGAAGGCGCTGAGCGGACCGAGGTACGCGAGCGCATTGCTGGCCTGGGGCAGGCCGTCAGGGACGCGTCCGCAGCGGGTGGGACCCGGGAAGACATCGCCCGCCGGCTCGCCGCCATCGTCGAGGAACGAGGCCTGGTCACCAAGGCATACACCGACCAGGAGTTGACCGTGGGAGAACCGGCGGACTCATTCGCCGTCCTCTTCCGCAACTCCTACCACCCCGGTCGTGCAGGCGGGTATCTCTCGGCCTACGGGGTCGAGGTTCGCTTCGGATACCATGAGCTGGTTTCGGGACCGACCGGGACATCTCACGGAACCCCATACTGGTACGACCGACATGTGCCATTTATACTCCTCGGATCGGGCATCCGGCACGGACAGTCCACACGAGGGGTCTACACCGTGGACCTGGCGCCCACATTGGCGGCCCTCGCGGGAATCCAGGTACCTTCAGACCTGGACGGCAAGCGGATCTACCCGTAAACAAATTTTCCCAAACTATCTCCTCGAGTCCGGCAGGTGATCGAGGGGGTGGATGCCTGCGAAAGGCCGCGCCATTTCAAGCTCTTGACAGGACAGGGTACCCGACCCCATATGTAACAGAACTTTAGTAAACATTTGGACTAATACTGCCCGTCGTTGAGTTGTTGACCCACCCAGCGGAGTTCCCCGCCGCAGCTCATCGACAGGTCGAGACAGGTACCAGCTATCAGCGGGCGTCGGCGCGCATGGTTGGGGTTATCAGGAGAGAAGGCAGGGCCATTGAAGGAGGCGGTGCGCTTCGGGTCTTCTCTTCTCTGTGGACGATATTCGGGCGATCACTCACGGCTCAAAAGGTGCCGACAGGCCCGGGAGGACCCGGGAGGTAGATGACCGCGCCACAGGAAGAACGGTCTGGGTGGACCATTCAGGAGGCCGAACGGCTGCTCCTTTCGTTGAAAGGCGTGGTGTCGGCTCGCTTGGTCACACGACTCGGGGGGGAAGTCGAAGAAATCCATGTCCTGACCACCGACGAGGTCTCGCCGAAGCAGACGGTTCGCAACGTGGAGTCTGCCCTCCTGGCGCACCTCGACCTCGCAGTCGATCATCGGAAGATATCGGTGGCGCAGACCAACGAGCGGCCACCGGTTGCGGAACCGCCGGTCCAGTTGCTGGTGGAGCCGGCCGTCCAGTCGAGATTGCTGTTCCACGGGCACCAGGTGGAGACCGAGCGCTCACATCAGGTGAGGCATCGGGTCGAGATTGAGTGGAAGGGTGAGCGGTACACGGGCGACGCAACGGCAGCGGACCTGCCCCGCGCCCGATTGGAGGCAATCGCACGCGCCACGCTGGCGTCGGTCGAAGCTGCGTTGGGCAAGGAGGTAGAGTCCAAGTCCCATAAGTCGGTGACCTTGGCTTTGGACGGTGTGAAGGTCGTAGACGCATTTGATCGGGACTTCGTGCTCGTTGCGGTCAATGCCATGTCCGGCCGCGAAGTGACTCCGCTCGCAGGAGCGGCTTTCGCGGAAGGCATGACGGACCGAGCGGCCATCCTGGCGACACTTCAGGCCACGGACCGTTGGGTTCGGGGCCGAGTCTAGATCGGGCCTGCGGGCCCGCCTGACAACCTGCACGCGGAGAAGCGAGAACCCCCTCGGTCTACAGGCCAAAAGCGAAGCAGAGCGGACGAGCGGAGCGCTTCGCAGCTTTCTAGCGGAATCGAAAGCTGACGCTTCCTACGAAAGGAGGTGGGCGCATGTTTAGCTCGCTGTTCGACTTTTTCGGATCGCTACTGTCCCTGCTAGGGAACGGCATGGTCGGCTGGTAAGGCCTGATAGTCCGAGGGGGGCTTTCCCCTGATGAGATCCCGACTGCTCAATCTCTACATCGGCGGTATGTGCGTGGCCGCGGTTGTGGTGGTGCTGTTGGCGGATTGGGATAAGCTCACCCAGCTTGCTTGGGGATCCCCGGCCCATTTTGAGTCTGGTGGCGCATGGGGCCTGTTGGCGCTGATCGTCGTTGGCTTTCTATCGGAGTCAAAGGCCATTCGCCTTGATGTCGGCAAGACCCCGGGCAACACTTCGATTACGTTCATTCCCCTCCTCGCCAGCGTTGAACTCTTCGGTCCTCCGGCCGCGGTGGTGCTCCTCGTCACAACGGGCTCCGTTGGCGAGTTCGTCGTGCGTAAGAAGGAGCCGAGAAGAGCGGTCTTCAACGTAGCTCAATGGGTTGTTTCCTCCGCGATCGCAGGTGCGGTCTTCAAAGGCCTTGGCGGGCAGGCCATGGCAGTGCTCGACCCCGTGACGAGGCAGGCGACACAGGTGCCTTGGACGGGTCAGATATGGCCGTGCGTCGCATTCGCAGTAGTGTTCCTGAGCTTGAACCATGCAGCAGTTGCGATGGCTATCGCCCTCAGTCAAAAGATGCGATTCATCGACATGCTGAAGGACATGCTTGGACGGTCCGGAGCGAACCTGCCGCAGGACATGCTCGTAACGCCCATCGCCATCTTGGTAGCTTTTCTATACGTGGAGCTAGGTGCAACGGGAATTGTCGTCGTTCTGTTTCCGCTAGTGTTTGTGCGCCAATCGTACGCTAGGATATTGCGGTTGAAAGAAGCAAACAGTGATCTGCTGACGGCGCTGATCAAGGCCATTGAGACCCGAGACCCTTATACGTCTGGCCATTCGCTCCGGGTATCGCAGTTGGCTCGCCGGATTGCGGAAGTCATGCGACTCCCGCGGCTGACAGTCGAGCAGGTGGAACACGCAGCGCTCCTGCACGACATTGGGAAGATTGAGGCAGTCTACACCGGTATCTTGATGAAGCCCGCTGCCTTGAGCCCACAGGAGCGGGCAGTCATTCAGTCTCATGTGACGAAGGGAGAAGAGCTGCTCCGAAAGCTCTCGTCTGTGCCGGACGAAGTAATCAAGTCAGTGCGCCACCACCATGAGCGTGAGGACGGGACCGGATACCCGGACGCCCTTTCGGGTTCAGCTATTCCGCTGGGCGCCAAGATCATTGCTGTGTGCGATGCGGTGGACGCGATGCTGTCGGACCGGCCATACCGATCGGCACTGACAGTACCGATTGTGATGCAGCAACTCAGAGAGTACTCGGGCACACAGTTCGATCCGGTGGTAGTCAATGTCCTGTTGTCGACCGACCTCTTGGCTGACTACGCGGATATTATGCGTGCTGGGCGAGACGAAGGGCAGACCCGAAAGTCGGTGGATCTGCCCGTGCACGCGGTGCCGCCACGACATCGGGCACCCTGGACCGGGAAAATTTCAGCAGGGGGAGCTTGAAGACGCTAGTGGTCTTCTTGGATTAGCTCCTGGGCACGAGTGTCGAGCGCGAGGCTTCGGGCAACACGAAGAGCCCGGTGGAAGGCGCGCCGCTCTTGGCGAAGCCCGGCCCGCCTGCTTATCCGACTCGCGAGGATCTCTGTTCGTATAAGTGGTATGGGAAGGCGCGCGGCGAGTGCTTCACCGTGCCGCCGCAACAGTGCGACCGCCGCGACGGGCTGCCTGCGGCGCTCGAGTAGGCGGGCTCGGAAGGTCAGAATAAGCGTAGGGTCGAAGTACCAAGACTGTGGATCGGAAGGCAGTTCCGCCTCACGTCGAGCAGCTTCACTAATGGCCCCGGAATCAAGTGCGGCAAGTCCGATGCCTGCCGATGCCACCGCAGCATGCCAAGAAGGCGACCCGTTGTGCAACGCAGCCTCAGCCGCTTCGAAGTGGCGTTGAGCCTCACTGAAGCAGCGCCGCTCAAGGTCGATTTCACCTCTGTTGCAGGCGACGGAGAAATGGAGGCGCGGGGCCTCAGCTCCATCGATGAGAGCAGCGGCTCGGTCGATCGCAGCAGCAGCTTGGTCGAGATCTCCAGCGTCCAAGTAGAACACTCCCTGATTGCACGCGAGATCGAAGCGCAGCTGCAGATCTCCGTTCGACTCCGCGATGTGCTCCGCTCGCTCCAGGACCACTGATGTCCCCGG
>Ga0210085_1000897_pt1 | contig 12168 bp, 15 predicted proteins | sample China_Galinas_PW_5_FD_184866 | JGI IMG/M metagenome (GOLD analysis project Ga0210085, IMG submission 184866) | Wetland microbial communities from San Francisco Bay, California, USA, that impact long-term carbon sequestration - China_Galinas_PWC_D1... | ecosystem: Environmental > Aquatic > Marine... | reverse complement strand
CGTGAATTGTGCCTCGAGGCCGAGGTCAAGATGGTGGCCTGCCAGATGACCGTCGATGTTTTCGGGTTTGACAACAGTGAATTCATACCCGAAGTGACCGATTATGTTGGGGCGACATCCTTTCTGCCGGTGGCGCAGAAATCCGACGTTTGTCTGTTTATCTGATTAAAACCGGGTAGTGGTCGCAGCAGCGCCATTGCCCGGAATCCCGGCGGACAGCCGGGAGTGACGGACATCAGGGGCGTGCAGTCTGGACGCCCCTGGTTTTTTATGCCGATTATTTTCTTGTTGTCCAGGAGCCTGTCGGACTTAGGGGTTCGTAGCGAGGCGAGTGGGAGAGTGAGAACAAATCGTCACGAGTTCGAGGCGCATAGTGGATCCTACGCAAGGAGAAATCGGGGCGGTTTGGACCGCTCTCCCACCGTCGCAGTAGAATCATCCTAAGTCCGACAGGCTCCTGACTGCATATGAACCGACTTTTCCCGCCGACCGAGCCTTTCCGGACGCATTCGCTTGCCGTATCACAGGGACATACCCTGTATATTGAGGAATGCGGCCGCCCCGATGGTCTGCCGGTAGTGTTCGTGCACGGGGGGCCTGGCGCCGGTTGCGAAATCTATCACCGCCAGTTTTTCAATCCGGACATCTATCGCATTATCCTGTTCGACCAGCGGGGTTGCGGGCGATCGCTTCCCCATGCCGAACTTGCCGGCAATAATACCCAGGCACTGGTGATGGATATGGAAGCCATCCGGGATATGCTGGGTATCGACCGCTGGATTGTTTTTGGCGGCTCATGGGGCTCGACCCTGGGGCTGGTTTATGCTGAGACCCACCCTTTGCGTGTGTTTGGTCTGATTCTGCGCGGCATCTTTTTGTGTCGTCCACGGGATATCCACTGGTTCTACCAGGAGGGCGCATCCTGTCTGCTGCCGGACTACTGGCAGGATTACCTGCAGCCGATCCCCGTCGAAGAACATGACCGCCTGGTCGAGGCCTATTATCTCCGCCTGACGGGCGATGACGAACTTGCGCGGATGGCCGCCGCCAAGGCCTGGGCCACATGGGAGGGGCGCGCCTCCACCCTGTTGCCGAGACCCTCCGTGGTCGGGCATTTCGGCAATCCGTTTACCGCGCTGAGTCTGGCGCGCATCGAATGTCATTATTTCATGCACAACAGTTTTCTGGAGCCCGACCAGATTCTGAGGGATGCCAAGCACATGCACGGCATCCCGGGTGTCATCGTGCATGGCCGTTATGACCTGGTGTGTCCCGTGGAGCAGGCATGGGCCCTGCACAAGGCGTGGCCCCAGGCGCGCCTGCAGATAATCCGGGATGCCGGTCATTCCGCTACAGAGGAGGGGATCGTGGACGCGCTTGTCACCGCGGCCGACCAGTTTGCCCTGCGCTTCGGATGATTGGATTGCTGCAGTGCGTGCAATCGGCCAGTGTGACCGTTGAAGGTGAGGTGATTGCCGCCATCGGAGCGGGCCTGCTGGTCCTGGTCGGTGTGCAGAAATGCGACACGGAACGCGAGGTGACGCGGTTGCTGGAGCGTGTGCTCGGGTACCGGATTTTCCCTGATGCACAGGGCAGGATGAATCTCAGTCTGAGACAAACCGGCGGCGGATTGCTGCTGGTGCCGCAATTCACGCTCGCGGCGGACACGAAAAAAGGCCTGCGCCCGAGTTTCACGCCGGCCGCAGCGCCGGCGGAAGGCGAGCGCTTGTTCGACAGTATGGTTGCCAGCGCCCGCAGGCTGCATGCGCCGACCGAATACGGCCGCTTCGCAGCCGACATGCTGGTTGCCCTCGTCAATGAGGGGCCGGCGACTTTCTGGCTGGAGGTCGGGCCGGCGGTGTGAACACGCTAGGAGCCTGTCGGACTTAGGTGATCGTAGCGAACAGGGTGGGAGAGCGAGAACAGAGTTTCACGATATCGAGGCGCATAGTGGTTCTATGCAACGAGAAATCGGGGACATATGGACCGCTCTCCCGCCAGCGCAGTAGATCAATCCTAAGTCCGACAGGCTCCTAGCAGCTCACAGGAGCGGCGCGGTTAGGCTATTAACCCGGAGGATTTGATGTAAATGGTTCTCTCCCGTGCCGTTTTTAGCTACGATTGCATTCAGGAAAGATTTTTCAGGATATTTGCAGGGTCAGGTCAGCCATTATGTCGCAACGCGAGGCAGCAGTCAGCCGGGATACTCTCGAGACGCAAATCAGGGTATTCGTAAACCTTGAGGGTCAGGGTAATACCTCGTTCGAAACCGGGCTGCCATTTCTGGATCACATGCTGGATCAGGTGGCGCGTCACGGGATGCTGGATATCGAGATCAGGGCGGCCGGTGATCTGCTCATCGATGCACATCATACTGTCGAGGATATCGGTATCACCTTCGGTCAGGCATTGGCAAAGGCGCTGAGTGACAAGCGCGGGATCAGGCGCTACGGTCATGCCTATGTGCCTCTTGATGAGGCCCTGTCACGCGTGGTGATCGATTTTTCAGGACGACCGGGGCTTGAGTATCATGTGGACTATCCGCGTGCGCGGGTTGGTGATTTTGATGTCGATCTTTTCCACGAATTTTTCCAGGGTTTTGTCAACCATGCCCATGTTACCCTGCATATCGATTGCCTCAGGGGTGACAACTCGCATCATATTGCCGAGACGATGTTCAAGGCATTCGGGCGAGCCATGCGCATGGCGCTGGAAGCTGATCCCGCCATGGGCGGTATACTTCCTTCAACCAAAGGGAGCCTTTGAGCATTCCTTATCCCTCGGGTGACCGTCGCCTGCCACACTGCCTGTCTGTAAAATCATGGCTTCCATCGCAATAATCGATTACGGCATGGGGAACCTGCACTCCATTGCCAAGGCAATGGAACACGTTGCAGGCAAGAACCGTGTCGTGGTGAGCAGTCGCCGCGCCGAGATCCTTGCGGCGGATCGCGTGGTATTTCCCGGTGTGGGCGCGATACGCGATTGCATGGCTGAACTGCAGGCTTCCGGGCTTGATCAGGTGGTGCTTGAAGCTGCGCGCTCGAAACCCCTGCTGGGCGTGTGCCTCGGCATGCAGGCCCTGCTCGACAGCAGTGAGGAGAACCAGGGCATCACCTGTCTGGGGATAATACCGGGACGTGTCGCCCGGTTCGCGCCCGACCTGAAGACGGTTGATGGCGGGCGGCTCAAGATTCCCCACATGGGATGGAACCAGGTGATGCAACAACGGGTACATCCCTTGTGGCGGAACATACCTGAAGGTAGCCGGTTTTACTTCGTCCACAGTTACTATGCAATTCCCGAAGTGGATGCCTGCGTTGCCGCTGTCACACCCTACGGAACTGACTTTGCGTCGGTTATTTCGCAGGACAATGTGTTTGCCGTACAGTTCCACCCGGAGAAAAGCCAGCATTCCGGGCTGGGTCTGCTGTCCAATTTTGTCAGTTGGAATGGAGAATCCTGAATCATGCTTGTGATACCCGCTATCGATCTCAAAGATGGTAAATGCGTCCGTCTGCGGCAGGGTAGAATGGAGGATGAAACCGTTTTCGGTGATGACCCGGTGGGAGTGGCGCAACGCTGGGTGGATGCCGGTGCGCGCCGCCTGCACATGGTCGATCTGAATGGCGCATTTGCCGGTAAACCGGTGAATGCGGGTGTCATAAAGGCGATTGCGGAGGCCTTTCCGGATCTGCCGATTCAGGTTGGCGGGGGTATACGGGATGAGGATACCGTTGCGGCCTATCTCGAGGCCGGCGTGCAGTACACCATCATCGGCACCAGGGCAGTCAGCACACCGCACTTTATCAACGACCTGTGTCTGGAGTTTCCCGGCCACATTCTGGTCGGACTGGACGCCAGGGAAGGCAGGGTCGCCATTGACGGCTGGTCCAAGCTGTCGCATCACTCGGCCATCGATATGGCGCGGCGTTTTGAACAGGATGGCGTCGAGGCCATCGTGTTCACCGATATCGGGCGGGACGGCATGATGAACGGGGTCAACGTGGACTCCACGGTCAGGCTGGCGCAATCCATCACCATCCCGGTGATCGCCTCGGGCGGCATCACCAACATGGAAGATATTCGCGCCCTGTGCGCGGTTTCCGATGAGGGCATCATGGGAGCAATCACCGGGCGCGCGCTTTACGAAGGTGCGCTGGATCTTGCAGCCGCACAGAAGCTGGCGGACGAACTCTGCGGAAAGCAGCCGTAACGGTTGCCGGAATGGGTCTCGCGAAACGCATTATTCCCTGTCTGGACGTCGATGGCGGACGCGTGGTCAAGGGCGTGCAGTTTGTCGATATCCGCGATGCCGGTGATCCGGTGGAAGTGGCGCGGCGCTATGATGAACAGGGTGCCGACGAAATCACCTTTCTGGATATCACGGCCAGCTCGGACCAGCGCGAGACCATGGTGCATGTGGTTGAACAGGTGGCCGGCGAGGTTTTCATTCCGCTCACGGTGGGCGGTGGCATCCGCGAGGTCGCGGATATCCGGCGTATGCTGAATGCCGGCGCGGACAAGGTGGGCATCAACACCGCCGCGGTATTCAATCCGGAGTTCGTGCGGGAGGCCGCCGGGCGGTTCGGATCCCAATGCATCGTCGTGGCGATCGACGCCAAACAGGCAAGCGCCGCGGGCGAGCCGCTGCGCTGGGAAATCTACACTCACGGTGGCCGCAAGCCCACCGGTATCGACGCCGTTGAATGGGCGCGTCGCATGGTGGAATACGGTGCGGGCGAGATTCTGCTGACCAGCATGGACCGCGATGGCACACGTGACGGGTTCGATCTCGCCCTGACACGGGCCATCAGTGATGCGGTGGATGTTCCGGTAATTGCCTCCGGAGGAGTCGGGAATCTAGATCATCTGGTTGCCGGAATCATCGAGGGCAGGGCGGATGCCGTGCTGGCAGCGAGTATATTCCACTTCGGCGAGTATTCCATCGGCGAAGCCAAACGCTACATGGCGGAACGGGGCATCGAGGTGAGACTGTAACTGCACGGGTAAACCCCGTGCCAGCTCCCGTATTGGTAATGTGACTGCTGAGACGACATATGGGCAATGACTGGCTTAATATGGTCAAATGGACTGATGAGGGGCTGGTTCCGGCGATCGCTCAGGACGCGCAGGACGGCACTATTCTGATGGTCGCCTGGATGAACCGCGAAGCCCTGGACATGACGGCCAGGGAGGGCAGGGCTGTCTACTGGTCGAGATCAAGACGCAAGCTGTGGCGCAAGGGCGAGGAATCCGGTCATGAACAGCTGGTCAGCGAGATCCGCCTGGATTGTGACAATGATGTGGTTATGCTGCAGGTCCAGCAACGTGGCGGGATTGCCTGCCATACCGGGCGTCGGAGCTGTTTTTTCCAGCGTCTTGAGGGTGACCGCTGGGTCACGGTGGAACCGGTATTGAAGGACCCGGATGCCATATACAGCAAGCACTCGGACTAGTTGTCGGACAGCTGCCATGAATACAACCCTGGAAAAGCTCGCCGAGGTGATCGAACAGCGCAAGCTAGCCGATCCGCAGCGATCGTATGTAGCCAGCCTCTACGACAAGGGGCTGGATGCTATCCTCAGGAAGGTTGGGGAAGAGGCTACCGAAACGATACTTGCCGCCAAGGGCGAAGACGATGCACGACTGGTGAGTGAGACTGCCGACTTGTGGTTTCACACCCTGGTGATGCTGGCAGCGCGGGATCTGGGTCCGGCGGATGTACTGGCCGAGTTGAGCAGGCGTTTCGGGCTTTCCGGCCTGGAAGAGAAGGCGGCGCGCGACAAATTGCACGCTGGTGATTCAGACACATGAGTGGTATCGACCGGCAGGTCAGGAGCAGGAACTATGGGTATCAGTATCTGGCAATTGTTAATCATCCTGGTCATCGTGATCGTGCTCTTCGGCACCAAGCGCCTGGGCACTATTGGCACGGATCTGGGCAAGGCGATCAAGGGTTTCAAGGGCGCAATGCATGAGGGCGAGGAAGAAGGGCAGGGCGACAAGAAACTGGATAGCAAGGAAAGTGGCCGGGTGATTGACGGCGAGGTCACCAGGCGCGACAAGGACAAAGTGTGAACCTGATTCGAGCTTGATCAGTCAGACGGGCTGAATATGTTCGACATCGGCTTTTCGGAGATCGTGCTGATCATGGTGATCGCCCTGATCGTTGTGGGCCCGGAACGCCTGCCACGGCTTGCCCGCTCTACCGGTTTGTGGATCGGCAAGATTCGGGGCTTTGTCGCATCCGTGAAGGCGGAAATCGATCACGAACTTGCCGCCGAGGAACTCAGGAAGACCCTGTCGCGGCAGGCAGAGATGCCGGAACTCGAGGAAATCATCGAAGAGGCAACCACAATTCAGCCCTCCAGGAAGAAAACGGGAGAGGCGTCGCCGCCGCAGGAAGAAGTCAAACAGACGGCTGGCTCTTCAGAAACTCCTCCCCGTGATGTGATGGATGACAACAAACAGTAAGCAAGAGCCTTCGTCCCCCGACGAAAGCGAACAGCCGTTTATTACTCACCTGATCGAGTTGCGTAATCGACTCCTGCGTATCGTGCTCGCAGTGGCCGTTATCACGCTTGCGTTGATGCCGTTTTCGAATTTTCTGTTTACCAGTCTCTCCGGTCCGTTGACCTCCCATCTCCCGGAAGGGAGCAGCATGATCGCTATTGAGGTTGCCTCTCCTTTCCTGATCCCGTTCAAGCTGACGCTGGTGCTGGCACTGTTCATCTCCATGCCGTATGTGCTGTATCAGCTATGGGCCTTTGTTGCGCCAGGGCTGTACCAGCATGAACGCCGCCTTGTTCTGCCGTTGCTGGCATCGAGCACCGTACTTTTTTACACCGGTGCGGTGTTTGCCTATTTTGTCGTCTTCCCGCTGGTGTTCGCGTTTTTTACCAGCACGGCACCGGCAGGCGTGTCGGTTATGACCGATATCAGCCGATACCTGGATTTTGTACTCACGCTGTTCTTTGCCTTCGGCGCGGCGTTTGAGGTGCCGGTCGTTACGGTTCTGCTCGTATGGACCGGAATGGTGTCACAGGACAGCCTGCGGAAGAAGCGTCCCTACATCATTGTCGCCGCGTTTATTGTCGGTGGAGTGCTCACGCCGCCGGATGTGATTTCACAGACATTGCTCGCTGTGCCAGTGTGGGTGCTGTTCGAGCTCGGGCTGTTTTTTTCAGGCTGGTTTATGGCGAGAAAAACGGATACGCCGGGCGATAGTGGAGACGCAGAAGGGTATAAACCACTCACCGATTCCGAGATGGATGCGGAACTCGATCGTGCTGATGCCGATCAGGACAAGGACTAGTCCGACAGGCTCCTATCGTTTGCCGGAGTAGGCCTCGATCGGTATGGGGTCGTTCTCCCCGATTTCGGGTAACGATATCTCGACGGGTTGACCGTAAAGGCCGATTTTTATCGGCATCGGCCTGGCAATGGCGTAACCCTGAGCGTAGTCCACGCCGATCTCGCGCACAGCCTCAAGCGTAGACTCATCCTCGACGAACTCGGCGATGGTTTTTATATCCATCGTGTGACCGATGTGATTGATGGCCTTTACCATTGCCTTGTCTATCGTGTCATTAACCATGTTTTTCACGAAGCAGCCATCGAGCTTCAGGTAATCGACCGGGAGGTTCTTCAGGTAACTGAATGAACTCAGACCGACACCGAAATCATCCAGCGCAAAGCGGCAGCCCATGTCTCGCAGAGTCGATATCATGCTGGATGCGTTGCACAGATTGGCAATAACAGCGGTTTCGGTAATCTCAAAACACAGCAGAGAGGTGGGGATACCGCTATCCTTTATGTGGTTGACTAGGAAATCCGTGAATCTTTCATCCGACAGAGACTGTCCGGACAGGTTGATACAGCAGGTGCTCACATTTTCCAGTAATCGATCCCTGTCGAGCGTCAACATTTCGAAGGTGTTTTCTATCACCCAGCGGTCAATCGCCGGCATGAGGGAGAATCGCTCCGCGGACGGAATAAAAGCCCCCGGCCCGACAAGCTCATTATTTTCATCAAGCATGCGAATCAGCACTTCACCATGGATGGTGTTTTTTTCACTCTTCATTCTGTTGAGCTTCGCGATCGGCTGGAAAAACAGGCGGAAGCGTTGCTGCTCAAGTACATCCTGGATGCGTTGCACCCATTGCATCTGTCCATGGCGTTCAACCACCGCTTCATCATCAGGCTGGTAGATATGAATTCGGTTGCGCCCCTGGTCCTTTGCCAGGTAACAGGCTGAATCCGCCGCGCTGAGAACGTCAGTCAGCGTACCGCTATCCGATGTGATCGCTACCAGACCGATGCTGGCGCCAACCCTGAATGCCTTGTTGTCCCAGACGAACCGGAAATTTTCCACGATCTTGCGCAGATTCTCTGCGGGATCATGGGCATTCTCTATGGAACAACCCTCGAGAAGCACCCCGAACTCGTCACCGCCGAGACGCGCCAGCGTATCGGCCTCGCGGAGCTCCAGACGCAGCTTGATGGTGAGTTGCTTGAGCAACTCGTCACCCGCGATATGCCCGCAGGTGTCATTGACTACCTTGAAATTGTCAAGGTCGATATAGCACAGGGCATGCCTGATGTTGGAATTGCGTGCATGGTCAAGCGCATGTTTGACCCGGTACTCGAATTCGCGCCGGTTTATGAGTCCCGTCAGGGAATCATGGGTCGCCTGATAGGACATCTTCCTGGCCAGTCCACGCAATTCGGTAACATCGTGGAACACAAGCACAACGCCGGTAATGTCCGAGTTCGAATCCCTGATGGGTGAGGCATTAACCTCAATCGAAAGGCGTTGATTCCGGTAGCGGTGAATCAGCAGCAGATGACCGGCCAGCATTGTGCTCTTGCCCTTCTCGAGGCAGAGAGCGACGGGGTCGGGCGGCGACTCCAGGGTTTTCTCGTCAACGACCTTGAGCACCTTCATCATGGGTTTGCCCCGTGCATCCTCCAGCTTCCAGCCGGTTGATTGTTCGGCCACCGTGTTCATGTATTCGATGTCGCCATTCATGTCGGTCGTGACGACACCGTCGCCGATGGAACCCAGGGTTACCTGGGCGCGCTCCTTTTCCTGGTATAGCGCCTCCTTGGCCTGTTTGAGTGCCGTGATATCGCGTATGGTTCCCTCTATGCCGATAATTTCGCCTTCGGCGCCGTATTTGTAATGGGAATTCTCCGATATCCAAATCTGGGTACCGTCCTTGTGCAGCAGCCGGGTTTCGAAATGCTGCAACCGCCCGTAATTGACGTCCAGAGCATGCCTGAAGTCCGCGTGATCGCTTTCATTGGCATAGAATTGCCTGATGTTTTTTTCGAGGATTTCATCGGGACTGTATCCCAGCAGCTGTCTGATGGAGGGGGTGGCCCAGAGCATCTTTCCGTCGATGTCGGTCTGGTATATGGTGTCCTGCATACTGTCGAATATGGCACTCAGGCGCTGCTCCGATCCGCGTATGCGCTCTTCAGCGAGCCGGCGTTCCTTGATGTGCTCCTGCAGTTCCTGATTGAAACGCTCCGAATCGCCTTTTGCATGTTCGGCCGTTTCCCTCGCGATGACGAGTTTGCGGATGAGTTCCGTATTATGCGAACCGAGGCTGAATGACTTCGCCAGTATGTTGCGCATGGCCCGTGATGAAGTAAGCATCAGGGTGGCAAATACGACTGAAAGGATGCCGAGCGACAGCTGGAGATTCTTCCCCTGATAGAAAAACCAGACGGTAATCGGTAACAGCGTCGGTAATACGAAGGCGGCAATCGTCTTCGGCGAGGACTGCATCGAGACATAGGCAGTCAATGAAATGCCTGCCAGCACAAACAGAACGAACAGCTGTTGCGTGATCGTGCCGAAGAATGCAGCGAAGACACCGAGCGAGCCCCAGCATATACCGGAGATCATCACCCCGATGATATAATGCCTGCCCCAGAGTTCGAGGTCGTCAATGGATCCGTCCGCGTTCTTTCCGGATATGAACAGGGAGCGGGCACCCACTGTCACGATGATCGTGATCGTCCAGCCGAGCAGCAAGCCCGGTGGCGCGAGATCCCAGAATATGGTGGTAACAATCGCGGCCATCAGCATGCTGATGATCAGTTCCGTCTGCACCTGCTGATACAGGAGTTGGACCTGGTCCGCCCGGAACTGCCAGCGGTTCAGGCTGCGGCGATCAGCAAATCCCGAGGCTCCGCTGGCCTGCTCCTGCGTATAGGCCATTTCCGTGCCGGCCATGCCATTATCGTCTTCGTTACGCATCGTTTTTACATAGCCAAAGGATGGGTCGTCTTGTTGTCTGCCTGCAGATACAGGCCAGTTAGGATATGAATCGCCACACAAGAGCATCGGGAAAAACGCCGTAAACTTTAACGATAACCACGCAATTAATTCATAATATTCAGTCAGATACAGAAAGCCAAATGCAGGCGCAATCAAATAATAAAAATACATGCCAAAATACAGGCAGTTACGGGAGGGCGGTTTTCGGCAGTCGCAGCGGTCGGAAATTCAACCGGACAATGCATGTGCCATGACTCCGGCTGATAGTGAATTGTTGACTGCGAGGCGTCCGCTGTGACCGCGGGGTTGTACAGGGCCTCGCCTTGAAATACTGTTTAATTATCTGCAGGCAAGAAGTGCCGAATAATAAGTCCCGGGGGAAGGTGAGAAATGCATTTTAGCGTGTCAGGAAAACCAGTCTGGTGGTTGATCGCGGCCGCCGGTCTGATGGCGGCAGCAACCATACCGGCGTCAGTCATGGCCAACACGTCCCTGCGAATGCAGACAGACCTGGGTGGTATCGATATAGAACTGTTCGATACGCAGGCGCCGTAGACGGTTGCAAATTTCCTCAATTATGTGAATCGGGGTGAATACGATGGAACGTTCATCCATCGCAGCGTGCCGGGTTTCGTGGTTCAGGGCGGGGGCTACATCTTTAACCCCGATAATGGCGATTTCTTCGGAAGCAGCACGAGCCATATCCCTGTTGATCCTCCTGTCGTTAACGGCCCCGATCCGGTCAACAGGCCGAATGTGCGCGGTACCCTGGCAATGGCCAAGACCAGTGATCCCGACAGCGCGACCAGCGAGTCGTTCTTCAATCTGGCGGACAATGCGAGCCTGGATGATCCTGCCAATTCGGGTGGCTTCACGGTGTTTGGTAAGGTGTTGGGCGATGGCATGGAAGCAATTGATGCAATCGCGGCGCAGTTAAGCTGTATCGATATCGCTCCTTTTCCTTCTTTATGCGACCCATTTCGCGAAGTGCCAATTATTGGTAAGGGGGTGTCCATCTGAGTGCGGTAGGCACAAAATGCAGGTATGGCGAAGTCTTAGCCCGGCGTCGCTTGCTGTAATCTCGCCAGTTCACCCATGGCGAGACCACAACCGGTAGGGGTTACCGCACTCAGATGGACACCCCCTTTATTGGTAACGACGGTTCCTCAGCTATTCAACCAGAGAATCTCGCCATCGTGAATAAAATTGGCTATGACAACGATGGTGACGGCGCCATCGACTCCCTCGAAGATGCCGCCCCGAACAGTGGCGATGGCAACAATGACGGTATACAGGACAGCACCCAGGTAAACGTCGCGTCATTCCCGGGCAGCGCCGGCGAGTATGTCGTGATCGAGGCGCCGGGGACCGCTGCACTCCACTCCCTGGATATACTGGGAACCACATTCGCCCTGGCCAACCCGCCGACAATTGCCGGGCTGTTTGACGTGCTGGATTTCAGCAACGGCTTTGCCGGATTTGATCTTGCCGGTATCGCGCCTGGCGCGGCTGCCAGCGTCACCGAAACCTTTACCGACGGATTCACGGCGAACATCTATTACATCTACGGCCCGACACCGGACAACACCACGGCGCACTGGTACGAGTTCCTGTTCGACGGTGAAACCGGCGCGGAGATCGCAGGTAATGTCATTACCCTGAATCTTGTGGATGGCAAGCGCGGTGATGGTGACCTGGACACAATACCAATGGCGTTATCACCATGGAACCCGGTGGGCCTGGGGCCAATTCCGACATGGATGGCGACGGGGTTACGAATACCGTGGAAGATGCAGCGCCAAACACGGGTGACGGCAACAACGACGGCATCGCCGACAGCGCTCAGGGAAATGGCGTTTCGTTTCCCAACTCCA
>Ga0210085_1000896_pt1 | contig 12174 bp, 11 predicted proteins | sample China_Galinas_PW_5_FD_184866 | JGI IMG/M metagenome (GOLD analysis project Ga0210085, IMG submission 184866) | Wetland microbial communities from San Francisco Bay, California, USA, that impact long-term carbon sequestration - China_Galinas_PWC_D1... | ecosystem: Environmental > Aquatic > Marine... | reverse complement strand
CGTCGGGGAGGTTCAGGCGGCGCAGCCGGTGATCAAACACCTCCTCGATCGCCACCCGAACGAGAGGGTGATGGTCACAACCACCACGCCGACCGGCTCACAGCGGCTGCGCGACCTCTTCGAAGACCAGGTACACCACGTCTACACCCCTTTTGATCTTCCTCCCATGATGAATCGCTTCCTGGACGCCGTCCAACCTCGGCTGGCGCTGGTGATGGAGACCGAGATCTGGCCGAACATGCTGGACGCCTGCGAGCACCGGCACATCCCGGTCATTCTTGCGAATGCGAGGCTTTCCGCTCGGTCGTGCAACGGCTACGCGAAGCTCGGGGGATTCACACGGGATACCCTGAGAGGGTTCGCGGCCATCGCGGCCCAAGGCCCCGACGACGCCGCCCGCTTTCGCGGCCTGGGGGCCCCGGCCGAGCGGGTTCTGGTGACCGGCAGCATCAAGTTCGACGTCCGCCAGCCGGGTAGCCTGCTGGAGCAGGCGGAGGCACTGCGCCATGCCTGGGGCGCCCACCGGCCGGTCTGGGTGGCCGCCAGCACCCACGAAGGCGAAGAGGAGCAGATCCTTCGGGTCCATCGGCGGCTCCGACGGCACCATCCGACGGCCCTGCTGGTGCTGGTGCCCCGTCACCCGGAGCGGTTCGACCGGGTGGCAGCCCTGGCGCTGCGGCGGCGTCTGTCCCTGGTCCGCCGGTCGACCGGCGAGCCCTGCGGACCCAATGTGGACGTGCTGCTTGGGGACACCATGGGCGAGCTGCCGGTATTCCTGGCTGCCGGGGACGCGGCCTTTATCGGCGGCAGCTTGGTGCCGGTGGGCGGGCACAACCTGCTCGAAGCGGCAGCGGTGGGAGTGCCGGTCACGATGGGCCCACACACCTTCAACTTCGCCCAGATCACACGGCTCCTGATCCAGGAGGGGGCCGCGATCCAGATCTCGGACGCGGACGAGCTCGCCGAATGCATGAGCAGCTGGCTCGGAGACGCCGCGGCAAGGACGGCGATCGGGGAGAACGGACGGCGGGTGGTGGAGGAGAACCGGGGTGCCCTCCAGCGGCTCCTCGCCATCGTGGACAACCACGACGCGGCGGCGGCCCGGACTCACGGGCCAGCAGGCGTCGCCACCGGCCGCTGACCCCTGCCAACCAAAGCGGGCAGCAGTCCCGGCGGAGCCCGCTATTTGAAGAGCTTCGAGACCACCCTGAACTTCTCGTGGGTGGAGTCCCCCAACCACTCGAAGGCGACCGATTCAGTGTTGGTCATATGGATACCGCAGTGGCGCATGCGCTCCAGGGCGTTGTCCCGATTGCTGGAGTGACGGGAGCAAACCGCATCCGCTGCGACGAACACCTGGAACCCCCATCGCTGCAGCCCCGAGGCGGTCTGCAGGATGCAGATGTGCGCCTCCATGCCGACCAGAACCACTTGCTTGCGCTTCGGCTCCCGCATGAGATTGCGCTCGAATCCGAACGCCGTGCAGCAGGAGAACCCTGTCTTCTCCGTGGGAACCACATCCTCGGGCATGCGCTCGCGGATGGACTCGACGATGGGACCAAGGCCCTGCGGATACTGCTCAGTGGCGGTGATGGGGACGCCCAAGGCACGCGCCGCCTCGATGAGCCGATTGATGTTGGCTACAGTGGCGGCGAGGTCGTCCTTTCGCATGGCGGCCGCGAGCCCCTCCTGGGAATCGATGATGAGGAGCTGCGCATAGTTCGCGAAACACAGGGGAAGTGGGGCCTGATGGGTGCTCACGGCAGTACTCCTGAGAGTTGATCGGCCGCGCATCCGGCCGAGGGGCTGATGGATCAATAGGTCGGCATTTCGGGATCCACGTCCCGGGCCCAGGCGGAGACACCGCCCTGAAGGTTAGTGACATGCCGGAAACCTTGGTGGTCCAGGAAAAGCGCCACCTGCTGACTTCGTATCCCGTGGTGGCAGATGACTACCGTCTCCCGCTCCCGGTCGAGCTCCCCCAGGCGACGCACGATCTGGCTCATGGGTATGAGCTCGGAGCCCTCGATCCGGCAGATGGCGAGCTCCCAGGATTCGCGAACATCCAGTAGCAGCGGGCAGTCTCCCCGCTGCAGACGTGCATGGAGGTCCAGGGGTGTGATCTGCTGCAACACACTGAGTCCGAGCGATCAAAACACGAAACGGACCGGCTCGGGGACGTTCTCGAGCCGGGGAACGGCGGTCTCGAAAAGGGCATCCCGCCGGAAGACGTCCCTGCGCAGGCGGGTCACCAGGATCGCCTCCATCACCGGCGGCTCGCCAATCACCGCGAACAGGCGACCCCCGAGGGAGAGCTGCTCCTGCAAGCTGGCCACAGCCTCCTCGTGGGGCAGCGAGCCGGTCACCGCGATGACGTCGAACGGATAGCCCTCCACCGGCCCCGAGAATGCGTCGCCCACCCGCACCTCGAATCGGTGCAGTCCCAGGGCGGTGAGATTCGCCTGCGCCTGCTCCGCGAGTCCCGGGTCGATCTCCAGGCCCACCACCCGGTCGCCGAGACGACACAGGCAGGCGGTGACATAACCGGTGCCCGTGCCGATCTCGAGGATCCGATCCACGGGCTGGATATTCAGCGCCTGCAGCATACGCCCCACCACCTTGGGCGCCAACATGGTCTCGCCCGCGCCGATATGCGCCTCGATATCGGCGTACGCGAGGCCCTGGTACGCGTCGGGCACAAACCGCTCCCGCGGTGTCTCCTCGAGTACCGCGAGGACCCGCTCATCCGTGACGTTCCAGGGGCGGACCTGCTGTTGGATCATGTTGAAGCGGGCGCGCTCGAGACTGTTCTCCATGGATCGCTCACTGCAATAACCCCGACGTGGACAGGGGGCAAGACTACTTGCGAATGGGCGTCCCGGCAAGTCGCGGCAAGCCTTAGACAATGGCGGGCTCGGGGCCGAGCCCGTCGTCCAGGTCCTCGTCCAGGGCGCTTTGGAACCGCTCCACCGTCTCCGCCGCGACCTCCGGCTTGCCGAAGCGGGCGATGTGGTACAGAGCCTCCCCCTCGGTCACCAGCGGCAGATTGGTGCGGCTGATGACCACCCCGCCCACCGGGGCAAGCACCGGGTCCTCGAGGCGGCGGAAAGGGTCGGTGATAATCCCGAGGCGGTCCCCTTTCTTGACGTGCGCACCCAGGGGTGTGAGTGAGCGCAGCACCCCGCTCTGGTGGGCGCGCACCCAGCCGCTCGAGCGCGCGACGACCGGGTTGGCGCCAAGCGGACCGCGACGACCCACGCCGCTGCGGATCATGCCCAGGTGGCGCATGACGCAGAGGACACCCCGCAGGCCCGCCCGAATGGCCAGCTCGTCGAAGCGCAGGGCTTCTCCCGCCTCGTAGACGAGCACCGGAATACCCCGCGCGACCGCCTCCGCTCGGAGCGAGCCGTCGCGCAGGTCGGAGTTCAGGATCACCGGGGCACCGAATCGCCGCGCAAGCTCCAGCATCGCCGAATCGTCGTCGAGGGCCGCGCGCACCTGGGGCAGGTTGTCCCGGTGCTGGCCCCCCGTATGCAGGTCGACGCCGTGCGTGCTGCGGCCCAGGACCTCGCGGACGAACGTGAAGGCCAACCGGGCCGCCAGGGAGCCGGTCTCGGAGCCGGGGAACGACCGGTTCAGGTCGCGCCGGTCCGGCAGATAGCGGGACTGGCGGACGAATCCGTAGACGTTGACCACAGGCACCGCCAGTAGGGTACCGCGCAGACGGCGCAGGGCTCGGGCGGTCATGAGCCTGCGGATGATCTCCACCCCGTTGATCTCGTCGCCGTGGATTGCGGCGCTGACGAAGAGACAGGGCCCTTCCCGATGACCCCGCACGACCTGCACCGGCAGGTAGACCGGCGACTGGGTATAGAGACTGGGGAGCGGGACATTGATGTTGACCTCCTCCCCAGGGAGGACCTCCTGCCCGCCAATGACCAGACTGGCCGCGGTCACTTCAGCCCTTGCCTTTGGTTCGCGTGGTCCCCGTCGCTGCGTTCTTCTCGACGAAGCTGATCATCATCCCGGCGATGTCCTTGCCAGTCGCCCGTTCGATGCCCTCGAGTCCCGGGGAGGAGTTGACCTCCATGACCACGGGGCCGTGATTTGACCGCAGGATGTCGACGCCGGCGACGTTGAGGCCGATGATCCTGGCCGCCCGCACGGCGGTCGAGCGTTCCTCCGGCGTGATGCGTACGAGGGAAGGCATACCACCCCGATGCAGGTTGGAGCGGAACTCTCCATCCTTGGCTTGGCGCTTCATGGCCGCCACCACCTTGTCCCCGATGACGAAACAGCGGATGTCGGAGCCACCCGCCTCCTGAATGTACTCCTGGGCCAGGATGTTGGCCCGCAGGCCCATGAAGGCCTCGATGACGCTCTCCGCTGCCTTGTGGGTCTCTGCGAGCACGACGCCGATACCCTGGGTGCCCTCCAGGAGCTTAATGACAAGGGGCGCCCCCCCCACCATCTTGATGAGATCCTCCACGTCGTCCGGGGCGTGGGCGAATCCCGTGACCGGGAGCCCGATGCCCTTGCGGGAGAGCAGCTGGAGGGAGCGGAGCTTGTCGCGCGCGCGGGTGATGGCGACGGATTCGTTCAGGGGGTAAACCCCCATCATCTCGAATTGGCGTAGGACGGCCGTGCCGTAGAAGGTGACCGAGGCGCCGATACGTGGGATCACCGCGTCGAAGCCAGCCAGGTCCTCCCCTTTGTAATGGATCGACGGCTTATGCGAGGTGATGTTCATGTAGCAGCGCAGCACATCGATGACCCGCGCTTCGTGCCCGCGCTCCCGCGCGGCCGCCACCAGCCGTCGGGTCGAGTAGAGAGTCGAATCGCGGGATAGGATGGCAATCTTCATGGGCTCCCTCTAGCACTGTTGTCCTTACGGCCTGACAGGACGGCCGCTGCGGCTCAACCGGGACGGCGCGCCAGCCCGCACAGCTGTTGCCCGTGCCGGGGCAGCTCCGAGGCGGCTGTCGCCAGCCGGCTCAAGCTCCCCGTCCGAGATATCGCTCGAGGAGGTGCTTCCACTCAGGGGACTGAATGATCTCGAGCAGCGCGCGGTCGACCTGCTCCCGCAGCGGACTGCCGCTGGGGAAGGCAAAGCCGTAGTCTTGCCGCTGCAGGATCTGCGGGAGTACGGACAAACTCGCCGGGTAATGCTCGGCCACCAGATAGCGCAGGATGGGTGCGTCGTAGACAACGGCGTCCGTCTGCCCCTCGTCCAGCGCCGCGAGGGCCCCTGAAAGAGTGGCAAAGCCCCGGTAAGGGATCAGATGTCGGCTCAAGAACGCCTCGCTGGTGCTGCTGGGGAGGGTGGCAACACGGGTCCACAGCTCTATCGCAATGCCTTCCCACCCCTTGTCGGTGTGGATCGCGAAGGGCGGCACCTCGCGGGTCGCCACCACCAATTCCGCCCGGTGCTGCGCCCACGCCGACGAGGCTTCAAGCAGCATCGCGAAAAGGAACACAAGAGCGAAGCCAAGGCCCCCGCAAGGGGCCAGGATAACTTTGAAATTCTGCGCCGCTTCAGTCCGCATGGGTCAGGCCGATTGCTTCCTCGCCGAGTCGCTGCGCAGGCTGGCGAGGAGCAGCAGGGCCACGCCGATCGTGATCGCGCTGTCGGCCACGTTGAAGGCAGGCCAGTGCCAGCGGCCGTAGTAGACATCCAGGAAGTCCACCACCCGGCCCGTGATCAGCCGGTCGATCAGGTTGCCGACCGCCCCACCGACGATGAGGGCGATGCCCGCCGCGGTCATCCGCTCATGGGCGTTGAGCCGCAGCAGCCAGACCACCAAAGCGACCGTCATCAACAGGGCAAAGCCCGCAAAGGTCCAGCGTTGCCAGCCACCCGCACCCGCAAGAAAGCTGAAGGCCGCGCCCCGGTTGTACATCAGGGTAAGGTTGAAAAAGGGGACCACGGGCACGGGCCGATAGGGCGCAAGCAGCAGCTCCGCCAGCGCCTTCGCCGTCTGATCGAGGGCGACGATGAGGACGGAAAGCCAGAGCCAGCGGGCCATCGTCAGGCAAAGCGCCGCGTCTCACCGGTGCCCATCACATTCTCGACGCAACGCCCGCAGAGCTCGGGGTGGTCCGGATCCGCACCCACGTCCTCCCGGTGGTGCCAGCAGCGCACGCACTTGGCGTGCTCCGACGGCGTCACGCGCACGGCGAGGCCCTCTAGCTCAGTCGCTGCCGCATCCGCCGGCCGCTGGGAGAGGGGGTGCACCCTGGCATAGGAGGTGATGAGCACGAACCGGAGCTCATCCTCCAGGCGCGCGAGAATGTCGAATCTCTTCTCCTCACAATAGAGATCGACCTCCGCATCCAGGGAGGAGCCGATGACCCCGGCCTTGCGCCCGGCCTCCAGGTGGCGGGCGATGGCAACGCGCACCGCCAGCACCCGTTCCCAGAATCCCCGGTCGAGCCGATCCTGGGGGTCGAGGACGAACAGGCCCTCGTACCAGGTCTCCAGGAAGACCGATTCGGAGCGCTTGCCCGGCACATGCTGCCAAATCTCGTCGGCGGTGAAGCTCAGGATGGGCGCCAGCCAGCGGCTCATGGCCTCCGCGATGTGGTACAGGGCGGTCTGGCAGGAGCGCCGGGGGAGGCCATCGGCCTGGGTCGTGTACTGGCGGTCCTTGATCACGTCGAGGTAGAAGCCGCCCATGTCCACCACGCAGAAGTTGTGGATCTTCTGGCAGATGAGGTGGAACTGGTAGTCGCGATAGGCATGGACGATCTCCTGCTGCAGCCGCAGGGTGCGGTCCACCGCCCAGCGGTCGAGCTCCATCATCTGGGGGGGGGCTACCAGGTTCGCCGCCGGGTCGAATCCGGTCAGGTTCGCCAGCAGGAACCGGGCGGTGTTGCGGATACGCCGGTAGGCGTCGGCGGTGCGCTCGAGGATCTCGTTGGAGACGCTCATCTCGCCGCGGTAGTCCGTGGCCGCTACCCAGAGGCGGATGATGTCGGCGCCGAGGGTCTTCATCACGTCCTGGGGCCGCACCACGTTGCCCTTGGACTTGGACATCTTCTCGCCCTTGGCGTCCACGGTGAAGCCGTGGGTGAGCACCTGGCGATAGGGCGCCCGGTCGTACATGGCCACCGCGGTCAGGAGGGACGACTGGAACCAGCCGCGGTGCTGGTCGGAGCCCTCCAGATACAGATCGGCGGGGGAGCTCAGCCCCTCGCGGTGCTCGAGCACGCAGGCGTGGGTGACGCCCGAGTCGAACCACACGTCCAGGGTGTCGTGCACCTTCTCATACTGGGCGGCTTCCTCGTCGCCCAGCAGGTCCTTCGGCAGGAGCTCGAACCAGGCGTCCACACCCTTCTGCTCGACCCGCTCGGCCACCTGCTCGATGAGCCGCGCCGTGTCGGGATGCGGCTCCCCCGTCTCCTTGTGGACTAGGAGCGGGATGGGCACGCCCCAGGCCCGCTGGCGGGAGATGCACCAGTCCGGGCGGTTACGCACCATGCCGTCGATGCGGGACTGTCCCCAGTCCGGCGTCCAGCGGACCTGATTGATCTCGCGAAGGGCCGCCGCCCGCAGGCCCTTGCGCTCCATGCTGATGAACCACTGAGGCGTGGCGCGGAAGATGATCGGCGACTTGTGGCGCCAGCAGTGGGGATAGCTGTGGGTGAAACGCGACTCCCGCGCCAGTGCCCCGCGGGCCTTCAGCACGTCCACCACCCGCTCGTTGGCGGTGAACACGTGCTCGCCCGCGAACAGGGGGGTGCCGGGCAGAAAACGGCCATCGCCACCGACCGGATTGTCTACCTCCAGGCCGTACCGCAGGCCGACCACAAAGTCATCGAGGCCATGGCCCGGGGCCGTGTGGACGGCGCCGGTGCCGGCGTCCAGGGTCACATGCTCGCCCAGAATGATGGGCACCTCCCGGTCGTAGAAGGGGTGCTGGAGCAGGAGCCCCTCCAGGGCGGCACCCGCGCCGTAACAGATCACCCGGTAGCGGTCGATGCCGAGGCGGTCCATGGTCTCCTTGAGCAACCCTTCGGCCAGGACCAGCCGTTCGCGGCGACGGTCCCCCTCGGTCTGCACAACCACATATTCCAGGGTAGGATTGAGCGCCACCGCCTGGTTGGCGGGGAGGGTCCAGGGGGTGGTAGTCCAGATGACCACCGACATGGGGCCGTCACCGTGGCCATTGGGTACCGAGTGACATCGGGCAAGCACCGCCTCCTCGTCCAGCACCAGGAAGCGCACGTCGATGGAGATCGACTCCTTGTCGGCATACTCCACCTCCGCCTCGGCAAGGGCGGAGCCGCAGTCGATGCACCAGTGCACAGGCTTGTAGCCCTGCTGCACATGGCCGTTGGCAATCACCCGGACCAGCGAGCGGATGATGTTCGCCTCGAAGCCGAAATCCATGGTGAGATAGGGCCGCTCCCAATCCCCGAGAACGCCCAGGCGCTTGAAGTCGGCGCGCTGGCCGTCCACCTGCCGGGCGGCATACTCACGGCACGCCTGGCGGAACTGGGCGGGGCTGATCTTGGCGCCGGGCTTGCCCTTCTTCTTCTCGACCTGTAGCTCGATGGGCAGGCCGTGGCAGTCCCAGCCGGGCACGTAGGGGGCGTCATAGCCGTCCAGCGTGCGGCTCTTGACGATGATGTCCTTGAGCACCTTGTTGACCGCATGCCCGATATGGATCTCCCCGTTGGCATAGGGCGGACCGTCATGAAGGATGAAGGTCTCCCTGCCGGCCGTGGCCGCCCGTATCTTGCCGTAGAGATCGAGCACACCCCAATGTTCGAGCGTTTCCGGCTCGCGCTGAGCCAGGCTCGCCTTCATCGGAAAGCCCGTTCTGGGGAGGTTGAGGGTATCTTTGTAGTCGGCCACGGTCGGCGTCTCTCGAAAAAAAGCTTTATGTGTGATGCTAACGGGCGCGGGCGGTCAATTTGGACAGCGAATGAGTTCCATGACAATGTTGTGTTTTGGAGCTTTGGTGACGGTAATGCGCATGGAAGCGTAAGGCGCAATAGGCGTTAGCCGTATTGCGCCAAACCCAGCGGTGCGCACGGCGCACCCTACAGCATTTCGCTGCCGAACACGATCGGATCAGACGCCGAGGTACTCCCTGGCGGCCGCCGCGTCTCGGTCGATCTGCGCCTTTAGCGCAGCGAAGGAGTCGAACCTCTGCTCGTCCCGCAGCTTCAGCCGAAACTCCACCTCCAGCTGCCGTCCATAGATCTCATGCGCCAGATCGAACAGATGGACCTCCAGCACGTAATCCTTGCATCCCGTCACGGTGGGCCGCGTGCCCAGGTTAGCGACACCCGGCCAAGGGCGGTCGCCCACACCCTCGGCGAGTACCGCGAAGACACCCCGCAGCGGGCTCGCGCGCCGGTGCAGATTCACGTTTGCCGTGGGGTAGCCGACGGAGCGGCCCCGCTTGTCGCCATGGGCCACCCTTCCGCAGATCCTGTACGGCCGGCCGAGAAGGTGTCGGGCCAGATCCAGGTCTCCGCGTGCCAGGGCGTCGCGGATGCGCGTGCTGCTGACCCGCTCGTCGCCCACGGTGATGGTATGCAGATCCTCCACCAGAAAGCCGTGCTGCCGTCCCATCGACTCCAGCAGACCATAATCGCCCTCTCGTCCGCGACCGAACCGGAAGTCGTCCCCTACCAGCAGATAACGGGTCCCCAGCCCGTTCACCAGGAGATCGCGCACAAAGTCCGTCGCCCCCATGGCGGCGAGCTTGGGGCCGAACTCCAGCAGCATCACCCGATGGATGCCCGCCTCTTCGATGGCCGAGAGCTTCTCCCGCAGACGCGTCAACCGCGGGGGCGCGGCCTCCGGCGCGAAGAGCTCCATGGGCTGGGGCTCGAAGGTGATCACGGTGGCCGGCAGGCCAAGCTCGCGGCCCTTGTCGAGAAGCCGCTTGAACACCGCGCGATGCCCGAGGTGGACCCCGTCGAAGTTTCCGATCGTGGCCACGCAGCCCAGGTGGCACGGTCTCAGGTTGTGCAGTCCGCGGATGACCTGCATAGGTGAAGACACAGGAGTCTCGAAATGCGGGATTATACTCAGGCGGGGCCGTTTGGCTTATCACCGGCCGCGCACAAGCGGCCAACCAGTCGCGCAACCGCCAGAGGACGAATAGGCGGTCCGGGGGGCGGCCGCGCAGGGAAGACATCCGGACCGGGACAGAGGGAAGCACCTTCTCGCAGCCGGTAGCGAAACCGCTATTGACAAGAGGCCATTCCATGCACCAGCATGGCGGGCCTTTCGATCCACTGATTTCGGGTCTCAGGAGGCACCTTTGGCCAATTCAGCCCAAGCCCGCAAGCGTATGCGCCAGGCGGAAGAGCGACGCCAGCAGAATGCTTCGCGCCGCAGCATGACGCGGACCTACATCAAGAAGGTGGTCAAGCTCATCGATGCGGGTGACAGGGACGGGGCCATCGCGGCGTATAGGGAGATGGTGCCCGTGATCGACAGCGCGGCTACCCACGGCCTGATCCACAAGAACAAGGCCGCCCGGCATAAGTGTCGGCTCAATGCCCACATCAAGGCCATGGGCTGACCCCACGCCGAAGCGATCCAGAAAACCGGCCCCGCGCCGGTTTTTTGTTTCCCGGGCGATCGTTATGACGCATCTATTCCTCGCCGTCACGGCCCACGGTTACGGGCACCTGGCACAGATCGCCCCTGTGGTACATGTCCTCGCCGCACGACTGCCGGCCCTACGCGTCACCCTGCAGGCGAACATTGATTTCGCCGTCGCCCGGCCCCGTCTGCCCGGAGACTTTCGGCATATCCTCCAGGCCGCTGACGTGGGACTCCTGATGGACGGCCCCCTCTCCACGCGTTGGGAGGAGAGCCTCCCGGTCTATGAGGCATTCGAGGCCGCTTACGACCACCACTTGGAGCGACAACAACGGCTCTTCGAGGCGGACCCTCCCGACCTCGTGCTCGCGGACGTGCCCTGGCTTCCCCTGGACGCCGCCCAATCCCTGGGGATTCCGGCCGCCGCCCTCTGCTCCCTGAACTGGTATGACATCCTGGTGGCCAGCCCGGTCGCCAACCGCCTCTCAGCAGCCCTGACCCACCGACTCGAGTCCGCCTACGCCTCGGTGGATCTCTTCATCCGCCCCGCCCCATCCATGCCCATGGAATGGCTGCCCAATGCCAAAGAGGTGGGGCCGATTGCGCAGCAGGCCGCGAAGACCAGGGGATGGATCCGCGAGCAGCTCGCCCCACCCGACGACCATCGTCTCGTCCTGATGCAGTTCGGCGGGGTGGCCGGCTTTGATCCCTTGGCGGGCGCACCGCCTGTGCCAGGGGTGCGCTGGCTGGTTACCCGGGACGAGGGCCGCGGCCGCACCGATGTGACGCGCCTGTCTCAGCTGGGCGTGTCGGTGATTGAGGCCCTCGCCGCATCCGATGCCGTCCTCACCAAGGCGGGGTACGGATCCTTTGCAGAGGCCGCATGCCACGGGGTCCCCGTCCTTTCCGTACACCGCGGGGACTGGCCCGAGGAGCCTTGGCTGCTGGCGTGGCTGCGCGAGCGGGTACCGGTCCGCGAGATCGGGCTCCCGGACTTGCTGGGCGGCCGGCTGGAGGAGCCGCTGCAGGAGCTCTTCAGGCGGGGACGCACCACGCCGGTGGAGCCCACCGGAGCCGACGAGAGCGCCGATCTCCTGCTCGGGCTTCTCGCTGGCCGGTAGCCGGCGGAGCGGAAGAGGCTGAACCGCAGAGAAGCGGAGGGCGCAGAGGTCCTTCGTTCGACTACCCCCGGACAACCTGAGGCGACACGGCAGGTGCAACGAGAAGGTTTTCAGGTGGTTGAAGCCTGATGAGCCATCAGCTTGGAAGCGATTGTGCTGGAGGAGACGTCACGGTGAGCGACCAGCCCGACCCGAAGGCCGTGGAGCATTATCTGCTGAATCTGCAGGACCGCATCTGCGCCGCATTGGAGGCGGAGGATGGGACTGCGCGCTTCCGCGAGGACGCGTGGGAACGATCCGGGGGCGGGGGCGGCCGCACGCGGGTGCTTCGGGACGGAGCGGTGTTCGAGCAGGGAGGCATCAACTTCTCCAACGTCTCCGGGGACAAGCTCCCCCCCTCCGCCACGGCCGGCCGACCCGAGCTTGCGGGACGCAGCTTCCAGGCGATGGGGGCGTCCCTGGTGATCCATCCCCACAATCCTT
>Ga0210085_1000895_pt1 | contig 12176 bp, 6 predicted proteins | sample China_Galinas_PW_5_FD_184866 | JGI IMG/M metagenome (GOLD analysis project Ga0210085, IMG submission 184866) | Wetland microbial communities from San Francisco Bay, California, USA, that impact long-term carbon sequestration - China_Galinas_PWC_D1... | ecosystem: Environmental > Aquatic > Marine... | reverse complement strand
CTGAACCTCCAACCCTCACTTGTGAATCACCTGAAATTTTAACTCCCCAAATAAGTCCGGATTCATATATTGCAGTTTTTCCACTGCCAAAGGGATAAACAAAACCAGAAGCATCCTGTCCTACGTTAATATCAGAGATACCATCATTTTTAAAAACTGTAGAGATGTTATTAAGATTTAAATATGCACGAATCGGCTCTCCCAATTCTGTCGTAGAATTATTTTTGTTTTCTTTATTTTGGGAATAAGAGATAATCCCTAAAAGAAAAGTGATTGTAATAACAAGAAAAAATGAATGCTTCATAATTTACATAATTTTAATAGTTGATAATTATTTTAATAAAATCATTTTTTTAGTTTCAATAAAATTATCCGCTTGTATTCTGTAAAAATAAATTCCGCTTGCAATATCAGGACTGGAGTCCCGACCCACGGAAAATTCAACTTCATAACTTCCTGCTGGTTTTTCCTCGTTGACTAGAGTTGCAATTTCGTTTCCTAAAACATCATAAATTTTTAGCGTAACAAAACTTATTTCAGGAATTTGATATTTAAGCGTTGTAGTTGGGTTGAAGGGATTTGGAAAGTTTTGAAAAATTTCAAAGTTATTAACTCCTACAGCAATAGTGCGTTCTGTAGAAAGTAATAAATCAAATTTGTAGAGTCCGCTACCTTCTGTTCCGAGATAAATAAACTTATTTGATTTTATTCCAATTGAATTAGAAATAATATTTTCTGTTTGTCCACTAATCAAATTCCAATTGGATCCATTATCATCTGAGAAATAAACACCATCGGACTTTACACCATATATCCCCAATTCTTGTGCTATAGTAATTTCTCGAAAATTATTTAGCTCACTTATTTGAGCCCAGCTATTGCCATCATTCGTTGATCTGAAAAAACCAGTATTACTACTAATATAAAAATTATCTAAACTATCAATAGCCATAGATCTTAAATTTCCTTGAAGTCCGGTATTTGATAGTGACCAGCTATTTCCATTATCAGTAGATTTGTATAGCAAAGAATCGGGATAACAAGCATAAACATCATTAATTTTACTTACCTCCAGCTGTTGAATTGAAAGATAAGATATACCGTTATTGATATTTTCCCAGCTTATTCCTAAATCAGTAGAACGGTATAACCCACTACCTTGTTGACCAGCAAAAATATATCCTAATGTATTCGAAGCAAATGTATTTGCTGAAACTGATGTTGAAAAGACCCAGTTTTCCCCATTATCAGTTGACCTATATGTACCACCTGATGTCCCTGTAAACAGAGAACCGTCTATATGACGAAATAACGTATTAATATTAAGAGAAGATATTGACCCATTTACCTTTTCCCAGTTAGCACCATTATTTGACGAACGAAATATGCCTGATCCGTAAGCAGCACAAAACATTAATTCATCTTCAACTAATAATTTCCTGATTACTGCTCTGTTTAAACCCTGACTTCTGACTTCCCAACTATTTCCAGTATTAGAAGAAAAGTAAATTCCTCCTCCCAAAGTTCCGGCAAAAATATCACCTGACGAATTTGCTAAAACAGACTGAATCCAGGAATATGTTAAACCTGAAGTTTTAATCGAAAACCAGAATTCTCCAAAGTCTGTTGAGAGATAAAGATTATTGTAAGTTCCCGCATATAAATTTCCATCATTACTACTGTACAAACAGTTAATTGCAGGAAAATTCAATCCATTATTCACAGATGTCCAGGTATTCCCCATATCTGTAGAGCGGTAAATACCCGCTGTAAAAACATTAACATATATGTATTCATTAAGGTTTCCAACAATGACATTATAAATGGTTCCCTGTGGCAGATTATTTGTAATATTTTCCCAAGTGCTTCCGTTGTCGGTAGAAATATATATACTGTCTTGACTGTTTGCCACAATATACTCGCTTTCTGAAACATCTACGCAGCCTGTAAGGGAGTTGTTTGAGAGGTTCCAAGAGGTGCCTTCATCTGTAGAAAGAAACAGTCCTTCATAAGAAGTAACGAACAAGTTTCCATTTGCTGTAATAGCAATATCAAAAATAAATTCTGCATTCAATGAATCTATTCTATCCCAGTGACTACCTAAATCCGATGTGACAAATAATCCATACCCCGATGTGCCTATATAAACCTTATTACTATTAGACACTTCTATTTTGTAAATAGTAATATTTCCAATCAGGTCATTTTTTTCAACCCAGGTATTACCATTGTTTCTCGATGTATAAACACCTCCAAGACGAAGTCCAGTAATAATATTTCCACTTGAATCAACAGCAAGGCACTCAATGTTTCCACCATCTGGTCCGCCAATAAATTCCCAAGTTTGTGGAACTATAAAGTCACTTATAATCAATAAGTAAAGAATAATTGATATAACTTTTTTTATTTGAAGCTTAATTAATTTTGAGTTGATAATTAATTCTGTAGTTGCTGATCTTAGGATTGAACTGGTATCCAGAAAAATGACTTTTTGCGGGGGTATGACTTTAAACATTTTCATAATTCTTACGCTGTAACTTGTTCACACTTTTTACAATATTTAATAATTATTTTATTGTTTTCATTTCATTAATATCATCTTCTTAGATTCAACAATATTCCCTGATTGTATTCTGTAAAAATAAATACCACTTGCAATGTCAGGACTTAAGTCCCGACCCACGGAAAATTCAAGTTCATAACTTCCTGCTGGTTTTTCTTCGTTGACGAGAGTTGCAATTTCATTTCCTAATACATCATAAACTTTAATTGTAACAAAACTTAATTCTGGTATTTGATATTTAATTTTTGTTGTTGGGTTAAACGGGTTGGGGTAGTTTTGACTAAGAACAAAGGCTGTGGGATTATCTAGATTAACTTCAACGACGTTACAAAAGACATATGCCGAACCTTTTTTTTCTTCATTCTCATCTAAAGGGGCACCAACAACAGCACAATCACCGGACATTGATACTGAGAATCCAAACCATGAACCGGCTACACTATCACTTATAGAAAGCTTTCGCTCTTCTATCCACTGTGAGCCTTCTCTCTTGAATATATATGCTGAGCCAGAATTCCATCCCATCTCGTCATTAAAATGAGCACCGACAACAATATAATCTCCTGATATTGATGATGAAAAACCAAATTCATCATATTCAATGCCGTCATTTGCGGTTATCTTTTGTTTCTCTTGCCAAGTCAATCCTTCTCGTTTGAAAATATATACCGATCCCGAATATGGTCCATTATCATCATCATAGTAAGATCCAACAATAGCATATTCACCTGAGATTGATACTGAAACTCCAAATCCATCAAGCTCAGAACCGTCACTTGCTGTCAATTTTTGTTTCTCTGCCCAATCAGTAATATTTCGCTCAAATATATATGCCGAACCTGAATTTATTCCGTTGTCATCATCTTCGTAAGCTCCAATAATAACGTTATCTCCTGAAATTGAAACCGAGATTCCAAATGCCTCAAGACTGCTACCATCACTCGCTGTTAGCTTTTGCACCTCTGCCCAATTTGAGCCTTCTTTCTTGAATATATACGCCGATCCTGAACTGACTCCATTATCATCATCAAATTGAGCACCAACAACAGCGTAATCTCCTGAGATAGAAACTCTAAAACCAAACCAATCATATTCAGCACCATCATTTGCAACAAGCTTTTGCTTTTCGATCCATTCTGCGCCCTCTCTCCTAAATATATATGCTGATCCTGTTTTCAATCCATTAATTTCATCTACGTATGCACCTACAATAGCATAATCTCCTGAGATTGATACTGAGATCCCAAACCTATCATCTTCATCACCATCACTTGCCTTTAGTTTTTGTTCCTCAATCCAAATTGATCCTTCTCTCCTAAATATATATGCCGAGCCTGCATCCTTACCATTATCATCATCAAGGGCATCACCAACAATTACGTAATCACCCGAGATTGATACTGAGACACCAAAATCGCCATATTCATTTCCACTTCCTGCGAATAATTTGAACTCATCAATCTGTGCACGTGTACTAACTGCTATAAGAAATAGAAAAACAAACAGTATAATTAAATATTTTACGACCATCTCTAAAGAAATTTGTGTAAATAATTTTATTACTATTTCAACAAAGTCATCTTCTTATTAACTGCTCTACCACCAACACGGATAGAATAAATATAAACTCCGCTGCTTACTTTATTTCCACTCGCGTTATCCCCTGTCCACTTCGTTAAGTAATTTCCTGCAGGAAGATTTTCGTTAACTAATGTTTTTATCAGTCTTCCCGTTATATCGTAAATGCTCAACTCAACATTTGAGTTAGTCCAATCATAAGGAATTGAGAAGGCAATAATTGTGTATGGATTAAACGGGTTCGGGTAGTTGTTAAGTAATATTTGTGACTCGGGAATAATTTTGTTCTCATCTTCCTCAATTGAAGTAATTAAAATCGGTCCGTTTCCTCTTGATTCACCAAGAGAATCTGCTAAATAAATATTTACCCATTCAGGTCGCAATGCAGATTGGAGATAAGTTGAAGCCCATTCATCATCTGTTAATCTTAAAAAGTTGGTTGTTCTGTATTCATAGTAGCTTGTAACCGGACCAACAAAAGCAGTTGCTTCGCCAAGATGGTTTTCTGTAACAAACACACCTAGATTTATGTTACCGGTCCCAACGTGAGAAATTGCGCCTAAATAACCACCGCCACAATCTGTTGGAGTTGTATGAATATCAGCAACAAGATAATCACTATCCATCAATCCTTCATAACCGACTTCACCTCGGAAAGGATCATCATAAAAAAGATTAGGGTACCAACCGTCAAAAGCAATTCCACTTTGACCGGTTGCATAAAGCATATTTTGCAGGAACGAGATTTCACCTGAAGAAAATTGAATTCCTGCAAGTTCTTTTTCACAAATTGTCTGCAGAGTATCTGTTATTCCTTTACATCTTCCAAAATAATATAGAATTTTGTTTTTGATTCCGGGATCGGGAAATGCAAGACTTGTGAAATAATTGTATGCTTCATTTGAAAGAGCGTTTAAAGTTGAATAAAATTCAGGAAATGGTTCAACAAAACTATATGGATATGAACATACAGATCCACCAGTATATGATTGTTTAGCATAAAGCAAATTATCGTGTCTTAATTCCGACCACGAATTTAATTGAGTGTTCATTTTTTGCTGCCAGAATGCTGCTGTCTGCATAAATGCAGGGAGATTAGTTCTGTTGTCGGGTGGATTTAATTTTCTTATTGAATTCAACCAGTAGTTGTAAATAGAACTTTCCCAGAATTCAGTATCGTAGTGATCAATTAAATATCTTAGTGCGGCAAGATTTGTTGAATAATGATATTCATCCAGTTCATCAACAAGAAGTTGGGCAGAGGCACTATTCCCTAACGAGAATAATACGTCAAGTGTCGAAGGATAGAGTCTGCATATTTTTTCACCATAGTAGAGTATTCGATCAAACACAACTGAAGCAGTTACATAAGAGTCTATTACAAATCTTTGTCCGAACATTAAAAATGCAGACGCAGGTTTTATACTGTCCGGAGTTGTCGGATCGCTGAAAAGTATTTGAGATAGAATTAACTGATGAGCAAATGCCTGGTTTGAAAGTGTATCCTGAAATTCTACCATTGTCAAACTATCGAGTAACTCCGTGGGGTTGTTTAGAGATATGGCTTGTTTAAGGTAGTCAAGATGATCTATCGTTACATTATCAGATTCACCAACAAAAAACTTAAGGATGTATTCCATCTCTTCATAAATAGGTGCAACGTTTGCAATATCAAATAATTCATCAATCAGAAAAGCATCAATTGCTTGTCTTTGAATATCTTGAAAAGTTTGTGGAGGACATTGCACAGGATAAGATGAAGGAGCGATTAAATATAGTTCAACCCTTCCAAGCCACATCATTGCTCTGAAGTATCCTTCAAGATTATATGGTTTTAGTGGATCGTAAACGTAATGACCTCTTGGTTTAAATTGACTCCAATCCATCACTCTGCAGGTAGAAGAAAAAATTGTCGCTGATTTCCCACCCTCTTCTTCAGAAATCCGATAGAGAACTGAATCAATTATCACGGAATTATCTGAATAGTATGGCGTTACGTTTTCTTCCAGAAGAAGCAAAGGAACTGTGACGTATAAATCAACATCCTGAAGCATCGGAATCATATCCGGATTACTGCCAAACGTATTATTTAATTGATCGATTGAGTTTCTCAAGTCCCACAATAGTTCAATTAGTCTGTCTTGAAGAAGACCAACTTCCATATCTGTGAGAATTCTGTCGTAAGAAATATGAAAGGCATGGAGTATAGCATCAGTAGAAACAAAGACAGGCATATCCTGATTAAATATTTGTAGCAATGACTCACCGAATGAAATTCGTTTAAGTCTTTCACTAACCATAAAACCGTGATCTTCAATTAAAGATTTTTCATACTCGGTGAAGTTGTAAAAAGCATCCAGTGAATCAAAGTAAAGAGCGTTTTCGTAATTAGAATTTATTTGATCAGTAAAGTACCCGACATCGTGCATTTGCAATAACTCTTCAGTACTCATATTCTGGTGAGACTCAAGGAATTGATTATAGTCTTCTAAATTAAATACCTGGGAATAGCTGATCGATGTGAATAAGACTGAAAGAAAAATAAAAAGACAGAAATTTGCAAGAGGTTTCATTTTATACCTCACTTTTTTTTCAAACTTAATAAATGTAAAATGAAATAACAATTAACGATTGGCAAGTATTAATTAAAAAAGCCCCAACTATTCAGCCAGGGCTTAAAATTATTTTATAGATTGAATATGTTATAATCTAAGAGTCAAACTACCCATAATACTGTAACTATCAATCGTTTCACCAACCTCAGGTACACTATCACCATAAGCCACGGTCACCTGATCCCAAAATCCGTAAATTCCTGCAAGATGAAATTCAATTGAACCCTCACCCGAAGTAATACCGAGACCAGCCGTTATGAATTTTTTATCATTTGCCAAAGGTGTACCTTCAACAGGATAAGGGATAAGCATTCCACCTGCTCTGAAACTAAATCCTGTAAATGGTAATCTAAATTCAGCGCCAGCTTTTACATTAAATGTCTGTGTGTATGTTCCAATAATTTCTTTATTTAAACCTGACATCTGCGGAACATCTAATCCACCGGAAAATTGCATCTGTGTGTAGTCAATGTATGTTACTTCAGCGGTTGCAGTGATGATCCACAGATTTACATCTGCAGCAACACTAAATTCATAAGGTGATTGAATTGTGAATTTATTTGAGATAACAGTATCAACTTCAACTGAACTACCTGTTGCAAATTCAGACTTGCCGGTAAAATAATAGTCCTCAGAAACCGAAGTAATTGTAGGTGTTTTTACCGAAACTCCTATCCCGATAAAATTAAAGAACCTATAAATAATTCCAAACCTGAGATCATATCCATTGAATACCCAGTCCTTAATATTGTTGATGTAGAAAGATTGGAATCCGGCAGTAAGTGGATCATTAGCAATAGTTCTTAAAGTATCAGAATAATATCCCATACTGTTTGATTCAGTGAACTCACCATCCCTCTGGTAGCTTCCAACATTATAATTAAAACTTGCACCAAAGAAAATATTGTGCGCAAACTCATATGCTATCCCAAAAGACCAGAAATTTATACTTCCATTTGTAAGCACATCACCTGATTGGTATAAATTGCCGTTATTGATAACCGTACTATCTGAAATATAACTTCCTGTTTGTGGATCGTAGTAGGGATAACTCAATAGTAATTCGCTCATAAGATAACTGTTCGTTGCAGTTAAACCCTGGATGAGAGAATTATTATTAGGATTATATCCTCCAAATTGGAGTGTGCCATTAAAATCTTTTGTTCTGTCATACCCGAGTGAAATTACAAAATTATGATCGCTGGTGTCATTTGCAAGAGGTATTATCATTCCTGCTTCAGAAAGAGTTGTCTCAGTTCTCTGTCCGAGTATGGTATCTTGACGAAATACTGCACTGTTATTATACAAATTCAATCCAACCGAGGTGTTTATAGTAAATCTTCTGGCAAGTCCAAGAGCTGCCGGATTTCTGAGAGTTGCAGAGTATGTATCATTTATAACAGAATTGGAATTTCCCATAGACAATGAACGTGCATCTAAAATTTGTCCACCGGCTGATAACAACAAAGCATCATTAATAGTGGGACTAAAATAATCTTGTGCGTTCGATAATGATCCAAAACAGATAAGTAAAAGAACAGCGGGAAGAAGAGATATATTTTTATTCAATATTTAGTATTCCACTTATGAGTAAAATCAATTAAGAATGTCTTAAAAATATAAGTATTGGTGTTAAATTAACAGGGTATTAATTCATGGGTAAAACAAAAATACCCCGATAAGTGTATCGAGGTATTTGTGACCCCAAGGGGATTCGAACCCCTATTACCGCCGTGAAAGGGCGAGGTCCTAACCATTAGACGATGGGGCCGGTCAAATAAAAAATTTCAAATGCTAAATCTAAACTTAATTTTGGGTGAGCGATGGGAATTGAACCCACGACCCCCAGGGCCACAACCTGGTGCTCTAACCAACTGAGCTACGCCCACCATTCGAGTAAAAATCGTTTAGATTTGTGGTACGCCCGAGTGGACTCGAACCACTAACCCTCAGCTTAGAAGGCTGATGCTCTATCCGGTTGAGCTACGGGCGCTCAATTCATTGAACAACAAATATTCTGCTAGTTGTTAATTGATTCATTTTTTGTGGCAATAGAATCTTGTCGGGGCGGCAGGATTCGAACCTGCGACCTCCTGCTCCCAAAGCAGGCGCGATAACCGGACTACGCTACGCCCCGATTTTACATCTTTCATTATAAAAAGAACAAAAAATATACTTATTACCTTCCGATAATAAGTATCTGAAAAATTAAGATACAAATATATCATTCGAATCTTGAAAAAAAAAGTAAATTTTAAGTCTATATTTAGAACTCAAGTCTTTAATAAATTTTGGATTTGTGCCGACTTTCACATCGAATCATAGTTGTTTAAATTTCGTTCAAATTTTTGGTCTCTTTATTATATGAATGTATCCTGGTATATTGCAAAGAACTTTTTACTTTCCAGAAAAGACTCCCGTTTTATTAATTTAATTTCAACCATTTCAATCATAGGAATTGCTCTGGGAGTAGCTACTTTGATTATAGCCATTAGTGTATTGAAGGGATTCGAACAAACGATTACAAATAAAGTAATCGATTTTGATTCTCACATCAAAATTACATCATACAGACCAACTTTACCTGATTACAAAAAAACACTGCCCTGGCTAGAAACACAATTGGCAGATTATAATCCGGAGATAACACCATTCGCTTCCAAATTAGTAATTGTTAGTTACAAAAAGAAGAAAGAAGGAATAAATCTAATTGGAATTGATTCAAAAAATGAGAAGCCATTTTTAGTGAGAAATCTGGTTTCCGGTGATTATAATCTTTCAGACAATTCAGTTCTCATTGGGAAAAAACTTGCGGACAAACTGTATTTAAGCGTTGGAGATAAAATTAATGTTTTCGCATTAAAAAATGATCAAATTCCCTCGCCTGAGAACCTTCCGAATATTGCTAAATTCACAGTAACGGGAATTTTCGAAAGTGGGATGACCGAGTATGATGACACATATGCCTATACTACACTTCGATCAGCCCAAAAGTTATTTGCAATTGGAGATAATATTAATGGATTTAATATAAAACTTGGTGATATTTCAAGGATTGACAGTCTTACTATTCATCTTGCTAAAAGCTTGCGTTATCCACACTACGTAAGATCTGTTTATCAGTTACACAGGAATATTTTTACTTGGATTGAATTGCAAAAGGAGCCAATACCAATAGTGTTGGCACTAATAATTCTTGTAGCTGTATTTAATATAATTGGCACGTTGTTGATGATAGTTCTGGAAAAAACCAGAGCGGTAGGAATCCTCAAAACTTTAGGGTCAAACAGAAAACAAATCATTTCTATATTCTTAATTAACGGTTCTATAATCGGGATTGCAGGCATTGTTCTCGGCAGTGGACTCGGTTACCTGCTTATGTTTATACAGGAAATGTTTGATATAATAACTCTACCCTCCTCTGTTTACTTTATGTCGCGTGTTCCGTTTTTGATAACGGCAGATACGTTCATCGGTATTGCCATAATAACTTTTTTGCTTTGCATACTGGCATCAACTATTCCAAGTTTTATTGCTTCCAAAATTAAACCCGTAAATGCTTTGAGGTTCGACTAATGAGTTTTGAAACGTTTATTGCGAAAAGATATTTAGTATCAAAGCATAAAATCAATTTCATAACTATAATCTCAATTATCTCAATTGCTGGAATTACAATTGGTGTAGCGGCTCTGTTGGTAGTCTTATCAGTGTTCAATGGATTTAGTTCGCTTGTGGTTGATTACCTTATGAACCTTGATCCTCATGTCAGAATAACGGCAATTTCAAATGAGGGAGAACAAAACATTTCGCAGCTCGATTCGATTTTAAAAGATCAAAAAGAAATAAAATCGTATTCACCTTTTATTGAGGGCAAAGTATTAGCATACAATAAAGGATTTACCCAAGTAGTAAACCTTAAGGGAATTGATGAAAATAGTATTAATAGTGTCTATCTGCTTGGTGAAAATCTGGTTGACGGAAGTGATGAGAATTTTTCAGGAAATTCAAATAATGTTTTTATTGGACTTCAACTTGCCGATAAACTATTTGCAATGTCCAATGATACAGTAACGCTTGTTTCTCCATCTAACATCGAGCAGGCAATAACCCAGTTTTCAATACCCCTTTCCAAAAAATTCAATGTAGCTGGTGTTTTCAGTTCTAAAAATAATGAATATGACGTCGGATATATTTTCTGCGCACTTAGTGATGCGAAGTACCTGTTCGGATATAAAAAGGGTTTTCAGGGATACGATATCAGGTTGGATAATTTAGAACAATCTACTGATCTTAAAAGGATTTTACTATCACAGCTTGATAATATAAATTATAAAGTTGAATCCTGGTATGACTTTCATCAGGAATTGTATTCTGTTATGGAAATTGAAAGATGGACTGCTTACATTATTTTATCTCTAATTATTGCTGTGGCAACTTTTAACATTCTCGGTTCTCTATCGATGTCAGTGATTGAAAAGAAGCGTGACATTGGTATTTTACGTTCAATGGGTGTAACTGAAAAATCGGTATTGAAAATATTTATGTTCGAAGGATTGCTCATTGGTTTAATTGGTACATTACTCGGTGTAATCATCGGCTATGGAATCTGTTATTTGCAAATTCAATATAACATATATCCATTGGATCCAGCTCAATATAAAATAGATGCATTACCTCTTGATCTAAGAATATCAGATTTATTTTTTATAAGTGGTGCTTCAATGCTGCTATCGTTTTTTGCCTCTCTAATTCCTGCAAAGCGTGCAGCAAAAGTAAATCCCATAAGCGCAATAAAGTGGGAGTAATTTGAATTAACAATGAAAAATTAATAATGATCTTATAATGAATAATTTGATTCTTAAAGCAGAAAATATTCAGAAGTCATTTCAGACTACAAAAAAGGTAAGCCTGAATGTCTTAAAAGGAATTTCACTTGAAATTCAAAAAGAGAAAATCACTATAATTGTTGGATCTTCTGGTGCGGGTAAAAGTACGCTTCTGCATCTACTAGGAGGGTTAGACAGACCTGACTCCGGTGAAGTTATTTATATTGACAAAAATATTTTTAATTACTCCGATGACAAACTTGCAAACTTTAGAAATAAAAACGTTGGTTTTGTTTTCCAGTTTCACCATCTACTGCCGGAATTTAATGCTTTAGAAAATGTTATGATTCCCCAATTGATTGAAGGAAAAAGTTTACAGACGGCAAAAGTAAGAAGTGAAGAATTGTTAAAAACCGTTGGTCTAACTGAAAGACTTGATCACAAACCTGCTGAACTTTCCGGAGGTGAGCAGCAGCGTGTTGCTGTAGCACGAGCTTTGGCAAACAGTCCTAAAATAATTTTTGCAGATGAACCAACTGGTAATCTTGATTCAGTTAATAGTGAAGAGATTCATAAACTAATTCTTAATCTGAA
>Ga0210085_1000894_pt1 | contig 12185 bp, 12 predicted proteins | sample China_Galinas_PW_5_FD_184866 | JGI IMG/M metagenome (GOLD analysis project Ga0210085, IMG submission 184866) | Wetland microbial communities from San Francisco Bay, California, USA, that impact long-term carbon sequestration - China_Galinas_PWC_D1... | ecosystem: Environmental > Aquatic > Marine... | reverse complement strand
CACGCCTGTTCCTGGCTCGCCTGCTACTGACGCTCGAGCATTGCAAGACAGCCATCGCGGATCTTCTCCAAGCCGTCGGGCCACTGGACCAATGGGTTGCTAGCGATCATGATTCCCTGCTCGCCGAGTAACTCGTGTGGTCGCATTTGTGGGGATACCTCAGGGACAGACCACGATATTCAGTTCAATCGCAATGACCGCGTAAAGCGGGAGAATTCCACCATTTGATGAGGCGAGGTGCTGAGACATGGCATGGTACGACTGGGTGTTGTGGGCCGGCATAGCCTACATGTTCCTGGGAACTGATTTCACTCTGAATTGGCTGGCTGGTGGTGCCTTCGGGCTGCGCATCCACCGGCGATCGAAGAATCCGTTCCAAACCATCTACTACTACGTGTGGGCGCGGGATGATCCCGCGGTTCGCGGGGACAAGGTTCTGGGGACGCCGTCGGTCATGGCGCCGTGGATCACCAGTCTGTGCGTCATCAACGCCGTCTTCACTTCCATGGTCGAGCTGTTCCTGCTCTACGGGATGCTGCAGAGCCCACGCCCGGCGTGGATCTTCGTCCCGGCGCTGTTGTTTCCCGCGCGTGCGGTCATCGAGATGATCTACGGCTCGCAGATCATCTGGGGTCCGGCCCGCATCCGCGGTGGGGCGCTGACCAACTACCTCATCATCGGCTTGGTGCCGCAGGTGCTTGTGCCCTGCCTGGTGGCCTGGCGGTTTTCCGGGATCGGGGCTGGGTGGATCGGCGGCCTGCTGTTCGTCGGCACGCCGCTGGTGATCATGCTGTGGACCTGGGCGGTATACCGCCGCAATCCGGTTCCGGCGTTTGCGGATCGGTCCGGAGCGGGTTGACGTCCGCCCACTTGCGAGGTTGTACCTCCCCAGGGCCACCACCAGCATGACGGCCACCGGGATTGGCCGGCCCTCGTAGAGGGCGTGCAGGGCCGTCTTGACTCGATCCGTGCCCGCCGAGATAATGACTGACCAGTCAGTCAGAACGGGAGCCGGTTGTTGACCCCCACGTATACAGATGCCGACAAGGAGCTCAAGCGGGAGCGTCTTGTCACGGCCGCGGCACAGGTTTTCGCCGCGCGCGGCTACCGCAACGCGACCATGGGTGAGATCGCCAAGGCGGCGGGCACGGCCAAGGGCACGCTCTATCTGTATTTCAAGGATAAAGAGGAGCTGTTCTACACGGTCTTCGAGTGGCTGACGGTCCAGACGCTCGAGCGCAGCTCGGCGGTCGACCGCGAAGACATGCCGGCGCTGGAGCGCTTGCGGTCGCTGGCGGAAGGGGCGACTCGTTTCATCGCCGAGCACCGCGAATGGTTCCCGCTCACGCTTGAAGTCTGGGCGGCCGGGGGCAGCACGGACTCGCGCGAGCGCTTTGCCACCGCCTTGCGTGATTTGTACGCCCAATACCGGGCTTTGATCTCCCGCATCATCCGCACGGGCCAGGAGGGCGGCGAGCTACGTGCCGACCTCGACGCCGATGCCCTGGGCGCGGTCCTGACCGGCGCGGTGGACGGCCTGCTGCTGCAATGCTGGTTCGATCCCGCGCTCGATCCCTCCCCCCTGTTACAGGCCTTTTTCGATCCGCTGTTCCGCGGCATGCAAGCAATAAATCCAGGAGATGAGATATGAACGTCTATCGTCGGTTATCCCGTCTGTTCCCGATTTGCATCCTGCTGGTGCTGCCCGTGATTCGGGCCGGCGCCGCACCCGACGCCACGGCCCTGGTCGAGGGCGCCCTGCACCAGTGGCGCGCAGATAGCTCCTACACGGAGTCGACCATGCGCATCCACCGTCCGGACTGGCAGCGCCGGTCGTCTCTGGTCGGCTGGACCAAGGGCAAGTCGAATTCCCTGGTGCGCTTCACCGCGCCGGCGAGCGATGCGGGCAACGCCACGCTCAAGCTCGGCCCGGAGCTGTGGCTCTACAACCCCAAGGTCAGCCAGGTGATCAAGTTGCCGTTTTCCATGATGGCGCAAAGCTGGGCCGGCTCGGATTTCTCTTACAACGACCTGTCCAAGACCGATCAGATCGTCACCGATTACACCCACAAGCTTACCGCCACGAATCAGAGGGGGGGACATTCGGTCTACACCGTCGAGTGTCTACCGAAGCCGTCGGCACCGGTGGTCTGGGGCAAGGTCACGCTGCGCATCCGTGACGACCATGTGCTGGTCGACGAGACCTGGCTCGATCAGGGGATGAAGCCCGTGCGCAAGCTCGAGACCCTGCGTATCGCCCCGCTCGGGGGACGCGCCTATCCGGTGAAGATGCGCATGACCACGCTCGGCAAGCCCGGCCATTGGACCGAGCTGACCACCACCAAAGGCAAGTTCGACCTCCCGCTCCCGGGCTATCTCTTCACCCTGTCCAATCTGCGCAACCCGCGCCCCTGGAGCGCTCCATGATCGAGCTGGCCTGGCGCAATCTCTGGCGCCAGCCGCGGCGCACGCTGCTCACCATCGCGGTCATCACGCTTGCCGGTGTGGTGACCGTGCTCCTGCTCGCCCTGCAGGTGGGCGGCTACGCGACCATGAAGAACAACACCCTCGGCGTTTTCGACGGCTACGCCCAGGTGCAGCAGCCCGCCTATCTCGATGATCCCGGAATCCGCCGCACCATTGCCCACCCCGAGCGGCTGGCACGGGCGATCGAGGGTGTCGAGGGGGTCGGGACGGTGGCGCCGCGCGCGGCCACCTATGCCTTACTATCACGCGGCGAGCACTCCGTCGGCGCCTATGTGGTCGGTGTCGAGCCTGAAGCCGAGGCCAGGGTCTCGAGCATCGCCGGCTCGCTGCGTGAAGGTCGCTATCTGAGCTCGGGTGACGCGGCGGAGCTGGTGCTCGGCCAGGCATTGGCGCGGAATCTGGGTGTCGCAGTGGGCGACCGGGTCACCCTTCTCGGCATGGCACGCGACGGCTCGGTGGTCGCCGATGTGCTCAGCGTGCGCGGAATCTTCGAGAGCGGCGTCAACGACCTGGACCGCCAGCTCGCCGAGCTGCCGCTGGCCCGCTTCCAGGCGGACTTCGTCATGCCCGATATGGCCAACCTGCTGGTCGTCTCCGGACGCGGCTTGGCGCTGGTGCAGGCGGCATTGCCGGACATCCGCCGGCTGGTTGCACCGGAGGGGCTCGCCGTGCGGTCCTGGAACGAGCTGGAGCCCGGGCTCGCGGCCGCCATCCGGCTCGATGCCAGCACCTCGATGCTCTGGTATGTCTCTCTGGTGGTGGTCGTCGTCGTCCTGCTGCTCAACACCCTGCTCATGTCGGTGCTGGAGCGGACACGCGAATTCGGTGTGCTTCTGGCGCTGGGCATGCATGCCGGCGCAGTCGGGCGCATGCTGTGGCTGGAGCTCCTCCTGCTGCTCGGTCTCGGGCTGGCGGTGGGCATGGCCCTGGGCGGTGGGCTGGTGGCCTGGTATAGCGTTCACGGCTTGGCGTTGCCGGGCGCCGAAGGCGTGTTCGCGCAATGGGGCCTGCCGAGCCGGATGTACCCGCAGCTCAGCGCCTTCAGCCTGCTCACAGGCCCGGCGGCGATCGCCTTGGCTACGGCGGTCGCCGGCGTGTTCCCACACCTGCGCATCCGCCGCCTGCGTCCGGTGTCCGCGATGAGGGCCGCCTGATGGGCGCCTTTGGATTGCTGCTCGCGCTGGCCTGGCGCAACCTCTGGCGCAACTGGCATCGCACCTCGATCCTGCTGCTAGCGGTGGGGATCGGGGTGTGGTCACTCACGAGCACTTCGGCCCTGATGCACGCCTGGTCTGCCAGCAGCCTGAACGCCGGGCTGCGAGACATGACGGGGCAGGGCCAAATCCACGCCGCCGGTTATCGGGACGACCCCGGCATCGCTCATCGTATGCCCATGCCGACGGGACGGCTGCTGAAGCTGCTCGATAGTGCTCAGGTTGCGTACTGGGCACCGCGGGTGCGGGTGCCGGCCGTTATCCAGAGCGAGTACGAGACCTATCCGGTAACCCTGGCCGGTATCATGCCGGCGCGCGAGCGGGGACTCTCCTTCATCCCGGACAGCATCAGCCGGGGACGCTACCTGAAGGGTGGCGACGACGGCGGCCTGCTGCTCGGTCGCAAGCTGGCGGAGCGGCTGCACACAGGGCTCGGACGTCGTGTGGTGCTGATGAGCCAGGGCGCGGACGGCACCCTGGCCGAGCGCGGTTTCCAGGTGGTCGGCATCTTCTCCTCCAATCCGCGCAACGAGAAGGGCCTGGTTTTCACGGGGCTGGCGACCAGCCAGGCGATGCTCGGCCTATCCGCCGGCGTGCAGGGCGGGATCACGGGCGTCAGCTTCGACCTGCACGACATCTCCGGGCTGAGCGCCTACGTCCGGGCCCTGCGGGCGGCGGCGCCCGACCTGGATATCCAGCCCTGGTCCGTCCTGCTGCCGATGGTCAGTGCCATGACCCAGCTCTTTGACAGCTTTGTCTGGGTGTGGCTGGTGATCATGTTCATCCTGCTCGCCTTCGGTATCGTCAACACCCTGCTCATGGCACTGTTCGAGCGCACACGCGAGATGGGGCTGCTACAGGCGCTGGGCCTGAAGCCGCGGCTCATCTTCCTGCAGGTGACCTTGGAGACCCTGCTCCTGGTCGGCTTGGGCGTGCTCGTCGGCCTGCTCGCCGGCGCGGCGACCATCTTGGCCTTTCACGACGGGCTCGATCTCGGCTTTCTGGCCGCCGGTGCCGAGTGGCTGGGTGCGGGGCAGGTGCTGTATCCGCGCTTGGTGCCGAGTGAGCTCTTCGGCACCGGCCTGCTGATCTGGGTGCTGAGCGTGGGCGCCAGCCTGTGGCCGGCCTGGCGCGCCGTGCGCAAGACGCCCATCGACGCCATCAGCCGGGCGACCTGACCGACTTGGAAACAGAGTAGAAACAACATGGACATCGCCATAACGAAGAAAATGAAACTACGAAACACGCGAATGGCGCGAAAGATTGGAAAGTTGGTTTTATCGATTGGTCCCTTTCGCGTGTTTCGTGTATTTCGTAGTTCAACAAGGTGTATGACTTGTCTATTAACAGGGCCGTAGGGGTTCGCTGTGCGGATCGTCGATCTTGAGGAGGACAGATAACATGAGCCCTATCGTCCAATGCGAAAACTTGGGCCGGCGCTACGGCTCGGGGGACACCAGCTTCTACGCCGTGAACAGCGTGAGCCTGGCGATCTCCGCCGGCGAGTTTCTCAGCCTGTCGGGTCCCTCCGGCTCGGGCAAGACCACCCTGCTGAACCTGCTGAGCGGACTGGATACCCCGACCGCCGGGCGAGTCACCCTCGCCGGCCAGCGCCTGGACACCTTGGGTCGAAACGCGCTGGCTGACCTGCGCCTGCAGTGCATCGGATTTGTGTTCCAGGCCTACAACCTCATCCCCGTGCTGTCGGCACGGGAGAACGTCGAATTCATCATGCAGCTCCAAGGCGTGCCGGCGAAGTCACGCCGCCGGACGGCCGAGGCGATGCTGGAGGAGGTCGGTCTGGTCGGACTCGGTACACGCCGGCCCGGTCAGCTTTCCGGTGGGCAGCAGCAGCGGGTGGCCATCGCCCGCGCCATGGCGTCAGGACCCGCCATCCTGTTCGCCGACGAGCCCAGTGCCAACCTGGATTCCACCGCCACCGACGAGCTGCTGGCACTGATGCGCCGGCTCAACGAGGACCGAGGCATGACCTTTTGCATCGCCAGCCACGATCCGCGCGTCATCGAGTACACCCGGCGCCGGGTGCGCATGCGTGACGGCCGAATCGAGGCGGACGAGCAGTCGTGAGCGCCTTTCACAGGGGCTTGCTCGCGGCGCTGATCGGCGCGCTTCTGTGGCAGCCCTTGGCGTCTGCCGGTGACCTCGGTAATTTCAAGGGCGAGCTCAAGCTCCAGGGCCTGTACCAGGAGACGCCGTCCGACAGCCTGTCCGAGGCCTTGGGTGTTGGAAGCCATTGGGACAGTACGCAGAACCTCCGTCTCATGGGCGATGGACAGATGGGTACCGGCTGGAGCTGGGATGCCGCCCTGGTTCTCGATCTGCAACAAGGGGAGGGTGTCGCGCTCGAGCGTCGCCTATACGGCTACGACCCGGCCTTGTATACACCGTCCGAGCGCCGCGATTGGTGGGACCTGCAGCACGTGTTCACGGATACGGGCGATCGCTATGCCGCGCTCTACATCGACCGCCTGAATCTCGCCTACAGCGATGAGCACGCCGTGCTCAGGCTCGGTCGTCAGGCGTTGACCTGGGGCGGCGGGCTGGTGTTCCATCCCATGGATCTCTTCAATCCCTTCCCGCCGAACGCCCTCGATACCGAGTACAAGCCGGGGGCCGACATGCTTTACGGGCAATGGTTGTTCGACAACGGCTCGGACCTCCAGGGCGTGGTCGCGCCGCGCCGCGATCCGCTGACGGGTGAGGTCGCGGCCGATCAGAGCGCAGCCGGCCTGAAGTGGCACGGCTTCCTCGGCCAGGAGCAGCAATACGGCTACCAGCTCATGCTCGCGCGCAATTACGACGACGATGTGGCCGGTATCGCGCTGAGCGGCAGCCTGGGCGGTGCCACCTGGACCGCCGAGGCGGTGCCGACCCGCTTGTCCGGCGGTGGGCTGCGTACCTCCTGGCTGGCAAACATCCAATATGCCTGGACCTGGCTCGGAAAGAGCTACAACGGCTATGCGGAGTACTTCCGCAACGGCTTCGGTGTCGGGGGCTCGGGCAATACCCTTGCCGAGCTGCCCGTGCCGCTCGTCGAGCAGATCGCCAGGGGCGAGCTGTTCACGGTGTCACGCGACTATCTGGCGCTCGGTCTAACCCTGGAATGGACGCCTCTGCTGGACATCGAGCCACTTCTGATCTCCAACGTAAACGACGGCAGCGCCCTGGTCCAGGTGCAGGCCGTGCGCAGCCTCAGCGAGAATCTCAAGCTCAGACTGGCCGCCCAGTCCGGCATCGGCCCGCGGGGCACCGAATACGGCGGGCTGGAGACCTCCGCGGGCTCGGGTATCTACGTGGCACCGGGTCGCTACCTGTACGCGCGGATCGATTGGTACTTCTGACGATCCCGCCATGCCATGACCTTCGTTCCCTCCCGGAGCTTGTGGTATCGGCTGTCAGTCCAAGGAATAGAGAGGTGCGCCGGTCCGAGGGCGAGATGGGACTCGAGGCTACCCCCTTTCGGCAGTCTTTCTAATCAGATGCGACTCGAGGACATCAAGAAAGCCCACTGGGTACCGGAGCTTGCTTGCCCTGGCTCTCCGAATGAATCCACCTACGGCCTTTGCGGACAAGTCCGGCCAGGCGCTCGTGTCGAAGCTCGAAAGGCGGCCTAGTGGCGCCTCGACGGGGAATGCGCTGGCTTCTGATGCGTGGCGTCCGTTACCCACGTTCCAAGCCGCATTCGGCCATTTTGCGCCGGCTGGTAAGGTCAGATCCTCGCTCGCGTCGTAGAGGCCGGGTGCTTGTAGCCTCCGGCCGATCCATTCCGCAACGGGTACGGACACGGCGTTTCCCACCAACCGCCAACGGTAGCGTCCACTGCTGGCTTCATCGAGGGAGGCTGTCCAATCGGAGTCGAATCCTTGCAGTGCCTCGGCCACCTGAATCGGAAGAACGGCGACACGCCCGGTCGGTAGCAGTACGGCGGGTGCCGAGGGGATCCCAAGGGCCGAGCCAGCTTTCAGCGGCGGAATCGCATCACCCGTCAGTCCGTGTCCACTCCGCCCCTCCGTCCAAAAGAATCCGATGGGATGCTCGAGGTCGACCTTCGGCAGGGACTTGTCCGTTCTCTCATCCGCCAAGAGTACCTGGCGGGGGTCACCAGAGGTGGACGCAACAATGAAGACGCGCCGGCGTCTCTGAGCCAGCCCGAAGGATCGACTGTCGACGATGCGATAGGCCCACCGATAACCGAGCGCTTCCAGAGGCTTGAGGACACCGGCGATACCGCTGCCATTGTCCAGGTGCAGCATGAAATAGACGTTCTCGATGACCACCCAGGGGACGCGCCGTCCTTCGAGGAGACGGAACAAGTGGCTGACGATGCCGCTCTTATCCCCCGCGAGGCCCTTCTTGTCGCCGGCCATCGACAGGTTCTGGCAAGGGAAGCCGGCACAGACGAGGTCGACCTCCGGAAGCATGATGAGGTGCGCAACGTCGCCGAACAGAGGGACGTTCGGGAGCTTCTCTTTCAGGACGAGTCGGGCCGGCTCGTCGTTCTCGCAGAGAAGCACTGTTTGGTGGCCGGCTCGGGCGAGGCCCACTTCGAAGCCTCCGATTCCGGTGAAGAGACCGGCGACCCGCATGGTCTGATCCGAAACCTTCATCGGGAGAGAAATAGCGCATTGTGCGGTCGCTGGTCCTTCAGCTGCCGTCCCTCGACGAGCACGGCGCAGGCATTCGCATCGTAGGCGTTCTTGATCAGCTCGACGAGCGCGGTCGATTCGCGCCCGACGAGGAGCTCGCCGAGCTCGCGAAAGAGCTGGGTGTCAACGGTGAACTTCGCCATGATCCGTCCTGCGGATGCCTGCCCAGGTCGCAGGTGCGGTACGCCCGACGCGGCGGCCCTCACCCGATCTCGCGACCCAGGTCGAGGAAGACGCTATGATCCCGACTTCGGGTGATCTTCTATGGTGTACGCCGGAGCATGCATGGCAACCGAGATCGTGGCATCGCGCAGCGTACCCGGGCGAACGAGCGCAGCCTTGCGGGAGATCGCCGAGCTCCATGCCCGTTGCGGCATTTTCACGCAGAATAGCACGGCGAGGAAGATGCTCGGGAGGATCGGCTGGGACGAGCAGGAGGACCTGTCCCGAGCCCGATTCTTGGATCCCTGCGTCGGCGAGGGCGCCTTCATCGTCCCGGCTGTCGAGACGCTGATTGCATCCCTGAGGCGGACTGCGACTCCCTTGTCCCGGGAGACGCTCGCCGGGCGAATTCTCGGCATGGAGATCCATCGGCCGGTCTTCCGGAAGGCGAGGGAAGCAGTCGGAGCCGCCCTCGTGCGGATGGGGGTCGATGAGCCCCTGGCGTCGTGGACGCGGGATGACTGGGTGCGCAACGACGACTTCCTCCTGCGCGATTTCCAGGGTGCGACCTTCACCCATGTCGTCGCCAATCCACCCTACCTGCGATGGGGGAAGCTGCCGCAGGGTCTGTCCGGGACCTACCGTGCTTGCCTTCCCGGTGCCTGGACCTCGAGCGATCTCTCCGTCGCATTCATCGCCAAGATGATCGACCTGACCGCGGACGGAGGCCGCCTGGCCATCCTCTCCTCCGACCGGTGGATGCATGCGGCTCATGCCGAGCGTTTTCGCGAAGGATCGCTCCGGAAGGTGCGCATCGATCATGTCGAGAAGGTGGATCCGCGCGAGGTCTTCGATACCCCGGTCTCCACCTATCCCGTCATCGCGGTCTTGACCCGGGCGGATGCCGGCGACGCGGCCCCTCTGCCGGCGATGCAGGTGGCGGACAAGTCCCTGAGAGCGATCGTCGAGGGCTGGATGTCCCGGTTTCCCTCGATCGTGAAGGCGGGCTGCGAGATCCGTGTCGGCCCGGCGTTGGGACGCGAGGCGGCATTCGTCGCCCGGGCGCTCGATGTCGAGGAAGCGCTCCTCAGCCCCTACCTGCGTGCGCGCGAGATCGTCGGCGATCGGCTCGCCTGGGAGGGGAATCGCGTGATCAGCGTCCACGCACCCAGCGGAGGCCTGATCGACCTGCGGCGATATCCCCGCGCGGCCCGGCATCTCGGGCGCTTCAGGCAGCGGCTCGAAGAACGCGCCTGCGTCACGGGGGACAAATGCGCCGGGCAGTGGTACCGAACCATCGACCGGGTCGATCCGACCCTCTGGGCGAGAAACAAGATCCTGCTGCCGGAGATCTTCCGTGTCCCGCGAATCGCGCTGGACCAAGGCGGTTACGTACCCGCACACAGCATCTACGCGATCTTCTCGGCGAGCTGGCCGTTGCCGGTCTTGCGCGACCTGTTGGCGTGCGGGGTGCTCGGTGTGGTGATGGACTGCATCGCGCCTCGGATCGGGGGCGGCTGCAAGCGCTGCTACAAGCGGTTCCTGTCGCGTCTGCCGTTACCGCGCTGGGATGCCCTGCCCGAGGAGACGCGGCAAGGCCTCGTGGCGAGCAGTGCCGCGCGGAATCGAGACGGATTCACCGAGCGCATCGTCGGCGTCTACGAAGTGGAGATCGATCTGCTGTGGCAGCACGCGACCCGCGACTGGTGCAGCTCGTGGGATCGGTAGCCAGTCACCTGAGACGATGGTGGCCAGGCTCGAAGCAGCGCCTTCGGTGTGGCCGCGAGTACGCAAGAAAATCGGCCCCGACCCTCGAACGGCTGATCCCTGTTGGACGTGGCTGCTATTCGCCGAAGACGTAACCCAGATCCATCTCGAAGGCGTCGAACGGGGGGATGCGCACGCGGGAGGGCTCGGTGATGGTAGCGATGACGCGATAGTGCTCGCCGTCGAGCTGGTAGGCGATCAGGTTGCGGCTCTCCGGCCAGATCAGCCAGTAGAAAGGCACGCAGTGGCGTTGAAGGAGCAAGAACAGGGTCAGGGTGTCCTTGCGCTCGTGGCCGGGCGAGACGATCTCGCAGACCCAGTCCGGCGTCAGCTCGACGACACCGCGCGGACGCTCTGGCATCCGCTCCTTGCGCCAGCCGGCGAGATCATGGCTCGGGCATTCGTGCGCCTCGTAAGCGACGCTGATCTCGGTGGCGATCCACCAGCCGCCCGGGCCGTCCTTGCGCTGGAAGGGGCTCAGCTCGTCACGCGTAGCGCCCTGGACCATGGCATGCTCGCCGCGCGCCATCGGCCGACGAACGATCTCCCCCCCGATCAGCTCAACTCGCTCTTCCGGGCTTGCGAGCAGGTCGGCGACGGTTTCCAGCTTGGGGGCCTCCATCGATTTGACCTCCGCGACATGGACTTGGGGACTATCGCAAGTGTCCATCGGCTCACCCTACGACCAACTGATGGACCAAGACATTGCGGCGTTTTCGCGCAGGATAGCACGTCCCCCCCGATGCTCAGGAGCATCGGCTGAAGCGACCAGGATGACAGGTTGCGCAACGATGGCCTTCTCCTCTGCGATTTCCAGGGCGCAATATTCTCGGCGAGCTGGCCGCTGAGCTCAGCGCCGCACCCTGGGCGTGGCCGCGATCTCGCGGACGATCTCGTCCAGGGTTACGTCGTCGAGGATCTCGCACTCCCACACGATTCGGACGTTCCACCCGCTCTGGCGGAGCTGTTCGGTCTTGCGCGCGTCGCGCTCGATGTTCTCGGCGAACTTCTGCGTCCAATAGGCGTTGTTCGCCTTGGGCATGGTCGTCCTCGGGCAGCCCTCGTGGCGGTGCCAGAAGCAGCCGTGCACGAAGATGGCCAGGCGCCGCCCGGGCAGGACGAGATCGGGTCTTCCGGGCATGCGCCGGTCGTGGAGCCGATACCGAACCCCCGCGGCGTGAAGGGCCTTGCGCAGGCGCATCTCGGGCTTCGTGTCCTTGCCACGGACCCGGCGCATCAAGGCGCTGCGTTCTTCGGTCGTCTGCATGGAGGATCAGTGTGGGCGTGGGCACCGACACGAGTGAGTGTCCGAAAACTACCAGCTCGTTGGGTGGACGATTGTATGGCGGCAGCATCTCGTGCAGCTCGGCATCTTTTTGTTCTTCGGAATATCTCGGAGCTCGAGACCTCGTTGCGCACCCTGGTTCGGTTACAGTCCCGAGATGTCGGAGCGACAACCTGGCCTGACACAGCGTGTGCGTACACACCACTCAAGTTACTCCCCGGCATTCCTGCGATCCATCGCGGTCCGCCCCTCGATATTACCGCCAGGATCGGTTGATACTCTCGATATCCGGTGGACCCTGGCGGCTCCGTTCCACCTTGTGGCATTCGTCTTATTCACTTCCGTCGTCCGCCCTCGACTTGTTCGCCTCGAGGCCCGATGCTATAGACATGCAGAGAAAGATTTTGGAAATCCTGTGGTTACGTACATGAACTAAAGCATAGCTGTACATAGTCAGGAAAACACTCTACTGTGGTATGTGTTTTTTTGCTGCAGGAGTAGTCCGACTATGGCGAGCTTCCATCTTAGATTGTCGAGTGCGCAACGTGCGGAATTGGACCGCGAGCTTGTAAGAGCAAGACAGATCGGAGATCTGCCTCGGGT
>Ga0210085_1000893_pt1 | contig 12188 bp, 9 predicted proteins | sample China_Galinas_PW_5_FD_184866 | JGI IMG/M metagenome (GOLD analysis project Ga0210085, IMG submission 184866) | Wetland microbial communities from San Francisco Bay, California, USA, that impact long-term carbon sequestration - China_Galinas_PWC_D1... | ecosystem: Environmental > Aquatic > Marine... | reverse complement strand
ATGAGGATCATAACCAGGGCCAGCACCCAAAGGAATTTCCGGACGACAGGCTGGTAAACCTCCACCGCATCCACCTGGAAAATGGCCACGATGCCAAGACCATCGACTGGCCCCGCCACACCGAGGATGCGTCGGCCATCGCCGTCCACATAGCCAGAGAACACAGGCCCTGCATGCATCGCCTGTTGCAGGATGGTTTTCTCGCCTTGTCCCGCGTTCGACTCGATGGAGGGCGTTGAGCCCGGATGCCTCGGGAAGCAGTCGATGATCTGTGGTCGCGGCTGGCAAAGTCGAAATTCGCCACTCTTCCAGGACAATGGGGTCTCGAACATCACCTGAGTCAGCCTGGGCAGGAATTGCTCGATCTCCAGGCTACCGAGCGGTCCCCTGTCGTCCGCGAGAGGTAGGTGGTTTCGCAGATAAAAGCCCTTCTCCCGCCACAGCAGCCAGGATTCCCGTGCACCGGCGAGACGCACTTCCAGCGCGGGGGTAACGCCGACGTCCTGCTCGACATGTGCAATTTCTCTACCGCTCCGGTTGTTCACGCTGGTAACGTTAAATCCATATGACAGAAAACTGTCCAGATCTCCGTTCACCACGGCGCGTAAATCGGGGTTCTCTGGATCATCGCGTAACAGTCGCAGGTCCTTCAGAAATGCCGGGCGGGTAGTAAAATCTTCGGCGTATCTTCCGCGCAAATCGATTTCGGTCGTAATGAAATCGATCCGCGCCTGATATGCGTAGCGCAGCCCCCGATCGAGCGTGTGCATAACCACGCTTGCCATGATGGCGAAGACGGCAATGCCGGTGACGGTGGCGGCAAGCATCAACAGCCTCGTGGCCAATCTGATACAGCGTGCATCCTCCGCAAGCGGCACGATCCACCAGAGTCCCGCCGCGACCAGACCCGCCGCCAGCACCAGGAAGCCCGTGGCCGTGTGCAACGCCATCGTGTCGAAGCCGCCGATCGAATGCAAGAGTTCGACATCGAACGCGTAGCCCCCCACACCGACTCCCCCAAGGCCGGCGGTGCAGTAGACCAGGACACGAGCCAGTCGGCTGCGCGGGAGCGAGTCGGCCGCGTTGCGACTGAGCAGCAGGGCGGCCGCGGCCAGTACGAAACCCAGGCTGGTCGCCAGGGCCATGCGCCCCGGGTAGTGGTCGGGCGGGGTGTTGAAATCGCGAACGATGATCTGATCGAAAGCGAAATTCGCCTCCGTGAGATACTCGATCGCGGTCGCGAACCCCAGCACCAGAACCAGGGCGGCGGCTATCGAGGACACCCGCCGGGCATACGGTGACGGGCGGCCAAGCAGCAACAGCGCCGCACCGGCGAACACAAATCCCAGCGCCGTGTTGGCCTTCATGCTGGCGAGACCCGGCAAGACGGTCTTTAACGCGTCCACCTCGAACGCCCAGCCGGTCAGCACCGTCAGGCCCAGGGCGATACAAAATCCAGCGCTGAGAACCTGCAACGCTCGCGCTGTCATTACGCTCATGTGGTCATTAATGGAGGTGAGCGCCAGGCACAAACATGGTGCGCCAGGGAAGCACCCCGTCGAGTAGCTGGGTGATCTGGTCGGCTGGTAGCGGCAAACTGAAGAGAAAACCCTGCGCCTCGTCACACCCCAGACTGCGCAGGGCATCGAGTTGCATGGTGGTCTCCACCCCCTCGGCGGTGATCTGGAGCGTGAGGGTACGACTGAGAGCGCAGATTGCCTCGGCGATGGCCATATCGTCCCGATCCGACGGAAGGTCCTGCACAAAAGAGCGGTCTATCTTGACCCGATCGATGGGCAGGTGCTTCAACACACTGAGGGAGGAATAACCGGTTCCGAAATCATCGATCGCGATCTGGACCCCGAGGTTCTTGAGTCGGTCGAGTGCCTTATGGATGTGCTCGATCCCGAGGAGACTGCTTTCGGTGATCTCGATTTCGAGCCGCGCTGCTGGAAATCCGGTTTCAGCGAGCGCCGCGCGTACATCCTCGTCGAGGCACCCGTGGGCGAGGAGCTGACGGCCCGAGACGTTGACAGCCAGGCGAAGATCCGACCCGAGCCAGGCCACCGCTTCACGGCAAGCCCTCGTCAGTACCCAGCGACCGAGCGGCTCGATAAGGCCAGTCTCTTCGGCGATAGGGATGAAGTCGAGGGGGGCGATCATCCCCTCGCGCGGATCGCGCCAGCGCAGTAACGCCTCCACTCCGGCCAGCCTCCCGTCGGATAGGGACATTTGCGGCTGATAGTGAATCTCCAGTTCCGTGCCCGCCAGCGCCCGTCGCAGACCCTGTTCCAGGCTCATGCGTTCGGCTGTCCGTGTCGCCATTTCCTTCTTGTAGAAACAACAGCGATTATGGCCCTCCGCCTTGGCCTGGTACATGGCGGTATCGGCCGCCTTGAGCAAGGATGCGGCATCGGCGCCGTCATCCGGGTACAGGCTCAGGCCCACACTGGCCGATACCGTCACCTGCTCCCCCGCCAGGTCGATGGACTGACACAGGGAGTCGAGGTGCTTGCGCGCGATGCGCGCACCGTCCTCGGGAAGAACCACCCCATCCAGCAGCACGACAAACTCGTCGCCGCCGAGACGGGCAACGGTATCGGCGCGGCGCAGGTTTTCCCGAAGGCGGGCAGCGACAGTCTGCAATAAAAGGTCCCCGCTGGAATGGCCGAGGCTGTCGTTGATGGTCTTGAAGCCGTCCAGATCGAAAAACAACAGCGCGCAGCGCTTGCCCTGGCGTTGCGCACGCTCCAGTGACTGAGCCAACCGGTCCTGAAACAGCAGGCGGTTGGGCAACCCGGTGAGCGGGTCGTGGTGGGCCAGGTGGCGGAGCTCGGTCTCCGCCCGTTGCAGCGCAGTGATATCCGCGAAGGCGGCGATGTAATTGGTGAGCACGCCCTGGGCATCACGCACTACGCAGAGGGTTTCCCAGGCCGGGAAGATCTCGCCGTTCTTGCGCCTGCAATAGATCTCGCCCTGCCACTGACCATCGGGAACATCCTCCAGCCGGGGATAGAACGAGTCGCTGTGGCGCCGGGCATGCAGCAACTTTTCGGCATCCTTCCCTATGACCTCCTCGGGGCGATAACCGGTAATGGTGGTGAAAGCCGGGTTGACGGAAACGATGCTGCGCGCCTCGTCCATAATGAAGATACCCTCACCGGTGGCCTCGAACACCACCGCGGCCTGCTGCAGCCGCCCCTCGATCTGGCGGCGTTCGGTGATGTCCTGCAGGACCCCGACCACGCGCTCCGGCGCGGCGGCGCTGGCGCCGTATGCCCGGGCATGTGCTTCGACCCAGCAGAGTTCTCCGCCGTCACGCAGGACGCGGAAAGTCAGATTGAGCGGCTGATCGGTCGCACGCGCCTGCTCCAGCACCGCGCGCAGCGTGTCGCGATCGTCCGGGTGGACACGCGTCAGAAATCCGCTCCAGGTTGTAGCGAAGGTCTCTTGTACGGCGCCGAGCATGGCGGGAAGGTGTCCGCCCATGCTCATGCGATCACTGCCAGTCTCCCACTCCCAGACGCCGAGATGCGCGGCGTCCAGCGCCAGGCGCTGGCGCTCCTCACTGCGCTCCACCCGCTCCTCGGCGTCGTGGCGCGCGAGCGCGACGACGATCGCGGCATGGAGCTCCGCGTTTCCGCAGGGTTTGACCAGATAACCGAAGGGCAAGGTCGCTTGCGCGCGTGCCAGGGTTTCCGAGTCGGCGTAGGCAGTGAGGAACACCACCGGGATACGGGTTTTTTCGTAGAGTTCCCGTGCCGCCGCGATTCCGTCCGTACCCCCGTCGAGGCGGATGTCCATCAGTACCAGATCGGGACGCACGGTAGCGGCCACCACCAGAACCTGTTCCGCGTTAATCGCCAGCCCGGCGAACTCATAACCGAGCTGCTGGAGTCGCTGACTGAGATCGAGGGCAACGATACGCTCGTCCTCCACCACCAGGATCCTGGCACTACGCATACTCTCCTTGCCAACCATTGCATCTCCCCCCAGTCAATACAACTCAGTCGCGTCGAATACCGATTTAACTTTGAATCAGGGCATAGTGATGGCGTCAGTCACGGTGCGTCGCCCGAGCCGTGTGGCTGCTGGCCGACCAGGCGTGAACGATATGCTATTTTCATGGAGTTGATTTGCTTCCAAGTTTCCATACGTATGCGCTCATGGTCAATACGATCCTTGCCGGGAAAATTGATTCCGTGTCGGTTCGATCACCGTACCCACCGGATGATATCTTCGATCTGTTTGTCTGTATGTTGACCCATTACATAGCACGACCTGCAGCAGATCAAGGATATCTGTAAATGAGATAACGTTCTCTCAATAGGGAAGCCGATTCGCATTATTTCTTCAAGATATTTAAGGAAATATTCAGGTCGGCGTACCGACTGGCCTACTCCACCGGCAGAGCCTGTTGATTAGCGACATGCCCACCAGCCTCCGTAACCGGTTGAATGCGTAATAACGCCCCCCAGTTGACCAGGATGGACGGCATGACCTCTGGCGCATCCGCCAGTTGCGTCGCGGCCCAAATGGCGGCCCGCCGCGCCGCATCAGCGTAGCGCCTGTCTCCCGTGACCCGCCCGAGCGCGAGCAGCGCCTGGATGGCCACACCGTTGACCGACAGGCTCGCCCCGTCGCTCACTTCCTTCTCGCGCAGCCACAGGCCGCTGTCGGCCGCGGTCCGATAGAAACCGCCGTGATCTGCATCCTGGTAACGCGCCAGCATGCGATCGACCAGCCGGCGCGCCGGCGCCAGCCAGCGCGGCTCGCCGCTCGCCTCGTACAGCCCCAGCAGTCCCGTGGCGAGGGCCGCGTAATCCTCACAAAAACCCGGCACGCCGCGCACGCCCTGGCGCCAGTCGCGATACAGCACCCCCGTGCCGTCATCGTATAACCGATCCAGGATGAAGCCGGCCGCCGCCGCCGCCGCCGCGGTGTAGCGCGGCTCCTCGAGCAGCCTTCCCGTCAGCGCCAGCGTCTCTATCATGAAACCGTTCCACACCGTGACGATCTTGTCATCGACCGGTACCGCAGGACGCTGCCGCCGGGCCTCCAGCAGTCTGCGGGTCACCTCGGCGCTGCGCCGCTCCGCCGTCTCCAGGTCCACCCCGAAGACCCGGGCAAGCGCCGGGCTATCCATGGCCAGGTAAAGCACATTCCGGCCCGCGAGTTCACCCGACGGATCACCCCGGGCATTGCCCGACTCGGACAGGCCATAACGCGCCGCCGCCCAGCGGCGCAAATCCCCCTCGCCGAGCGCTCCGGTCAGCTGCGGCCAGTCCCAGGTGTAATACGCCCCCTCCTCCATGACGCCGGAAGGACCCGGTCCGGTCAGACTGTCCGCGCCCAGGGCGGACCAGAAGCCGCCGCCAGGGTCGCGCAGCTGCGCCAGGGAGAAATCGAGGGTCGTGCGCGCCACCCTCGCGTACCGGCGGTCCCCGCTCCGGCGCCAGGCGAACAGGTAAGCGCGCGCGATCAGCGCCTGGTCGTAGAGCATCTTCTCGAAATGCGGCACGCGCCAGTCGAAGTCCGTTGCATAGCGGTGAAAACCGCCCGCCAGCTGGTCGTGAATGCCGCCGGCGGCCATATGGTCCAGCGTGTTCAACGCCATGGCCGCACCGGCCTTATCATCGTCCTGCAGCAGGAAAAACAACCGCGCCGGCTGTGGGAACCTGGGTGCCGGACCGAAACCGCCCTGCAGCTCATCGTAGTCGGCTGCCATCCGGCGGCGCGCCTCGGCCGTCACCGCCTCGTTCAGCTTCACCGACGGCGCGGGCGTGGACGCCTGCCGGCGCAACAGGGTCACCGCCTGCTCACCTGCCTTGCGCAGGCGCTTCTCCTCCGAGGCCCAGAGCCCGGCCAGCCGGGACAGGATCTGTTTCATGCCGGTTCGGCCCTGTTCGTTATCCGGCGGGAAATAACTGCCGCCCAGAAACGGATAGCCGTCCGGCGTCGCCCAGACCGACAGCGGCCAACCACCCTGTCCACGCATGGCGATGACATAGTTCATATAGGTGGCGTCGACATCCGGGCGCTGCTCGCGGTCCACCTTGACGGATACGAAATGAGCGTTCAGCAGCGCGGCGATTTTCGGGTTGCTGAACGATCCCCGCGCCATCACATGGCACCAGTGACAGGTGAAATAGCCGATGGAGATGAACAACGGCTTGTTCTCCCGACGCGCCTTCGCGAAGGCTTCCTCGCCCCAGGGGAACCACTCGACGGGATTGTCCGCGTGCATGCGCAGGTAAGGACTCGACTCCTGCGCCAGCCGCCAGCCACCGCGGCGTTCGCTGTCCGCGGCACCGACGGCCGCCATCGTGAAGAAAAACAGCAATGCCACGACGGCGCGGCGAACAAACCAGCTGGCGGTATATCTCTGCATTGTTCGATATGGCAGGCGGGAAGAGCTCAAAGTCAGCAAATGACAGTCCCTATGGGATCGTATCAACGCAAAGACACAAAGATCGCGAAGAAACTAATTAGCAAAAGCAATTACTCGGTTTTGCGATCTTTGCGGTGAATATAGCCGTATATTAGCTATCGCCGGAAAAAAAGGTTAACGAGAATCGTCAACACCACGCTGACGATGATCATCGAAGTGACCGGGAAGATAAACGTACCATGCTCCCGCTCGATGTGGATGTCTCCCGGCAGGTGACCGAACCAGCCCAGCAGCCCCGGTGCGAAGCTGAGCACCAGGCCAAGCAGGACCAGGATCAGGCCGAGCAGCAGGATCAGCTTTCCCAGGGGCATCGCGCCGTCCCCCGCGACTCGCCGGCGTGCCTGCTGTTCAGGCGCAGTCTCCGGCCATGCATCTTTTCAGGAATTCCGGGAGGTGCTCCACTTCGAAGTCTTGCTTGTCCCACGGTGCACGGATGAGTTGATCGCGCTCATCTTCACGGATCACGTAAGTCCAGGCCTGCAGCGGATTGCCTTCGGTGTCCGTCAGGCAGACCGACACCCGTTCGTAGAGCTCGCCCTCGAATCGGTCCAGTTTCCTGAAGTGGGCCTCGCCGATGCCGGTATAAACCACACCCTCGACGCTGGCTTCGTGTTCGGGGGTAATGCCGGGATACGTCTTCCCCCTGACGAGGTAACAGGCGTAATCGTCGAGCATGGCTCTTTCGCCCTCCAGGTGGCAGCCCGTCACCGCCGCCAGAACTTCGGGAAACTGCAGGGTACCGTAGGAAAAAAAACGCATTGTGGAATCGCATTCCCGCCTGGCTTGACCGGAACAGCCGGTCTTGCGGGCATTATCCGGACTGCTTCGGGGGGCTGTCCAGTCCCAGCACGGCGCGCGCATTCGCGCTGGTCTGGCGGGCCAGGTCTTCCCGGCTCTCCCCGCGCACCTCGGCCAGGGCCGCCAGGCAGTGGGGAAGATACTCCGGACTGTTGCGCATCCCCCGGTGCTGCGCCACGGTCAGGTCCGGTGCGTCCGTCTCCAGCACAATGGCCTCCGCCGGCAATTCTTGCGCCAGCAGGCGCAGCCGGCGGGAGCGCTCGTAGGTCAGCATGCCGCCGAATCCCAGCTTGAAGCCGAAATCAATATACTGCTGCGCCTGCTGCAGGCTGCCGTTGTAGGCGTGCGCGATACCGCCCGGCACGCGAATGCGCCTGAGCGTGGCAAGTACTGCGTCATGCGCCTTGCGTACATGCAGGATGACAGGCAGATCCGCATCCCGCGCCATTTCAAGCTGCGCCTCGAACAACACCTGCTGGCGCTCCCGGTCCAGCCCGGTGACGAAATAGTCCAGCCCGATCTCGCCCACGGCCACGGGCCGGTGCCCGGCCAGCAGGGCCTCCAGCGCCGCGAGATCCACCGATTGATGTCGTTCCAGATAGACTGGATGCAGACCCAGCGCGGGATAGAGGTCAGGGTCGCTGGCGCAGAAGCGCCACAGATAATCCCAGCCCGGCGCCATCACCCCTGGTACGACGATCGCCGTCACCCCGTTCGCGCGCGCGCGCGCCAGCACCGTCTGCCGGTCCGGGTCGAATTCCGCGACATCGAGGTGGCAATGGGTATCGATGAGTTCCACAGACCGGATTGTATGACGAGGGCGCACTCAACCCCAGCCGTTTTCTGGTATGTTCTGCGCCTCAGACGGCATGGTCGATCTCATGGGTACAAGGGAACAGGACAGCAAAGTGGCGGACCACGAACGCCGGTTCGGCGGCACACGCCGTCTCTACGGGGATTGTGCTCTGGAGAGATTCCGGGAAGCGCACGTCTGCGTCATCGGCGTCGGCGGCGTTGGTTCCTGGGCAGCCGAGGCTCTGGCCCGCACGGCCGTCGGCCGCCTCACGCTGATTGATCTCGATCACGTCGCCGAATCCAATATTAACCGCCAGTTACACGCCCTGACAGGCACGCTCGGCATGGCCAAGGTGCACGTCATGGCATCGCGTATCCGGCAGATCAACCCCGATTGTCACGTCACGGTCATCGAGGACTTCCTTACCCTCGAAAACCTCACGACCCTGCTGCACACGGACTACGACCACGTCATCGACTGCATCGACGGTTTCCGCATCAAGGCCGCGCTGATCGCCCATTGCCGGCGCGGACGCATCCGGATGGTCACGGTCGGTGGCGCCGGCGGGCAGACCGATCCGACGCGGGTTCGTGTCGCCGACCTGAGCCGCACCGAACACGATGCCCTGTTCTCAAAGACCCGCAAGCTGCTGCGACAGGACTACGGCTTCCCGAAGAACCTGAAACGCCGCTTCGACATCCCCTGCGTCTATTCCGACGAGCAGCCGCTGTACCCCGCCGGGGACGGCAACGCAGGCCATGACAAACCGCACAGCGCCGGCATCGGACGCCTCAACTGCGCCGGCGGACTGGGATCGTCCATGGCGGTCACCGCCACCTTTGGTCTGGTGGCCGCGGCGCACGCGCTGAAAAAACTGGCAGCCGAAAAACCCGGCGCTGTTGATCCGCAACAATGGCCAGATGACACCGACTCCTTATAAAGTGCCGGTCAACCGCCGCGATTGGACACCGGAGACGTACACACGGTCAGCGTCTGTCACACTCGTCAACTGCAGGGGTATCAACATCACCAGACGCCGCTTCATCGCCTCCCTGTATGCTGCCGGACTATTCATGCTGACCAGGACCGCCGCGAGTCGATCGGTTGTGTCCACGCGGCAATTGACGGCGCTCCTAGACCATCTGGCTCCCGCGATCGAGGCGCTCACGGAACGCACCACACCGGCCAACTGGGAACTCCTGCATGCCTGTGTCTACTACGCCCTTGCCGGACAATATATCCTCGCCCGCCGTGGCATACCCACCCGCCTGAAAGGCGGGGCGGTGCTCTACTACCCGGACACCCCGCTGCATCACGACATCAAACCTCACGTCTGGCTGGAAACCGATACGCACTTCATCGATTGCTCGGCTCTGCCGCGCTGGGGATACATCGCGGTCATACCCCTGCAACAGCTTGCCCGCAATCCCGCGTCGGTCATCCCGGAGATGACCCGACTGCTGATACTCGAGGAACGCAATGACCCGGAATTCCTGGACCATGTCGCCACACATCGCGCCCGTTTCGATCGCATCCTGCAAGGATCGCAGCCAGACCATGAATGACTGGAATGAGCGGGTCAGGGACGCCATGAAACGGCGCGGCATGACCAACCTGCAACTCGCCACGGAACTGGGCGTCAACCAGACCACCGTCGGACGGTGGCTGAGCGGCCGCAGCACGCCCGGCGTCGTGACTATCCATCACATCGGCAGTATCCTCGGCATCAAGCTGCTCGAAGGCGCCAGCGCCGAAACCTGCAATGCACAGGAATCCGAACTGCTTTCCGCCTTTCGTCGAATGACGGCGGCTGAGCGCACCTTGCTGCTGCACTGTCTGCGTGACCGGGAGCACCGCTGCCACGATGATCCGACAGACCCCGACAGTTGAGTCGTAAGATGACCACATGATAACGATCGGACTATTGCTGATCATCCTGATGGTAATCGCCGGCATCGTCTGGCTGCTGCGGTCCAGTCGCCTCCGGCCACGCGCCCGCATCCCGCCGCCACCGCCGCAAATCATTCGCTATGGTCCGGCCGGACAGCTGGAAACGCTGCGACAGAACAGGAATTATTGGGGCGTGGAAATTCAATCGGGGACCTGCGAGGCGTCAAAGGCGCTGGCTGGCATTCGGTTCCCTTTCTCCGAAACTCCCTCCCTGCCACTGACCGATTGTGCCACGAATTTCTGCACCTGCAGCTACGTGGGACTGTGGGAACGCCGCAAATGGCATCGGCGCGCACAGCCAGACCGGAGAAAATTGGTCCGCTATACCCAGGATAATCCGGACCGACGCTGCCACAGGGAGCGCCGCAAGGTCGACGTCTGGAGCAACCGGAGCTGGTAACCGCAATGCGTCGACAGTCCGATGATGAACGCGACCGACCGTCCAGGGCAGTTGGGAGACCCGGGACATTTCGAGACGAGGGAAGAAAAAATCCCCGGTCAAAATGGCCGGGGATGAATTTACGGAGACGAATACTGTCGTATTCGATGGGTAATTTATACATCATACCGGCACACAGCTGACTCACGGATTCGATTCTTTACGAGATACACGCTGTTTCAATGAGGGAACACAACCACTGGCGCTTGTTCATGAATCGTGCACTATGGACGTCCATTTGGCCACAAAAGCGCACGGAAGAGACCTATCTAGCAAGGTATTCATATGACTAGGAACCTGTCGGATTCAGGTGATCGTAGCGAGCAGGGTGGGAGAGCGAGCACAGAGGTTCACGATATCGAGGCGCATAGTGGTTCTATGTAAAGAAATATCGGGGAACTATGGGCCGCTCTCCCGCCTGCGCACGACTGCAGGGATGCAGGAGGTAGAGCAACGCATGGAGCTGTTGCCGAGTAGATCAATCCTAAATCCGACAGGCTCCTAGCCAGCATTTCTCACCGACTCGGTCAAAACCCGGATTTTAGCCCGAAGGTGCACGGCGAACCTGCAGAGAGCCATGTTTTCGGTTGAGTTCACGTGAGCCCGCACGTTTTTGCTGCCAATTTGAGTCGCCGAGAGCGGGATGGAGCACAACTTTTCACGGACCAGGCAAAGCCGTCCCTGCGCGAGAACCCGCGCCATAAACGGGGTTGGCTACGGTGGCCGGTTAACAGCGCAACGGGTTGCACTGCAGCGTGCTGCAGGATGTGAGCAAACAACTCGGCGCAGGAATAACTCCCGGAGAAGGCGATGCAGACCCGGCACTCCGAAAGTTCTGTTGTTCTATATTACTGCCAGAACCTTATTTCCATTCCTGGCTGTTATGAAACCTAAGTGACATGATCTAGCTGCGGTGACTTCTGAATTACCAGATCAGGGAGCTCAATCTGACCTTTCCCGATGGTATGCGCCAGCATGGATTGCAGGTTGGTGAGACTGTTGAAGTTTTATTTCTGACCAGATTCAATATCTTCAATAACTCCAGATACCGATCCTTCATCTTCAGGACGTGCACGGTAAACACGCACAATATTAGGTTTGCATGATGTTATCTCCGTAAATTCATTTATATTGCTGATTATCACTGAAACTCAGCCATACGACGCATGCGGTCAAAATGGCGGGCATGGGACCCGCGGCGAGCCTGTGGTACCGGACCTGGGCTGCAAGACCGTCTGCCGCAGGGAGAAGGTGAGACCGGGAACCGGTCGAGAGACTGGCCTGGGCTATGCGGCAGTCGAGCCTACAGGGAGGTATTTACGGCGTGTCTTGCCGCCCGGGGCCGGATACCACGCTTCTCCATCGTAGCTGAGTTTTAGTGATAATCAGGTTTATATTTATACGACCAGAATCTTATTATTGATTCTTGACTGTTATCGTGACGTTAACAAAATCTCCGGGGCGTGTGTATTGTGGGAACTACTTAGTTAACAATTCAGGATATTACGATACGGTGTACTTCTGCTTTGGGTCGGATGTTACCGTTCCGCCTACCTGCTTAAAAGGTCCGTTTACAGTACATTCCTGCCGTCCCCAGAAAAATGCTGCGTGTCGTCTTTGGGTCGCTGGACTAAACCGCTCGCGCGCTAGGGGTGGCACGGTTTGAGGGTGTCAGTACCTTAACGGTAGTGGGCTGTTTCCTATCCTGAGGATTGGGGCATTTCGCCTCACCTCACGACAGGAGCAGGCCCATG